>Ga0256405_10001017_pt1 | contig 83552 bp, 70 predicted proteins | sample RumenRJG_02DNA_FD_189096 | JGI IMG/M metagenome (GOLD analysis project Ga0256405, IMG submission 189096) | Bovine rumen microbial communities from Lethbridge, Alberta, Canada - RJG_02 | ecosystem: Host-associated > Mammals > Digestive system > Stomach > Rumen | place: Canada: Alberta... | reverse complement strand
ACATTTTGAGTACACTTTGAGTGCGATATAAATTAATGTGATCCAAATGCGTGATAAAATCGAGAAAAAGTAGCGTATGCGCTACACAAATCACGCGGATTTCTTTATGGAGACTCGAGCTGGAATAGTTTCAGTTTGGATTAGGCCGCAGTACCCTGTATTTACAGGTGCTGCGGTTGATTTTATACTAAGAGACAAGGAGGCACGGAATGGATAAAACAAAGAACCTGCCCAATGCACTCAGAATCAATCGGAACCGGTGCATACTGGCGATAATAATGTGCAGCCTGGTTAGTATTCTTGTGTACTTGGCTATTACGGATAAGGTGCTCAGTGAACCCGATCAGCTGGTCAAAGAAGTGGGCTGGAAGTCGTATCACATGTTTACGATACTATCCAATCTGTTGATGGCTGTCATTTCGGCTATGTGTATTCCGTTTGCAGTCGACGGCATGAGATACCGGAATTACCATCTTCCGAGATGGTACGTGAACCTGATGTACGCGGGTACTACAGGGGTAAGCATAACATTTCTTATAGCTCTGACAGTATTGTCTCCTGCTGCGGGTTTTTACAGGATGATGCTGTATTCAGACAACCTGTATCTTCATCTGATATGCCCTGTATTATCGATCCTGCTGTTTCTTTTTATCAACTCCGATCATAAGATCAGCTGGAAGGACTCGTTCATCGCTATAATACCGGTATGCATATATATGGTTGCATATCTTGTCATGGTTTTCGATGTCGGAGAGGAAGCCGGCGGCTGGAGAGACCATTATCAGGTATACCGGATCCTGGAATACATACCTTTACCGCTGCTGGTATTATTATTTCCTGCAATATGCTATGCAATAGCGTCAGCCCTGAGGATCGCTCATAACGCGATACATAATCGCAGAAAAGCCAATCTGGAAAGGTATTATCAGGAGGCGGAAGACTATTCATATCCTGATATAAAAAGCGCCATTATGGCGCTTGCAGATATAGACCGCCGGCTGGACAAGGGAGGAGATCTGACAGTGCCGCGCCGTATCATTAAAATGATGGAAAAAAAATACGGCAGCGGTCTTTCTCCTAACGAATTGTGTAAGATATACATAGATGAATATTACCGTCCGGATCCGGGCGAGATGACAAAGCCGGGCGGGCAGGGAGGCAGGAGCACAATATGAAACTGAAAAAAGCAAATGCGGCGCTGGGCCTGTTATCTATCCTGATCCTGCTTATCCATGCCGGATACCAGGTCGTGGCTTATATTATGTTCCTGTATGATCCGATGGTAACCAAGGTGCTTGCATGGGCGGCTGTCGCCGTCATCTCGATGCATGCGGTACTCGGCATGAGCATAATGGCATTTGCCCATGACGGAGGCAGCGTGGCGGCGTACCCTGGGATGAACCGCAGGACCATTTTGCAACGCGCGTCGGCCATAGGAATAATGGTGATGCTGGTGCTGCACATCAAGGCTTATGACATCCTGCGTTCGGGGACTCCGGGGCTTATTGCGGCAGAACTGATACAGCTGCTGTTTTTCAGCTGCATCTTTATCCATATCGGAACATCGTTCAGCAATGCCTTTGTCACGCTGGGGATCCTTGGTGATATGGACAAAAAGAAGAAGATCGACCGGGCCATATGGGTCATATGTGCCGTACTTTGGGCAGTCACGGTCTTTGTGGTCGGAAAGACTTACATAGCTCTGGCTGCTATGCACTGATGGCGTAAGGGTATCATGGCAGAAAGCACAAGCAGAACAAATGAGAATAACAGGACGGTGCTCGTAGTCGGAAGCGGTATTTCCGGGATGACGGCTGCGATATCACTGGCAGAAAAGGGGATCAGGAGCATTCTGGTATCTCCTTTTGTTTCTGAGCGTTCTCAGTCCGTGATGGCAGCGGGCGGCATCAACGCCGCTCTCGACAACATGGGTGAAGGCGATTCAGCCGATAAGCATATAGAGGACACCCTCAAAGGCGGGTGCATGATCGCGGGCAGGGACGCTGTTGCGGGACTCTGCACAAGCGCTCCGGACATCATCAGATGGCTCGAGAAACTGGGCGTTGTATTTACCTTGAATAAAAACGGAAAGATCGATCAGCGCGCCTTCGGAGGGCAGTCCTGCAGGCGCACCTGCTACTGCGCAGCTTCGACCGGCAAGCAGATAGTGTCAGCACTTGTAATGGAGTGCAGGCGCTATGAAGCAATGGGGCTTATCGAGAGGAGACTCTGGAACGATTTTCATTCCGGTCTCATAAGGGGTGGCAAATGCTATGGGGCACTCCTGTTCAATGAAGCGAGAGCATCACTCGAAGCGGTATATGCTGACGCCGTGATCATGGCTACCGGCGGACAGAACGCGCTTTTCGGCAAGACAACCGGATCCACGCAGTGCGACGGCTACGCGGCGGGCAGACTGTTTATGCAGGGTGCCGCTCTTAAGAATCTGGAGTTTATCCAGTACCATCCTACGACGATGGAGACAAGCCAGAAGAGGATGCTGATCTCGGAGGCAGCACGCGGCGAGGGCGGAAGGCTCTATTATGAAGAGGACGGCAAACGGGTCTACTTCATGGAGGAGCGGTTCGGAAGCCGGGGAAATCTCATGCCGAGAGACATAGTTTCTCGCTGCATGGAGGAGACCGGAAAAGACATCTTCCTCGATGTCACGCATCTGGGTCCGGACGTGATAGACGCAAAGATACCGGAGGTAAGGGACCTTTGTCTCAAGTATGCGGGTCTGGATATAAAGAAAGAGAGCATACCGGTAAAGCCGTCGGTACATTTCTTTATGGGCGGACTGGCAGCCGATGAGAATCATGAGACGAATATAGAAAACCTCTATGCAGTAGGAGAGTGCGCATCGCGCTATCACGGTGCAAACAGGCTCGGAGGAAACTCCCTCCTGGCTGCCGTGCACAGCGGAAAGACCGCGGCGTCGGCCATAGCGGCCAGCCCTGCTGCGGCAGATGAGGGCAATGCGGAGGCTTCAGACCTCTTCGCTGAGTATATACAGACCGAGGAAGAAAAGATCATAAGGGACTTTTCTTCGGAGAGCAAGTTCCCGGTCATGTATATAAGGGACATGGCGGCAGAGATCATGAATACCGAGCTCGGTATCGTAAGAGACGGTGATTCGCTCAGGAAGGGGATCAGCGGTCTGGATTATTACATAGATATCGCGTCCCGCATCAGATACGACAGCTCTGTCCTTGAATACTTCAACTACAGCCTGCCGGCGATACTGAATCTGGCAAAGGCGACGATGCTCTCGGCACTTGAGAGAAAGGAAAGCAGGGGAGCTCATATAAGAAGCGACTATCCGGAGGCGTCAGATGAGTACGCTGCGGGCAGTCTGATCATGTATAACGGCGGTCAGTTTGATATCACATATGACAGGGAGGGCCGTTTCGAGCACTGATATGAAGGTCAGAATATTACGTAAAAGACCAACTGAAGACAGGCAGTACTGGGAGGAGTTCATATACGAAGGACCTTCGGATATTTCTGTTGCCGGAATGCTCGATGACCTGAACTATAAGGACGACATAGTAAATGCCGCAGGAGAAAACGTTCCGCGTATTGCCTGGGAATGCTCATGCCTCCAGGGAATGTGCGGCGGATGCGCCATGGTCATAAACGGCCGGCCGGCACTTGCCTGCGAGACATTTGTAAGAGATCTGGGAGATGAGATCACTATAAGACCGCTGAGCAAATTCCATGTTATCAACGATCTCGTCATAGACCGCAGCATCATTCATGAGAACGCTCTGAAGGTGAATGACTATATAAAAGAATACAAGCCATCGCCTCCGAAAGAGTACGAACACCAGTATGCCGCTGCCAAGTGCTTAAAATGCGGGCTCTGTCTTGAAGTCTGTCCTAACTATATGAAAGGCGACAGATTCTACGGCGCCCTGTTTGCGAACGACTGCTATCTGATCGCTACAAGAAGCGATGTGTATAACAGGGACATAAAAAAAGACTATGACAGGCATTTCGCGGCAGGCTGCTCAAAATCGCTGGCGTGCGTCGAGGTCTGCCCGATGAAGATCCCTACGCTGTCATCGATGGCCAAGCTTAACAGAAAAAGGCAGGATTGACCTGCCCTGATCCTGTCGTTATTTCAGATTTGAAACTATGCGCCGCACAAGCTCTTCTATATTTTCCCTTGATGTGGCGAGATTGATACGAATAAATGTGCTGCTCCTGTCTCCCCCGAACCACGTTCCGTAGTCGAAGGCAAGGCGGCATTTTTTCTGTATGAAATCTTCCAGTTCTCCGGCCTTCACATAAGCTCCGAGGTCGGCCCATGCGAGGTAAGTGGCCTCGAGCGGAGTGACGCGGACCTCCGGGAGATCCTCAGCAAACTGCTCTTTTATATACTGATAGTTGCCATAGATGGTCTCTTTGACGTCCTCCAGCCATGGCTTGCCGTATCGGTATGCGGCTTCTGTCGCGATGTATCCGAGAGGGTTGCCGCTGCCTGTACGGATCCCGCCTATGAATCTGTCCCATTCCTCACGGAGCTGAGGATTTTTTATTACCGCAAATGAGTTCTGGAATGCCGCGATGTTGAAGGTCTTTGACGCAGCGGTGAACATGATGATGCGGTCGCTTTCGTCAGCCAGACTGAGGGTAGGGGTGTGCGTGTTTCCTCCGAACACGAGGTCGTGGTGTATCTCGTCAGATATCAGTGCGACGCCATTCCTCCTGCAGATATCCAGAAGGGTCTTCAGTTCATCTTCAGACCATATCCTGCTGACCGGGTTGTGAGGGGAGCAGAGTATGAATGCCTTTACGGAATTCTCCTGTATCTTCCGCTCAAAATCTTCAAAATCTATATAGTAGCGGGAGTCCCTGTTCACCAGCTCCGAACATATCATCTTACGGCCGTTGTTTTTTACCGCATTCATGAACGGATAGTAGACAGGTGTGGTCAGGATCACAGCGTCTCCGGGTTCCGTGAGGATGTTCACAGCAAAATGGAAGCCGCTTACCACGCCCGGTGTGAATCTTATCCATTCGCGTTCGACGGAAAGCCCGTGTTCACGCTTTTCCCACTCAATGAAGGCGTCGTAATAGGAATCCGGCACCGTATAGTATCCGTAAGCACCGGTGTCCAGATAAGCCCTGAGTGCTTCTTCTATATGGCTGTCCACCCTGAAGTCCATGTCGGCGACCCAGAACGGAAGAAGTCCTTCTTCTCCGAAGGTCTGCTTAAGACCGTCCCATTTTGCACTGTCAGTTCCGCTTCTTTTGATGTATTCAGGCATGTCCGGGCCTCCTGTCTGTGTGATTCGATTTGCTTTGCTGAGTATGAGTTTAACATAAAAAGACATAAGCCTGAGCGCAGTTTTTTTGAAGCCTCATTGACTGGTTTTTGTGAATTAGTAGAATAAAGATACGTATGAAGACCGGAGAACTGAAAAGATGCATAATGGTGCTGGTGCTGGCGGCTCTGACCGTGATGCTGCCGGCATACCTTCCGGCGGCTGCGGTATACGCTGATGAAGTACCGCAGTCATCTTTTGAGTACAAGGATTATCCGGATCAGATCTCTTACAACAATGCGCTCAGAACAAAAATGAAGGATGTGTACAAAACTCTGTCGGGAAGGATGGACGAGGAGAAGACGATGCCGATCCCAGGCATTGTCAGAACATCTGTAAAGATGGACGGCGAGGTGATCCTGTCGGACAGATATATCCCGCAGGGTCTGTGCCTTGCAGGCGACTATATGCTGGTTACAGCCTATGACGCCAGAAAAAAACTAAATTCTGTCATATATGTCATCAGTAAAAATGAAGGCAGGATCGTATCAACTCTTACCATGCCAAACAGATACCATGCGGGGGGGATAGCCTTTGACGGCGAAAACATCTGGACAACAGGCGATACCTCAGACCTCTACAAGGGTCGCCCGTTTGTACAGTACATGACATATGACACATTTCTGAAACACATCGAAAATCCGGTGAGCGAGGTACCTGAAACCGATCTTTCGCGAAACATCTATATCAAAAACAAGCCGTCATTCCTTGAATGCGACAGCGGGATCCTATGGGTCGGGACATACGCGGGCAGAAAGAATACAGCTGAAGCCTATATGAACGGATACGGAATAACGGGCGAACCGGGAAACCGCAGACTCAATACGGTAATGTATTCTCTGATAGCCGGCATCGACTCGAGCGCGCAGGGCGCTGACATAGAAGACGGATATCTGTATGTCTCAAGCTCATACAAGGCATATACAGGTGCTGTAAAGTCCTCATTCATCACAAAATATGACATCAGGGGAGAGATGGATTCTGCCGGAGCATGCTATGTGCAGGGACGCGAGCTGAGCAGAATAGAGGTGCCTAAAATGAACGAGGAGATAATCGTTGACGGTTCAACGATACACATAAATTTTGAATCAGCCGCTGCTTTCTGGAAAACAGCCCTTATCAAAACCGACAGAATACTGGCCGTAGATGAGGGAGTATGGGGGCGCAAATGATGAAGAAAAAGATAAGTATCATCCTGGCAGTCATTGCGGTGGTCATACTGGCTACCGTCATAGCTGCATACATAGTACTGCAGAAGAACCCCAATCTGATCATCAGCCTGATGGCTAAGGATCTCGCTGAGGACGAAGTCCGCGAGGTCTCGTTTGAGTACGAAGCCGGTGATCCTGACGATCCGGTGCCATATGTTGCCGTGAAGGGGATACCGGTGTTCAGATTCACGCCTGCTGAAAGCACGGGGTATACGGTCAGCATCACTGATATAAAGTGTGATGCCGACGTACGCATCAGTCTGAGCGTCATGGACGACAAACTTGAGGATTACGCCGAGGCAGAAAACTATGACAGGGATGCGAAAACTCTTACAGACAGCTTTACTGCTGAAGCGGCCCTGCAGGCTTCGCAGGAGTGCTTTATACTTGCTGAAGCCGAACCTGAGAATAAAGACACGAACCATTTCTCAGGCTCATTCAAAATAAGCATCTCAAAATCCCCTGAGGAGGAGAAACCCCCTGAAGTCCATCCGGGTGAAAAAGTGACACTGAAAGTGGGCCAGAGAGTTCAGGCTTGCGCTGTTTTTACACCGCCGCAAACAGGATACTACAGGTTCAGCACATCCATCGATCCTGAGAGACGCTCTACCGGTTATTCCCTTATCTCATCCGTCAAGGGCAGCAACAGGCAGTCCGTAGGCATAACCGACGGGATATGCATGCTCGAGGAAGGCAAGGAGTACTATGTCTGGGTCTCTGTACATGAAACAAACAGAAAGAAAACTGATGTGATCCTTTCCTGCGACTCGATGGAAAGTATGCAGACAGACGGGAAGGGCGCAATAAAGATAAGCGGAGACACGGTCATAGAGTACCGTCCCGCAGAAACCGGAAATATTGCGGTTTATTCGGAATCGGACGGAGACCCACGCGCGCTTATCTATGAAAAGGAGGGCTTCCCTCTAAGAACGGACAACGATACGGAAGCCTCAATGAGCGAAAACACCGAGGATTTTGCCCTTGCGTTCAGCGCCGGGACAGGCGAGACATACAGGATATGTGTATATGGAGAATTTACAGACTGCACTGTCATCATTACGGGCTATACAGGTGACGGCAGCACGCTGACCAGGGACGATGTCGAACCGCTGCCGGAGCCGGAAGCGGAAGACGACGGCGCTGAGCCACAGGATGAGGAGAGTCCCGCTCCTGAAGCCGCGGAAGCAGAAGAGGAATCCGGGGAAACGGAAACTGATCAATAGAAAGAAAAACCGGGCAACCAGTCCCGGTTTTTTGTTGAAGCATTTGCTTCGCTTATATGATAATATTAGTCGGGTGTTTTTTTATGTTAATTATGGAGAATCAAATCATGCAAAAGAAACCCATTACCAACAAGCTTCTCTGGATATTCGCAGTAGGCCAGTTCGGCTGGAGCCTGCTCTCGGGTATCGTCTCAAACTGGATGGTGTATTACTACACAGGAAGCCCTGACGCACAGAATCCTCTGACAGGTATTTTCGCATCGGGCATCACTCAGCATCCTATCCTGTTCAAACTGACACTCTTCGGTCTGGTCCTCGCTGTGGGACGTATCTTTGACGCCATCACAGACCCGCTGATCGCAGGATGGTCGGACCGCGCAAAATACAAGGGCGGTCGCCGCATACCGTTTATGAAGACGATCGCGATCCCGTTCGCACTGGTGACTATAGGACTGTTCACACTGCCGCAGACAGGAAGCATCGTTGTAAACGACGTTATCCTCTTTGCGCTGCTCATCACGTTCTATCTGTTCATGACGATATTCTGCACGCCGTATAACGCTCTTATCGCAGAGCTCGGCGACACGCAGGAGCACCGCATCAATGTTTCGACATATATCTCATTCACATTTATCGTAGGACAGTCGATATCGTTCCTGCTTCCGAACGTAGCAGGCATGCTCCAGGGAGCTTTCGGACCTGCGGGTTCGGTAAGAATGGCTGTTGCCATCATGGCAGCTATTGCCTGCATCGCGATGCTGGTACCGTCCCTGTACATCAAGGAGAGAGAATATCTTGAGGCAAAGCCGAGCGAGACACAGGCTTTCGCATCACTTCTGAAGACTTTCCAGAACAAGATGTTCCGCCGCTTCGTATACAGCGATGTTATCTACTTCTTTGCTCTGACACTCTTCCAGACAGGTCTTGCGTTCTATGAGACCAAGCTGATGGGCATCGAGGATACATGGACATTCGTGCTGACAGCTACAATGACAGCCATCAGCGTATGCCTGTACCCGGCAGTCAACAAGCTGGCTCCTAAGCTGGGAAAGAAGAAAATGATCATCACAGGATTCTTCGGATATTCCGTCGTATTCCTGATCACATTCCTCTGCGGACAGGGTCTGCACTGGGGCTTCATCGTTGCCGTCTGCGCATCTGTTCCTATGGCTATCCTGGGTATCCTGCCGCAGGCCTGCGTCGCTGACGTTGCAGAGCTCAGCCGTCTTGAGACAGGTGAGGACAGGAGCGGAATGTTCTTCGCTGCCCGTACCTTCGCGTTCAAGATGGGACAGGCTCTCGCCATGGTTGTGTTCACATCCATCACTGTATCCGGCACTCCTGCAAGCTACCGTGCTACTGCAGCCGTTGCCTTCGTTACATGCATGATAGGCGCATGCCTCTTCTTCCTGTATAAGGAGAAGATGATCCTTGAGAGGATAGAAGAACTCAAGGGTAAGGAAAACTAGAAAGGTCTGACTTTTGAATACTTCGCATGACCGTATAAACGACAATCCGCTGGGATCAGCTCCGCTGATCCCACTTATTGTTTCTTATGCAATTCCGGCAGTGATAAGCATGCTCGTAGGAGCGGCTTACAATATCACCGACCAGATATTCATAGGGCATACGGTTGGCATGCTCGGAAATGCTGCCACGAACGTAGCTTTTCCGACGGTCACTCTTACCACGGGCATAAGTATGCTCTTCGGCATAGGAACGGCAGCCAATTTCAGCATCAACCTCGGAGCAGGTGAAGAGGAGGAGGCGAGGAGATACGTTCATACCGGCATTGCCGGGGTGATCATCGCCGGTCTAGTGACGGGCCTTACGGTGTTTATACTTAGAGAGCAGATAGTTGTTCTCTGCGGAGCAGACCGCGGCGGAAATGTATTTCCTTATGCAGTGACATATCTTTCCATAACCGCGCTCGGTCTTCCGTTCCAGATGTTTACACATACATCATCAACGATAATCCGGGCGGACGGCAGTCCGCGCTATTCGATGATGTGCACCGTCATTGGCGCGATAGTAAATGTAGGGCTGGACTGGCTTTTCATGTTCCCACTCGGAATGGGCATAAAGGGTGCCGCAGCTGCGACGGCTCTGTCCCAGATACTGAGCTGCGTGCTCGCCGCATCATATTATCCGAAGTTCAGGGCATTCAGCATAGATGCGAAAGATCTACGCGTGAGCCTGAGCCATCTGAAGGGCAATATGGAAGCGGGAATACCTAACTTCTGCAACCACATGCTGATGATGTGCACCAATATCGTGCTCAACAACATGCTCGCGACATACGGCGCACTGTCGGTATACGGCCCTGACATACCTCTGGCTATATCGGGAATCGCGCAGAAGACCGGAATGATAATGGTATCCTTTGCCGTCGGCATAGCGCAGGGATGCCAGCCTGTGTGGGGCTTCAACCTGGGAGCAAAAAAATATGACCGCGTCAAAGGCACATACTGGCGTGCCTTCACGGCGGCATTCACTATAGGTGTGATATTCTTCTTCGCCTTCCAGTTCTTCCCGAGGCAGATCATCTCCATATTCGGAGACGGTAACGAGCTTTATTTCGAATTCGGAAAGAAATACCTCAGAGTATTCATGATGTTCGTGTTCTTCCAGAACATACAGCCTGTATCCATCAATTATTTCTCGGCAACGGGCAATCACCGTCAGGGCCTGCTCGTGTCACTGTCGAGGCAGGGGCTCTTCCTGATACCGCTCCTGATCATACTGCCGCGTTTCATGGGTATAAACGGAATACTTGCCGCAAGCCCGATAGCGGACACCCTGGCTTTCATAATGTCGCTTTCCATGGCAGTTCTGAGTTTCAGAAACTTCAAAGAATAAAAAGGCAGCCGCGTCTGCAGCTGCCACTGACGCAAACCGGTTGCTGTACCGGTTTTTTATTTTACTGTTACGAGCTCTACCAGGACATCAGTCATCTTCTCAAGCGACTGGACCGGGATGTACTCCGTGTTCGAGTGGAAGTTCATTCCGCCGGTAGAGAGGTTAGGGCACGGCAGACCCTCATATGTGAGCCTCGCTCCGTCCGTGCCTCCTCTGATGGCCTTTACCATAGGCTCGACACCACACGCCCTGAAAGCATCCTTCGCGTTGTCGATCAGGAACATGTGAGGCTCGATGAGTTCCTTCATATTGCGGTACTGCTCGCGTATCACAAGCTGTACAGCGTTATCGTATTTGGCATTAAGGTATGCGACACAGGTCTCCATCAGCTTTATCTTCTGATCGAAAAGCTCAGCGTCGTGGTCCCTTATTATATAATGCGCTTCTGCTTCAGGCGCGGTGCCGTTCAGCTGGATCAGATGGTAAAAACCATCGTAGCGGTCAGTGTATTCAGGGCGCTGCTCCTGAGGCAGCATGCTGTCGAGTTCGGCGGCTATCCTTACCGCGTTTATCATTTTGCCCTTGGCGCTGCCCGGATGGATGTCACGTCCTTTTATGTATACGCGCGCATCTGCGGCATTGAAATTCTCATATTCGAGTTCACCGATCTCTCCGCCGTCAACTGTATATGCGTAATCCATGCCGAAGCCTGCGACATCGAAGAAGTCCGCACCGCGGCCGACCTCCTCATCCGAAGTGAACGCGATACCTATCTTTCCGTGCGGGATGGACGGATCGGCGAGAAGTCTCTCTGCCATCGTCATTATCTCGGCGACTCCGGCCTTGTCGTCAGCACCGAGAAGGGAGACTCCGTCTGTTACTATGAGGTCACAGCCGACATAGTTGTTCAGTTCGGGAAAGATCTCGGGATCGAGGGAAACGCTATCGTTCAGACGGATGATTCCTCCGTCGTAATCCCTGTGGATACGCGCATTGCTTGCGTCGCCCGGTGTTCCCGGTGCAGTATCCATATGCGAGATAAAGCCCAGCGCAGGGACATCCTTATTTTCAAGATTTGAAGGTATATAACCATAGACGCAGCAGTGGTCTTCATCCAGGCGTACGCCCGAGATGCCCATTTCTGTCATCTCTTTAGCAAGCAGCCTCGCCAGACGGAACTGCTTTTCAGTGCTCGGTGAAGTGCTGCTCTCCTCATCAGACTGCGTGTCTATGGAGATATATCTCATGAATCTTTCTGTTATGCTCATTTGGTGAATAGGCCTCCTTGTTTTGTATATGCGGCCGGCAGCTGTCCGTCAGTCTACGCTGACTTCGCCTGCCAGTACTCTCTTGTAGTCTTCGTAGTTCTTCTTGAGAAGATTAGGTGTGTCGAGCTCATAAGGGCAGTGAGCGGTGCACTGTCCGCACTCTATGCAGTCGTTGATCTTTTCCATCTCAGCCTGCCAGTGCTCATTGAGCCATGCCTTGGACGGTGAACGTCTCAGCATGAGTGTCATCCTTGCGCACTGATTGATAGTGATGCCGGCAGGACAGGTAGGCATGCAGTAGCCGCAGCCTCTGCAGAATTCTCCGGCGAGATCGGCTTTTTCGGATTCAACAAAAGCGCGCATCTCGTCTGTATATGCAGGAGTATCGTCCATGTATGACAGCCACTCCTCGAGCTCGCTCATGTGCTGGACTCCCCAGATAGGGAGCACGTTCGGGTAGTCCTCGAGGAAAGCCATGGCGACGTCCGATCTTGTGATGAGACCGCCGGCCAGACCCTTCATTGCGATGAATCCCATATTTTTCTCGGCGCAGCGTTTTGCAAGCTCAAAGTCGCGTTCATCCGAAAGATAGCTGAACGGGAACTGAAGAGTCTCATAAAGCCCGGAATCTATCAGGTCGAAAGCAACACCTATCTTATGGGCGGTGACGCCGATGTGACGGATCTTTCCGGCTTCCTTTGCCTCAAGAAGCGCCTCGTAGACGCCGGTCCCGTCGCCAGGTGCGTAGACTCTGTCTACCATGTGGAGCTGGTAAACATCGATGTAATCTGTGCGGAGTTCGCGCAGTGAAGTCTCGAGGTCTTCCTTAAGCTTCTCACCGGTCTTTGCCTGTGTCTTTGTCGCTATATATATTTTGTCGCGCATGCCTTCAAAGGCTATGCCCAGCTTTGTCTCGCTGTCAGAGTAAGCTCTGGCTGTGTCGAAGTAGCGCATTCCGCCTTCGTAAGCTCTTCGCAGTATCTTTACGGCATCCTCGATGCTGCGCCTCTGGACCGGAAGCGCTCCGAATCCGTTCTGAGGCACCGTTATGCCTGTCATTCCGAGTGTAAGGTCTCTCATTCTTTCATTCCTTTCTGCAACTGACGCTGTATTGCGCAGCCTGTGATGTATATATCATGCATAGTTATTATACACACAGCGGTCGCGGTTTTCTGTCATTTTTACAGATATCCGGAGACAGTATGTGCGCGCGTTGTGCCCGGTGGCCGGAAATGGGCATTTGGCACAGAAAAAGTATGTGCGCGCGTTGTGCCTGGAGGCCGGAAATCGGCGGTTGGCACATACTGGGTATGTGCACAGCGTGTGCACGAGGGAAGTAAAACGCCGACCGGCACATACCAGGTATGTGCACAGCGTGTGCAAGAGGGAAGTAAAACGCCGATTGATACATACCTGCTCTGAATGCGGCAGGGGGAAAGGATATTCTATAATATGTTTGTACAGCACATAGGATCAGAACAGAAAATCGCAAAAGGGACAAAGATATGAGAAAATGCACTGTGATCGCGGATTTCCTGTCTGCAGACAATAAGAAACAAATAACGGAATGCGCTTCGGAACTCGGTTTTGAAGTCGCTTTTTTTGAAGATACGGAAGCGGCGGACGGAAAGGTAAGCGAAACCGAGGTGCTCTATTCCGGAGGCGATGCGTCGATACTTAAACAAATGCCGGGACTGAAGTGGTGCCATACTGCGTTTGCGGGAGTCGGAGCCTATGCTGCGAGCGGGATCTTCGATTCCGGAGATGTGATACTGACCAACAGCTCCGGTGCATACGGCAGGACCATAGCTGAACACATAATCATGGTAACTCTGATGCTGATGCGCAGGATGCCTGAATACAACGGGATAATATACAGACACGAATGGACGAGGGACCTTCCGCTGAGGTCGATAGCCGGGAGCAATATCGTGATCATCGGTACCGGTGATATTGGCAGCAATGCCGCCGTAAGGTATCACGCGCTCGGAGCAAAGAAGGTCACAGGATTCAACAGAAGCGGAAAGCCTGCCGAAGGATTTGATGAGGTATTCAGGCTGGCTGATTTTGACAGTATCTTCAGCGATCCGGATTTTGCGGAAAGTGTCGATGTGCTTGTCCTGTGCATACCGGGAACAGCTGAGAGCAAGGGGATAATAAGCGCTGAGCGGATCGCGATGCTCGGCAGGAACACCTATGTCATCAATGTAGGGCGCGGCTGGGTCATCGATCAGGACGCGCTCCTTGATGCGCTGAATGAAGGCAGGATAGCAGGCGCAGCACTGGATGTAATGTATCCTGAACCTCTGCCTGCGGACCATTCGCTCTGGACAGCTCCGAACTGCATAGTCACGCCGCATATGTCCGGCGATATGGGTCTTCCGTATACAGTTGATAAGACCGTTGAGTTTTTCTGCGAAAACCTCAGACATTATGCGGAAGGCAGTCAGCTGATAAAACAGATCGATGTGAAAAAAGGTTACTGAGCCGTTTGGGGCTCCGCATGAATGGGCTGCGGGGCCTTTTAATATAATATTTAATAACATTTGCTTATTCATTGGAGGAATGACTATGTATGACATGTTGTTTTCACCGATGGATATTGGGACAATGACGGTCAAAAACAGGATCGTCATGACAGCCGCGGAGTTCAGTCTGGGTGAGCCGAGCGGCAAAGTAACGCAAAGACTGTCGGACTACTACGAGGAGAGGGCCAAAGGGGGTGTTGGTCTTATAATCCCGGGGATCTGCAGAGTCAACGATGCGGCGGGAGCTGCGACCTATACGCAGCTTGCGATGAGCCACGATTATCATATCGAGCCCATGCGCAGGATGGCCGAAAAGATCCACAGCCATGGAGCAAAACTTGCGATCCAGCTGCATCACGCCGGCCGGCAGGGACTGGCGAGCTCGATCAATTCGCTGCCCGCAGTCATCCCGGTAGCGGAGAGGGTGCCGAAGTTCATGGACCTCATGTACAAGTGCACGCCGCTGCTGCTCTCGATGGAGGAGAAAGGGATATGCTTCTCTGTACAGGCTCCGTCTGACGAACCGAAGGCTCCTCATGGTGCGGGCCGGATGCACGCCATGAGCAAAAAGGAGATAAAGTCTCTGATCAGCGACTTTATCGATGCGGCTGAGCGATGCAAAAAAGCAGGCGTCGATGCCGTAGAACTGCATGCCGCACACGGCTACCTCATACAGCAGTTCCTGTCTCCGTACACCAATCACAGGACTGACGAATATGGCGGCAGCTTCGACAACCGCATGAGATTCCTGGAGGAGATAGTCAGAGGAATAAGGCAGCGCTGCGGAAGGGACTATCCTCTCATCGTAAGACTCAGTGTCGATGAGATGTTTGACAGGATAGGAAAGCCGGGCACCGGCTACGGCCTTGAGGTAGGGAAGAGAATCGCCAGGAGACTTGAAGAACTCGGCGTTGACGCTATCAACGTTTCGAGCGCCAATTATGATACATACAACTGCTGGCTCGAACCTACGACTTATGAGCCCGGCTGGAGAAAATACCTTGCTAAGGCGATAAAGGAGACAGTGAACATCCCGGTAATAGCCGCGAATGTCATAAGGACCCCGGAGCAGGCAGAGGCCCAGCTCGAGGAGGGATATCAGGACTTCGTAGCATCCGCCAGGGCATTCATCTGTGATCCGCACTGGCCGAGGAAGGCTCAGGAGGGACATCCTGAAGACATACAGAGGTGCATAGGCTGTCTCAACTGCATAAGGTCGTTCATGACCAACGCCGGAGTCGGACAGCCGGGCGAGTGCGCTCTTAACATGAGTATCGCCAACGAGAGAGCATATTACAGCATGCCTAAGGACGGCAATGGGCGCAAAGTCATAGTGATAGGTGCCGGTCCTGCGGGTCTTACGGCTGCAAAGACCATGGCCATGCGAGGCTTTGATGTCGAACTCTATGAGAAGGCAGAAAAGGCCGGCGGACAGGTGATCGCCGCATCTTCCGGCAGCCATAAGGAACGTCTGTACTGGGCTATAGAGGACCTCATGACAGCAGCAAAGAAGGAAGGCGCAAAAGTCTTCATCGGAAAAGAGCTGACTGCAGAGGAGATAGCAGACAGAAAGCCTTATGCGGTTATCTGTGCTACCGGCGGATCGCCTCTGAGACCGCGCTCCATACCGGGTACAGACAGAGAAGATGTTGCTGCGGCGCCTGATGTCCTTCTTGGCAAGACAAAAATTGAAAACAGCGACGTCGTGGTCGTCGGTTCCGGTATGACAGGTCTTGAGACCACTGAGTTCCTGAATGAGCACGGCAACAGAGTCACCGTTGTCGAGATGGCTGATGAGATCGCACCGGGAGCGTGGTTCCAGCTTGTCGATGATGAGATGGAAAGGATAAGGCCATACGGCACAAAGATAATGACAGGCACAAAGCTCTGCTCGATCGACGAAGACGGCGTGACTGTCGAGGATAAATCGACAGGAGTGCAGCAGAAGATAAAGGCGGACCGCGTTGTCCTTGCGATGGGAGTAAGACCTGAGACGGCTTTGGCGGAGAAACTGAAGGATCTCGGCCTTAATAATGTATTCTGCGTCGGAGATGCGGAGAAGAGCGGTACCATCGCTCATGCGTGCCACAGCGCATATGATGCGGTGATGAAAATAGGGGAAGGGGGACATTCAGACAGAAAAAAAGATAAGGAGGCGGCATCGATGGGCATTATCAGCAGCATCACAGAAAAGGTGCTTAAGAAAGAACTGGGACAGATCAGGGACAAAACCATTGTTATAACCGGAGCGTCAAGCGGTATAGGCAAAGAAGTGCTCGACAGGCTGGCTGATCCGTCAAAGAACAACAGGATCCTGGCGACCAGCAGGACCATCGAGAAACTGAAGGGTTACGGCGGCAATGTAACGCTGTTCAACAGCGATGTCAGTAAAAAGGAAGGCGTCGACAGGCTGTTCGATAAGGCCGGAGAACTTTTCGACAAGGTCGATCTCGTTATCGCTAATGCCGGAGCTCCTTATTACGAGAAGTTCGATTATGTCGACTGGGACCGCATACAGAACATCTTCAGCCTGAATACCATTTCGCCTATCTACACTTACTCAAAATACCTTGAACATCTGAGCGGCAGGGAGGGCCATATTGTGTTTACCATCTCTGCAATGGGCGAGATGGCTATACCGGGATATGCCCTGTATACGGCAACAAAGTTCGCGATGAAAGGCTTCCAGGAGGAGATCAGGCTCGAGGCGCCAAAGAACATAAAGATCACAGCGGTATATCCTGTGTCTACGGCGACAAACTTCTTCAATGTAGGAGGAAACGGCATCGATGTCGGAAGGCCTTTCCCTGTGCAGAAGGCAGAACTTGTGGCTGACCGTATGATAAGCGGCATAGAACAGGCAAAGAAGCATATTTATCCGTGCCGCATCTGGAAACCGTCAAAGCTGCTGATGGCAGTGGTCCCGCAGGTAAGAAGCGCATACTGGGGCATTGAAAAGAACAGACTCAAGAGGTTTATCCGGAAAAAAGCGGCTCTTGAAAACAAGATCGCAGACAGACTGTAGAAACAGAGAGCAGGGACCTGAGATATCACTATCGGAATGGAAGTGAAAGGAGTCTGAAATGGCAAATATCCATGATATAACACGTGACCGCTGGATGCTTTACGGCCCGCTCTCCAGGAAGGGTTATGACTGGTGGTGGCATTCGATGACGGCTGAGAACGCAGAGACAGGCGAACTCAAACCATTCTACGTAGAATTCTTTACCTGCAATCCGGCTCTTGCAGAGGACGAGCCTGTCATAGTCTGGAATGATCCGGAAGCGCAGAAGGCCGGAAAGCGCCCGTCGTATCTCATGGTGAACGCGGGGTTCTGGGGCGAAGACCACGGACAGCTTCACCGGTTCTTCTCCCTGAAGGACGTGAACATCCATGCGACCGCGCCGTACAGCATCACCGCTGATGACTGCAGGTGCAGCGAGGTGCATACTGAAGGACATATCAAAGTCACGCCTGAAGAGGCTGCCGCACACCCTGAGTGGATGAGCGACGCGGGCGAGATGAGCTGGAAGTTCGATATCCGCAAAGAGATCGCTTTCCATGTAGGCTACGGCGCAAGCAAGTTCTTCAGAGCGATCAACGCATTTGAGATGTTCTGGCACGCAGAAGGAATGAAATCCGCTTTCACGGGAGAGATCATTCTGAATGGAGTAAAATACATTCTGAGGCCTGAGACCTGCAACGGATATTCTGACAAAAACTGGGGCGGAGACTTCACCAGCCCGTGGGTGTGGCTCTCATCCAACAATCTAAGGAGTCTGGTCACAGGAAAGAAACTTGAAAACAGTGTGTTCAACATCGGAGGAGGGAGACCTAAGGTGTTCTTCCTTGCTCTGAACAGAAAACTGCTCGGAGAGTTCTATTACGAGGGCAAGGACTATGAGTTCAACTTCTCGAAGTTCTGGACTCTCTCGCGCACCAAATTCGATTGCTGGGAGACTGACGACGAGATACTATGGCATGTTATCCAGACAACAAAGGATGCAAAACTCGACACCCAGATAAGATGCTATAAGAAGGACATGCTGAACATAAAATATGAGGCTCCTACCGGTTACAAAAAGCACAACAGGCTGTGGAACGGAGGCAACGGAACGGGCACTCTGAAGCTCTACAAACGCTCGCTCTTCGGGCGCAAGGAAACTCTGATAGATGAGGTATACGCAGAAGGCATCGGATGCGAATACGGTGAATACTGCGATCCGGAGTAAACAAGGGAGAGGGAATAAAGTTAATGTATGGTTTTTACGATCTTGTCTGCGATATTACGCAGTGCGGGATAAAAGTATTCGATTATTTTCTGGGCTACCGCCTGCCTGAATATATCTGCGGCAGGGGTTTTATCAGCAGGCTTCCGCAGATGCTTAAAGACAAGGGCGCCGGCAGGGTGCTTGTGGTGACTGAAAAAGCGCTTATAGAACTTGGCACAGCGAAGAAGATGCTTGACCCGATGGATGAGGCCGGAATAGATTATGTTCTTTTTACAGATGTGGAGCAGAATCCTACAAGCGACAATGTCGAGGCAGGATTCAAAGTATTCAGGGAAAATAAGTGCGAATCGGTCGTGGCACTCGGAGGAGGAGCTCCGATGGACTGTGCCAAGGCGATATGCGCAAAGTCCGCACATCCGCGAATGACCACAAGACAGCTTCATGGGATTTTGAGGGTCCATAAGAGAGTTCCGCTTCTGTTTGCAGTGCCGACTACTTCAGGCACAGGTTCGGAGACGACGCTGGCATCGGTCATCACAGATTCAAAGACGCGCCGCAAGGCATCGATAAATGACCCTGTGCTGATACCGAAGTATGCGGTGCTCGATCCGGATCTTACTCTTACCATGCCGCCGGGGCTTACTGCAACGACAGGTATGGACGCTCTATGCCATGCAGTAGAGGCTTATACAAATCACTTCTATAATACGCCGGTAGAGAATATAATGGCTGTAAGGGCCGTAAGGCTTATATATGACAACCTTTACAGAGCGTATAAGGATGGCTCGGACATAGATGCGAGGGAGAACATGCAGATAGCCGCGCTTTACGCCGGAAGGGCTTTCACCAGAGGCTGCGTGGGTTATGTCCACGCGATAGGCCATACGATGGGCGGACTCTACGGTGTCCCTCACGGCAAGGCAATGGCGATACTTCTGCCGCATGTGATGAGAGCCTTCGGACCTAAGGTCCACAGGCGGCTTGCGGAGCTCGCGGATGCCTGCGGGATCACGGGAAGAAGCGACGCAGAAAAAGCGGAGAAGTTCATCAGCTGGATCGAAGACATGAAACTGCGCATGGGCATCCCTGAAAAGCTCGACATGATAAAGGATGAAGATATAGAGCAGATAATTACCTGGGCAATGCGCGAGGCGAATCCGCTTTATCCGACACCGGTGCTGTGGAAACGCAGGGATTTCAGGATCTTTATCGATTCAGTAAGGGCATAGCAAGAGAAAGATCAATTATAAAGTACAGGAGGTACACAAAGTGAAGACTCTGTTCAAGGGCGGACTTATTTATGACGGCACCGGAAGAAAACCGTTCAAAGGCGACGTGCTAATCGAGGACGACCGCATCGTAAAGGTCGCAGAGAAGATCAGGAACAAGGCCGACAAGACTATTGATATAAGCGGTTATCAGATATGCCCGGGGCTTATCGATGCGCATTCCCACAACGACTTCTTCTATGACAGGGATGATGCCGAGAAGTTCTACAGACCGTTTATTGAGCAGGGAATAACCACGCAGATAACCGGAAACTGCAGCTTCTCACCGTTCGGTATGGATAAGAACACACCGCACCGCGACAAGATAGGCGGCGGACTCTTCGACTGCAAGAATCCGGGCAGCTTCGCGGATTTCAAGAAGCGCGCAGAGGGAAATCTGTTTGTGAACATAGTACCTCTTATCGGACAGGGCTCGGTCCGCGCCGGAATGACCGGGTATGATCCAGCACCTTACACAAAGGCTCAGATAGAGGAAGAACTGTCATATGTGCGTGAGGCAATGGAAGGCGGCGCATTCGGCGGCTCCTTCGGCTTCATGTATGAGCCTGACAGATATGCCAAGGAGGATGAGATCGTCGCTTTCGCCAAGGAGATCGCGAAGTACGACGGCATCGTCACAGTCCATCCGAGAGCAAACTCTATAGTAAGCGCGGATTATCCGCTGATCACAAAGAAGTCGCACCTCGAGATGGGTGTCGATGAAGTAGTGGACATCATGCATAAATCGGGCTGCAGGATGGAATACAGCCACATCATATTCGTAGGTGAGCGTAGCTGGAAGCTTCTCGGCAAGCTGCAGAAGACCTTCTACCGTGAAGCTTTCGAGAACGGAAATCCTATAGCGTACGACAACTACGCCTTCCACTACGGAGCTTCGGTAATCACTGTGGTATTCCCTGAGTGGTACGCAAAGCTGACTCCGGAAGAGGCAAAGAAGCCTGCCAACAGGCGCAAGCTCGAGCTCACGATACTGATGTACCGCAAGGTGCTCGGCATCGACTGGGACGACATGGTAGTTGCATACATCTCGGACGATCATCCGGAGTACGAAGGCAAGACGATACCGCAGTGCGCAGCCGAAGAAGGTCTTGAGAACCTCGACATGTACCTGAAGCTCGTTGAACTTTCAAACAGAGCCGGAAGCATCTACCTCGGCAAGTACTACAACGACGATATCGTCCGCAGTCTCATGAATGACGAACTGTCGGTATTCATGACAGATGCCTGGATAGAGGACAAGGGACTTCAGAATATCGCTGCGTTCCAGACATTCCCGCAGTTCTTCATACTTGCAAAGAAGTATGGCATCCCTATGGAGAAGATCGTGCGCAAGATGACAGGAAAGACCGCAGACCGCTATAAGATCCCTGAAAGAGGATATCTGAAAGAAGGATACAAGGCAGACATCACTGTCATCGATCTCGACACCATGAAGGTCGATGAGTCGAAGCCTGATTTCAGACCTGAGGGAATCGTACATGTCTATGTAAACGGACAGGCTGTCATGGAGGACAGAGAGTATAAAGGCGGAAAGGCCGGAAAGGTCATACTCAAAAAGTAAAAGTATTGGGGGAGAGTATTATGAGATCCTGTATGGGAAAGGTCCTGAGAGTCGATCTGACCGCAGGGACCACGGCAGTTGAACAGATACCTGATGAGGTATATGAGGCAGTGCTTTCGGGCAAGGGCCTCGGTGCGTGGTATCTGTACAAAAACATACCGGCCGGAGCAGATCCGCTCGGACCTGACAATATCCTGGGTTTCTGCTCGGGAGCTCTGACGGGCACGGGCGCGTTCATGACCGGACGCTTTACCGTAGTCTGCAAGAGCCCGCTGACCGGGGGCTGGGGAGATGCCAACTGCGGCGGAGTCTTTTCACCTGCCATAAAGCAGTGCGGCTATGACGCCATTTTCATCAGCGGCATTTCCGAAAAGCCGGTCTATCTCTACTGCGACAATAAAGGCGCAGAGATACGCGATGCTTCGGAATACTGGGGACTTGATGCAGTCGAAGCAGAAGACAGGCTCAGGGCGGCAAATGAAGGCAAAAAGATTCCGCGCATAGCGGTCATAGGGCAGGCAGGAGAGAACCTGTCCCTGATATCCGGCATATGCAACGAAGGCGGAAGAATAGCCGGACGGAGCGGCGTGGGTGCCGTGATGGGCAGCAAGAAGCTCAAGGCTGTCGTGCTTGCCGGAAGCAGGCCTATGCCTTGTGCGAACCCTGAAGCGGTAAAGGCACTCTCAAAGGAGCTCGGCCGCAAGATCCACAAGATCAAAGTCCCTAAGGGACTGGGCGGCTCACTCGCGCTCGGCGGCATGGCAATGGGTGCCGGTCCGTCGATCCCGCTCGATGGTTCTCTGACACCTATGCTCTTCAAGCACTGGGGAACACCGTCCAACACACCGATGGCGGTCACAAGCGGTGACGGACCTCTCAAAAACTGGGGCGCCGGTCCGTCTGAAGCGGGCGGACTCAAGATGGCTCTTGCATACAATCCAGAGAAGATCAATAAGATAGAAGAGGCGAAGTACCACTGCTATTCGTGCCCGCTGGGCTGCGGAGGCAGACTCGATATAAGCGGCATAGACTACAGTGAGTTCTATGAGACGCATAAGCCTGAGTATGAGACTCTTGAGGCATTCGGACCGCTCTGCGTCAATTACGATCTCAACTCTGTACTGTATCTGAATGAGCTCCTGAACAGGTCCGGTCTGGATTCGATATCCGCCGGAAACACCGTAGCCTGGGCTATAGAGTGCTATGAGAACGGCATACTGACCAAAGAACAGACCGATGGTCTTGAGCTTACATGGGGCAATTTTGAAGCAGAAATAGAGCTCATAAAGAAGATGATAGCCCGTGAAGGCTTCGGAAACGACCTCGCTGACGGTGTAAAGCGCGCTTCCGAAAAATACGGCGGCAAGGAATACGCGATGCATGTAGGCGGACAGGAGCCGGGCATGCACGACACCAGAAACGACCCGCAGCTGGGCATACACATGGTGGCAGAACCTGCTCCGGGAAAGCACACCATCGGAATGGCTATACAGTACGGAGCGATGTCTCTGTGCGACATATGCAGCTGGGCACCTCCTGCGACGCTCCATCCTAAGAAGAACGACCTTGAGGCAACTGAAGAGATGGCTCTCATCTCCAAGGCGAACGCCTGCTACTCGATGCTCTTTGACGGCATCGGTGGCTGCTACTATGCCGAGATGATGGGTGTGCATATGTACAAGGCGATCGAGTTCATCAACGCCGCAGCAGGCTGGGACTATGACGGCGACCACTATATGGAAGTCGGTGCCCGCATACAGACCATAAGGCAGATGTTCAACGTGAAGCACGGCTATGAGCCTGCGGACGTGAAGCTGCCTGAGCGCATGCAGGGCAAGCCGCCTCTGAAGACAGGACCGCTGAAGGGAGTCACACTCAAGAACTCCGAGCAGGTCTCGCTGCACTGGAAGGCTTTCGGCTGGGATGAGAAGACAGGGCATCCGCTCCTTGAGACCATCGAATCCCTTGGGATCAATAAATTAATGGAGGTGTGAAATGGCTTTTAAGAAAACACCTGCCTTTAAATATGAAAACTGCGTAAGCTGCAGCATCTGCGTCCAGGCCTGCCCTGCAGGCGCGCTGGATCTTACGCGCAAGGGAAAGAGCAGGGGATACAGCAATCTCTTCCCTGAACTCGTAAACGACAGATGCATAGGCTGTGCGCTCTGCGTAAAGAGCTGCCCTATGGACTGCATCCACATGGAGATCCCGTATGAGGGTTAAGATCATACCGCCGCGCGGATGCGACAGGAGCGCTCTTGATACAAGATCGTGGGCAGAACTTCCCGAAGGCAGCACAGTGGGCGACGCTCTTAAAATAATAAAATGCAGTCCGGTGAAAGCCGGGCTGCTTCTGGTCAGTGTCAACGGCGAGCGTACAAAGCTCAGCCGTGAACTTCACGACGGCGACGTAGTGGGATTCTTTTCACTTGTCTCCGGAGGTTAGGGAAGGGACAGAGAATCCTTATGTATGACGAAATCTGGGCTGTAGACGCTGAGCGCGTAAAAGCTTTTTTCGGTGATGGCTGTGATGACGTCACGGTGATCGCTCTGCCCGGAAGAATGCTCGGGTCCATGGAACTGCCGCAGACCAGGATCATCATCACGGGGGATAATGCTGAAGAACTATATCACCGCTTTTACCTCAGTTTCATGACAGCAGGCGGATAGGATACAAAAAGTACAGGCCGGGAATGATCCCGGCCTGCTTTTGTTTTTGATTGGATCACTGAAAGCGTTAATCCTGCAGAGCTTCGAAACCGAATGTCGATGCCATTACTCTGGCCATTCTTTCCTTACGGCAGTTGTCGCAAAGGCAGTCAGGCTCGTTCCCGCTTCTCTTTGCGGCCTCTGCGATCTGCTCAGGTGTTCCTATGACTTCTCCGCAGTGCTCACAGTGGACCAGATCGAAGGTCTTTCCCCAGATGGTCCTTGTATTGAAGTCCTCAGACATCTCTATAGCCTTAGTAGGGCATACCTTCGCGCAGGCTCCGCAGCCTATGCAAACGCTGCTCGGGTCACCGTAAGGCGTTGAGATAGCCTTTGTTATACCTCTGTTGACCGTGGAGATAGCTCCTACTGAGAGTGAACCGCACACCTTGGCGCAGAGTCCGCACATGACGCATTTTTCGCCGTCCACCTTTATGAACCTGTCTATCGCAGGAGCTTTGTAGTACTTGCACATTCTTGCGATCTCAGGGCTCTCAGGAGCGCGCTTTGCAAGCAGGGTGAGTATCATCGCACGCTCGCGCTTTATACGCTCGCTGTTCGTCTCAACTTCGATCTCACTGTTAACAGGGTATACGCATGACACGACAACGCTCTTGCGGCCGCGGTCCGTTATCTCGACTATACAGAGCCTGCATGCGCCCATGCCTTCTTCGAGCGAGTCATGCTGGCAGAGGGTAGGGATGGTGATGCCGTTTCTGCGCGCGATGTTCAGCAGGAATTCGCCTTTTTCGCAGCTGCATTCCTTTCCGTCTATTTTTATGATCATCTTGCGGCCCTCCCTTCTGTACGTACTGCGTCGAATCTGCAGTTCTCGCGGCAGCTTCCGCAGGCGATGCACTTGCTTGAGTCTATGCTGTGAGCCTTTCTGACCTCACCGGAGATGGCTCCGGCAGGGCAGGCTCTTGCGCACGAAGTGCAGCCTCTGCAGGCTTCAGGATCGATCCTGAAAGTAGTGAGTTCCTTGCAGACTCCCGCAGGACATCTGTGCTCAAGGATATGGGCTTCATATTCATCCCTGAAATACTTGAGGGTGGTGAGCACCGGGTTAGGTGCCGACTTTCCGAGCGCACAGAGCGAGCAGTCTATCATCGTCTCGCCGAGAGCCTCGAGAAGGTCAAGATCTTCCATTGTGCCTCGACCCTCGCAGATATCTGTAAGGATCTGAAGCATCTGCTTGAGACCTTCACGGCACGGAGTGCACTTTCCGCAGGACTCGCCGCAGAGGAAGTTGACGTAGTATCTGGCGACATCGACCATGCAGCTTCTGTCGTCCATTACGATCATTCCGCCGGATCCCATCATCGCGCCGAACTCCTTGAGAGTATCAAAGTCGACAGGGAGGTCGAGCATCGATTCAGGTATGCATCCGCCCGACGGTCCTCCGGTCTGTACGGCTTTGAAAGGTCTGTCACCCTTGATACCGCCGCCGATGTCAAAGATGAGCTCACGGAGGGTAGTGCCCATAGGGACTTCCACAAGGCCCGTTCTCTTGACTTTTCCTACGAGGGCGAATACCTTGGTGCCCTTGCTCTTTTCCGTTCCGACAGAAGCGAAATCCGATCCGCCGTGGCTGATTATATACGGAACGTTTGCCAGCGTCTCAACGTTGTTGAGGACGGTAGGCTGGTTCCACAGACCTCTCTGTACGGATCTTATATACTTTGCGCGCGGCTCGCCGACCTTGCCTTCGACTGACTGCATCAGAGCCGTAGACTCGCCGCAGACGAAAGCTCCTCCGCCGCGTACCACTTCGAGATGCAGCTTTCTTCCGCTGCCGCAGATATCGTCGCCGATGAATCCAGCGGCTTCGGCATCTGCAAGAGCTTTGCGGACGTTCTTCACGGCAAGATTGTACTCATCACGGATGTACAGGTAGCCCTGCTCGGATCCGATAGCCAGCGCGCATATCGCAAGTCCTTCAATGACGCTGTGAGGGTCTCCCTCGAGTATGGACCTGTCCATGAACGCGCCCGGGTCGCCCTCGTCGCCGTTGCAGGCCACATACTTAGGGAAGTTGTCATACCCGAGTGCTGTGCGCCATTTGCGTCCGGTAGGGAAGCCCGCGCCTCCGCGTCCTCTGAGGCCCGAAGCATCGATCTCGTCGATGATCTCTTCAGGAGTCATGCCGAGAGCCTTCTTGAGGCCTTCATATCCGCCTGATGCGATGTAATCCTCTATATGGGCAGGGGATATCTTACCGATGTTTCTCAGGGCAATTTTGATCTGAGGAGCATAGAACGGGTTCTCGTCCTGGCTCTTTACGTATTCGCCCTTATCGTTTTTATAGAGCAGCTTCTCTACAAGCTCTCCGTTTTCAACAGTCTTTTCAAGAATGTCCTTTACGTCGGATACTTTTACGTGGTAGTAGGATATCTCATCGGGGAGAATGGTGACGAGAGGACCGTTCTCACAGAAACCGTTGCAGCCTGTACGCTTTATCTCGCACTCGACCTTTACGCCTTCAGCGCCCGCCGTAAGCCTTTCGAATTCCTCTGCGACCTTTGCGCTGCCGTTTGCGAGGCAGCCGGTGCCGCAGCATATGCGGATGGTCTTCATCGCTTATCCCTCCTTTCTGTAGGAGTCAAGCACCTGCGGGAGCTTCTCCATAGTCATCTTGCCGTAATAAGTATCGTCGACGACCATTACAGGCGCGAGCGCACAGGATCCCAGGCAGTTTACCAGCTCGAGACTGAAGAGCCCGTCCTCGGTGGTCTCGCCGTCTGCTATGCCAAGCGCGCGGGTGATGCCTTCCACCAGAGTCATTGAGCCTCTGATGTGGCAGGCAGTGCCGTCGCAAAGCTTGATTATGTGTTTCCCCTTTGGCTTGAGGGACAGAGCCTTATAGAATGTCGCCATGGAATAGAGCGTCGAAAGAGGGACGCTCAGGTAGTCAGCCAGCGCCTCAAGACCTTCCCTCGGGATATACTGGAATTCATGCTGAAGGTCCTGCATAATAGCCAGACTGTAATGCTGGTCGGCAGGGTAGGACTTCAGTATCTCATTGATCTTTTCTGTGTTAACAGGCAATTTTCTGTACCAGCCTTTCTGTTTAACCCCCTGCGACAACAGGGAATATAAGTACGGTATCAGTGTCCCTGAGAGGAGCCTCCGGACCGCCTATGAAGTCTATGCGGCGGCCGTTGACCATGACTATGGAGCGGTCACAGATGCCATTGCCGTCCTGAGTCAGAAGCTCGCCGCGGAATCTGTCACCGAAGCGCTCTGCTATCTGCCTGCAGAGAACGATAACGCTGTCCGCGTCCTGAGGCCATTCCATCTCTTTGCAGCCGGCATAATCCGGCTCGCGGTAGTACGCGAAGAATTTTACTGTCATTCCGGTCTCCTCCGATAATGCACCAAATCCGGAAGCGGCATCTGCCGCTCCCGGATCATTGTGTTTCTTCAATCTTTGCGGTCGAATCAGAGACCGAGCTCTGCATCCTTTGCTGCTGTCGGAACGCCTTCAGCATCCCAGCCGCGTACTTCATAGTATTCCTTAAGCATCGTCTCAAGTTCATTTACCTTGCCCTTGGCAGGTCCTGTCTTGAGCTCTTCTCTCAGGAGGCGAGGAGGGAGTGTATCCTTCTCGACGCCGGCTACTATGTTGAACTTCTTCTCGAGGTTCCAGATGCGCTCGCCCTTCAGAAGGATGTCTTCGTCTGACTCATCATCCCAGCCGCATGCTTCTCTAAGCATTCCGGCTATCTCAGGCAGACCCTGTCCGAATGTTGTGAACAGGCAGATCCCGGCTGAGTCGCAGAGTGCTGTGAGATCCTGGAAGATCTTGAGTGTTGCAGCCTTGCCTTCAGTTACCAGCGGATCCATAGCGCTAGGGATACCGAGTACCTCAGGCGAGATCATGTATCCTCTTACGTGGCAGCCGCCTCTGTTGGATGTAGCATACTCAAGACCGATGCCCTGGATAGCACGTCCGTCGTATGCAGGCATCTCCTGCTTCTTGACTGACATCGAGAGTTCAGGGTGTCCGTACTTTTCAGCCATGCGGTACGAACCGAGTCCCATGATCTTTCCAAAGCCTTCGCCCTTGCATGTCATCTCTGTAGCATCTACCATGGCCTGCGCATCGCCGAATCTCAGCGGGAAGCCGATCTCTTCTTCCTTGATGCAGCCCATCTCGAAGAGCTCCATAGCACATGCGATCGTCGAACCCATAGTGATAGGGTCAAGACCGTACTGGTTGCAGAGGAAGTTTGCCTTGCAGACAGCTCCGAGGTCGTCTACTCCGCATGCCGATCCGAATGACCAGCCTGCCTCATACTCAGGACCTTCGCCTCTGGACTTGAATGCGCCCTCAGCGATGTCTACGAGTCTTCCGCAGCCGATGGAGCAGCCGAAGCAGCCCTTGTTGCGGATAAGATGCTTAGCGGCGAGAGTCTCACCCGAGATGTCGTCAGCCTGAGGGAAGAGTGCTCCGTCACGGCCGTTATTGACAGGAAGTCCGCCTACACTGTTTACAATGTTTACGAGGATCATCGTTCCCAGCTGTCCGAGGCCCGCTCCTGTAACAGGGTGAGCGGCCAGAGTTGCCCTGGCATCCGCGCATACATTGAAGAATGCGTCAGGATGAGCTACCTTGACTGACTTTGTACCCTTGACTGCGATGGCCTTGAGCATCTTGGAACCCATAACGGCTCCTGTGCCTCCGCGGCCCGCAGCGCGGTGCTTATCGTTCATGATTCCTGCAAAGAGGACACCTTCCTCGGCTGCCTTCGAGATAGTAGCGATCCTGAAGTTTTCTCCGCACTCAGCGTAGAGGGCTTCCGTAGCATCAAATACATCTGATCCCCAGATGGCTGAAGCGTCGCGGAGCTCTACCTTGTCATCGTTGATGTACAGGTATACCGGCTTCTCGGAGATGCCTTCAAAGATGATCCCGTCGTATCCGGCATACTTGAGCTCAGGACCGAAGTGGCCGCCCGAGTTCGAAGCTTCGATGGTGCCGGTGAGAGGGGACTTGCAGATGACATTGTATCTGCCGCCCGATGTGGCGAATGTACCTGTCAGAGGACCTGTCATGAAGATCAGGTTGTTTCCCGGACCGAAAACATCGCACTTAGGATCACACTCGTCGCAGAAATACTTTGTTCCGAGACCTCTTGCGCCTACAAAATCATGTGCGCTTTTATCGTTGAGAGGCTCCTTGACTATCTTGCCCGTGTTCAGATTTACACGGATGATCGTTCCTACATATCCGTTGTTCATCATTACGCCTCCTCTCCGATAAGATCTCTGTACTGAGCGCTGACTGCAGCTCTCTTGTCATGGATGGCATCGGTGTCGACAAACTCCAGAGCGTGTCCCGGGCAATACTTTACGCACTTAGGATCGCCGTCGCAGAGGTCGCACTTGAACACCTTGCTGATAAGAGGATGATAAGAAATGTTGCCGAGAGGGCAGGCATTCTGGCACATCTTGCAGCCGATGCACTTGCTGTAATTGATGACTACCGCATTGTGCTCATTGCGGGTGATGGCCTTTACCGGGCAGACCTTCATGCATGAAGGCTCCTCGCACTGAAGGCACATCATTGGAATGGCTACAGCGGCTTTCTCATACTCGAACACATGCACATTGGCAAGCTTCGGATTGAATTCTCCGTAGTGTCCGAACGAGCATGCAAGTTCGCATGTACGGCAGCCGATGCACTTTTCCGGCTTGATAACTAACTGTTTCATAATATCGCGGGCAATAATTGCCCTTCACCTCCCTTATTTACATCAAAAATGAGGAGTAATATCTACACCTTGATTGTAAACGTTTATATTCCTATAAATAATATGGGAGAGGGCAGTTGCATATTGCTTTTTGGAATAAGCAAAACCTATAATCGAAGCATGAACATACAGAATCTGAAGTATTTCGCAACAGTGGCCAAGCTCGAGAACGTATCGAGGGCGGCGGAGCTCATGCATACCTCGCAGTCTTCGATCTCGAAGAACATCCTGACACTGGAGGAGGAGCTCGGAACAAAGCTTTTTGACCGGCACGGCAAGAAGCTTATTCTTAATGATGCAGGAAAAAGGTTTCTGGAGAGCTGTGACCGCATACTTCAGGAGACGGAGACCGTAACAAAAGACCTACGCTACATGTCTACAGGTGATGACAACCTGATACGTATATTCGCGGTAGGAATGGATCCGCATATGTTTACATTCATGTCGATATTCAGGGTCTCTTATCCTGATGTGGAATATGCAGTAGACACGATCTCTGATGGTAACGAGCTCCCGGACATAAACAGATATGACCTCATAATCTATCCGGATGAGCTCAGATACAGAAAGTTCAAGGGAGTGGATCTTTATACTGAGAAATACATGTTTGCCGTGAGAAACGACAACCCGCTGGCAGAGAGGGTATCACTTCCGGTCAAAAACATGAGCGGTCTGCCGATGGTCTTTCTGAGGCATAAAACGGAATATGAATATCCTTACCATGTATGCCTGGCGCAGACGGTGAAGATGAGTGCTGTTAATTTTGTGGATTCCAGAGACCATCACAGGCAGATGATCTCAAACGGCATAGCATGCGGTTTTGTGCCTGAGGGCAGCGCCGAGATGTACAGGAATGACAGCCGTATAAAACTGCTGCATCTGACCGATGACAGATTCACAAGGCAGATGAAAGTCTGCTTCAAAAGAGAAAAGCACCTCTCCGTTACGGGAAGTGCTTTCAGAAAATCCATGATCGAGTACTTCAATCTGAGAAGCGAATGATGTCAAAACTCATGTCGGCAAGTGATCCTATAAGAAGATTTCCTTCTATGGCAGTCTTACGGCCGCACAGGTACTGCAGTGCCGCAGCCGCTTCGATGGAAGCGCAGAACGCGGGGGTGACAGGAAGCGAAGTCTTTGAGGATGGCCTGTAATCCTCAGTATATATCTGGTGAAGCAGTCCTGACCCCGGAGGGACCACCATTGCCTGATATTCCCAGCCGCATATGGCTCCGTGTACTATTGCAAGACCGGCTTCGGAAGCTGCATCTTCTAGCATGAGCCTGGATGCAGCGTTATCAAGGGCATCAACGACAAGGTCAGCATCCGCCATAAGTGCGGGTGCGTTTTCTTTTGTGAGGAATTCACAGACTGCCGTTACGCTGATGGAAGGATCGATAGCTTTCACGCGCTCAGCTGCAGCTTCGGCTTTTTTCTGCCCGAGGTTTTCCGAGGTGCTGAGAAGCTGCCTGTTAAGATTCGATTCCTCGAAAACATCACCGTCAACGACGGTCAGTGATCCTACGCCGGCCCGTGCAAGCTGCTCAATGATATTTCCGCCAAGGCCTCCGCATCCGGCTACCAGCACTCTGCTGCCGGACAGTTTTTCCATCTCTTCGATGGACAGGGACGGGATGTTCCGGCTGTGTCTCTCTCTTAACTCAAACATCCTTATGCTCCTTTCTCTTCGCGGATGCGCTCCGCTATCTCTTTTCCCAGTTTTTCGCCCTGCGCAGATGCGCTGTCAGCTATCTCGTGTACGAAGTCCGCGTTGCCGCAGAAATGAAGCCACGCAGGATATCCGTTCTCACTTCTGAGGCCGTCTGCCAGGGATCTGTCAGGCTCGAGCCCTAATGCTGTGATAAGTGTATCGCATTCTATATATTCGTCTACGCCGGTATCAAAGTGATGAAGTGTGACACCGGAAAGCAGGGGATGACCGTGTATTTCCGTAACAGTTGAATTCAGCGAGACGGGGATATCACAGGCTTTTATGCACTCTTCCTGATTCCGCCTGAGACCTCCGAGATGGTCACTTATCTCTGCCATGCGGACCACAGTCTTGCCGAGCTGGACGAAGCGTCTGGCCATAATCTGTCCGATGTCTCCGCTTCCGAGTATGAACACGCGCCTTCCGATATCGTATCCTCCGAGCTCGATCATCTCCTGAACCTCGCCGGCGGTATATATGCCTTCCGGACGTGTCCCCGATACCGGCAGGGACCAGAGAGGCTTTTCAGTGCAGCCTGTCGCAAGCACGCATTCGCGGAAGCTTATCCTGCTGAGCCCCTCAGCGGATGAAACAAGAGCCGTTTTATCTGCCGATAATGACAGGACGCGGCATCCGGGAAGATACTTCGCTGATGAATCCGATAAATGGCTGAACTCTGCGTCTGAGTATTCCGGACCGGTCATCTCTTTTCCGTATCTTCCGAGCCCGAAGCCCTTGTGCACGCACTGAGACAGTATTCCGCCCGCAGCGCTGCGCTCGTCAGCAAGGGTAACGGAGGCGCCGCATGCCGAGGCAGCAGAAGCAGCGGCCATTCCTGCCGCTCCGCTTCCTATGATCAGTATTTCAGTATCGACTGTCCGTATATCCGCCACGTATGCCTCCCTGTTTATGGCAAAATGTTACCACTGTTGAAGCGCATCTTCAAAGAGGTTATATTTACATGTGGAATAAGAATGCATATATGCAGAGGACAGAGAGCATGGAGAACGGGAAGAACAGCATCATAAATACGGATGTGCTGATAATAGGCGCGGGACTTCTCGGCTGCTTCACTGCCAGAAACCTTAAGAGATATGACATCGATGTCATAGTGCTCGAGAAGGAAGATGACGTGTGCCGCGGTATCTCCAAGGCAAACACGGGTATCATCTACGCCGGCTACGATAATAAGCCGGGTACGGAGAAACAAAAACTCTGCGTACAGGCAAACGAAGACTTTGACCGCCTGTGCAGTGAACTGAATGTGCCTTTCAGCAGACCGGGCTCGCTGATGGTGGGCTACGGTCCGCGGGCAGATGAAGTCATCAGAAGAAAATACAGCGACGGCATAAAGGGCAGTGTCAGGGGCCTCAGGCTGCTCAGCGGAGCGGAGGCGGAGGAACTTGAGCCGTCACTCGCAAAAGGCATAAGCTCGGCTCTGCTTTCACTGTCTACAGCTACGGTCGACCCATGGGAGCTCGGCATAGCTGCGTATGAGAACGCAAAAGACAATGGAGCACGCTTTGTCTTCGGAGATGCTGTGACCGGCATGCGGCGTGAAGAAGGCTCTTTCACGGTCGAAACGGATAACGGGATATATTCCGCAAAGGCTGTGGTAAACGCGGCGGGGCTTTCGTCTGACAGCGTAAGAGAGATGACGGAAGAACCCCTCATAAGACTGTATCCGGCAGCAGCTGACTATATCGTCCTGGACAGGGCAGCGGTGGCCTTCACGAAGCATATAATCTTTCATGAAGGCGAGGACGGAAAAGGCCTTACCATAGTGCCGACCGTTGACGGGAATCTGCTGATCGGACCGACGAGGCGTGACGCATCGGCAGAAGAAACCGAAGCGAAAGATATGAGAACGGCCGGCTCAGGACTCAGTCAGCTTGAGGAACTCTGCCGCAGTGTTGCTCCGGGAATAGACATCACGCAGCAGATAAGAACATTCGGTTCCCTGAGACCGGATCCATACTATGTTTCCGTTGAGAACGGGGGCATAATAAAAAAGGACGACAGCATAAAAGAACTGAAGATACTGGAAGAGGACGGGCTCTTCAGCCTGATAGGCATAAAGACCCCCGGGCTTACTTTTTCAAATGAACTGGGATCACTGGTCGCCGGCAAAGCAGCCGCTTATGCCGGAAAGACAGGACAAAATCCTGACTTTGATCCGCACAGAAAGGGTATAATAAGAGCACGCGATCTGAGTGAAGAGGAACGAGCTGCGCTTATAGATAATGACAGAAACTACGGTGAGGTCATATGCGCATGCATGGATGTCACAAAGGCTGAAGTGCTTGAGGCTATAGAAAGAGGCGCGCATGACTTTGAATCCGTAAAGAGGCGCACGGGAGCGGGCTTCGGCAGATGCCAGGGAAGCCGCTGCAGAAGGCGCATAACGGATATACTTGAAAAGAGGGACTGAACATGAGCGAATTCACACATTTTGATGAAAAGGGAAATGCCCGTATGGTCGACGTTTCGGATAAGGAGGTCACAAGAAGGAGCGCGACTGCTCAGGGCACGATATCCGTAAGCAGAGAAGTCATGGATGCGGTCATGGGGAGAAAAGTGAAAAAAGGTGATGTGTTCACGGTTGCGCAGACTGCCGGTATCATGGGCACAAAGCGCACATCGGATTTTATCCCTATGTGCCATCCGCTGAGCCTAACCAACGCTGAGATACGCTTTGAGACGGATGAAGATGCCTGCACCATAACGGTCTTCTGCACAGCAGTTACGGACGGGAAGACGGGGGTGGAGATGGAAGCCCTCACAGGTGTCAGCACGGCACTTCTTACCGTGTACGACATGTGCAAGGCCATCGATAAGAGGATGGTCATAAGCGATATACATCTTGTTGAGAAGACCGGCGGTAAAAGCGGAGACTTCAGCTTCTGACAAATAAAGCTGCGCGCTGTGCGCAGTTTTTTAGCGCTTATTACTAAAAGGAATATATTAATTTCTTTTTATTGGTAAGCTATAATATAAAAAGTGGTAAAATTCAAACATGGTTGACAATTTCGAGCGGAAAATAGAATACATGCGCGTCTCAATAACCGACAGATGCGACCTCAGATGCAGGTACTGCATGCCCGACGGGTGTGAAAAGGTGCCTATGAGCCATATCCTCACCTATGAGGAGATCATCCGCATCTGCAGGGCTGCCGCGGGACTCGGGATAAGCCGCATAAAGATAACCGGAGGCGAACCGTTCGTACGGCTCGGATGCACAGATCTCATGAAGAAGCTCAAGGCGCTGGACGGGATCGAAGAAGTCACTGTCACCACGAACGGCCAGCAGCTTGAGAATTATATAGATGAGCTTAAGGATATCGGGATAGACGGAATAAACATAAGCCTGGATACTCTCGATCCCGGAAAGTTTGAATATATCACCGGAAGAGGACAGCTGGAAAAGACCCTGCGCGGCATTGAACTCGCAGCGGCGTCGGGGATCAAAACAAAGATAAACGTTCTGCCGCAGAAGGGCTTCAATGAGGATGAACTTGCGGATCTTGCAGGACTTGCCGGGAAATACGGCATAGATGTGCGTTTCATAGAACTGATGCCTGTCGGCGCAGCCAGTGCCGAGAACGGCATTTCAAATCCGGACATACTGAAGATGCTCAGGGAAAGGTGGCCGGATCTCGAATCTGATCCGGAGACAAGAGGCAACGGACCGGCAGTATATTACAAAAGCAAAAGCCTTAAGGGAGATATAGGATTCATCAGCGCCATGCGCGGAAAGTTCTGTGAATACTGCAACAGAGTGCGGCTGACCTCACAGGGACAGCTGAAGCCATGCCTCAGCTATGATTCGGGGACTGATCTGGTCCCATATCTCAAAGGTTCCGATGATGAACTCATGAAAGCTCTCCGTGGGGCAATAATGAAAAAGCCGGAAGCGCACTGCTTCGATAAAACAGAGACAGACGGTGACGATCATGCCGAACACCGCCTGATGTCGCAGATAGGAGGATAACACTATGGAGATGAACGGCCGCGTAGTCGCCGTATGCATAAGTGAAAGAAAAGGCACCCAAAAGACTGAGGTGCCGTCGATAAAGCTCGTTCCGGAATGGGGCATCGAGGGAGATGCCCACGCCGGTAAGTGGCACAGGCAGGTAAGCCTGCTGGCTCTTGAAAAGATAGAGGCTTTCCGCGAAAAGGGAGCCGATGTGGATTTCGGAGCATTCGGTGAGAACATCATAGTTGAGGGATTCGATCTCAGAAAGCTTCCTGTGGGCACAAGATTCCGCATCGGGGATGCGCTTCTTGAGCTTACCCAGATAGGAAAGGAATGCCATACGCACTGCGCCATCTACCACCAGGTGGGCGACTGCATAATGCCGAGGGAAGGCGTTTTCACGATAGTCCTCGAAGGCGGAGAAGTAAAAGCAGGAGACAGCATCGAGATGATAGAGCCAGATCCGGCCAGACCTTTTACAGCGGCATGGATCACACTTTCTGACAAAGGAGCCGCGGGAGAGCGCGAGGACAAGAGCGGTCCGCTGATCGGCGAGATGCTGACAGAGAACGGATACAACGTCGTTGAGGGAGTTCTCATACCTGATGAGCCCGAGATGCTCAAAAAGCAGCTCATGAGACTTGCAGATCAGAGGCAGGTGAATGTCATCTTCACTACAGGAGGCACAGGTTTCTCGCAGAGAGACAGGACGCCTGAGGCGACTGAGGAAGTCTGCGACCGCATGACTCCGGGCATCTCCGAAGCGATAAGAGCATACTCGATGACAAAGACTCCGACGGCCATGCTTTCAAGGGCTGTGGCAGGAATGAGGAACGAGACTCTCATAATCAATCTGCCGGGAAGCCCAAAGGCTGTAAGGGAGTGTCTGGAATTTCTGATGCATCCGCTGGAACACGGGCTTGAGATAATGCTCGGCCGCGACGGCGAGTGCGCCAGACCGTAAGTAACGGTATCTGCGGCGCGGTACGCTGCGCTTAAGATATATATTGTTTTGAACGTAGATAATTAAGTTACAGCAATCAGGAGGAAAGAATTATGAAACTGAAAAAGGTGTTGGTACTGCTTCTCAGCGGTATGATGGTCCTTTCATTCGCAGCCTGCGGAGGCGGCAGCAGTGAGGAAGAAGCAGCTGCTCCTGAAGAGGGCGACACACTGATGATGGCGACCACAACAAGTACTGAGGACACGGGACTTCTTGACTATCTGCAGCCGCTGTTCAAAGAGGATACAGGCATCGACCTGCAGTGGACAGCTGTAGGAACCGGCGAAGCTCTCAAGATGGGCGAAGACGGACAGGTCGACGTAGTGCTTGTACACGCAAAGGCAAGCGAGGAGGAATTCGTTGCAAACGGATTCGGAGTCGAGAGATTCCCGGTAATGTACAACGACTTCGTTGTAGTAGGACCGGCTGAACCGCTCGAAAAGACTGATGACGTTGCTGCATTCTTCGGAGCTCTCAATGATCAGCAGCTGACATTCGTATCCCGCGGAGATGACTCCGGTACGGACAAGAAGGAAAAGAAGATCTGGGAAGGCCTCGGCATCGACCCTCACGCAAATCCTAACTATCTCGAGTCCGGACAGGGAATGGGAGCTACTCTCACGATGGCAAACGAGAAGAACGCTTACTGCCTGACAGACAGAGGAACATGGCTCAAGCAGTCGAAGGATTCCGAGAACGAGTACACTATCGATATCGTCTGCGAAGGCGGCAAGGAACTTCTTAACCAGTACGGCGTTATCGCTGTAAATCCTGAGAAGTATCCTGAGGTCAACAACGAGGCAGCTAACGCATTCATCGAGTGGATCACATCCGATAAAGTACAGAAGCTGATCGCTGAGTACGGAGTTGAGGAATACGGACAGGCTCTGTTCACACCGAACGCAGGTACTGACAACTAAAATATGGGAGAATGGCTCAGCGGAGTATTTTCGAATCCCGCTGTGCTGAGCGCCATCAAAGTCACCTTTGAGATGGCTTTCGCGTCCACGCTCATATCCGCAGTGCTGGGTGTGGCGATAGGACTGTGGCTTCAGAACCACGATTTTACAGGTAAAAAGGCAGTTGTAAGGATAAACAGGACACTCATGGGAGTGCCTCCTGTAGTCATCGGACTGCTGGTATATCTGCTTACGATGCGCGGAGGGCCTCTTGGCCCTCTGTCGCTTCTGTTTACTGTCAGAGGCATGGTGCTCGCTCAGGTCCTGATCATAACGCCTATAATAAGCGGTATGGTCTTTTCGTATGCCGAAAGCGCAGTCCCGGCGATACGGGCATTTGCGAGGACGATGGGCGCAGATAAAAAACAGACTGACAGGCTGATCATAAGCGAACTCAGAAATGAGATATATTTCTGCATCATCACGGGCTTCGGAAGGGCTATAAGTGAAGTCGGCTCCGTCATGCTCGTGGGAGGCAATATAAAGGGTCACACCAGGACCATGACTACCATGATCTCGCTCCTCAAGAGCCAAGGCATATATTCTGAGGGAATAGGCCTCGGAGTGCTGCTTCTGATCATGGCGTTCATACTTCAGACCCTGGGGGACTATGTAAGGAAGGAGCAGATCAGGGATGAGAATTACTGAGCTCCGGAAGAAAATAGGAAAAACGGATCTGTACATAGAAGATCTGAAAATAGAAAGCGGACTGGTGCACGGGCTTGTCGGACCTAACGGCTGCGGCAAGACGACGCTTTTAAAACTTATCATGGGCATCGTACAGCCGGATTCGGGCTCGGTAGACTATGAGGGTCTCAGCATGACCGACATGACCATGATGAGCCAGCGGCCTTACCTTATGCATACGAGCGTATATGACAACATAATCTATCCTCTCAAGATAAGGGGAGAAAAAATCGACCGCGATGAGGTGGAGGCACTTATGGAGCGCGTGGGTCTGCTGGATCTTAAGGATCAGTACGCAGGCAGCCTTTCGAGCGGAGAGAGGCAGAAACTGTCGTTCATAAGAGCAATCGTCTTCAGGCCGAAGATGGTCCTTATGGATGAGACTCTGTCGAATCTCGATGCCGAAAGTGAGGCCCTGTTCAGGGAAATAATAATGGAGAGGCACCGCGAGGACGGTTCCACATGGCTTATCGTGAGCCATCAGTGGGATGAGATGAATGATCTCTTCGACAAGGTGCATCATATGGAGAAGGGAAGGATCGTAAAATGAAACTTCTCACGGTAGATACTGTAAGTGAAGCAAGGAAAAAGCTCAGGGAACGCTGCAGCGGGCTGATGCCGGGAACGGAAGAGGTCAGCCTCACGGAAGCGGCGGGGCGCATCCTTGCTTTTGACATTTTTTCAGAGGAAAACATCCCTCCGTACAGGAGGTCAATTATGGACGGTTACGCTGTACGGAGCTCGGATGTCGGTGCAGCGGGAGACATGATACCTACCATGCTGAAGGTCAGCGGAGAGGTACTCCTCGGAACGGACTCATCAGGACTCACTGTTGAACCCGGATGCTGCGTTTACGTGCCGACGGGCGGATACGTTCCTGAAGGCGCGGATGCGGTAGTGATGATAGAGTTCTGCGAGCCCTTCGGCGACGGGATGCTGGCTGTGTCAAAGTCTGCGGCTCACGGAGAGAATGTCGTGCAGATCGGAGAGGACGTTGCGGAAGGTGATATGCTGCTGCCGAAGGGCAGAAAACTCAGGCCTCAGGACATAGGAGTACTGGCCGCGGCAGGGATAGCTTCGGTACCGGTCATCGTGCCGTGGCGTGTTACTGTAATATCAACAGGCGATGAACTGGTTGGACCTGACGAGACACCGGGACCGGGGCAGATAAGAGATATCAACTCATATACGATAGCTTCAAGGAGCGCCGCTGAGGGGTTCTCAGTTGTAAGGGTGCTTTCTCTGAAAGATGATGACAGGGCGATAAAAGACGCGCTGGAGTCGGCAAAGGCAGACAGCGATCTGGTCGTAATGTCAGGCGGGAGCTCTCAGGGAAAGAAGGATATGTCGGCAGAACTCATCGGAAAAGCGGCCGACAGCGGGGTCCTCACACACGGCATTGCCGCAAAACCCGGGAAGCCTACGATCACGGCATATGACAGCAAAAGCAAAACGCTTTTCATAGGTCTTCCGGGACATCCGGCAGCGGCTCTGATGGTATATGAGCAGGTGCTAATTTGGCTGTGGCATGAGTTCAGCGGTCATGACGGCGGACTGAAGATAAGGGCGAAGGTCACCGCAAATATTCCTGCCGCGCCGGGGCGTATGACATTCCAGCTTGTAAGGCTGACGGACGGAGATGAGCCGGAAGCCGTGCCTGTATTCGCGAGATCGGGAATGATATCGCCTATGAGTGCTTCTGACGGGTATTTTGTGATGAGTGAGAACACTGAGGGAATAAGACCGGGAGATACTGTCACGGTCCATCTCTGGAGGTAAAAAATGAAGAGGAATCTTTATCTTAAGACTACGCCTGTTGAAGAGGCGAGAGAGATATACATGAGCGCTCTCGGTGATGCTGCATCAGCAAAGACAGAGACTGTCAGTGTTATTGAGGCCCTTGGACGTGTGACTTCCGAAGCTGTTTACGCGAAGTATTCGTCACCGCTCTATAATTCCGCGGCTATGGACGGCATAGCGGTCGTTTCCGCAGCTACTGAAGGCGCATCGGAGGCGTCTCCTCTCACACTGAAGCCGGGCGAAGACTACATGATAGTCGATACCGGAGATCCGATCAAAAAGCCATACGATGCGGTCATCATGGCTGAGGACACGCAGGAAACTGATGAAGGCATGGTGATACGCGCGGCCGCGCACTCGTGGGAGCATGTAAGACCGGTAGGCGAGGATATCGTAGTCGGCGAGATGATACTCACAAGATGCCACCGCATACGTCCTATCGACATAGGCGTCCTGCTCTCGGGAGGAGTAACCGATATCTCAGTTTACGCTCAGCCGAAAGTAGGCATCATACCGACCGGCACCGAGATAGTGGAGCCATATGAGGACCCGGAGGAAGGGGACATAATAGAATCCAACTCGAGGATGTTCGAGGCTATGGTGCGCGAAAACGGCGGTATTCCACGCAGATATGACATAGTCGAGGACGATTATGAAAAGATAAAGGCGGCCGTGCTCAGAGCACTCGATGAGAACGATATGGTTCTGGTAAACGCCGGATCGAGCGCAGGCACGGAGGACTATACCGTTCATATACTTAGGGAGATAGGCGAGGTGTTCATACACGGAGTGGCGATGAAGCCGGGCAAGCCTGTAATTCTTGCGAAGGCTTGCGGCAAGCCTGTCATCGGGATCCCGGGTTATCCGGTATCCGCTTACCTGGCTGTCGAGAACTTCGTTTATCCGGTCCTGAGGTCCTTTACAGGACTGAGGGAAGCAAATGACCACAGGATAGAAGCTGTTCTTTCAAGACGTCTTGTGTCTTCACTCAAGCACAGAGAATACGTGCGCGTAAGAGTAGGACGTGTTGGCGGCAGATATGTCTGTGCACCGCTTGCAAGAGGAGCGGGAGCCGCGATGAGCATGGTGAAGGCTGACGGATTCTGCGTCATACCGCAGGAGAGCGAGGGCTACGAAGCGGGAGAGACCGTGGAGGTCATACTCTTCAGATCCGCGGAGGATATAGGCAGGACAATAGTCTGCACGGGAAGCCATGACCTCCTTCTCGATGTGATATCCGATCTTTTGTCGGGTGAGAATGAGGGTATAAGGCTCTCAAGCACGCATGTCGGAAGCCTCGGAGGACTTATGGCGCTTGCCAGAGGTGAGGCTCACATGAGCCCGACACACCTTCTGGACGAGGAGACAGGTGTTTACAACGAATCCTATATAAGGAAACTGTTCCCTAACGAAGAAATGTTATTGGTTAAGGGAGTCAGAAGGATACAGGGCCTTATGGTCGCAAATGGGAATCCGCTCGGGATAAAGGGTGTGGAGGACCTTACAAGAGTAAAATACGTAAACAGGCAGAGGGGCGCAGGCACAAGAGTGCTCCTCGACTACAAGCTGAAGCAGGCAGGCATATCCCCGTCAGAGATCGACGGTTATGATGCTGAAGCAGCGACTCATATGGCTGTTGCTGCACAGGTGGCGAGCGGTGAGGCTGACTGCGGCATGGGAGTATATTCCGCTGCTCATGCGATGGGGCTCGAATTCATACCTGTAGGAGACGAAGAGTACGATTTCGCGATGAGACCTGAGACCTATGAGACTCCTGAGATGAAATGCTTCCTCATACTGCTCGGAAGCGATGAGTTCAGAAGCAAGCTCGACGAACTCGGCGGTTATTCATTTGAAGGATCGGGAACCGTCATCCGTGTATGTCCGTGACAGCAGGCTATGGTAAAATATATCTTGTAATCAATATTTGCGGAACGATGTAACGGGACGGAGGTGTACTGTTATGAAATGCGCGATATACGGAGCCGGATCTCTTGGCACAATAATGGGAGCTTATCTCACAAAAAATGGTTTTCCGATCGAACTGGTGAACCGCAATGTGAAGCATGTAGAGGCATTAAAAAAGAACGGGGCGCATATAACGGGATATGTGGATCTCACCACGCCGGTCAATGCGATCCTTCCGGATGAGATGAAAGGTCCTTACGACATCATCTTCCTGATGACAAAGCAGCTGCACAACCCTGAGGTCGTGACCATGCTGAAGCCTAAACTGGCAGATGACGGCGTGATAGTAACTCTTCAGAACGGTATTCCTGAGCCAGGCATCGCAGAGATAGTAGGTGCGGACAGGACCATCGGCTGCACGGTCGAGTGGGGCGCCACGATGACCTGTCCGGGCGAGTGCGAACTCACAAGCGACCCTGACAGCCTATCGTTCCATATGGGAGGCATGGAAGGCATACCTCAGGAGAGGATCGAAAAGGTAAAGAGCGTGCTCGAGAACATGTGCCCGGTGGACATCGAGGACAATCTCATGGGTGCCCGCTGGTCCAAACTGCTCATTAACGCGACATTCTCCGGACTCGGGACAGTCATAGGCGGGACCTTCGGCGATGTTGCAAACTGGAAGCCGGCAAGACTGACTGCTCTCAGCTGCATGAAGGAGTGCGTGGACGTTGCCCGCGCAGGCGGAGTCACATTTGCACCGGTGCAGGGAAAGGACATCACAAAGCTCTTCTACTATGACAACAAGGCTAAGAAGAAATTTGCCGAACTGCTGATGCCTATAGCGATGAAAAAGCACTTCAGCATTTTCCCTTCGATGCTTCAGGATCTTCAGAAGGGCAAGCCTTGCGAGATCGATGCCATCAACGGAGTCGTGTGCGAGTGGGGCAAAAAATACGGAGTCCCTACGCCTGTAAACGACAGGATAGTCGAAGTAGTTAAGAAAGAGCAGAATGAGGGACTGAGACCTATGCTGGCTAACATCCAGTACTTCGAAGAATTCTACAAATCATAACCACCAGTTTAACTGGTGGTTATGATTGTTACAGCCCGTATACTTCAGAGAACTTGTTCTTCAGATAATCTATGTAATAGCCCGGGTCGAATTCTGCTCCGAGGACTCTTCTCAGGAGTTCGGCAGGGGTGTATCTTGCACCGTGCTTCCAGATGTTCTCGCGGTTCCAGTCGTTTACGGGACCGAAATCGCCTTTTGCTATACATCCGTCCACATCCACGCTTTCCTTCATTTTCGCCAGAAATTGTGCGCCGTACGCGTTTCCAAGTGCGTATGAAGGGAAGTATCCCATCAGGCCGCTTGCCCAGTGGCTGTCCTGAAGGACGCCGTGCTTATCGTCAGGAACGTCAATGCCGAGATATTCCTTATACATCCTGTTCCATTCCTCAGGAAGATCCTTTACTTCGAGTTCATCATGCATTATCCGCTTTTCGAGTTCATAACGCACCATGATATGCAGGCAGTAGGTGAGCTCATCCGATTCTGTCCTTATGAGCGACGGTTCGGCCTTGTTCACCGCGCGGTAGAATTCCTCTGCGTCACGGCCTGCCATATGCTCCGGGAATAGCTCGGCGAGCTTCGGGAAAACATAAGTGCAGAAAGCTCTGCTCCTTCCTATGAGGTTTTCATAGAATCTGCTCTGGCTCTCATGTATGCTCATTGCAACACCGCCGTCGAGCACGGTGTATGCAAGTTCATCGGCAGAACCGGTGTCATAGAGGGCATGGCCGCCTTCGTGTACCACGCTGTACATGGAGCACGCGAAGTCATCCTCGAAGTAGTGCGTGGTGATGCGCTCATCAAAGTGAGATCCCAGACTCGTCGTGAAAGGATGCTCAGTAGTCGAGAGACCAACATGTCCGAGATCAAGACCTATAAGCTCCATGAGCCAGTAGGACAGTTCCTCCTGCCTGTCTTCGGGGAAGAAGCCGTGTCTCAGGCTGTCATCGATCTGAGGAGCTTCTGAGACCTTCTTAAGGAGAGGCACTATCTCTGAGCGCAGTCTTCCGAAAAAGCTGTCGCAGGCCTCCATGGTGAGGCCTTCCTCATATTCATTAAGGCAATAGTCATAGACATCCTTCTCAGGAGCGACATACTTCGCGAATCTCTTCTTTGCCGCGACCAGCTGCTCCAGATACGGACGGAACATCTCAAAGTCTGACTGCTCCTTTGCGTCATGCCATACATCATCAGCTTTTACCATGAGTTCCTGATAGGCGATGTACTCGTCCATCGGGATCTTTTTCATCTCCCGGATATCCTTCAGAAGAAGGTGCACCATGCGCCGCTCATCATAGGAAAGGTCTTCCTTATTCGCATCAAGGAACTCCAGAAGCTCTGCAGTCTCTTCCGATGCAGCCAGTCTGTACATCTCTTCTGAGAGTATGGACAGGGTGGCGCCTCTGTTTTCTGCGGTAGCCTTCGGAGCTGTGGTGCAGCCGTCATAATAAATGAGACCCGCGGCATGGTCGTACGCAGCCATTTTGCGCTGCAGTGACATCAATGCCTCGCGGCCCTCATCAAGAGTCATGTTGATCATAAAAAGTAATACCTCCTGTGGATTATTTCCACGTAATATATTAATATATCCGGGATGCGTTTGCCATATCAGGAAAACAAACATACATGGAATTCGATAAAAAGCAGCTGAACAGAAAACTGGTAAGAATAGCAACTCCCATAGCGATACAGGGAGTGGTATCGGCAACTCTTACCATGGTCGACAACATCATGGTAGGCATGCTGGGAGAAACCGAGCTTGCGGCAGTGGGCGTGGGATCCCAGCTGTTTATGGTGCATTATCTTGTGCTCTTCGGCATACTGTCGGGTTCTGCCACATTCATGGCTCAGTTCTACGGCACCAGAGACATGGCAAACATCAGAAAGGTGATAGGCCTGGACTTCACACTTCTTGCCGTGCTTGGAGCAGTGTTTTTCTCTGTGACTCTCGGAGCTACAGATCTTATCGTATCGATATATACCGAAGACCCGGCCGTAAAGGCTCTGGCCATGCAGTATGTGAGGATAAACAGCATATCGTTCATGCTCCTTGCATTCTCAGCGCCTCTTGAAATGGCTTTCAAGGCTACACAGCAGGTGAGGATACCTATGGCAGTCAGTGCGGCCGTTTTTGTGACCAATCTCACGATCAACTACATACTGATCTTCGGAAAGTTCGGAGCGCCGCAGCTCGGCGTTGCGGGAGCGGCCATCGGTACGCTGTCGGCAAGGATAGTTGAGGTGGTCCTCAACGCGTACTTCGGCTTCCGCAGCAGAAATGAGTTTGCAGGCAGTATCAGGAGCTACTTCGGATGGGACAGGGAGCTTGTGCGCCGCATCATAAAGAACTCGACGCCTACAACATTGAACGAATTCTTCTGGGGATTCGGACAGACTATGTATGTAGCAGCATTCAGCCGCATAAGCACCACGGCATATGCCGCATATCAGGCAGCCAATGCTATATTCAACATATTCAACTTCGCGACATTCAGCATCGGTGACGCGGCTCTGATACTGGTAGGAGAAAAGCTCGGAGAAGGTGATATGAAATACACCTGGGAGCTCTCGAAACATCTGGTGAAGGTAAGCCTTATCGCGGGCACTGCGGTAGGACTGCTCACGGCAGCTCTGGCAGGACCTCTTTCAGGCATATTCAATCTGACGGAATCCGGGCAGATGTATACGAAGTATATCCTGATAGTCCTTGGAGTGACTATGGCAGGAGACCTCTTCAACGGAATGCAGGTCGCAGGCATACTGAGAGCGGGAGGAGATACCAGATTCGCCATGATATGCGAGACATCATGCATATGGCTCATAGCGGTGCCTCTTGCATTTATCTCTTCACTGGTTTGGCATCTGCCTGTTCACCTGGCGCTGCTTGTTACAAGAACAGAGATATTCATAAGAGCATTTATAGTCGGCAAACGCTTCATCTCAAAGAAGTGGATGAATACCGTTATCACCGATCTTTAGATATTACCTGCGGTACAGAATTCCCTGGCGCCATGTGGAAGGCGCAAAGAGAAGCAGGACAGGGAAGAGCTCAAGTCTTCCAGCGAGCATGCCGAACGAGAGGACCAGCTTTGAAAGAGCTGAGAAGTCCGCGAAGTTTCCCGTAGGGCCGACTGCTCCGAGTCCCGGGCCTATGTTGTTGACACAGGCGATCACTGCTGTGACCGTAGTCTCGAATGAGTGGTCATCAAGGGATACGATCAACATTGAGGCGATCATTATGAGGCAGTAAACTGCAAAATATATAAGGCATGCCGACAGGGTCTCTTCCTCTACGATGCGGCCTTCAAAGCGTATGCTCTCGACCGACCTCGGGTGGATCATCCTGCGCATCCCGCGTTTGATGGTGCGGAAGAGTAGCATGACTCTCGATACCTTGAGTCCGCCTCCGGTGCTGCCGGCGCATGCGCCCGCAAACATCAGGATAACGAGAAGGAGACGTGAATACTGAGGCCACTGGTCAAAGTCAGCGGTCGCAAAGCCTGTGGTCGTGATGACCGAAGATACCGAGAAGAAAGAATCAAGCACAGCCTGGCGGAAGTTCCCGTACAGGCTGTTTATATTTATGGCGATAGTGATCACGGCAAAGGCTACCACTCCGAAGTAGCAGCGGAGCTCCTCGCTTCTGAGAGCGGTGCCGAGGCGCTTCAGAAGAACCAGATAATACAGGTTGAAGTTGACTCCGAAGAGCAGCATAAAGATGCCTATAACTATCTCAAAATAATCGCTGTCATAGTAGGCGATGCTGGCTCCGTGGTTGGAGAAGCCTCCTGTGCCGGCCGTTCCGAAGACATTGATGAGGCTGTCGTAAAGCGACATGCCGCCGGCCAGCAGAAGGATAAGCAGTATGACGGACATCACCATGTAAATGCCGTAAAGGATCTTTGCCGTGTCGCGCATCTTAGGCACCAGCTTGCTCGAAGACGGACCCGGAGACTCCGCGCGGAGAAGGTGCATGCTGCGTTTTCCGCCCAAAGGAAGGATTATCATGCCGAATACAAGTATTCCCATGCCGCCGATCCAGTGGGTGAAGCTGCGCCAGAACATCGTGGCGCTGTCGAGCGATTCCACCTCGGTCAGTATGCTCGAGCCGGTGGTAGTGAATCCGGATACCGTTTCAAAGAATGCGTCGAAGAAATTCGGGATCTGGCCGCTTATGATAAAAGGCAGACTCCCGAAGAGGCTCAGCATGATCCATGAAAGGCCTGTTATGACAAAGCCTTCGCGCGCATATATATTGCTGCCTGCCGGTCTTATGAGCATCAGAAGACCTCCGGCAAGAGCTGTAAGACAGGCGGTGCCCGCAAAAATGAGCGCTGAGGAGCGCTCGTCGCATAAAAGACCGACTGCAGCCGGTACGAGCATGAGACCGGCTTCAATCAGCATTATCATTCCAACTGTACGAAGTACTATCTTTATTTTCATTATCTTTATCTACTTAAGGATCATGGACAGGTCGGTCAGTTGTCCGATGGTGGTTGCTATTATCACGTGGTCGCCCGGCTCGATAGTGTCGTTTCCGCGGGCTATTATGACTTTTCCCTTGCGGAGTATCGCGCAGACAAGCACGCCCTCACGGATCTGAAGGTCTCTCAGAGGGGTGCCCGTTAGCTCGCTGTGCTCCGCGTTGACGATGAACTCCAGAGCCTCTGCGGACTTGTCGGCGATGCGGTAGAGAGCCTCGACATTGCTGTCGCCGGCGCTTTCCATCGCTCTTACGTATCCGACTACGCGGCTGGCGATGATGTCGCGCGGACAAACGATGCTTCCGGCGCGGTCATTGTCTATGAGGTCGCTCATGTTGGTCCTGGATATCTTTGTGATGACGCGCGGCACATTTTTGCGGATCGCGTACATGCCCATGAGCATATTGATCTCATCCGTACCTGTCAGCGAGATGAAAGCACTCGTCGTGTCGAGCCCTTCCTCCTCGAGCACGTCCCTGTTGGTCCCGTCGGAATTGATGACAAGTATCTCAGGGAAGAACTGCTCCATTCTCTCGGCAGCTGCAGGATTCTGCTCCATGACGACCGGTCTGATGCCGATCTCACGCATCATGCGGATAAGGTAGTAGGTGATATGACCGGCTCCGAGTATGAGAGCCTGCTTAGGCATATGCCTTTTTATACCGCAGAGCGACAGGAAACGTTCTGTCTCTGCAGGCTCTGCCGCAAAGCATATGCCGTCTCCGACCATGAGCCTGTCATTGCCGCCCGGAATGATGGTCTCGTGTCCGCGCCTTATAGCGCAGACGAGGGCTCTGGAATTGTATTTTGATGCGAGCTCATAAAGAGGCATGGATGTTGCAGGACCTTCTTCCGTGAGCCTGAATTCGATCATCTCAAACAGTCCGTGACCGAATGACTCCACGGAAAGGAGCCCCGGAAAGCGCAGCAGGGAGAATATCTCCTGGGCCGCGTATTTTTCAGGATTAATGGTCATGGAAAGGCCCATGTCATCAGCGAACAGGTCTATCTCATCTGCGAGTTCCGGTGTTCTTACACGCGCTATCGTATGCTTTGCGCCCTGCTTTCTTGCGAGCAGGCAGCAGAGCATATTGGCCTCGTCGCTGTCTGTTGCCGCAATAACGAGGTCGGCTGATCCGGCGCCGGCCTCTGCCAGGAGCTTCGCGTTTGTAGCTCTTCCGCTGAGACAAAGAACATCAAAGCTGTTCTGGAGCTCGAGAAGTTTTTTTTCGTTATGATCAATCGATACGACGCGGTGGCCTTCCTGGGCAAGCTGCTCGACGAGCAGACCCCCGACCTTACCGGCGCCGACTACTATAATATTCATATTGTTTTCCAGCCTTTGTTGCTTTAATAAAACAATACCTTCAGCAGGTATTTTTCACTATAATAGTACAAGACAATACAAAATGATAATACTTTTCAGTTATGACCGCCACACCTTTTTAAATAAAGGCAGCAGAACATATCAGTCAGAAGGGAAATGAGCATCAAAAGGATAACACTCGGAATACTCGCGCATGTAGACGCCGGCAAGACGACCTTGTCGGAGGCTTTGCTGTACCTTACAGGCGAGATAAAAAAGCCGGGCAGAGTAGACCACGGAGACTCATTTCTTGATGACAACGCGATAGAAAGAAACCGCGGCATCACGATCTTTTCGCGTCAGGCGAGATTCACGGTAAAGGGCGCAGTTGAGAGTGAGCCGGATACCGAAGTGACCATGATAGACACTCCGGGACACGTGGACTTCTCGGCCGAGATGGAAAGATCGCTATCGGTAATAGACTACGCTCTTCTGGTGGTGAGCGGCTCCGAAGGTGTGCAGGCTCACGCGAAGACCCTGTACAGGCTTCTTAATGAAAGAAACATCCCTGTATTCATCTTTGTGAACAAGATGGACATAACTGTAAGGGATAAGGAAGACCTCATATCCGAAATGGCGGCTGACCTCAGCGCCGGGCTCGCTGACTTCAGCGGCGCCGCGGGGATGACAGACGGCTTCATTGATGCAGTGACTCTGCATTCGCCTGAACTCGCAGAGACCGTTCTCGAGGGCGGACTGCCTGATGACAGACAGATCGCAGATGCGGTACTCAGGGGCGAGATAGTGCCGTGCTTCTTCGGCTCAGCTCTTAAGATAGAGGGCGTAGAGCCGCTGATAGAGGCTATAGGAAGATATACTAAAGAACCCGCATACGGTGATGAATTCGGTGCAAGGGTATACAAGATAGCCGACTCGGGTGACGGCGAGAGGCTTTGCTTCATAAAGGTCACCGGAGGCGAACTGAAAGTAAGGGATAAGGTAAGGATAAACAGCGCGGCAGGCGGCGAAGGCAGCGAGGAGAAGATCAACAGGATAATGCTCTACTCCGGCAGCCGGTACGTCACTGCCGATTCCGTACCGGCCGGCACGGCGTGCGCCGTGACGGGGCCCGCGCGGGCCCTGCCGGGCGACGGCCTTGGTGCCGAGCCGCCGCTCCATACCCATTCGATAAAGCCTTTCATGGTATATGCGGTAGACGGTCCGGACGGCATGGATCCGTTCCTCCTCATGAAAGACCTCAAACTTCTCGAGCAGGAAGATCCTATGCTGAATGTGGCCAGGCGGCCTGACGGCAATATCGAGATAAGGCTCATGGGGCAGGTCCAGCTCGAGGTCCTGCAGGCAGAGATAAAGGAAAGGTTCGGCTATGACGTCAGCTTCAGTACGGGAAGCGTCCTCTACCTCGAGACCGTAAAGGGAACATACGAGGGCATGGGTCACTTTGAACCGCTGAGGCACTACGCCGAGGTCCACCTGATCATAGAACCCGGTGAGCGCGGAAGCGGCATAGTGATCACGAGTGATGTCCCTGAGGATGAGCTCGCGCTCAACTGGCAGAGGCTCATCATGACGCATCTCGAAGAAAAAGAACACAGAGGCGTACTGACGGGCGCTCCACTGACAGATGTGAAGATAAGCCTCGCGGCTGGCAGGGCGCACGACAAGCACACCAACGGCGGTGATTTCAGAGAGGCTACATACAGAGCGGTAAGGCACGCTCTCATGCAGGCGGCTTCCGAAGGTAATGCAGTCCTGCTTGAGCCGTGGTGTGAATACGAGATAGAGCTGCCGGCCCAGAATGTGGGCCGCGCCATGACGGACATAAAGCAGATGGGAGGCAGCCAGTCGGGCCTCGAGCAGAACGGGGACAGTGCAAGGATAAGCGGGCGCGTTCCGGCTTCGGAGATATCCGACTATCAGGTGACGCTCGCCGGATATACCTCCGGAGAGGGGCGGCTGTCCATTGCTCCTGCCGGCTACTCCGAATGCCATAATGCCGCGGAAGTGATCGGGGAAAGCGGCTATGATCCTGAGCGCGATACTGATAATACTGCAGACTCCGTATTCGTCAATCACAGCGGAAGCGATATCGTCAGATGGGACGAGGCGGCAGAGCATATGCATATAGCAAGCGTGCTCAAAAGGCGGTCTGCGGAGAGAAGCGATGGGTACTTCAGTACAGCGGTTCGCAGCGCGGGCGGTGAAGCCCATGTCGACGCAAAGGAAGCAGCGCGCAGAAGGGCTGCGGCAGAGAAGGAGCTCAGAAGCATCTTTGAACGCACCTACGGATCTTCAAAGCAGACGCGCCGCAATGACGCAAGAGAGGCCGATTACAGACAGAAGCCGGAACTCACTGAAGAGGAAGCTGCAAGGAACCGGGCCCGCAACGAGGAGATAAAATCGCGCCTTGAGCACAAAAAAGGACAGCAGGATGAAAGACCTGTCACTGTCCTGATAGACGGCTACAACCTGATATTCGCGGACGAATATCTTAAGGAACTTTCCGAACGCGACATGGGATCGGCAAGAGACCAGCTGCTCGACATGCTCGGCAATTACGCGGGTTATACAGGCTTTGACGTGACGGTCATATTTGACGCGTACAATGTGCCTTACGGGACAGGCCATGAGGAGAAGGTAAACGGCATACGCGTGCTCTTTACGGCTGCCGATGAGCCTGCGGATATACGCATGGGAAAGATGACGGCAGAAATGAAGGACAGGCAGGTCTACGCCGTGTCCTCAGACAGCCTCGTCCAGACGGACGCCTGGACACACGGGGCACTCAGGATCTCTTCGCGTGAGTTCCTCGCGATGCTTGAGCGCACCGAAGAAGAGATACGGAGCAGGCTAAGCTGATGCACGCGATTGATTAAGTGCGCGCACGGTGTTATTTTTAGTCTGTGTAAAACAGAACAAACTGAAAGGACAAGTGAAATGAAAAAGACATTTGCGATCATTCTTACTGCTATGCTTGCAGTATCGATGCTTCTTGCCGGCTGCGGCGGAGGGAGCAGCCAGACTGAAGAGCCTTCCGCTCCTGAAACGGCAAAGGCTGAAGGCATCGGGATACATCATGCCGAGATAGAGATAGCCGGTTACGGCACAGTGAGCCTTGAACTCGACGGGGATGAGGCGCCTATCACAGTGCAGAACTTCATGGATCTGGCAAATGAGGGATTCTATGACGGTCTGACTTTCCACCGCATCATCGACGGCTTCATGATCCAGGGAGGAGACCCTAACGGCAACGGAACCGGCGGTTCGGGAAAGAACATCCCGGGAGAGTTTGCATCGAACGGCATAGAGAACAACATAGCGCATGAAAAGGGAGTCATCTCGATGGCAAGAGCCCAGGACCCTAACAGCGCCAGTTCGCAGTTCTTCATCATGGTCGAGGCTGCATCGCACCTTGACGGCGAGTACGCTGCATTCGGTCACGTGACAGCCGGACAGGAGATAGTCGACCAGATCGCGAAGGACGCCCAGCCGATCGACAGCAATGGTACCATCGCTCCTGAAGACCAGCCGGTCATCACAACGGTCAGAATAATCGACTGATGATCAGGCAAAGCCGCGCGGCTTTGTTGTATACTTCAGATGTAAGATATCTGCCGTTAAGGCAGTGTGAAATAAGGAAAAGGAGAAAGAAAAATGATCAAGGAATTCAAGGAATTTATCAGCAAGGGAAATGTAATGGACATGGCAGTAGGCATCATCATCGGCGGAGCTTTCACAGCTATCGTGACAGCACTCGTTGATTCCATCCTCATGCCTATCATCGGAGCTATCAGCGGCGGAAAGAGCGTTGCAGATATGTCGATCATGGTAGGAAACGCAGCTATCGGCTACGGAGCTTTCATTCAGGCTATTATCGACTTCCTCCTCATCGCATGGGTGCTGTTCATGATCATCAAGGCCCTCAACAAGGCGAAGGCTGCAGTTGCAAAGCCAGAGGAAGAAGTTCCGGCAGAGCCTGAGGCTGATCCTGCAGACATCGCTCTTCTGAAAGAGATCAGAGACCTGCTGAAGGAGCAGAAATAGCAAAGACCACATCGCGGCAAAGAGGGGACTATGGACAGTGAAAAAAACTGGGCATATGCGGAGAGTCTGCAGAAACTCATAAGGATAGAAACCGTATCCGATCCGGACTGCGGCAGCGGCCCCGAAAACTTTGAAGAACTAAGGCGTCTTCTGTGGGAATTATTCCCGCATATCCGGGAAGCGTGCGAACTTAAGGATTTCGGAGGTGCGCTGCTTCTGAAGTGGAAGGGAAGCTCATCCGAAAAAGAGCCTGTCCTTTTTATGAACCACCATGACGTGGTGCCTGCGGACCCCGCAGGCTGGTCCTATCCGCCGTTCAGCGGCGAGATCGCGGACGGGAAGATATGGGGCAGAGGCACCCTCGATGACAAGGGCGGCCTATGGGCCATGTTTCAGGCTGCGGATGAACTCGCGGCAGAAGGCTTCACTCCTGCGCGGGATATCTGGTTCGAGACAAGCTGCAACGAAGAGACCACAGGCGAAGGCGCAGAAACTGCAGCAAAGTGGCTGCGCGGTGAAGGCATACGCTTTGATGCGGTTTTCGACGAGGGCGGCGATATAGTGCACGAGCCTATCGGCGGCGCCAAGGGCACTTTCGCCATGATAGGAGTGGGCGAAAAGAGCGTCGTTAATCTGAAGTTCACCGCCAGGTCGGACGGAGGACACTCGTCAGCGCCCGGAAAAAACACCCCGCTGGTCAGACTCGGAAAGTTTATGTCATATGCAGAGAAGCACCAGGTGTTTGATGTCAGCCTTTCGCCTGCGATAGCGGAGATGTTCAGGACTGTTGCCCCATACATGGGGATCGCGGGCAAAGCGCTCGCGAGACCGGACAGGCTTAAAAAGCCCCTGGAAAAGATAATCCCGATGTTCGGCGCGACCGCTTCTGCTCTTCTCTCAACTACCATCGCGTTTACGATGGCCGGAGGCGGTGAAGCAGTAAACGTGATACCTCACGAAGTCTGGGTCATTGCTGATATGAGATGCTCGCATCATCAGGGGAAGGAAGCCTCGGTCGAAGCGATCAGGAAGGCTGCGGCAAAGTTTGATATTGAGACGGAAGTGATCGCATCCGAACCTGAGTCGGGACTGGCTGATTATAAGGGGAGCGCGTTCAGACTCGCTGCCGAGGCTGCGATGGCGTGCGTACCGGGAGTTGATGCCTGCGCGCCTTATATCATGACAGGCGGATCGGATTCGAGGTTTTTCGATATCGTATCCGACCAGTGCATCAGGTTCCTTCCGTTCACCATCACGGCTGAGCAGATGGATTCCATACACGGCGTAAACGAGTGCTTAAACATCGATTCACTGGCTCCGGCCGTTGACTATTACAAATACATGTACAGGCACGTTTAAGACACTTAAGGGGGTGCAGCCATGGCAGGCAATGGGAAGAGAGACAACAGCGACGGCTTAAATATCGGTGTCAGGTCGTTCCTGATAGCCATAGGGATCATATTTGTCCTCATGGCAGCCACTTATGTTCTCACGCTCGTTATACCGGGCGGAGAATACGCAAGGATCACTGACGCCTCGGGCAATACGGTAATAGACACAGACGCGGGATTCAGATACGTGGAAGGCGGCATTCCATTCTGGAAATGGTTACTGTCGCCTTTTCTTGTGCTCGGAGCCGAGGGCTCGGGTACGATAATCGCGATCCTGATATTTCTGCTGGTGATAGGAGGAGTGTTCAATTCTCTTACCGCCTGCGGAATGATGAACTACATGCTCGGCAGTATAGTCAGCAGATTCGGAGGAGTCAGATACAGGCTGATGGCAGTCCTGATATTTTTCTTTATGGCGCTGGGCTCCCTGGTGGGCTCCTTTGAGGAGGTCATTCCGATGGCGCCGATCGTGGTCGCGCTTTCATGCGCCCTCGGATGGGACGACGTCACAGGAGTGGCGATGTCTCTGCTGGCGACCGGCTGCGGATTTGCCGCAGGAATAGCGAACCCGTTCACAATAGGAGTCGCGCAGAGCCTCGCGGGGCTTCCGATGTTCAGCGGAATGTGGTTCAGGGCTCTGTCGTTTATACTCATATATCCTCTCCTTCTGTGGTTTGTAAGAAGGCACGCCAGAAAGGTGGAGAGGCCCGCGGCAGAGGCAGATCTGGGCGGAACTCACGTAAGGGACGCAAAAATGGACAGGGGCCTCAGGGTATTCGGCGTCATATTCGGCGCAGGCATACTGACAGTGCTGAGTTCGGGCTTCATAAAGGCGCTGCAGGACTACACAATGATAATAGTGGCGCTGATGTTCCTGACTGCGGGCATAGCGTCCGTCCTTGTTTCGGGAACGCCACTGAAAGAGCTCGGCAGGACATTCCTGAACGGAATAATAATGATCGCGCCGTCTGTCATCATGATACTCATGGCGTCATCGATAAAATATACGATGACAGAAGCCAAGATACTTGATACAATTTTATACCGCGCCACGGAAATGGCGGGTTCAATGCCCAAGGCAGGCGTGGTGCTGTTTATCTATGCCATTTGCCTGGTCATGAACTTTTTTATTGCTTCAGGCTCAGCAAAGGTGTTCCTCCTGATACCGATCATAGCGCCGCTGGCGCAGCTCTTCGGGATCAGTATGCAGCTGGCTATCGTGGCTTTCGCCTACGGAGACGGATTCAGCAATGTTATCTATCCGACAAATGCCGGGCTCCTCATAGCTCTGGGGCTGTCAGACATAAGTTACGGAAAGTGGTTCAGATACTCATGGAAATTCCAGGCGCTCAATCTTGTCCTTACATCGGCGTTGCTGATGCTGGGGCTTGCCGTGGGATACTGACAAAGGTGAAATAATGAACAGATACGAAAAAGACCATATCGAAAGACTCAGGCCTTATCTCGCAGAGTGTACGGTGCTCCTTAAGAAGAACGGAGCATTTCCTCTTGACGCGCCGTGTACCATCGCGGCGTACGGAAGCGGAGTGAGAGATACCGTCAAAGGCGGTACGGGCTCGGGCGAGGTAAACTCCAGATATTCTGTAAGCATAGAGCAGGGGCTCAGGGATGCGGGTTTCACAATAGTGAATCCGTTCTGGCCGGATATGTTCAAAGCCTTTAACGATAAGGCAAAAAAGGATTTTCATTCCGAAATACGAAAGAAAGCCCGCAAAGAAAGGACAAATATACTGGCAGCATCCATGGGAGCTGTCATGAAGCAGCCGGAGTACATTATTCCGCTGGATAAGACCGCTGATGCCGCGATATACGTGGTATCACGCATATCCGGAGAAGGAAACGACAGACTGGCAGAAAAAGGAGATCTCAAGCTTACTGACAGTGAAGTCAGAGACATACTGGCTCTGAACGAATGCTATGAGAGATTCATGCTGGTGATAAATGCCGGCGGACCGGTAGACCTTGAACCTGTAATGGATGCAGGCAACATACTTGTGCTGTCGCAGCTCGGTGTTGAGACGGGCGCAGCGCTGGCAGACATCCTGCTCGGAAAGGCATATCCGTCAGGAAAGCTGTCGACCACATGGGCTGTGACCGAAGACTACTGCACGGCAGGCGACTTTGGTGAAAGAGACGAGACAAGGTACCGCGAGGGCATATACGTCGGTTACAGATATTTCGACTCCTTTGGCCTTGAACCGCTGTTTCCTTTCGGCTTCGGTCTTGGGTATACGGACTTCTCCTTAGGAAAGGCGAAAGTCAGCGCTGAAGGTCCTGAAGTAAGTCTGTCGGCAAAGATCAAAAACACCGGAAACTTTGCCGGAAAGGAGACCCTGCAGGTCTACGTATCGTGCCCGAGAGGCAGGATGGACAGAGAACTCAAAAGTCTTGCCGGATTCACAAAGACCGCAGAGCTGGCGCCGGGCAAAAGCTGCACGGCAGAAGTCAGTTTTGACATAAGAGATCTTGCCGCCTTTGATGAGAAGTCGGCTTCATACATACTTGAAAAGGGCGACTACATCGTCCTTGCAGGACCTGACAGCAGGGCGGCAGAACCTGCAGCGGTACTGAGACTCGCGTCTGACTTCATAGTCAGGCGGTCGGCGAATCTCTTCGGAGGAGCAGGCTTTGAAGATCTCAGGAGCCCGGGGCTTGCTGCATTCGATACAAAAGGTCTGCCGGTGACAGAGCTCGACCTTTCGGAGTGTGAAACATTCCTTCCGTCGGCTGCCATCTGCAGCGAGGCAGGGAGCAGCATCCTCGCGGATATGAGCGGGGAAGAGCTCGCTTACCTCAATGTCGGAAATTTCGATCCTGCAAGCAAAGGTCTTATCAGCGTTATAGGCGACTCATCGGAGAGCGTCGCGGGTGCCGCCGGTGAATCGACAAAACTCTTTGAAAGCAGGGGTATAAACAATATAATCATGTCCGACGGACCTGCGGGCGTCAGGATAGCAAAGAAGTACTATGAGGACGGCAAGGGCAAGCATACGATCGGCTCGCCTCTGCCTGAGTCGATGACCGAGATGCTGCCTTCGCTTGTCAGAAAGATCGTTGCCGGAGAACCGAAGCTCAAGGCCGGCACCGAAATAAAGGAGCAGTACTGTACAGCGATACCGATCGCGACAGCCATAGCCCAGAGCTGGAACACAGAATTTGCCGGCATCTGCGGGGATATCGTCGGTACCGAGATGGACATTTTCGGCATCGATCTCTGGCTTGCTCCTGCACTCAACATACACAGAAATGTACTCTGCGGACGCAACTTCGAGTACTTCTCTGAAGACCCTCTTCTGAGCGGAAAGTTCGCTGCTGCGCTTGCAAAAGGCGTGCAGCAGCATGCAGGACGCGGCGTGACGATAAAGCATTATGCGGCAAACAATCAGGAGACAAACCGATATGCCAGCAACAGCATGGTGAGCGAAAGGGCTCTTCGTGAGATATATCTCAAAGGCTTTGGGATATGCGTTCGCGAGGCTGATCCTATGGCGGTGATGACTTCGTACAATCTTCTGAACGGTGAGCATACATCGGAGAGCAGAGCGCTGACAGAGATACTCAGATCCGAATTCGGATTTGACGGACTCATAATGACAGACTGGGTGATTGGCGGAGATCTGTTGCTTGCAAAGGGCTCAAAATACGGAACTCCTGATGCAGCAAAGGTGGCTGCGGCGGGCTGCAGCCTGTTCATGCCGGGAGGCAAAAAAGACTATAGACAGATAATAACGGGACTCGGGGGCGGAAAAGTAACAGAGCGGCAGCTCAGAGAAAACGCGGGCTGGCTGCTGCACGTTTTTGCAAGACTCGGAAAGGAATAAACGGTAATGAGAGAAGCAGTAAAGAATAAATTCATTGAATTATACGGAGACAGGGAAGATATCCGCACGTACTTTGCGCCGGGACGCGTAAACCTGATAGGAGAGCACACCGATTATAACGGAGGCCATGTATTCCCGTGCGCTCTGTCATACGGCACATACGCGGCAGCAGCAAAGCGGAGTGATGACAGGATAAGATTCTATTCCGTAAATATGAAGGGCGGAGTTACCGAGTGCGGTATCAATGATTTCAGGCCGCTTGAAGACAAAAGCTGGACAGCATATCCCATGGGAGTCATGTGGGCTATGTCAGAGCGCGACATGAAGATGGACTGCGGTCTTGATATCGTGATAGGCGGAGACATTCCTGCAGGAGCGGGACTCTCATCGTCCGCATCGCTCGAAGTCCTTACCGGGGTAATGCTGAGAGACATGTACGGATTTGAACTCAGCAATCAGGAGATCGCACTCATTGGCCAGTACAGTGAAAACAACTACAACGGGCTCAATTGCGGCATCATGGATCAGTTTGCATCTGCGATGGGCAAAAAGGATCACGCCATCTTCCTGGATACATCGGATCTCAGTTTCCAGTACGTTCCGTTCGTGCTCAGGGATGAAGTGCTTATCATAACCAATACAAACAAAAAGCACTCACTCACAAACAGCGCATACAACGACAGAAGAAGAGAGTGCGGCGAGGCTCTTGAAGATCTTAAGAAGGCGGTGAGCATCGATTCGCTCTGCGATCTTTCACCTGAGGAATTCAGAAAGCACTCCGGCGCGATAAGCGATCCGGTATGCCTCAGAAGAGCGCATCACGCGGTATATGAGAACCAGAGGACTCTGGATGGAGTCGAAGCGCTCGAAAAAGGAGATCTTGAAGCTTTCGGCAAGCTGATGAACGAGTCGCATGTCTCGCTCCGCGACGATTATGAGGTCTCGTGCGAAGAACTGGATATCCTGGCAGAGACCGCATGGAACGTCCCCGGCGTTATAGGATCAAGAATGACAGGCGGAGGCTTTGGCGGCTGCACGGTCTCGATCGTTAAGAAAGAATATGAAGACATATTCTGCCGCACCGTAGGAGAGACCTACCGGGAAAAGGTAGGATATGACTGCACATTCTATGTGGTATCTCCGGGCAGCGGACCGGAAGTATTCTAACTGATTATCAGAGGAATAACTCAAGAACGAGCACCGTAAGGCATCCTGCCACGGCGACTGTGAAGAGTCCCTGACCTGACCAGGCGGCTCCGATGCATACGATAAGTGCAATGGCTCCCGCAAGAGGCGACTGAGTGGCCTCGACTATTGCAGGGAAAGTCATAACGGCCAGAGTCACATAAGGGACATAATAAAGAAATGACTGAAAGAACCGGTTCTCTACCGGTTTTTTCATTATGAGGGATGCGGCCACACGCATGAGCCAGGTGGCAAATGCCATGACGAAAATATACAAATAGACATTAATCTGCATCAGGAGAACCTCCTTTCGCAGTAATGTCTTCCGTTCTCGGGAAGAGCAGGGCAAATACGGCAGAGATAACTACCGTAAGCAGTATGGTGCGGTTCCCCTGAGAAAGGGAAGAGATCCACGGCGCTCTTACAGCCGCATAAGAACAGGCAAAGCTTACAAGGACGGCAGCCCCGACGGCTTTGTCCTTCTTTGCAGGGGGTATTATCACGGCTATGAACATGCCGAAAAGGGCTACGCTGAGCGCGCTGACTATGCGTGCAGGCAGTATGTTTCCCATCGATATCCCTAACGCTGTTCCTATTGCCCAGAGCGGGACTGCAGTAACGAGAGCTCCGAAAGTATAGTAAGGGGTCGGGATGCCGGGCCTTGCTATAGTGATGCCGAATATCTCATCGGTTATGCAGCTTCCGACGAGAAGGCGGGTCCTCAGCGGAGTGCCCTCAGGCATGCGCTGGTTGAGCGCAAAGCCCATTAGTATGTATCTGGCGTTTATGATGAACATCAGGAGGACCAGCTCGGCAAGTGTAGTGTTGGTCGCATAGAGCGCGAAGCCCATGTACTGACCGGCAGAAGCGTATGTTAAAAGACTTGCGATAAAGCCCTGAGCGGCGCTGAAACCGTAATCGCGTGCAGCTATTCCCAAAGAAAAAGCCACGGCGAAATACCCAAGACCTATGGGTAAACCGTGTCTGCATCCCTGAATAAAAATCTCTCTGTTGGTCTCCATTCCCGATCCTCTTCAAAATAATACTGACCTATACTTTACCACAATCCTGCCTTCGTATGCTAAAATAACTATGTATGAGTTCAGAGACAATCGAGTTTCTGAAATAGGAAAAAGGGGAGTCTGATTGATGAATACAAACAAAAGATGGTTATATCTCGGAATGGGAACGCTTACACTGCTGTTCCTCGGTCTTATCTACGCATGGTCGATCTTTAGGACGCCTTTCGGCGAGCTCTTTCCTGACTGGAGTATATCCCAGCTGTCTATGACCTTCACTATCTCAATGATATTTTTCTGCCTCGGCGGTTTCGCGGGTGGAGTTCTGAGCAAAAAACTCAGCATACGGATAAGGATGCTGATATCCGCCGTGATGCTGCTTATAGGGTTCTTTGCGGTATCGATGGTAAAAGCCGATTCTCCGTCGTCCAGCCTTGTGATGCTGTACATATTCTATGGTGTTTTCGGCGGAGGCGGAGTAGGCGTCGCATATAACGGGGTTATAGGAACACTGAATAAATGGTTCCCTGATAAGGTGGGACTTGCGTCAGGCATAATGCTGATGGGATTCGGTCTCGGCGGACTTGTACTGGGATCGCTCGTAAACACGATGATAGGATCCATGGGAGTCCTGCCGGTATTCCGCATACTCGGAATCGTCATCTGCGTGGTCTGCGTCCTGGCGGCACTTATAATAAAAGCTCCGGGAACTGAGGACTCTGATGCTCTCGCGGCTCTTGCCGGAGGATCTTCAAAAGACAAAGCTGCGACAGATACAGAGGTGAAAAACTATACAGCAGGAGAGATGCTTAAGACATCAAGGTTCTGGTTCTTTACCATCTGGGCCATACTTCTCAACTCTGCAGGGCTTCTGGTCATAAACAGCGCGGCTAACATATCCGTCGCTTTCGGCGGTACAGCCGTTCTCGGTATGATAGTCTCGCTCTTCAACGGTGCAGGCCGCATCGTCGCGGGCAATAATTTTGACAGACACGGACGCTTCATGTCGACGCTGGTGAACAACGCGTTCATGCTGGCTGCGGGCATACTTCTGGTACTCGGCGGCATGACAGGCGCTTATGTATTCATACTGTGCGGGCTTGTCTTTGTCGGTCTCGCATACGGCGGCTGCCCGACTATAACGTCTGCATACATAAACAAGGCTTTCGGACCTGCCAACTTTGCGACCAACTTCAGCATCGCAAACTTCAGCCTTATCCCGGCGGCTACGATCGGACCGATGATTTCATCGGCGCTTCTTGAGTCGGCGGGCGGCAGCTATGATACAAACTTTTACGCTATAGTAGGATTCTCGCTTGCGGCAGCAGTCTTCTGGCTCCTGCTCAACAAGGCAAGCGGTAATGAGAAATAGAAGGGTGGTAAGTATGGACTATGATGTGATCATTATCGGCGCGGGCCCGGGAGGCATATACGCTGCCTATGAGCTTGCAAAGAACAACACAGGAATGAAGATCGCCGTGATCGAGGCCGGCAAGGAACTGGCAAACAGAAAATGCCCGATCGACGGAGACAAGGTCAAGACATGCATAAACTGCCCAAGCTGTTCCATAATGAGCGGTTTCGGAGGTGCGGGAGCGTTCTCCGACGGAAAGTACAACATCACCAATGACTTCGGCGGAACACTTCACGAATATATCGGCAAGGAAAAGGCCATCGAGCTGATGAAGTATGTCGACGAGATCAACATGTCGCACGGGGGAGAGGGCACAAAACTCTATTCGACCGCGAACACTTCGATCAAAAAGCTCTGCATGCAGAACAAGCTGCTCCTCCTGGACGCTTCAGTAAGGCACCTCGGCACAGACAAGAACTATGTTGTGCTGGGCAACCTTTACGATGAACTCAAGGATAAAGTCGACTTTATGTTCCTGACACCGGTAGTCGATATAGCTGTTATCGACGGCGGCTACAAGATCGTAACTACAAAGAGCAGCCTCACATGTTCAAAGTGCATCGTATCCGTGGGAAGAAGCGGCAGCAAGTGGATGGAAGAGGTCTGCCACAACCTCGATATCGAGACCGAGTCCAACAGAGTCGACCTCGGAGTCAGGGTAGAGCTTCCGGCAGAACTGTTTTCACATCTTACTGATGAGCTCTATGAGAGCAAGATCGTTTACAGAACAGAGAAGTTTGAGGATAAGGTCCGCACATTCTGCATGAACCCTCGCGGCAGTGTCGTAAATGAAAACACCAACGGCATCGTTACCGTAAACGGACACAGCTTTGAGGATCCTGCAAAGCAGACCGACAAGACAAACTTTGCGCTTCTGGTATCCAAGCACTTCTCGGAGCCTTTCAAGGACAGCAACGGCTACGGCGAGAGCATAGCCAGACTTTCCAACATGCTCGGCGGAGGAGTCATCGTTCAGAGGTTCGGCGACCTCATCAGAGGAAGAAGGACCAACCACAAGAGACTCGAAGCGAGCTTTGTAACACCGACACTCAAGGCAGAACCGGGCGACCTCAGCCTTGTTCTTCCTAAGAGGATACTCGACGGCATCATCGAGATGATCTATGCCCTCGACAAGATAGCGCCGGGAACGGCCAATGATGACACTCTCCTCTATGGTGTAGAGGTCAAGTTCTACAACATGGAAGTAAAACTTAATGAGCGTCTCGAGACAAAATACAGCGGACTCTATATGATCGGAGACGGCAGCGGAGTAACGCATTCGCTGTCTCACGCGTCCGCCAGCGGGGTATTCGTGGCAAGAGACATACTTAGTTCTGTAAAGAACTGATAATTTCTGAAAGGAGCAAAGCATCCATGAAAAACGTCAAATGCCTAAAATGCATCAAGTGCGGCAGGGAATACGAGGCTGCACCTGATGCCACCACATGCGAGTGCGGAGGGATACTCGATGTAGTCTATGACTATGATTACATCAGAGAGCACTTCAGTCCTGAAAGCATCTCAGAGAGCGATAACTACACTATGTGGCGTTACCGCCCTTTCCTTCCTGTTGAGGAAGATACAAAGCAGCCGCCTCTGAGAGTCGGCTGGTCGCCGCTTTACGAGGAGCCGCGCATGGCCGAGAAACTCGGTATCCGCAAGTTCTGGCTCAAGGACGACGGACTGAATCCTACAGCCTCGCTCAAGGACAGAGCGAGCTCGATGGGTGTCGCCAAGGCAATAGAGGCCGGTTATGATACGATCGCATGCTCGTCGACCGGAAACGCCGCCAGCTCCCTTGCGGGAAATGCCGCTGCAGCTGGCCTCAAGACATATATCTTCGTACCTGAAAGAGCGCCTATCGGAAAGGTAGCGCAGCTTCTTATCTTCGGAGCTACGGTCATTTCGGTAAAGGGCAATTACGAGGAGACCTTCGAACTCTCGAAGGCTGCCATCGATGAGTACGGATGGTACAACAGAAATGCCGCTATCAACCCATATCTGATGGAAGGCAAGAAGACCGTTGCTCTTGAGATCGCAGAGCAGCTCGGCTGGAAGGTGCCTGACTACGTCGCACTGTCAACAGGCGACGGCTGCACCATCGCAGGAGTATGGAAGGGATTCAAAGACCTCTACAGCGCAGGATTCACTGACAGACTGCCTAAACTGATCTCAGTACAGTCGGTCAACACATGCCCGATAAACAGAGCGGCACGCACAGGTCAGCCTTGGGAGCCGATGGAAGAGAACACCATCGCCGACTCCATCTCGGTAGGCGTTCCGCGCAACCCTGACAAGGCGATCAACGCGATCGTGGAATCAGGCGGCATACCTGTTGAAGTAACTGATGACGAGATCCTCGAGGCTATGAGAGAGACCGGACGCGAGTGCGGAGTATTCGGCGAGCCTGCAGGCGTTACCGGCATGGCAGGTCTCAAAAAGCTCTGCAAGGAGGGAAAGATCCCTGCAGACGCAAGCGTTGCGGTAATAGTTTCGGGCAACGGACTGAAGGATACTGCGAACGGCATCAAGGCCGCGGGAGAGCCTATCAGGCTCGAGCCGGATATCGATAAGTTCCGTGAAGTTCTGAAGGGCCTTAAATAGGCTGATCGACTGAAAATCTTTATTGACATATAAAAGATTTTTTGGCATCATAAAACTATACGAGATAACAATCGCATAAATTTGAAAATATAGATTAAATGCGTTTTACGGAGGTATGAGATGCTTGATCTGACCATTTATGAAAAAGGATTAAAAAACAATATCGAGAGAGCCAAGGCTCAGAATATCATCCTGCCTACTATCGAGCAGCAGATGCATCCTGAGAAGATCCCTCAGAAGATACTCGACAAGCTGACAAAGGTCGGCCTTTGGGACATCGACCCTGTAAACCTGTTCCGTATCACATGGAAGAACGAACAGAAGTCGTCCGGCGGACTTTTCCACGGACCTAACTATATCGTACTTCCTCCGGAACTCACAGGCGTCAAGTGCCGCATCATCTGCATGATCGGTAAATGGTTCCCGACAGGCTGCCATAAGGTAGGCGCTTCATATGGCTGCCTCATTCCTGAGTTCGTAACAGGACAGTTCGATACAAGTTACCACAAGGCTGTATGGCCTTCGACAGGCAACTACTGCAGAGGCGGAGCTTTCGACAGCGCTCTTCTCGGAGTTTATTCAGTAGCTATCCTGCCTGAGGGCATGAGCCGTGAGAGATTCGACTGGCTCAAGAACGTTGCCAGCGAAGTTATCGCTACACCGGGAACAGAGTCCAACGTAAAGGAGATCTTTGACAAGACTCACGAGCTCAGAGAGACAAGAGAAGACGTATGGATCCTCAACCAGTTTGAGCAGATGGGCAACTACATGTGGCATTACAACGTAACAGGAAATGCCATTGCTGAAGCATTCGAAGAGATCAAGGGCGAGAACGGAAGACTTGCCGGAATGGCATTCACATCCGGATCCGCAGGAACAATGGCTTCCGGCGACAGACTGAAAGAACTCTATCCTACAGCTAAGCTGGCAGTAGGAGAAGCTCTGCAGTGCCCGACACTCCTCGACAACGGATTCGGCGCACACAGGATCGAGGGAATCGGCGACAAGCACGTTCCATGGATCCACAACGTCAAGAATACAGATATGGTCATCGACATCGATGATGAAGACTCCCAGAACATCCTGAGACTCTTCAACGAGCCGGTAGGCCGTGAGTATCTCAAGGAGCAGGGTGTTGATCCTGAACTCGTAGATCTGCTCGGATACTTCGGAATCAGCGGTATCGCAAACATGCTGTGCTGCATCAAGATGGCTAAGTACTATGAGCTGACAGAGAATGACGTTCTGGCAACAGTAATGACAGACTCTGCAGAGATGTATCAGTCCAGGATCAAGGAACTCCAGGACGAGCAGGGTGAGTACACACACGAGATGGCTGCTCTCCACTACAACAAGCATATCCTTGATGAGAAGACTGACAACATGCTCGAGCTCCGCTACACAGACCGCAAGAGGATCCACAACCTCAAGTATTACACATGGGTCGAGCAGCAGGGCAAGACAAGCGATGAACTGAATGCTCTCTGGTATGATGAGGCGAACACATGGGGCGCTCTCAGAAAGGAAAGAGCAAAGATCGATGAGCTCATCAATGAGTTCAACGAAGCTACGGGACTGCTCAAAAACCTGTAAGATGACAGACGGAGACCGCGTATGCGGTCTCTGTTTTTCATATGTCTGACATAGCATTTGCAAGCCAAAACATAAAACCATTTTGCTTATTCATATTGTCATTTGCTAAATTAGAGGTTAAAATATAACCATCATAAACCTTATTACTGATATGGTAGGGTAACTGTACCCATATGCCGGTCGGTAATCATCTGTGTATCTAATTACAGGGAGGAAAATGATTATGAAAAAGAAACTTATTGCTCTTATGCTTTGCCTGACAATGGTCATGATCCCGGTTCTGGCAGGCTGCGGCGGCGGCGGAAGCGATGACGGCGGAAGCGGCGACGCAGAAAAGATGAAGGTCGGTCTGATCTGTCTGCATGACGAGAACTCCACTTACGACCTCAACTTCCTCAGCGCTTTCGAAGAAAGCTGCGAGAAGATGGGTGTAGAGGCAGTCATCAAGAAAAACGTTCCTGAAGGACAGGAGTGCTATGATGAGGCTATGAACCTTGCCGATGAAGGATGCTCACTGATCATCTCCGACTCGTTCGGTCATCAGGACTACATGCTGCAGGCGGCCAAGGAAGCTCCGGAAGTACAGTTCGTAAGCTGCACCGGAACAAACGCTGCTTCGGCAGGACTTGACAACTATCACAATGCATTCGCTGCTATCTATGAGGGCCGTTACCTCGCAGGTGTTGCAGCAGGAATGAAGCTCAACGAGATCAAGGAAGCCGGCAACCTCAAGGGCGCTGCTCCTAAGATGGGTTATGTAGGCGCGTTTACATACGCAGAGGTAGTTTCCGGTTACACATCATTCTACCTTGGCGCTAAGAGCGTTTGCCCTGACGTAACAATGGACGTTACATTCACAGGTTCGTGGTATGATGAAACAGCTGAGAAGGAAGGCGCAAACAAGCTGATCCAGGGCGGATGCGACCTGATCTCGCAGCACGCAGACTCGATGGGTGCTCCTACAGCTTGCGAAGAGGCAGGAATCCCGGACGTTTCGTACAACGGCTCAACAAAGAGCGCTGCTCCTAATACTTACATCATTTCGTCCAGAATCAACTGGTCACCGTTCTATGAATATGCTATCGCAGCTGTTCAGAACGGCGAGGCTATGCAACCTGACTGGACAGGAACAATTGAGACAGGTTCGGTAGAACTGACAGAGCTCAATGAGGATGTTGCTGCAGAAGGCACACAGGCTAAGATCGACGAAGTTAAGGCTGGTCTGAATGACGGATCCATCCATGTATTCGACACAAGTATGTGGACAGTTGATGGAGCTGCAATGGATAAGTATGTACCGGCTGATACAACATACGGCGACTTCGATCCGGCTAACGAGGACAAGATCCTTGCTGACGGATACTTCCATGAATCAGAGTTCAGATCGGCTCCGTACTTCGATCTCAACATCGACGGAATCAACCTGCTCGATACAGCTTTCTAAAATCAATCTGAAAGATCAAATCTCAATAGTTTTGACCGGTCCCGCCCAGCGGGGCCGGTCAATATTTCAAAACAGGAGTATTAATCTTCGAAAGGAGGGATTATTTTGCAAGACAGCAGAACACCCGCAGTTTCGATGAGAAACATAACCAAGACATTCGGTTCGATAGTGGCCAACCGCGACGTTAATCTCGACATATACAGGGGCGAGATCCTTTCGCTTCTGGGCGAGAACGGTTCCGGCAAGACCACCCTGATGAACATGCTCTCAGGTATCTATTACCCGGATGAGGGAGAGATCTTCATCGACGGAAAACACGTACAGATATCCTCACCTAAAGACGCATATGATTACGGCATAGGCATGATCCATCAGCACTTCAAGCTGGTAAATGTTTTTACTGCCGCTCAAAATATAATTCTAGGAATCGACTCGGCCGACGGAAAGAAAGTTCCGAAATGGAACAGGCTCGACCTTGATACTGCTGCAAAGAAGATCCGTGAGATCTGCGATGCATATGGATTTGAAGTTGATCCGAACAAAAAGATATATGATATGTCGGTGTCTGAAAAGCAGACTGTAGAGATCGTAAAGGTTCTTTACAAGGGCGCAGACATCCTCATTCTTGACGAGCCTACAGCTGTACTTACTCCGCAGGAGACAGAAAAGCTCTTCGCCGTGCTCCGCAATATGAGGGCTGACGGAAAGACAGTCATCATCATCACGCACAAGCTGCACGAGGTAGAAGAGATCTCAGACAAGGTAGCTATTCTCCGCAAGGGTGAGTTCATCGGAGAACTGATAACAAAGGAGACCAACGCCCAGGAAATGACCAACATGATGGTAGGGCGCGAGGTCAAACTCAATATAGACAGACCTGAACCAAAGAACGTAAAGCCTAGGATAGAGGTCAAGGATCTTACGGTAAGATCTGAAGACGGCGTCCTTAAACTCGACAATGTCTCCTTTACGGCAAATACAGGCGAGGTACTCGGTATTGCCGGCATCTCAGGCTGCGGACAGAAAGAACTTCTCGAAGCGATCGCCGGACTTCAGCCTATCGAAAAGGGCGAGATCAATTACATCGAGGACGACGGATCTTCGACCAGCCTGGTCGGAATGAGCGATCTTGAGATCGATGCCAAGGGAGTATCGCTGGCATTCGTCCCTGAGGACAGACTCGGCATGGGACTTGTTGCTAACATGGACCTTGTAGACAACATGATGCTCAGATCTTTCCGCAGAAAGGGCAAGATCGCCGGATTCACAGACCGGAAGACTCCAAGGGATCTCGCCAAAAAAGTAGTTGACGAACTTGAAGTAGTTACACCGGGCCTTGAAACTCCGGTAAGGAGACTGTCCGGAGGTAATGTACAGAAGGTGCTGGTAGGCCGTGAGATCGCGATGAATCCGACGGTGCTCATGTCAGCTTACGCAGTAAGAGGACTCGACATCAACGCTTCGTACACCATCTATGATCTTATCAATCAGCAGAAGGAAAGAGGCGTGGCGGTCATATTTGTCGGTGAAGACCTTGACGTTCTTCTCGAACTCAGCGACCGTATACTGGTGCTTTGCGCAGGCAAGGTCAGCGGTATAGTCGATGGCAGAACAGCAGATAAACACGAAGTCGGTCTGCTGATGACAAAAGTCGGAGGTGGTGAAATTGGATAAAAACAAAAAAGAACCTTTGATTCACATCACCAAGCGCAAGGCGATATCCAAAAAACATGAATGGGCGATCAGGCTCGGCAGCATACTGATCGCGCTCGTGGTATGCGCCATCATAACGACGCTTACGACACACCTTAACCCTATAAGCGTATATGCATCCATGATCGACGGATCGTTCGGAAGCGAACGTAAGGTATGGGCACTGCTGAAAGAACTCTCAATACTGCTGATGGTGTCTGTAGCTCTTGCGCCGGCGTTCAAGATGAAGTTCTGGAACCTCGGCGGAGGCGGACAGGTAATGGCCGGAGTACTTGCGACAACGACATGCATGATCACTCTCGGCGATAAGCTGCCTAACGGAGTCCTTATCCCGCTGTCGCTGATAGCGGCCCTTTTCGCAGGTGCTCTCTGGGCATTCATTCCGGCTTACTGCAAAGCTAAATGGAATACGAACGAAACACTGTTTACCCTGATGATGAACTACGTAGCAACTCAGATAGTTGCGTACTTCATAATCATCTGGGAGAGCCCTAAGGGATCAGGAAAGATCGGTATCGTAAATCAGCACACTCAGGCCGGATGGCTTCCGATCATAGCAGGAAAGCAGTATCTTCTGCCTGTGCTGATCTCGATAGCAGTTACCATCTTCATGTACATATATCTGAAGTACAGCAAACAGGGCTATGAGCTCTCGGTAGTAGGCGAGAGCCAGAATACGGCGAGATACGTAGGGATCAACGTAGGAAAGGTCATAATCCGTACGCTTATTCTCTGCGGACTTATCTGCGGACTCACCGGATGGCTGCTCGTAGCAGGTACCGACCACACCATGACTACCACCATTGAAGCCGGCAGAGGCTTCCTCGGAGTAATGGTCGCATGGCTGGCACACTTCAATCCTATAGGGATGGTGCTGTCGGGCCTTCTGATGGTATTCATGAACAGAGGCGGCGGCGAGATATCCACTGCCTTCGGACTCAATAAATCGTTCGGAGACATCCTCACCGGCGTTATCCTGTTCTTCGTAATAGGAAGTGAATTCTTCATCAATTACCAGGTACACTTCCGCAAGTCACATGGAAAGGAGGCTGCAGATGTTTAGTCTTGTATCTTTCATACCAAGGGCTATCGTGCAGAGCGTTCCGCTGCTGCTCGGATGCGTGGGAGAGACTCTCAACGAAAAGGCAGGCAGCCTTAACCTCGGTATTCCTGGTGTCATGTATGTAGGCGCCATCTCCGGAGTTATAGGATCGTTCTTCTATGAAAACTCCGGTGCGACCTTCAATCCTGTAATAGGCCTGCTGATACCTATTCTGTGCTGCATGCTGGGATCACTGATGATGGGACTGATATTCTGCTTCCTCACAGTAACACTCAGAGCAAACCAGAACGTAACAGGACTTGCGATGACAACCTTCGGCGTTGGCTTCGGTAACTTCTTCGGAGGTTCCATCATCAAGCTGACCGGAGCTGAAGTACCGTCTATCGCTCTTTCCGCAACAAGTAAGGCGTTCAAGACATCGCTTCCTTTCGCGGGCAAGGCCGGAGTCGTAGGCGAACTGCTTCTGTCGTATAGCTTCATGACATATGTAGCGATCATCATAGCGATCTTCACATCATATGTGCTCAAGAGAACACGTACAGGTCTTGAACTCAGAGCGGTAGGAGAGAACCCTGCGACAGCAGACGCTGCGGGTATCAATATCAACAGATATAAATACTTCTCGATCTGCATAGGCTGCATGATAGCCGGAATCGGCGGACTCTATTACGTGCTCGACTACGCAAGCGGCGTATGGTCGAACGACGCATTCGGAGACCGCGGATGGCTCGCTATCGCACTCGTTATCTTTTCAATCTGGCGTCCTAACTGGGCTGTATGGGAGTCGATCCTCTTCGGAGGTCTCTATATCCTCTATCTGTACATCCCTACAGGAACCAACTTCGCTATGAAGGAGATATACAAGGGACTGCCTTATATAGTAACGATCATTGTTCTTATCGCCATCAGCCTTAAGAACAAGCATGAGAACCAGCCGCCTGAAGCATTGGGACTTCCGTACTTCAGAGAAGACCGGTGACGGAAGGCAGAATATGCAAAAGAAACAAAGGGAAAGCACTTCAGTGTCTTTCCCTTTAATATAAGCGGAAGGAGCGTGATACCTTGAAATACGAAGATTATAAAAAGCTCGCGCCTGCCACGCTCGGCAAGGTAAAAGCAGATCTTCTGTTTAAGAACTGCAAAATCGTGGATGTTTTCACAGGCGAGATCGTGGAGTCGTGTGTGGCTGTGAAGGACGGCATCATTCTGGGTGTATCCAAGTCATATCAGGGCAAAAAGGAGATAGACCTTGGCGGTGCTTACATCGCTCCCGGCTTCATAGACGCACATCTTCATCTTGAATCTACCATGGTCGCTCCGGCTGAGCTTGTAGCGACTGCAGCAGCATGCGGAACGACCACATTCATAGTCGATCCTCATGAGGCAGCTAATGTATCGGGCGCGGACGGCATAAGATATATTCTTGATCAGACCGAAAAGTCCGATGCCAATGTATTTGTGATGATGCCTTCGTGTGTTCCTGCGACAGACATAGACGACAACGGCTGCATGTTTGCCGCGAACGATATGTATCCGTTTGTAGGAAACGAGAGGATACTCGGTCTCGGCGAGGTAATGGATGACGAAGCCGTTGTGAACGCAGACCAGAGGATGTTTGCGAAGTTTGCGCTCTTTGAGCACCAGACCATTGACGGTCACGCTCCGTTCCTTCCTAACAAGAAGCTGTCGGTATACAAACTGGCCGGAATCGATACAGACCATGAGGCTTCATCGTTCGAATATGCGCTCGAAGAGGCGAGACGGGGAATACACGTGCATGTACGCGAAGGATCAGCCGCCCACAACGTTGATGACATCATCAGCGGAATAGTGCGGACCGGCATAGATACCGAGCACTTCAGTTTCTGCACCGATGACAAGCACATAGAAGACATCCTGAGAGAAGGCCATATAGTCTATAACGTCAGAAGGGCTGTGGAGCTTGGTCTTGATCCGTTCAAGGCCATAAAGATGGCCACCATCAATACTGCCAAGTGTTATGGCTTAAAGCATATGGGCGCCATTGCTCCGGGCTATCAGGCAGACTTTGTCATCTTTGACAATATGAAGGACTTCAATATCCTCGATGTGTACTTCAAGGGCAAAAGGATCGACCGGGATGCTCCTGTAAAGGTAAAGCGCTGTCCGTCCCATCTGAAGCATACAGTCAATATCGACAAGGTAAGCGCAAAAGACTTTGCTCTTCCGATCAGAGGCGGGATCACACATGTCATCGGCATGGAGCCTAAGCAGATAGTGACCAACGACCTTACTGAGCATTTTGCAAAGACCGATAATTTTGTACCGCATGACGGATATCTCAAGATCGCAGCGGTTGAAAGACATAAGAGAAGCGGAAAGATAGGCGTTGCGGTGACAAAGGGCTACGGTATCCGCGGAGGCGCGATAGCGTCATCGGTATCGCACGACTCGCATAACATCATCGTTATAGGTGACAACGATGAAGATATCGCTGTTGCCGTCAACGAGATCGCTCGCGTTCAGGGCGGATACACAGTAGTAGAGAACGGCAAGGTCTTTGATACGCTGCCGCTTCCTATCATGGGACTCATGACGGACGTCCACTTCGAAGAGGTAAATGAGAAGCTCAAGGTCATGAAGGAAAAGGCTTACGAGATGGGAGTATCAAAGGACTTCGATCCGTTTATCACTCTTTCATTCATGGCTCTCACCGTAATACCGGCACTCCGTATAACGCCGAGAGGGCTGTTCAGAGTGTCAGACAAGGGCTCGGGATTCATTAAATAGAGGCGGCATTGAGCCGAAAATAAGATGACAGAGGCCGCAGCTCCGGGCAAGAAACGCTCCGGCGGCGCGGCCTTTTTACCATAAAAACAGGCGAGAAAGCCCCTGTCCTCTATAGGCAGCGGGATGAATCGCCCTTGCAGGGCAGTGAAGTTTAGGCACACCTCGAGTATTCCAGAGGTATTTAGATAGGCTGAATCCCTTGAAAAAACTGAGACTTCGTGATATAATAGAACATACGTTCGGAGGCATGTCATGAAGCGGATCAGAGGGTATAAATACAGAGCATATCCAAATAAAAAGCAGCAGGAGTTCTTTGCGAAGACCTTCGGCTCATGTCGCTACGTGTATAATCACTACCTTGCGATGAGAAGATCCAGATGGGAAGAGTGGCATGACACTATGTCATTTCCGGAGACGACAAAAGACCTCGCAAATAACCTCAAGAAAGAGCACGAATGGCTGAAACAAGCAGACAGCAGTGCACTGCAGCAGAGTCTGAGACATCTTGAGAATGCGTATGAGAACTTCTGCGCAAAGAGAAGCGGCTACCCAAAGTTCAAAAGGAAGAGATCTGATCAGAGCTACCGGACGATGAACAACAATGGCAGCATTCGGATCGAAGGAGCTGCCGTAAGACTGCCGAAGGCAGGCAAGGTAAAGATCGTCAAAACCAGGGAATTCGACGGTCGTATCATCAGTGCGACAGTATCACTGACGTCTGGAGGCAGGTGGTACATCTCGCTGCAGGTAGAGGAAGAATTTGAGCTCCAGCCTAACAAGGGCGGGAAGGTCGGCATAGACGCGGGACTTTCAGCACTGTACACAGATTCAGAGAATAACAGAATAGAGAATCCGAAGACCCTCTCAAAGCATGAGAAACGTATCCGCAGACTACAGAGGTCACTGTCACGCAAACAGAAGGGATCAAAGAACAGAGAAAAGGCCCGGATAAGACTTGCAAGAGAGCACGAGAAGGTAGCAGACATCAGAAATGACTTCCAGCACAAGATCAGCTATAGACTGGCGAGCGATAACCAAGTCGTCTGTATAGAAGATCTTGATGTCAGAGGAATGATGAAAGACCACAAGCTCGCGAGATCCATATCCGACGCATCATGGAACGAGTTTTTCAGGAAACTTGAATACAAGATGGGAGACCGGGGCGGTATCCTGATAAAAGTCCCGAGGACATATCCATCGAGCCAGATATGCAGCTGCTGCGGCAGGCAGAACAGGAAAGTGAGAGATCTTGCAATACGGTCGTGGACCTGCCCGGAATGCGGGGCACAGCATGACCGGGACAAGAATGCCGCGGTCAACATACTGGTCAAAGGTCTTGAGATGCTTGCATCCTGAGACAAAATACATAAGATAACACAAATACCGTGGGTCGCACGGGAATCTACGCCTGTGGAGAGAGTGTAAGACGGACTCTAAAATAGAGAACGCAGTTCTCGCAGAAGCAGGAATCTCCCACTTCAAGTTACTGGACTAAGTGGCGGGAGCGTTCAAGGGAAACAGGAATAATGATCGAAAAAGAAAGAATGCAGGCAGCCATAGAGGCTGCCGAAAAACACTGGAAATATCTTCATACGATACCCGAGATGGCATTTGAGGAGCATAAGACCACTGAGTACATCAGGAAGGTGTGCGAAGAGTATCCTGTGAAGATAATAGATCTTGGAATGAAGACAGGCCTTGTGTGCTGGCTCGACGCCGGCAGCAGCAAGACCGTGGCTCTCAGGGCAGATATAGACGCTGTGCCGACTGCTGACGGTCCGCATCATTTCTGCGGGCATGATTCGCATTCGTCGGCGCTTCTCGGAGCCATGGACTATCTTTGCGGTACTGAAGATCTTCCGTATAATGTTCTCTTCATATTCCAGCCTGCAGAGGAGGGAACACGCGGCGCACGCGCTATGCTTGACCACGGGCTTCTCGAAAAAGTCCCGCAGAGACCGGTCCGTATATTCGGCATACACAACCGCCCGGAGGTCGACTTCGGCAAAGTCGTAGTGCACAGGGGACCGCTGATGTCTGAGAAGAGCATATTCCGCATGACATTTGAAGGAGTGGCCGGTCACGGCTCTCTGCCTCACAAGTGCGTCGATCCCATCGTTGCCGCGGCGGCGTTTATTAACGGGATACAGACGATATCCAGCCGCAACATCGATCCTTTTGACCCGGTGATCTGCACGGTAAACAGCGTGAACGCGGGAGCACCTGACATTGCTGTCACTGCTGATGCGAGAGTCACGGGCTACTTCAGGTCATTCAGCCATGAAGCGCACAAAAGGATGGGGAACAGGCTCAGGAGGCTTGCAGAAAGCATCGCGGAGGCATATGAATGCAGGTTTGACCTCAATGTGATACACGCGGTACCTGCGGTATTCAACGGTGATGAAATGCACGCACTGGCATCGAAGGCAGTGGCTTCCGCTCTTGGGGAGGATGCGGTGATCGACAGCGAACCGTGTCTTGCATCGGAGGACTTCGCCGTTTACGGTGAAGAGATGCCGGCATTCCTGTACTGGGTCGGAAGCGGTGTTCCGGGAGAGGCCTGCCCGCCGTGGCATGACCCGGGATTCCACATGGATCCGAGGTATATGCAGTCGGCCGTACCGGTGCTCTGCGCTTCGGCAATGGTTGGATAAATCTAAAATCGTTTTAGCTTTAAAATCAAAAAACAGCCTCTTTTGGGGCTGTTTTTGTTGATGTTTCGTTCTTAGCGATGCTAAAATTAGTTAGGCGTTTTAAGTTTGAGGACATATTAATGAAACTGATAAAAACAGAAGATGCGGTCGGACACGTACTGTGCCACGACATTACACAGATAATAAAGGGCGTTACGAAGGACGCGGTATTCCGTAAGGGTCACATCGTTACAGAGGAAGACATACCCGTGCTGCTTTCTGTCGGCAAGGAGAACCTTTATGTCTGGGAAAACGATGAAAGCATGATGCATGAGAACGAAGCTGCCGAGGTCCTCTGCGCTATCTGCAAGGGCATGAATGTAAGCCGCGGCGGAGTAAAGGAAGGCAAGATAGAACTGTTTGCTGAGTGCGATGGTGTCCTCAGGATCGACAGAGAAAAGCTTAACGCCGTCAATTCCTTCGGACAGATGATGATAGCGACACGTCACGGAGATTTTCCGGTAAAGAAGGGTGACAAGCTTGCAGGCACACGCATCATTCCTCTTGTTATCGAGAAGGAAAAGATGGAAAAGGTGAAGTCACTCTGCGGAGAAGAACCTGTCCTTAATGTGATGCCGTATATGCCTCGCAAGGCCGGTATAGTCACCACCGGAAGCGAGGTCCTGAAAGGGCGCATAAAGGATGAATTCACTCCTGTAGTAATGGATAAGCTGCGGGAATACGGAGCAGAGATAGCCGGACAGAAGCTGAGCGGAGATGACAGCGCCGTCATAGAAAAATGCATCAGAGAGTTTATCGATGAAGGCTGTGACCTTGTGCTCTGCACAGGCGGCATGAGCGTAGATCCTGACGACAGGACGCCTCTCGCGATACGCAATGTCTGCGGCAGTGCAGTCACCTACGGTGCGCCGGTACTTCCGGGCGCGATGTTCATGCTCTCATATTACGGTGATGAGAACATTCCTGTCATGGGACTTCCGGGCTGTGTCATGTACGCGAAACGGACTATCTTCGACCTTGTTCTCCCAAGGATAATGACGGGAGAGATCCTTTCAAAGGATGACTTCGACAGGATGGGAGAAGGCGGGCTCTGCCTGGGATGCGACATATGCACATTCCCGAACTGCGGATTCGGTAAATAATAATGCAATGAAAAGGGAGCGGGACCGGCAAATATTGGAAAGGAGAGTAGTGAGATGAAAAAGAAACTTATTGCACTTGCCATGACGTTTGCAATGGTGCTCGCAGCGGCAGCATGCGGCGGCGGAACAGATGAAGCTGCTGAACCTGCGGAAAAGACAACGGTAAATGTATTTGCTGCTGCATCTCTCGGAGCCGTGATGAGCGAATTTGAGTCATCTTATGAGGACGCGAATCCGGACGTCGATATAGTTATCAACGCGGACAGTTCCGGAGCTCTTCTGACACAGATCCAGGAAGGCGCGCCTTGCGATGTGTTCTTCAGCGCTGCGCAGAAGCAGATGGATACTCTTGAAGAAGAGGGCATGGTAGCTGAGGGAACAAGGACCAATGTGGTAAACAACCAGCTGGTCGTCATCACCCAGCCTGACAGTGAAACAGCCGTTACCGGACTTGCGGATATCGCAAAGGCAAAGAGCATCGCTCTGGCTGACGGAAGCGTACCGGTAGGTAAATATACAAGACAGGCCATGATAAACCTCGGACTTCTGGCTGAGGTGGAGGATCCTGCGGCGATCACAACAGCTGAGGTCTCTGAACAGCTCGGCGGAGTGGAGATAAGCGAGCAGGGCAATGTAAGCAAGGTCCTCGCTGCTGTTGAAGAGGCATCCTGCGAAGTCGGGACCACATATCTTTCGGATACAGTCGGACATGAGGACAAGGTAAAGATCCTCGAGACAGTAGGATACGATGTGACAGGCAACATCATCTATCCTGTTGCTCAGATCACAAATCAGGACGCTGATGAGGCAGAGGCCGCTGCAGCTGCGGACTTCATAGCCTTCATCACAAACGATGAGGCAAAGGCTCTCTACCAGCAGTATGGATTCGATACAGACGTTGAATAGCCCGAAGGGCACGGAACACTAAAGTGGACAGCTTTATAGAACTGGCAAAAACACTGGACTGGAGTCCTCTGTGGATATCACTGAAGACCGGGGTCGTGGCGACAGTCATATCGTTCTTCCTCGGCCTTTGGGCTGCCCGCAAAGTGATCAAAAAAGATTACAGAACAAAGTCGGTGCTGGACGGCATACTCACACTTCCTATGGTGCTGCCGCCTACAGTTGCCGGCTTCTTTTTGCTTTTGATATTCAGCCGCAGAAGGAGCTTCGGGATATTTCTGAATGACACCTTTGATATCCAGGTGGTCCACACCTGGCTGGGATGCATTCTGGCAGCAACGGTCATAGCGTTCCCTCTGATGTACAGGAACGCGAGGGCAGCGTTCGAACAGATAGACGCGAACCTCGTATATGCGGGCCGCACGCTAGGAATGTCAGAACTCGAGATCTTCTGGCGCGTGGTGGTGCCGACTGCCGGGCCGGGAATTGCCGGCGGGACCATACTCACATTCGCAAGAGCGATGGGAGAGTACGGAGCAACATCGATGCTTGCCGGAAACATCCCGGGAAAGACGGGCACGGTGTCGCAGCGCATCGCCATGGTCATACAGGACGGGGATTACGCGACTGCAGGCTTCTGGGTCGCAGTCGTGCTCCTGATAGCCTTCCTGGCGGTATTCCTGATCAATCTCATCACCGGCAAGCACATGAAGAACATCCGCAAATGGTAAGAAAAGCATGAGCCGTATTTATGCAGATATACACAAGAGAATAGGCGGTTTTGAGCTTGATGTCCTTATTGAGAGCGATGCCGGGCGCATCGGTATCCTCGGTGCTTCGGGAAGCGGCAAAAGCATGACGCTCAAAAGCATAGCCGGGATCGAGGATGTGGACTCCGGCCGCATTGAAGCGGGCGGACGGGTGCTCTTTGACTCAGATACAAAGACATGTCTTAAGCCGCAGAAGAGAAACGTAGGCTATATGTTCCAGAACTACGCGCTTTTCCCGACGATGACCGTGCTGGGCAATGTCACGGCAGGACTCAGGGGCAGGACTGCTGAAAACCGCGAGGCTGCGATGGACATGCTGAGGCGTTTCGGAATGGAGGGCTATGAGAACAGGCTTCCGGGAGAACTGTCCGGCGGACAGCAGCAGAGAGTCGCGCTCGCGCGCATAATGGTAACGGAGCCCGACCTCATACTTCTCGATGAGCCTTATTCGGCACTCGATGGCTATCTAAGAGACAGGATGCAGCTTGAGATGCTCGAGATGCTCGAAGACTACAAGGGACAGGTCATCATGGTGTCTCACAGCCGTGATGAACTCTACCGTTTCAGCGAAGAACTCTTTGTGCTTGACGGAGGAAAGATAATAAGGCACGGTGCTGCAAAGGACGTGTTCGCCGACCCGGGATGCATCGAGGCTGCCAGACTTACCGGCTGCAAGAACTATTCTGCTGTTGACATCAGCGATGAACATACCGCGCTAGCCCGTGACTGGGGCATCACTCTGAAAACGGAGCGTGCCATTCCTGCCGGGACTGAATATATAGGATACAGGGCTCACAGCCTTGAACCGGTATGGGGAGAAAGACAGGATAACTGCATAAAATTCGATCTTGTAAGATCCGATGATCTTCCTTTCGAAAAGAACCTGTACGTACAGTCAGGCGGTGAAGGTGAGGGGAGCATCATCTGCTGGTTCATCCAGGGAGATGCACAGAAAGATATCGAGAAAAAAGGGTATCCGGACTATCTGAAAATGACAGAGGATAACATGCTTTTTCTGAAATAAGGGGGACATCATGAGATTCTATGATGCTGTAGGCGAACTGAATACGAATACCGAAAATCGCATGTTTACCGTGTGCAAAGGACCGCATGCCGGTGAGAAGATGATAACATCAGCCGGGAAGACCGTCTGGTGCAGTGAGGAGAACGGCTTTTTCGCTGCGCAGGGTGCCTGTGCAGCTGAGCTCACGAACGGCTCGCTGTCTGAGGCGGGCGGCGAAGAAGTATTTGCGGAGCTTCTCGGAAATGAGACGCGTATAGTGATCTGCGGCGCGGGCCATGTTTCGATGCCCGTCATAAGCATCGCGAAGATGATGCGCTGCCATGTGACAGCCATAGATGACAGGGAACAGTTTGTACAGAACGCACTTGACCATGGCGCAGATGAGGGTGTCTGCATGGGCTTTGAAGAGGCTCTGGCAGATATACCGGGCAGCATGGATACTTATTTCATAATAGTGACACGCGGCCATAAGTACGATACCGAGTGCCTTATGAGCATAGTTAAGAAGCCTCATGCATACATCGGCATGATAGGAAGCCGCCGCAAGGTCTCACTTGTGAGAGATGCTCTGGCAGCTGAGGGAGTGCCTCAGGAAGTTATAGACTCAGTGCATATGCCTATCGGCCTCCGCATCGGAGCAGAGACACCGGAAGAGATCTCTGTATCCATAATGGCAGAGCTCATCGAAGTAAAGAACAGGGATAAAAGAAACTGCGGATTCACGCCGGAGGTCATGAATGCTCTTCAGGCAGAAGGCAGGGACAGTGCCGTGCTTGCGACCATAATATCAAAGCAGGGATCATCACCGAGAGCGCCGGGAGCAAGGATGCTGGCCGGCCGTGACGGTATAATAGCAGGCACCATAGGCGGCGGACTTGCCGAGGCAAGGGCAGCAGCACGCGCCGCGGAGATGCTTAAAGAAGCGGCAGCTCAAAATAAAAACAACGGGACTAAGCCCGTTGTCATGAAGATCGATATGGCAGGCAATGACATCGAAAACTCGGATATGATCTGCGGAGGCGTGATCGAGGTCATGCTCGAGATAGTCTGAGCCTTATAAAGGCGTATCGATGTCAGTTATCTCATTCGCGTTTTCTGCTTCAACACACAGAAGGGCATCGGCGTGAGCGTCGATTATCTGCCTTCCGCCGGTATCACCGCTGAGGGCCATAAGCTCCGATCTGTATCTTGAAGAGAATATCTTGGGATTGTACATCTTCCCCTCAAATGCCAGGGAGACGATGGGTGCAGTCCCTTTTTTATGCTCTTCTTTATACGCTTCGATCATACGCTCAAGCGTGCCGGTGCTGAGCCATGGCTGGTCGCATACGCAGAACATATAAGCATCCGCATCACCAGCGGCTTCTATCCCGAGCTGCATGCTGTGCGAGATGCCAAGCTCCGGATCATCATTCATCACGACGTCAAAACCTCCGGTCATGCCGACGACTTCCTCATACTGCGTGACTATTACTTTTCGTGAGACATCAAGCGGCCTTACCGCATCCAGAACGTGCGAGACCATAGGGCGTCCGTCACTCAGCTTATGCAGCAGCTTGTTGCTCCCGAAGCGGGTGCTGTTTCCGGCTGCTTCCAGTATGACCGCGATCTTAAGATCATCCGCGGATTTAAGTGATCCCCAGGCGCTCTGTATGCCGAACACACCAAGTATCTGCTGCATCCTGTAAGCGCATGCGAGCCTGTCTATGTCGTCGTCTACCTGATTCATGAAAACACGGAATTCTCCGCGTGCGTTCTTCTGGCCGCCTTCGCGTGATGAGAGCATCGCATGGAGAAGATTCACATCGACGATCTCGCGCTTCAGCCTGTCCGGCAGATCGTCTGCGCGGTAAATGACATCGGCGGTGTTCCTGCCCAGAGCGGAAAGCCCCGCGACACAGACGGTGAAGTCGCTGTATTCAGGCACGACAGGCTCCCACGGGGCAGGCCACTTGAGAGGCATGCCGCGGGATCCGTCCGCTTCGATCAGTACAACATCGTACTCGCTTCTGAGACGCTCCAGGACATCATCTCCGGGGCTCATCAGCTTGCCGGGCTTTTCCGGATCGTCTTCAGCTATTATCGTGATGCCTTCATCAAGGGGCTCCGTGTGACGGAGCATATGAGTCGTAGTGGTGATGGCCACTTTCTTTCCCGAGCCCGCAAGCTCTTTTGCCCAGGCAAAGATAAGCGAAGTCTTCCCGCCCGATCCGGTAACGCTTATGACAGCGTGAGCGGGCAGGGTGATCTGCAGCGCTTCACTTATACTTTCCTGTTTTCCTCTGAAATTACTTAGTTCCATATTGAAGATTTTACAATTATGGATTTAATCGGTCAACAAGACTATAATGGTTTTAGGATAAAGGATACGGGACCTGCATCCGGATGGGTGAGAAGGAGGTATTCATGAAAACCGGAAAGACAGAGAAAAAGAAAAAGGACACCAGCGTAAGCATCAGGAACGTCTACAGGCTTGAGGGCAGGGTGCCGCTCGACAAGGCGATACCTTTCGGACTCCAGCACGTGCTGGCGATGTTCGTTGCAAATGTAGCACCGCTCATCATCATCGCGTCGGTAGCCGTTTACGACGGACAGCCGTTCAGCGCGGTCGAGACGGCCAGACTGATACAGAACTGCATGCTTATCGCGGGACTGGGTACCATGGTACAGCTTTATCCTGTGTGGAAGGTAGGCTCGGGACTTCCTATCGTTATGGGCCTCAGCTTCACATTCCTGGCTGCCGCGATGTCTGCCGCATCGAAGGATTACGGCATCATGGTAGGCGCCATCATAGTGGGCGGATGCTTTGAAGGCATACTCGGACTGACTGCAAAATACTGGAGAAAGATCATTTCTCCGCTACTGTCGTCATGTGTAGTTGTAGCGATAGGACTCAGCATCCTGAACGTAGGAGTTTCGTCGTTCGCGTCATCAGGGAAGTATCCTGTGGGCGCGTGGCAGAACCTGCTGGTGGCAACTCTGACACTGATCGCGGCATTGGTATTCCATATCAGAGTGAAGGGCGTCGCCAAGCAGATGTACGTACTCTTCGGACTGATCGTGGGCTACATAATCTCCATCTTCTTCGGAATGGTGGACTTTGGCGCGATGGGAGAAACCATCAAGGAGATGGGCGTATTCTCAGTACCTGAGCTCTTCGCGTTCAAGCCTAAATTCCAGGCCGGCGCGATAATATCGTTCTGCCTGGTGTTCATGGTATCGGCGGTAGAGACCATAGGAGATACTACCGCAGCATGCACTGGCGGTCTGGGACGTGACATCACGGAAAAGGAGATCTCGGGATCTCTCTGCTGCGACGGATTCATGTCTGCGGTATCGGGCGGAGTCTTCGGCTGCTCGCCAATAACATCATTCAGCCAGAACGTCGGCCTTATCGCGATGACTCACGTAGTAAACAGATTCTGCATAATGTTCGGAGCCCTGGCAATGATACTCGGCGGACTGTTCCCGCCTATCGGAGCGTTCTTCACAACGCTGCCTGACTGCGTTCTCGGCGGCTGCACCGTCATCATGTTCGGTTCCATAATGATGGCAGGCATCAAGATGATGATCGATGCGGGACTGGATAACAGAAACACTCTTATAGCTGCTACATCTCTCTGCCTCGGAGTAGGCGTTACACAGGTAGAAGGATTCTTTGACCATCTGCCGGCAATAATCGGAGAGATCTTCGCGGGCAACATGGTAGCCGGTGTATTCGTGGTAGGACTCATAATGGAGCTTCTGCTTCCGAAGGATCCGGCCAAGTACGAGGCTTTCATGGACCAGATGGACGATAAGATCGATATGGCAGAACCTGATCCTGGACTGTTCTACGGAAGAACAGCGGACGAAGATCCTGAGCAGAAATAAGCAAAAATAAGAAAAATCACGGGCTGCAGAGGCTATTCTGCAGCCTGTTATTTTAAAAACCAAAATAATTTTAGGTTTTTCCTGTCTTTGACAGTTAAAAAAAGGACAACTCCCGCTAACCCTTGAAAACATGGGGAAAGCGGGAGTTCGCGTTTTGTATTAGTTTTGCACAATGTTATGCCTTTTTCGAGGCTTTAATAATTTTT
>Ga0256405_10001016_pt1 | contig 83703 bp, 75 predicted proteins | sample RumenRJG_02DNA_FD_189096 | JGI IMG/M metagenome (GOLD analysis project Ga0256405, IMG submission 189096) | Bovine rumen microbial communities from Lethbridge, Alberta, Canada - RJG_02 | ecosystem: Host-associated > Mammals > Digestive system > Stomach > Rumen | place: Canada: Alberta... | reverse complement strand
ATCCAGTTCGGCGTGGACGCGCAGTATGTCGTGTGGGTGACGGAGGGGCCGCAGCCCACGGACACGACGATGCTCATCCCGTTCCTCCGGGAATTTGAAGAAACCTTCGGCAGGAAGTACCCCCGCACATAGATTCGTGCGCCTTTTTTCAGTTGAAGTCGCCTTTCGATTTTCGGGAAGAGCATTGCTTATCTCGAAAAGGGGCTGCCGCCTGAGGATTTTACCCTTCATGCGACAGCCCCTTTCGCTTTTTCTTTCTGCAAATATGTGTGCTAAAGATGTATTACAGATTCACTTGACGTGATGCTGACTCCGCATAATATTTTTCTTCCGCCGCCAAAAGCTGCCTGGCAGACTCCAACTGCTGGTTTACCTGCTCATAGGATGTGCCGCCCAGGGAGTTACGATTCCTGACGCAGGTCTCCGGGCGGATGACCTCCTTGATGTCATCCTCGAACAAAGGCGACAGCTTCTTGAAATCCTCCAACGTCATATCCTTAAGCCAGATGCCCTTCTCTATGCATTCATGCACTGCCCTTCCGGCAACCGCATGTGCCTGACGGAAGGGCATGCCTTTTTTCACAAGATAATCCGCCAGATCAGTGGCATTGGAGAAATCCTCCTCCACCGCCTTTTTGGTGACCTCTTCCCGCACTTTCATGCCGCGGATGAGCTGGGCATAGACTGCAAGACTGAACTTGACCGTATCGATCGCATCGAAAATGCCTTCCTTGTCCTCCTGCAAATCCTTGTTGTAGGCAAGTGGAAGACCCTTGACTGCCACCAGCATTGCCATGAGATGGCCGATGACCCTTCCGGTCTTGCCACGCACCAATTCGGAGACATCGGGATTCTTCTTCTGGGGCATCATGGAGGAACCCGTGCAATGGGCATCATCCAGTTCCACAAAGGAGAACTCACGGGAACACCAGAGAATAGTTTCCTCGCTGAGACGGGAGAGATGCACCATCAGGATGGATGCGGCGGACAGGAACTCCATAATGTAATCACGGTCGCTCACGGCATCGAGGCTGTTATGGTAGATGCTCTCGAAATTGAGCTGCTGCGCCACGAATTCCCTGTCGATGGGAAACGTCGTCCCCGCCAGAGCGCCTGCCCCCAGTGGCATGATATCCGCCCGCTCATAGACCCCCTGAAAACGCGCAAAATCCCGCACCAGCATGGCGAAATAGGCCATGAGATGATGGGCAAAGAGGATAGGCTGTGCCCGCTGCAGGTGGGTATAGCCCGGCATGATGACCTCGTGGTGCTTCTCTGCGGTCTCCACCAGTGCCTGCTGCAAATCGATGATAAGGCTCTCCACCTCTGTCACCTGACGGCGCACATACATGTGCGTATCCAATGCCACCTGGTCATTGCGGCTGCGGGCCGTATGCAAACGCCCCCCCGCCTCGCCGATGGCATCCGTGAGCCGCTTCTCGATATTCATGTGGATGTCCTCGAGATCCACAGAAAAGTCGAACTTCCCAGCCTCAATCTGTTCCAGGATATCCTTGAGCCCCTTGATGATGGCATCCTTGTCTTCTCCGGAAATGATACCGCATTTCTCCAGCATCGTCGCATGGGCGATGGAACCGGCGATATCCTCATGGTACATCCGCTTGTCAAAGTCAATGGATGCCTGGAATTCATTGATCATTTCGTCGGTGGACTTGGAAAAACGTCCCCCCCAAAGCTTCTCACTCATTTTCCCTGCTTCTCCTGCATGAGAGCACGCACCTTCAAGGGCAGGCCGAAGAGATTGATGAAGCCCGTAGCGTCTGCCTGATTGTAAACGTCATCGTGCTCAAAGGTCACGAATTCCTGGCTGTAGAGGGAATAGGGAGACTTCGCACCGGCGGAGATGATATTGCCCTTGTAGAGCTTGAGCTTCACCGTGCCGGTCACCGTCTGCTGCGTGCTGTCAACGAAAGCGGCCAATGCCTCGCGAAGCTGGCAGAACCACATGCCATCATAGACGAGTTCGCCGTAGCGCACTGCCATCTGCTCCTTGTAATGATAGGTGGCACGATCCAGGCAGAGATACTCCAGTTCCCGATGGGCATAATAGAGGATGGCTCCGCCGGGATTCTCATAGACGCCGCGGGATTTCATGCCCACCAGGCGGTTCTCGCAGATATCCGTGATGCCCACGCCATTGCGCGCGCCGATCTCATTGAGCTTCGTCAGAAGCTCAACCGCACCGAACTTCTCGCCATTGACAGCGACAGGCTCGCCCTTCTCGAAATCAACCGTGACATACTCCGGCTTGTCCGGGGCATCCTCCGGTGCCTTGGAGATCAGGAACATGCTGGTTTTCGGCTCATTCCAGGGATCCTCCAGATCGGAACCCTCATGGGAAAGATGCCAGATATTGCGGTCCATGCTGTAGGTCTTGTTCTCCGTTGCCACGGGAATCCCATGCTTTTTCGCATACTCGATTTCTGCGCTGCGGGAATCGAGATCCCATTCACGCCAGGGAGCAATGATCTGGAGGTTCGGTGCCAATGCCTTTACCGTCAGCTCAAAGCGAACCTGGTCGTTGCCCTTGCCGGTTGCGCCATGAGCAATGGCGTCTGCCCCCTCCTGCTTTGCGATCTCCACCAGTTTTTTTGCAATGATGGGACGGGCAAAAGAAGTGCCCAGCAGGTATTTCCCCTCATAGACAGCCCCGGCCTTGAGGGTGGGCCATACGTACTCCTCAAGGAACTCCTTCGTGAGATCGGCAATGAACACCTTCGAAGCGCCGGACTTCAGAGCCTTGTCATGCACGGCATCCAATTCATCGCCCTGGCCGATATCCGCGCAGACAGCGATGACCTCGCAGCCATCATAATGCTCCTTAAGCCACGGAATGATAACGGAGGTATCCAAACCACCGGAATATGCGAGTACAACCTTGTTCACCTTTGCCATAATAAATACATCTCCTTAAATTCCGTGCGAAACGATGTTTCGCACTACGCCCTTACATTAATCTATGCCATGGTCAATGCCATGATTGCCTTCTGCGTGTGCAGACGGTTTTCCGCTTCATCAAAGATCACATCGGCATTTGCCTCCAGCACGTCCTCCGTGATTTCCTCGCCACGATAGGCCGGCAGACAGTGCATGACAATCACGCGTTTGTCGGCATGGGACAGCAGCTCCTTGTTCACCTGATAGGGTGCAAAGATCTTCTTGCGCTCCTCATGCTCTGCTTCCTGTCCCATGCTTGCCCAGGTATCCGTGACGACGATATCTGCTCCCTTGACGGCCTCCACCGGATCATTCAGAAGCGTGATGGAAGCGCCTGTCAGTTTGGCATCCTCCATGGCATTTCTCGTGACCTCCGCATCCGGTGCATAGTCCTTCGGCGTTGCTGCCACAAAAATCATGCCCGCTTTCGCACAGCCATACATATAGGAGTTCGTCATGTTGTTGCCGTCACCCACATAGGCCATCTTGAGGCCCTTGAGGTTCTTTCCCTTGTGCTCCCGGATCGTGAGCAGATCCGTAAGCACCTGGCAGGGATGCAGAAGATCCGTCAGGGCATTGATGACGGGAACACTGGCGTATTCCGCCAGCTCCAGCACACGGTCATGCCCATAGGTGCGTATCATGATGCCATCAAGGTAACGCGACAGCACCCGTGCCGTATCCTTGATGGGCTCTCCCCGGCCCAGCTGCAGGTCACGGTTTGAGAGAAAGAGTGCCTGGCCGCCCAGCTGGTACATGCCCGTTTCAAAGGACACCCTTGTCCGCGTCGAGGACTTCTCAAAAATCATCCCCAGGGTCTTTCCCTTGAGCAGGTGATGCTCGATGCCCGCCTTCTGCTTCGCCTTCAGCTCCGCTGCAAGCCCAAGTATCTCCTCTACCTCATCCACGGAAAGGTCGTGGATAGAAATCATATCCTTGCCTTTCAGCATAAAATCCCCCCTGACTTAATCCACATATTTCGGCAATACACTATCCAAAATGCCCAGGACCTCGTCCACCTGCTCCTTCGTGATGATGAGCGGCGGAATGAAGCGAAGCACCGTGCCTGCTGTGCAGTTGATGATGGCACCCTTGTCCAAAACCTCGTTGACGATATCACGTCCCGGCTTGGAAAGCTGTGCCCCCAGGATCAGGCCCTTGCCACGGACTTCCGTGATCAGGGACGGATATTTCTTCTGCAAGTCCTCCAGCTTCTGACGGAAATAGGCGCCGACTTCCTCTACATTCTTCAGGAATTCCTGCTTGGGCACCGTATCCAGAACAACATTGGCAGCCGCACAGGCCAGGGGATTTCCTCCGAAGGTCGTGCCATGGTCTCCCGCATGAAAGGCCTTTGCCACCTCATCGGTCACGATGAAGGCACCAATGGGAACGCCTCCCGCCAGCCCCTTCGCCAGGGTCACGATATCCGGCTTTATGCCGTAGTTCTCATAGGCGAAGAATTTTCCGCTGCGCCCAATGCCCGCCTGGATTTCATCGAGAATCAGCAAGGCATGGTACTTGTCACAGAGGGCACGGACCTTCTTCAGGTAATCATCCTTTGGCGGATGGACGCCGCCCTCGCCCTGAATGGTCTCCAGCATAACAGCACAGGTCTTGTCGCTCATGAGTTTCTCCAACTCAGCGATGTCGTTGTAATGAACGTAATCAAAACCCTCCGGAAGAGGCCCGAAACCTTCATGATATTTGGGCTGGCCCGTTGCGGTGAGCGTCGCTATGGTGCGGCCATGGAAACTGTCCCATGCCGTGATGATCTGGGACTTGTCGGGGCTGATGCCATGGGCGTACTTGCGCGCAATCTTGATGGCACCCTCATTTGCCTCTGCGCCGGAATTCCCGAAAAAAGCCTTGCCAAGCCCGCTGAGTTCCACCAGCTTCGAGGCTGCATCCGCCTGTGGCTGCGTATAGTAGAGATTCGAGCAATGAATCAGCCTTCCTGTCTGCCCCGCCACAGCATCCACCAAGGGCTTGTAGGCATGCCCCAGTACATTTACGGCAATGCCACCCAGAAAATCGATATACTTCTTTCCCGTATTGTCATAGACGTAAACGCCATCCCCATGGTCCAAAACGATCTTGTAACGGTTGAATACCGGAAGATAGTCCTTCGCGTCTTTCTCAAAAATGTCTTGCGCTGTCGCTTTCATGAGAAACTCCTCCCTGCATCATGCAAATCTCCTTACTTCTCCACCTGCGTCCCAATACCTGCCGATGTGAAGATTTCAAGAATAATGGAATGGTCGAGCCGTCCATCGATGATATGTGTCTTTCCTGCGCCCTTCTCCAATGCCATGAGGCATGCCTCCACTTTCGGTATCATTCCCCCGGAAATGATACCTTCCTTGATGTAGTTTCTGGCTTCCTCTGCATGGAGGGAGGAAATGAAGGTGCTCTTGTCGTTGTAGTCCTTGTAGATGCCTTCGATATCCGTGAGCAGGAGAAGCTTCTCCGCCTCCAATGCCCCGGCAATCTCCGAGGCAACATAATCGGCATTGATGTTGTAGCTTTCCCCTTCCTCGCCAACTCCGATGGGCGCTATGACAGGGATATAGTCATGGGCAATGAGGTCCTTCAATATGCTGATATCCACCTGCACGACTTTTCCCACATAGCCGATATCCACCCGCTTCTTTTCCTCGCCCTCATAGACCGTGGCCAGTTTCTTTGTCGCCTTGATGAGCCCTGCATCCTTCCCGCTCAGGCCAACCGCACGAACGCCGATCTGGTTCAGGCGGTTCACGATCTCGGAATTGATCTTGCCATCCAACACCATTTCCGCGATCTCCACGGTTTCCTCATCTGTCACGCGAAGGCCGCTGACGAAAGAGGACTCTTTCCCAACTTTCTTGAGGAACCCTGTGATTTCAGGGCCGCCGCCATGGACGATGACAGGATGGATGCCCACGTATTTCATGAGGGCAATATCCTGCATGACCTTTTCCTTGAGGCTGTCATTGATCATGGCATTGCCGCCGTACTTGATGACGACGGTCTTTCCGTAGAATTCCTGTATATAGGGCAGAGCCTCAACGAGAATCCCCGCCTTGTCCTGTGCATCGAACATTTTCCCACAACCTTTCCTGACCTGTCATCAGGTATGATATTCCCCGTTGATCTTCACGTATTCATAGGAGAAATCGCAGCTCCAAACGGTGGCTTCCTCATTTCCGGCTCCCATATCGATATCAATGACGATATCATGCTCCGCCATGACTTTGCGAAGAGCATCCTCATCGAACTCTGCTCCTACGCCATGGGCATAGACGGGAATGCCGCCGAATTTCACCACGGTCTTCTCAGGATCCATGGGCACGCCTGCATATCCCACGGCACAGATGACGCGTCCCCAGTTCGGGTCCTGCCCAAAGAATGCCGTCTTCACCAGTGGGGACTTTGCCACACTCATTCCAATGGTCTTGGCATCCGCAAAGGACTTTGCGCCCGTGACATGAATGGTGAGGAACTTCGTCGCCCCCTCCCCGTCGGCGGCAATGCGCTGGGAAAGCCCCTGGCAGATGGAAAGAAGCGTATCATAGAACTTCACATAGTCCTCATTCTTCTCCGTGATCTTCGCGTTTCCTGCCGCACCGTTTGCCAGCACAACCACCATATCATTGGTGCTCATATCGCCATCCACGGAAATCATGTTGAAGGACACTTCAGTGATCTCGGACAATGCCTCCTGGAGCAACGCACTGTCAATGGATGCATCCGTCGTGATGAAACAGAGCATGGTCGCCATGTTCGGCTGGATCATGCCGGAGCCTTTGGCAATCGCGCCAAAGCGCACCTTCTTTCCGCCAATCTCCACCTCGGTGGCACATGTCTTAGAATAGGTATCCGTCGTGATGATGGCATTTCCCGCATTTTGGCTGCCCGTCTCCGAAAGCTCGGAGACCGCCTTCTTGATGCCCGCTTCCATCTTGTCCATGGGAAGGTGCACGCCAATGACGCCTGTGGATGCAACGATGACATCGCTGGCATCGCAACCCAGTTCCTTTGCCGTGATGGCGGCCATGCCCCTTGCATCCTTCATGCCCTGTTCCCCGGTGCAGGCATTGGCACAGCCCGCATTCGCGACCACTGCATGAACCATTCCTGTCTTCACTGCATCCTTCGACACATACACAGGCGCTGCTGCCACAGCATTCTGTGTGAACACACCGGCCACTGCGGCTTCGCGCTCGGTATAGATGACCGCCACATCCAGATTGCCGCTCTTCTTGATGCCTGCCTTGACACCTGCTGCCTTGAACCCCTGTGGAAATGCAACGCCTGCTTTTGCGTTCTTGTCACTAAACATATGATTGTCCTCCTAATATGCTCCTGATTCAAAATTTCTCGTACAAATCCCATGCAATAATCTCAGGGATACATGGGTACATCATCAAGCCCCGTCTTCTCGTCAAAGCCGCAGGCGATGTTGAAATTCTGCACGGCCTGTCCCGCTGCCCCCTTCACCAGATTGTCGATGACAGAAAGGACAATGACACGGCCTGTGCGCCCATCGATATGCCATGCGATATCGCAGAAGTTCGAGCCGCGGACATCCTTGGTTGCCGGATAGCCGTTCCGCCCCAGAAGGCGGATGAAGTACTCATTGGCATACATCTTCTCAAAGGCTGCATCCACCATATCCGCCGTGATATCAGGTTTCAAGGATGCATAGCAGGTGGAAAGGATTCCCCGGGACATGGGCACGAGATGAGGCGTGAAATTCAACACCGTCTTTTCCCCCGACAGATCCTCGATTGCCTGCTCGATCTCCGGCGTATGACGATGATGCGCCACGTTGTAGGCCTTGAAGCTATCGTAGAGCTCCGGGAAATGATTGCCCTGCTTGGGAGAACGTCCCGCACCGGAAACGCCGGATTTCGCATCCACAAGAATCGTATTCACATCGATGAGATGATGCTTCGCCAAAGGAGCCAGTGCCAGAATGCTCGCCGTCGTGAAGCAGCCGGCATTGCCGATGATCTTTGCGGCTTTGATTTCCTCGCGGTAGAGCTCGGCAAGCCCATAGACACGAGCCGCCCCCTTATGGGTATGCGGCACATGATACCATTCCTCATAGACTTTGGTATCAGAGAAACGATAGTCCGCCCCCAGGTCGATGATGCGCGTAGGCATGTTCTCCAGCGCCCGCCCGACTTCCATGGCATGCCCATGGGGAAGACAGATGAACACGAAATCGCTGTCTGCCCCAATGCGTTCGATGTCCTTCATGCTTTCCAGTTCCATATCATAGAACCCCCACAGATGCGGATACAGTTCGGAGATCCTCTCTCCTGTATGGCTTTCGGATGTGATATGCACCACCTCTGCCTCCGGATGGCGGTGCAGGATTCTCAGAAGTTCCGCCCCGGCATAGCCGGTGGCGCCAATAATGCTGACCTTCATATCGGTCCCTCCTAAATGTTTATAATTATACATCAAGTATGTATAATTAATCAATCCAAAATCTTAAATTCCCATATATTTTGCCTTTGGCAAAATCTGAATCCCCTCCGGGGACTAGCTTCGCGCCGCAATGCGTTATGACAGGACAAGCCTGTCGAAACGTCAATAAGTATATTTTGCCTTTGGCAAAATCTGAACAATGCGTTATAATACCATAGGTATTTGAAAGGAGCTTTTCATGAAGAAAAAACGAAAACTTGGCCGTCTTTTCCGGTTTCTTGGCTTCCTCATGCTCGTCTTCTTCCTGACGTTTTTCCTGAGCGGAGGGCTCAACATCTTCCATCCCCGCACATGGCAGGGAGTCGGTGACTTCCTCCCTCGCGAGGAAAAAGAGCTTCCTTCCAATGCAAGAGAGGGTGAACCTGAGGAACCCGGGCTCTCCGACCGCATCAGCCGCGTCATCTTTCTGAAACGGGCAGTGAACCGGCATATCCGGCAAGAAGCCTATGTCACCATCGACAGGATTTCCCCGGACTTGCAGCATGCTGTCATAGCCGTCGAAGACAATCGCTTCTACTCCCATCACGGATTCGATCCCGAAGGCATTGCCAGGGCCTCCCTGGTGAATCTCCAGTACGGGCAGATTGAGGAAGGCGCCAGCACCATCACACAGCAGCTTGTGAAAAACCTGTTCCTGTCACAAGAGCAGTCCTTCGGCAGGAAAGCCGAGGAACTGATGCTGTCCCTTGCCATGGAAGCAAACTATTCCAAGGACGAGATCCTTGAGCTTTATCTCAACACCATCTACTTCGGATCGAACTTCTATGGCATCCATGATGCTTCCAACGGGTATTTCGACAAGGATGCAGACGAACTTTCCCTTGCGGAAGCCGCTATGCTGGCAGGGCTTCCCAATGCCCCGTCCCTCTACTCTCCCTATGTGGACTTCCTCATGGCAAAGAAACGCCAGTTCATCGTACTGGATGCCATGGCAAGATACGGATACATTTCCAGTGAAGATGCCGAGGATGCAAAGATCAAGCCCATCTACCTGGCCCACGATTGAACGAAAAAGAGAGGTATCGCGCCAAAGCGATATCTCTCTTTTCTGTCACTTCTTCTTTTTCGCTTCTTTTTCGGCCTTTTTCTGCTGATCCTCTGCGGAATGCTCAAAACTCTTGAAGAACTGCTCTGACAATTTCTTATAGGTCTCTACAGATGCCTTGTCCCAACGGCCCGAAACGACCTGATAGGTATAGAGGAGATCGTCCGTCCCCGCCTTGTAAACATCGAAAAAGCAAGTGATGCCGTTGTTGTTTGCCACCGTCAAAATGACGTAGGCATCCGCATATTTTGCGATATCATCCTTAAACTCACTGGCAGCCTTATGACGATCCAGTGCCTTGATATCAACACCCTTGTCTTTCTTGATGTCCTCCGCTGCAGAATCATAGGATATGACATAGGAACGGGCCACCCTGCTGGCATCATATATTGCCTGGGTGATTTCTTCCTTCGTGGGATCCTTTTCGTCCACCGGGGTATATTGAGGCAGTCCAATGGCAATGCGATGGATGGAAACCAGATCCGCTTCCTGATCATTTGCATCCTTATGGATTGTCACCTTATCCGAAGCTGCAAAAGCAACCTGTACACTGAACACCAACATACAGGCAACAATGAGCATCTGAACCAGTTTTCTCATGAAATATCTCCTCTCGTAAATAAATATGGTCTTATTTTACACCAAATCGGCAGATTCTGCTAGTTCCTTTTCTCAGAACTCACTTCAACAAGCCATGATTCCTGAGTGCGCCCCTGATCTGTTCCAAATGGTCCGGTTCCGGATCGGTCAACGGCATGCGCAAAGGACCTGCATTGTATCCCAAAAGGCGCATGGCTGCTTTTACGGGAATGGGGTTGACCTCGCAGAACAAGGCATCAATCAGGTCGGCGTATTCAATCTGGAGCTTCGCCGCCTCCTGCACCTTGCCATCGAAATAAAGCTGGCACATATCATGTGTCTGGCGCGGTGCCACATTGGAAAGGACGGAAATCACGCCCTTGCCGCCCAAGGACAAGATCGGTACGATCTGGTCATCGTTGCCGGAATACACATCGAGATTGTCACCGCAGGCTTTCCTGAGGCGCAGGATGGAGGAAAGGTCCCCGTTCGCCTCCTTTACGGCTGCAATGCGTGGATGCTTTGACAGCTCGGCATAGGTCCCTGTCTTGATGGAGACACCCGTGCGCGAGGGCACATCGTAGAGAATCAGGGGAATCCCCACATGATCTGCAATCATCGTGTAATGACGGATGAGTCCATTCTGGGTACACTTGTTATAGTAAGGGGTGACCACAAGAGCAGCATCTGCCCCCACCTTTTCTGCATACTCGGTCAGTTGAACCGCATAAGCAGTCTCGTTGGAACCCGTACCGGCAACGACAGGCACACGACCCTTGACCTGTTCCACGGCAAACTTGATGGCCGCCCGATGCTCCTCATCCGTCATGGCTGCAGACTCGCCAGTGGTTCCTGTGATGACAATAGCATCTGTACCATTGGCGATCTGATCCTCTATCATGCGCCCGAGTTCCTGAAAATTGATGCCAGTTTCCGTGAACGGTGTAACGATTGCCACACCTGCGCCCCTGAATATCGCATCCTTCACAAAAAATCCCCCTTTACTCTACCATTTATCTGATGTCGGGGTCAATTGCTTTTTTCCCAAATTTCAACTCTACATATAGTGTTTCTCTGTAGGAAAGAACGCTATATATAGTGCATCATGTAGCCACTTCCAGACTTTTTGACATCAAAAACTGGCTTTTGACCCCGACATCATTATCTCCATAATTATTGCATGACTACCGTTTAAAGTCAACAACACATTGCCCTCATTCCATCACAGAAACCAGTTTTCCGAAGCAATCCTTGTTTTCCTTCAATTTCTCCTCATTGCCGAATACGCAGAGATTGTTCTCCTTCATGCAGTCCTCTACGGTTCTCGCCAAATCCCGGATATCCTGCTGCCGTGTGCTGAGGATCTGGTTACGGCTCTTCTGCCGGTCAGCCAGCGTAATCCCCTTCAGCCAGCACTCCGCCGCCACATTTCCCTTCATCTTCGGTGTCAAGGGCATATCAATATTGCTCATCGTCCCGATGACGAACTTGTCCATTTCCCGGTCAGAGGCATTGAAATTCTTCAGATAATCCACGGTCTCATCAAAAACCTCCAGTGTCTCCTTCAGATTCGGATCGCGATAGGAGCCAAAGAACATCATGCCATTGCGGCTGAAATTCGTGAATGCCCCATAAGCGCCGCCCTGCACCCGAATCCGCGTCCAGAAGTAATCATAGCGAAGCAGGGTTTCCAGTACATGCATCGATCCGGTAAAAGGATGCCCCAGCTTCATGAAGTTCGCGCCTTTTCCCACATACTGCACACGGCTGGAGGACATGAGCCCCTCGTTTGCCCGTTCCAGATCCCAATGATATTCCACGGAGGGGAATTCTTTTGCCGAAAGTCCGTTGACCAACTTTGGCAGCACGCGGGCAAAAGCAGGATAGTCCTTCTCCTTCAGTGTCACACTGACAATGAGGTTCTTCTTATGGAACACCTGCTCCACAAGTTCCTCCATGAGGGACTGCAAGGCAGGGAAACGCTCATCGAAATGCGCCAGGAAGTCCTTGATGAAACGATACATGGGAAGCCCGCCCTCTTCGGCATAACGTCCTGCCTTGGAAAGATATCCCGCAATCCTTCCGGCCACAAGGTTGTGGGCAGAGCGCTGCATGTTCATCTCAATGGTCACCTGGGTCTGCTCCAGGAGCTCCTTCACCCGCTTGCGGTCAGTGAACTGGCTCTCCGTAAAGATCTCGGCGAGCAGGGACACGAGCTCCGGCAATTTGCCGATAAGCGCCTTTGCCTTCACCTTGAACAAAGGCTGGAAGGAATCCGGCTCATTCTTCTTGGTATTCACGCCGGCATCATAGCTGATCCCTCCCGTATGGAGATCCTGAAGTTTTCCAAGTTCCTGATAGGAATGGCTTTTCGTGCTCACACTGCCGATCAAGTCGGTGAGAAGGTACAAATAGAAAAGTTTCTCCTGGGGGACACGGGAGGTATCAAAATAGAGATTCAAATAGGCAATGCCATTGGTCTCCACATCACTGAAAAGAATCTTTGCTCCGGCCTCCTCCCTTTCCTCCAATGGATATTCATACGGCTCCTTGCGGATATCGGAAAGGGACAAGAGCGGGATCGTCGCCAGTGCCTCCTCTGTCTCAGGGCTCTGCTGGCGCTCCTTGAGCCGTTTCGCATCGCTTATGATGCGCTCCAGTGCCCCGGCATCAAGCTCTGCCTTCCTGGAGGCAAGCAGATCCCTGACCGCCTTTTCCCTCTCTGCCGCCATGGTCTTGCTGGGTTCCATGACCAGAAGCGTCCTATGGGGATTGTCCAGCAGATATTTCTCAATCAGTCCTTCGAAAAAGCCATCATCCAGCCCTTTCTTCATGCGCGCCAGCAGTTCCTCGTAATAAAGGGGATCTGCCGGGTCCCCGTCGTAAAGCCAGCTCCGGAGGCTGCGAAGCCCATAGACAAGACCCTTGGGAGCCGAGCCGAAATCAGCCTCCCGCAAGCGGAATTCCAGCAGATTGATGGAGGCCTCCATGAGTGTGCGGTCTATCCCTTCCTTCACCAGCTTCCGCAGTGTGTCTATGACAACATCGTAGAACTTGTCCGCCCTATCCTTTTCCGAACTATTGATGATGATGCTGAACATGGGCTGCAGCAGATCCATCTCAAGATTGGAATCCACATCCTTCCCAAGCTCCGCATCCACAAGCGCCCTGCGGAGCGGACCTGCCGGTGTCCGAAGAATGGCATGGTCCAGGATGTCCAGCCCCAGCATTTCCTCTGCATCCAATGTCTCCCCAACGATATAATTCAGGCTCAGGAAGGTCTTTTCCCTGGTATCCTCTTCCGCGCCGCATGGATACTTCTTCGTCAGCCGCTTCATTTCGGAAAAAGGCTTCTGCCGTTCAATATGGGAAGGCACAGGAATCCTATCGAAACGGGACAGGTATTCCCCATCCAGGTAGGCCAATTTCTCATCGATATCCAAATCTCCGTAGAGATAGATATAGCTGTTGGACGGATGATAGTACTTCCTGTGGAACTCCAAAAACATTTCCTGGGTAAGGCTTGGTATGGCCTCCGGATCGCCCCCCGACTCATAGCCATAGGTGGTGTCCGGATAAAGGGAGGCCATAATGCGGCTTTCCAGAAGATCATCCGGGGAAGAGAGCGCCCCCTTCATCTCGTTGTACACGACACCACTGTATTCCAAAGGCTCCGCCGCATCCTCAATCTCGTAATGCCAGCCTTCCTGCATCAGGATCTCCGGGGTCTCGTATATGGCAGGATAGAACACCGCATCCAGATAGACATCCATGAGATTCCGGAAATCCTTGTCATTGCGGCTCGCCACAGGATACACGGTCTTGTCGGGATAGGTCATTGCATTGAGGAACGTATTGAGAGAGCCCTTCACAAGCTCCACAAAGGGTTCTTTCAACGGATACTTGCGGGAACCGCAGAGGACAGAATGCTCCACGATATGCGCCACGCCCGTATCATCCGTGGGCGGCGTGCGAAAAGCAATGGAAAAAACCTTGTTGTCATCCTCATTCCTCAAATAGAAGAGCCGTGCCCCCGTCTTTTCATGAACGAATTCGAAGCCCTCGGAATCCGCCTCGGGAATTGTCTGCGTTTTCAAAAGACGAAAGCCATGCACCACATCATTTATCTTCATGGAAACCTCCTCATAAAATATCATGTCCCATATTCACATCGTGTTCTCTATTATATACCACAAGGGCTTCAAAACTCAATGCCCTGCTGCGCCTGAATGCCCTTTTGATAGGGATGCTTCACAAGCCGCATCTCCGTTACAAGATCGGCGCGCTCCACAAGAGAGGGCAGGGCATCCCTGCCCGTGAGCACCAGATGCAAACCATCGGGGCGTTTATCCAGAAGTCCCATGACCTCCGCCTCGCTGATAAGGCCAAACTTTACAGCATAATTGAGCTCATCGAGGATCACCATGTCCCAAGCACCGCTCCCGATGGCTTCCTGCGCCTCCAGCAATGCCCGCCGGGCAGCTTCCCTGTGCTCCGCCTCGTGCCCATCTTTCCTTTGGGTAAACCCCAGGCCGCACTGCCTCACCTGAATGCGTCCATCCATCTCCGAAAGCTTTCGAATGGATTCAAGTTCCCCATAGTTCCAGCCGCCTTTGATGAACTGCAGGATGAGCACCCGAAGCCCATCCCCCCATGCCCGCAGTGCCAGGCCCAGCGCAGCCGTCGTCTTGCCCTTGCCGTCCCCCGTGTGGACAATGACCAGCCCTGTTTTCTCCATCTCCGCCACCTCGCATATCGCAATTTCAAGAAACAAATCCTTCTGAATACTTCGCAATCCCTTTGAAAATTCCTGCCTCCTGATTGTTTAAGAACAGATTTTGTGATATCATCAAGAAAATATGGGGAGGCATTTATGAGAAAAATTCTGTTGATTCTATTATTCCTCTGCATGATTTCCGGCAATGTCCATGCAACTCCTGGGCAAAGGGCGGAATATGCGGAGATGCCCGGTCTCGTATCGGCATATACTTATGAGGACGGCGAGTGTTTTCTCGACCTCGAATCTGTCTCCGTTGAGGAATACAACCCGCCCCGCTACCAAATCAGCGCCATCACCTATTTCATCACGGACCGCACCTCGAATATCACCGTGCGCTCTATGACCTTCCGTTACCACTACGCCAGACAGTCCATCCATCTCAAAGGCATGGACGGAAAATGGTACTGGCTCAACCCCGATGAAAATCCCATATCCATGTGCCAGATACAGCTCGCCGATCTGTTGTTCCAGCAATGCTACCAAATGCCATTCTTCCATTGATTTCCTTTCACATGATTGGAGCTTTCATGAAAAAATTTGTCGCATTTGCATTCATCATATTCAGTTTTACCATGCTTTGCATTTTTGTCGCCGAAAAAACAGATGTCATGGGGTTGTCAGCAATACGCCTGAATACAACCTTCCTTCCGGAAGAAGAGGGCCGCCTTTTGCTTTCCTGGGAACGTCTGCCCTATCCATGTTTCTACAAGATTGAGATCTATACCAAGACCACCGGCCTGGTGGACGACTCACCGGAATATCATCCGATTGCCAACGAGTTCACCCTGGATTCGTCCTATAAAATCCCACGCACGGCCATTCCCATGTACTATCGCGTATCAGCCTATGGCATGTTTGGCCGCATCAACGGGCCCTCGGAATACATTGCCAATCCCAATTTCCCGGAACCTGCCCATCCCATGCCCATTTACAAATATTCTGCAAAAAATCCTGCCAGCCTCATGCCCTTCCTCGTATGGCACTGCGTCCCCGATGCCGTCTGCTATGAGGTGGAACTGCTTTCCGGACTGCCGGATGCAGAAGGCGGAACCGCCCTTTCCAAGAAAAACCATCTCTACAGCACAAGGGAAGTGTTTACCAACGGATGGCAGGCTGACCTGCGCCCCTACTACAAAGCGCAGAACGTCATTTACTGGCGCGCACGGGCACTGGGACTCTATCATGAACCCATCGGTGAATTCTCGGATGCAGAGCCCATCACCATTGACCCTGCCAAGCCTCCTCCCGACCATCCTCTCATCAACAACTTTGACCAGATGCCGAACTTCGAGCAGCCCCTCTATCCTGTCTTCGAATGGATTCCGCTCAACGGAGTCTATCGGTATGAGGTGGAACTCATGGTTCACCCTCCCGCAGAGGAAAACAACACCCGCCCCACAGAAGATCGCGCCTGGCATCAAACCGTCACCAATGCCTCCGCATGCTATGACGAATATCCCCGGCCCTATGCAGGAGAGTATTACTGGCGCGTCCGGGGCGTTGATGAAAAAGGCAGCACCATCGGCACCTATTCCGATTCCGAGGAATTCATCGTAAAGGAGCACGACTCAGGCATATTTGCTGCCGTATTCGGCGACAGCATCACCCATGGCGGAGGAGCCATGTCCTATTCGCCGGCATCACTGGAATACAGCTACAATACTTATCTCGATTTCCCTGCCATAAACCTCGGCAGAAGCGGCGATACCTCCCATACCTCATTGGAGCGTTTTGAACAGGATGTCCTGCCCTTCCACCCCAAAAACCTCCTGATCCTCACAGGCACCAACAGCCTGAGGGCAGAAGAGATCTCTGCAGAAGATGTCATTGCCGACATCCGCGCCATGAGGGATCTTTGCAACAGGAACAACATCCGCCCCATTTTCCTCACACTCATGCCCATCCATCCCAAAAACATCGCCTACGCCTTCCATGCGGAAACCGACCCGGAATGGCATGACAAGATGGACACCATCAATGACTACATTCGCGAACAACCTTATTTCATCGACCTGGAGCCCTACTTTTACGATAAGACGAACACGGTCATGGATTACGGTTTTTCCATTGACGGCCTCCATCCAGATATCCACGGAAAGATGCTCATGGGAGAGATCATCAACCTGCACAAGAATCTTCTGGCCGATTGAACTCCAGGGCATGTTGAAAAACTCCACCCAAGCGTTACAGCAGCCATTTTTCAACACATCAGGCAGATAAAAAAAGACTTAACATCTCTCCCCCTTGAGTGGTATAATAGAACGAAAATACGTCCAAAAGCTCAAAAAATTGAGCAGCAGCATAATGAATAGGGAGGAGGCGCTTTATGCGCGAAGAGAATGGCATCGATTTCATTTATCAGGGCACAGTCTTCGAACTCACAGAGGACAGAGGGCGGAAATGGACCCCCTGCTATCAGATCACCGGCCTCAAGGAACATGGGGATAATGTGGAATTTCCCTCCCAGGCAAATGGCAGATCCATAAAGCACTTATCATTCCATAAGGATACTGACCACATCTATCCCGGTGTAAAGAAAATCATCATCCCTGCAGACCTGGAGATATCCTGCCTGGAAAACAGGACTTTTCCCGACCTTGAGGAGATTCTCTTGTCCCCGAAACACAAGGAATTCAGCACCGATGGCAAGATGCTTTATAAAGAAAAGGATCATGAACTTTACCTGGCTATGTGTGCCGGACGAGAAGACACGGTTACGGTGCCGAAAGGTATAAAGAAGCTTTCCAACAAGGCCTTTCAATACACGAAATGCCGTGAGATCATCTTCGAAAATCAGGAGATCCAGCCCGAAGATTCCACTTTCGAAAACTCCGCCTGGCTGAAGAACCTGGAAGAACAACAGGAACCCGTCTATGTCGGTAATACCCTTTACAAAGTCATGTCCAGCAATCCCATCTTCGTAAAACCCACTACAACCCGTTTCTCCAGGCATGCCTTCGAGACGCACGTGCCCATAGAAATCACTACCCCTATCGTCCCCCCCGCCAACATGACACGCGGGAATCGTCATTGTCCAGGCCCTTGCAAGATCCTGAACCTTACCATGGAAAAAAAGAGAATAAACTGGGACGCCGTCGCCACCTTGAAAGGACTGGAAGCCATCCATTTCACGGGGCACGCTTTGTACAAAGAAGTCGACGGAGTCGTGTTTTCCAAGGATGGCTCTACCCTGCTCTACTACCCCGACAGCAAACCCGCTTCCTCCTATGTCATACCTGACAATACCCGGATCATAGGGCGCCGGGCTTTCGCCGGGCAAAAGCATCTCACCAAGGTCTCCATGCCTGACAGTGTCACACGAGTTTATCAGGGTGCCTTCATGAACTGCAACAATCTGGAAGAAATAGATCTCAGCGACAATATTACCGAGATTCCTGATGCCACATCTTTCCAGCGTGGAGGAGTTTTTGAGCACTGCCCGAAGCTAAAGAAAATACATCTCCCGAAAAATCTGGAGCACCTTGGCTCCCATGCCTTCGCCCACTGCGTTGGACTGAAGGAAATCTCGCTTCCCCCAAAGCTCAGGATGCTTGGCGAACATGCTTTCCTTTTTACAGGACTGCAGGAAATATCCCTCCCCCGCTCCCTGAACATTGTGGGCCAGGGTGCCCTGATGTTCACCCCCGCAAAAACGCCCAAAATATATGCCTTTGAAGGAACGGCCCGGGGACTGGTAGGGGGTATTGAAGCTGTGCCGCCGGGTCTTGTCGATGGTACCGCCAACATTCTCTGGCACCCGGCCGTCATTGTGCTGCTGGAGAGTGATGGCAGCGTCAAGGATGAAATCACCATTCCCAAATCCCTGAGAAGAGCCTCCTGCCTTTACATAGACATTGCCTGGAATCAGGAAAAATTCGACTACGATACCTATGCCTCCTGCTTTGAGGATGTCTCCAGTTCCAAGGAAAAAATAGACCTCACCATAAAAATGTTAAAGACCAAACGCAACCTCGCCGACACGCCTTATGAGAGCTACTTGAAACAAATGGGCAGCAAAATCATAAAGCAGATCATAGACTCTTGTGACGAGCCCCTGGTGATGGACTTTCTGAAATACGATATACTTTCCAAGACCGCCCTGAAAAAATCCTTAAAGCAATGCATAAACAAAGGTCTCAATACAGCTGCAGCTTATATCCTGGAACTTTTGGGAGATAAGCTCAAACTCTAACCGCCCCCAGAAAATCCCTTTCCATTGCCTCTATCAGGCTTTCCTGATAGAGGATTTTTTTCTTTCTCTGCATGGCCTCAGCCAGCGGCTGCAATGCCATGTGGAGATTTTCCGGCAGTTTCTTCAGCCTTTCCTCTGACAGAGGCTGACTGGCCTCGTCGTACTCTGCCAGGGTCATATGCCAGAGACCGGCCCCGGAATATTTTTGCAGCAAACGGTTGGCAATGGACAGGCCTTCCGGGTCGAAATCCCCTCCGTAAAGGAATTTGGCGTCTCCTGCGGCAAGCTTGTCCAGCAATGCCCAGGAAGCGGCCTTCAACTGGCCATGGAGAGCCAGCAGAGGGATGATTCTGCCCTTTTCCTGCAAGATGTCCAGCAAGGCGGAAAACACTCCGGAGTTCTCCACAATATAGACCGGCGATTCTGCCAGAGGCTGGATTTTCCCTGCCCGTACAATCTCCCGAAAAGGAACATTCAGAGGGGACAGATTCTCCGCGGCCTGCCGCCAGTACCCTATCTCCCTGCCTGCCTCATCATAGGCCGTGAGGCCATAGACGGTGGCAAAGTTCAGGATATCATCCCGAAGGACATGATAAGCATACAGGAGCTCTGTCCGCCCATCCGCCTCTCGTGGCACAGATTCTCCCTTAAGGAAGGCCAGTGCCTGAAGGAAGAGCCTGCCCTCCTCCCGGTCAAAATCCAGGCCGTGAGGGCTGCCCGTCACCCGATTGGCAAAAAAAGGAAGTCTTTCATAGACCTGGGGCAGATTGTCCAATGCCCGGGCCACGGCAACAAGCAACTCCTCCCTCTGGTAAAACTCCCGCTGGGGCAAGCGCAATTCCCTGGACTTCAATGCCTCCAGCCAGGCCAAAGCAGAGCCGCTCTTGCAAATCTCGGCCAGCCTTTCATAGATGGTCTGCCGGACGGTCTTTTCCCTCTTCCGTTCTTCCTGTTTAGATGCAAAGTCCTTGGGCATCAAGGCCAGCAGAAACTCCTCCAAAGACAGGCTGCCAAAGCGGGTTCTTTCCCATGCTGCGGAAAATTCCCGATAGGTGAGCCTGTCACCCCGACGCACCTCCCTCCGCAGGTAGGCAGAAACATCCCGCTCCCCAGCAGTATCCAGCCTGGTCAGCTTCAGGCTGCCGCCGAAGTGGCCCAGGCTGCGGTATTTTTGGCAAAATTCCCGGGACAGCTTCAGCAGCACCGGATGGGCCTCAAAATAGTTCCGGGCCTCCAGAAAAAGTTCCTCATCCATCCTCTGCCTCCAGCATAACCTTCTTTTCCCTGCCATCCCAATGGTAGGGAAACAGGGACACATAGCCCGCGTTCAGGGGGCGCAGCAGCTCGTAGATATTGAGGCTTGGCACCACGTCGTAGTCCCCCCATACTGCCTGGGAATTCATGATGTAGTTGAAACCCATCTGCTCCACCAGCCGGAACATATCCCGCATGTTCTGCTCATCCACTCCGGCAAAGGCCTCATCCAGCGTGATGAGCCTGGGGGCCTCCTCCCCTGCGTCCATGTAACGGGAATAGGCGGCGGAAAAGAGGGGCACATACATGGCCATGGCCTTTTCTCCCCCGCTGAAGCGGAAGAAGGCCTTGTCCGTAAGCTCCCTGCGCTTGATCTGCTCCCCCTTGTCGTAATAAAGGCGGAAGCGGAACCAGCGGCGGTAGTCCAGCTGGGCCCGCACGGAGGCCTGAAAGGCTTCGGCATCCTTTTCCTGTGCCTCGGCCTCCTCCCGTGCCCTGCCGATGCGGTGAGCAAAGTGTTCCTCCAGTTTTTTCATGTCTTCTTCCTTCATAAGTTCCGGATCGCTATGAAGGAGCTCCACCAGCTCGGCTGTATCCAGCTCCTGGTCCTCCTCTCCGGTGAGAGGCTTCCACTCCAGACGGAATCTCAGGGCACTGGAGGTCTCGCTGCCTGCCATCAGGCGGTTCATCTTCCTGATCCAGTCCTCGGCCCCGTAAATCCTGTCGCTGATAGTGCGGCCGATACTGTTCATGATGATTTCCTGATAGATCTGCTTGTCCTGCTCAGACAGAAGGCTCTCCTGCTCCGCCAGATGATGCCCCAGCTCCAGCAGCTGCTCGTAGGGAGACAGGGGCCGTCCTCCCGTTTCCGTCAGTGCCAGCTGACGGGAGGCCTGATTTTGCAAAGCCTCCCAGCGGGGCAGGAAGATCTCCTCGTCCTCCGGGGCAATTTCCGGCCTCTCCCCTATTTCATCCGGGCATTCCCTCAAGGAGAAGCGGTACTCGGCAATCTTGTCCCGGTGCAGTGCATACTGCTTTTCCACCCTTTGGGCCAAAGCGAGCAGAGTGGTCTCCCTGTCCTTCCTGCGGGCCTGCATGAGCCCCGTGAGACTCTTTTTCTCAAGCACTCCCCCAAAACTCCGCAGTTCCTCTGCCCTGACCAGATCCTGCCAGCTTGCGAGCAGCCTTTGGTACAGCTGGCAGCGCCGCCGGACTTGTTCCAGCCCGGCAGCCAGGCTTTCCTGCTGATGCTCCCGCTGACCCAGTTCCTGGGAAATGCGGCCCAGCTCCCCGGGAATGGCTGTAAGCCTTGCCACCACTTGGGCAATGCGAGCCTCAATGGCGGCAGCATCCATTTCCTCCAGCTGATGTGCCAGAGCCTCAATGGTCTTCGTCAGCCTGGAGAGAATCATATCCTTGTCCAGCAGCTCGCCTTTCAGTACATCCACTTCCCCGGCAGCATAGTCACGCTCCTGCCGATGCTGGCGGCAAAGCTCCGCCGTATGGGCAAAGTCCGCGTCCAGCAGTGTCAGCCGGTGCTGCCCTTCCCCGTATTCGGAAAGAGCTCCCAAAGCCTCCTCATAGGCAGCAGAGGCAAAGGAAAGATTGGTCTCTCCCCGCAGCTCCTGTATCTTCTTTCGTTCCTGCAAAAGTACCGCCGCCAGTTCCTTTCTGGCCTCCTCCTTGGCCTGGATGCGCTGTTCCTGGCGCTCTATTTCCTGCTCCCGGCTGCGTACTGCCTCATAGACCTGCTGAGCCTGGGCAGGACTCGGGAAGCAGTCCCTGGCCTGCTGCAGGGCAGCACTTTCTGCCAGCAGACCCTCTTCCTTACTATGGGCCTGCTCCAGCTCGCTTTCCAGCCCTGCGATCTCCTGCTCTTTTTCCCCGATCTGCTGGCGACGGTAGGCTTCACGGGCCTGCTTGCCGACAAAGAGGGCATTCTCCCTTTCTGCCGCCCTTCCGGCCAGGCTCCCCAAGGCATAGGCCCCCCGGGAGACATTAAGGGAAATGCCGTTGCCCGAACGATACAAATCCCCATTCACTTCTATGGAAGCCAGAATCTCGGCAATGCGCTCCTCCTTCAGGCCGCTTTCTCCCGGCACCGGCTCCAGATAATCCAGCAGGGACTCGGAGAGCATTACCGGCACCCCTGCCATAAGCACCGCCCCCCGCATTTCCTCCGGCAGGGCGACAGCAGTTTCATTTTTCTCCAGCAGCAGAGCATTCAAAAGCCCTGCCTCCAGCAGGGCGGACTCCAGCCTCTCCCGCTGCTCCGCCGTGACCTGTGAACGGAATTCCGTGGCCTCATAGAGGGGCAGGAAGGAAATACCCTGCTCCTGCAACTGCGCCCTAGCCCTTTGGCAGGCCTCGGAGAGCTCCGGCTCCGCCTCCTTTGTTTCCTTCAAGACACGCAGCTCTTCCCGTGCTTTGTCCGCCTTCTCTCCTGTTTCCTGAAGTGTCAGGCGTACCTTGCCAATGCGGGCGTCCATCTGCCGCTGCAGCTGGCTGACGATGGCATTCAGCTGATTCTGGATTTCCATCCAGTCAGTGCCCTGATAAAGGTCCCGCAGGGCTCCCGTCAGGCGAATTTCCTCCTCCTTGATCAGGGGCAGGGCATTCCCTGTCTCCTGCTTCCACTCGTAGAAGGACTTCACCAGGTCTTCCCTTGCCTTCTCCAGAGATTCCAGCAAGCGGCGGTGCTCATGGCGGCAGTCATCCAAATGGCGGTTTTCCTCACCAAGTTCCCGTTCCATCTGCAGGGCTGTCCTCTCCTGTTCCTCATAGCCTCGGAGTTCCTTCTGTATCTGCAACAGGTGCTGTTGATGGTCTTTGCGCTCCCGCTGCCACAGGGCGAAGTGCTCCCCGGCCTCAGCCTTTCCCAGGCCAAAGCCCTGCACCAAGGCTCTATGGGCAGAAAAATCCGCATCTTCCGCCAGGGACAGCAAATCCTCCAGCAGTTCTTCCGCCTGCCCTTCCAACCGGTCCAGCTCCGCCTCTTCCTTTTGCGCCATTTCCTGCAGATCCAGCTCCCGGCGGCGCATCTTTCCCAAAGCCTCCTCCTTGCGGGCCCGCTGGGCAATCTCCAGTTCCAGCTGGCTTTCCGCTTCCTTTTTCTTCTCCGCTGCCTTGTAGGCCTCGTGCTCCTGCAGGTCCCCCTGCTCCCGGCGCAGGGCCTCGGCCTCCACCGTCAGCTCCTGCTGACGATTCTTGGCAGTTTCTGCTGCCCGGGCTGCCTGAGCAAGTTCGGCCTCCTGCTCCCCAATCTGGTCCTTCAGCCGCTGGATGGCCCGACGACACTCCGCCTCCCCAAGAGCCCGCTCTGCCAGCACCGCCCGGTTATAGGCAGTATAGGCCTTGCAGATAGCCTCAAAGGCTCCCTGCTCCCGCTTCAGCTGCTCGATGGCCAGACGAGTCTTTTCCATATTTTCCAGCGTCTCCGCCAGAGGCCTCAAATCCTCATCAGAGAGGGTGGGCAAGGACTCATTCAGGATCTCGTAGATGACGCTAGGCTTGAAATCACGGGAGAGCTTTGGGCTGCGGAGCTGTATGAGGAGCTTCATCAGTTCCTCATACTTGCCAATATCCTCAAAGCCGAAGACATACTGGTTCACCATGGCCATGTACTCCCGCTGTTCCGTGGTGACCCGGCCTCCCTGGCCAATGGCGTTTTCCAGTTCCCGGCGGGTCAGGGGCAGCTTCTGCTCCTCCCCTGTTTCCGGGTCCTTGCCCAGGCGATAAAGAAAGAAATCCTCCCCGATGCGGCGGCCATCCTGCAGCACAAAGCCCCAGAAATCCACCTTGGAATTGCCCCTGCGGGCATGGAGGCCGATGCCGGTGGTGATGTACTGGTCGCTGTTCTCCCGCTTGTATTCCAGATAGAGGTAGCCCGTGCGCTCCTCGTATTCGCTGATTTCCTTTTCCCCCAGCAGATAGTCATCCATGGTGCGGGACTTGGAGCCAAAGCTGTCCAGCCGGTCCGCCCGCTTCACCCCGTCCAGCAGGACAGTCACAAGGCTCTGCATGGTGACGGACTTGCCTGAGCCATTGCTGCCCCGAAGCAGCAACCGCCCGCCTGCGAAATGGAACTCAGCCTCATCATAATACCAATAGTTCAAAATGCCGGCCCTGTTGGCCTGCCAGCGGTTTTCACTCATGCCTTCTCCTCCGATTTGCCTCTTCCCTCTGCCTTTTGCCCATAATCCTCGGGATAGGCCCCCTCCAGGCGGAAGATGGCCGACAGCAGCCTGATGGAACCATCCTCCTGCACCTCTGCCATGCCCCAGGCCTCCATTTCTTCCAGCAGTTCCTCCGACAGGCGCTTCTGGCTCATTTCCCGGTATTCCTTGGTCCAGCCGCTCTTAGTGGCGTCCGTCAAAACCTGCAGGTGCTGCTTCCATTCCTCTGCCGCCAGGTCATGGTCCAGTGCCTCCTCCGGAAGCTGCCGCAGGTAATGGGAAAGATGCAGCATAATGTCATGGATGCCCCGGAACCTGACGGGGAAAATATCCCGAAACCAGGTATTCTGCTCATGGGACACTGCCAAAGCAGCATTCTGGTAAAGCTCATAGTGGAGCCCCAGCCAGTCCTCCAGGTCATTCCTGATGCGCTCCCGGCGGTTCCTCAGATAAAGGAAATCCAAGGGATCCTCCCCCTTGTAGAGCACCGGGGAGAGAAGGAGTTCCCGATATAGCCGCTGGCGGCGCAGACGAGCGGCCTGTGCCTCCTCTGTGCTTTCCGTAAAGAATTCCGCCTCCATGAGTTCCTCGAGACTGTTGTATTGCTGCAATTCCTTGGGAAAGTTCCGCAAGAAATAGCGGGAAAGGGCCGTAACCTCATAGAGAGCCTCCCCTGCTGCCACACCGTCCTTGATTCCCCCGGAGACAAAGCCCTCGCTTTCATCGTCCACGATGTTTATCATGCCTTCCTCTGCCAGGAACTTCAGCACCCGGATCAGAGACTTGCGCCAACCGTAGTCCTCCCAGCTGAGCTTCTTGGTGAAAGCATCCTCGGGATAGCAGGAAAGGAGTGCCTCCGCCAGATCTCCCAGCAGGAACTGCCCTCCCGTCTCGTATTCCTCCAAAAAGGCCAGCACACAGGAAAGCAGCACATAGTCCTCCTGGCTTTGCATGGCACTGAGGCCCATAAAGCCCCTGGGCCTTGCGGGGATTTTCTCCAGCTTGTAGAACTGGGCAGTGACCAGCAGGGGCCAGCCGCACCTGTCACGAAAAAATTGCCGCAGAGGTCTTTCCAGGCGGCGTATCGAAAGATACTCCTCCGGCATATCCCTGCGGGTGACCCAGCGGTTTTCCATGAGAATCCTGGCCGCCTGCTGCAGTTCTTCCTTTTCTTCCATATTCATCCGTTTCCTCTGTGCAATCTGAATTTCATGGGAGGCATGACAAACTCCCCGTCCTCGCAGTGAATCGTAATCCTTCGCTTTTCCTTGGGGTCATAGACCAGCTCCACACCAAAGCCCATTTCCGTGCTGACGGGATTGCGGTGCAGAGCCCGGACTACCCAGCCCAGGAGCATCTGTCTGGCCTCCCGGGAGAGGGTGGGGAGCTTTTCAAAGTCAATTACCCCCTCCACTGCCAGGCCTTCCATCAAATCGGAAAGCTGCTGCCTGCGGGCAAGATATTCCTTTCTGGCTGCCTCCTTGGCCACCCGCTGCTCCCTTATGGGTGTCTGCCGCTGCCGCTCACGATAGGTCCTGACCCGTGGTACGAGCTGCAGAAGAGTGGGGGCCTCCTCTTCCATGCGGCCGGTGTAGTCCTCCATTTCCCGGCTTTCCGCATAAAAATGACGTCCCCCTGCAGGGCCGAAGACCAGGGCACTCAAAAGATCCGCCTCGGCCTTGTCATCCAGCTGGGCAAACCACCGGGCCAGATGCAAAAACTCCGCCTTGCGGCTGCGGAAGGACTGATGCTGTTCCGCCAGACGCTGAGCAAATTTCGTAATGCGTCGGATGGTGTCCACCGTCTCCCTGGACAGGGCGGAAAGCTCGCTGTCCCTGTAGCCCGTCCCAAGGAACCACTCCCGCATGACCTGGAAGCTCTCCCGAAAATCCTCCAGATACCCCTGCCGGTCCTGCTCCTCCCCCATGATGGCAATACTCATCTGATGGTCAGCAAGCCGCACGAAGAGGCTTTCCTCCATCTCCGGATTGCCCTGCTGGAAGAGTTTTTCCATCTTTTGGGCACTGCGCTGCAAGCCAACGACAAAGGTCCTGAGATACTGGGTGAAGCGATCCTTGTAGACAATGAATGCCGTGGTCTGCATGCGCTCCTCCACCTTGGCGCTTTTCAGGTGAGCCAGGTAGTCCGAGGAATTCTGCACCAGTGTGCGGAAATAATGCTCCAGATCCTGCCAGGTCTGATAGAGCTCCTGGGAAGGAAGTTCCTCCTGGGGAAAGAGAAACTTCTTCAGGCACTGGAGAATCCGGTCAAACTGGGTGGTCTCCAAAGAACCGCCGAACTCCTCCCCAACACTTCGCAGTCTTTCCAGCATGCGCTCTATTTCCACGGTGTAGGGGCTGCACTGGTAGCGGTAGCGCTTCTTCTTGAAATCTGCAATGGTCTTGGAGCGGCTGGTCTCCTGATGGGGAATCAGGTTCTTCCAGTCGCACAAAGCCGCCAGATCCTGCTCCAGCTGGTCAAAGGTATAGTCCCGGAAGTGAGGCTCCTGCTTCAGGTAGTGAAAGATATCCTCCGGATACACATAGGTCTGCATATGCTCATGCCGCTTGAAGCAGAAGTGCAGGATGGAACGGTACCGCCAGGTGTTGTCCGTGTTCAGATAGCTGGCCTCAGGTATCCGCCGCAAATCCAGTTCATCCATGGGCAGGCTCCTTTCCGTTCTTGATTTCTATCATCCTAATGATAACACAATCACATCATTTTTTAAATCGTGCTGTAACCATCAGGCAATAAAAAACAAACAACGGAGGCTGCCGGTCTCTTTGACCTTAAGCCCCCGCTTGTGTTTATCATATCCTTATTTTATGAAAATGCCATGGATTTCCTCCACCATGCGGACAAGTGCATCCACCGTGCGCACACCCGGCGTGATTTCCGAGAGTTTCACCTTTACGAAATGGTTCTCCCTGACCGCCGTCACACCCGCGAGCTGCGGATTCCCCTTGATGGCTGCCACCTTCTGCTGGAAGTCATCGTCATTGCGCACACCGTTGCTGTAGTCCGCAATGATGATATACTCCGGGTCTGCTGCCACCACATTCTCCCAGCTCGTCGCCGCCCAGGTCTTGTCCACTCCGGCGTTCTCCATGACGTTCTCCGCGCCGATGAGCTTCAGGATATTGGTGGTGTATCCCTTGAAGGCCGTGAAGGGCTTGCCATCGCTGGCATCATAGATGAACACTTTTTTTCGGAAGCTTCTCGATCTTTCCCTGCACCTTGGAGAGGAGTTCCTTCTGCTCCTTCACCCAGGCATCCGCCTTCGCCTTCACATCGAAGATTTCCCCAAGCTTCTGCATGTCCTCGAAAACCGTATCAAGGTTGGCATCCAGCTTCTGCATAGAAGAAGGTACATAGATCGGCACGTTCTTTGCCATAATCCTCTCCGCCGGAATGCCGCGCTTCGTGAAGGGAACCTCCCAGCCTGTGGCAAAATCGGGATTCTCTGCCATGAAGGTCTCATAGGATGGCCACTTCTCCGAGAGAACCTTCACCTTGTCATAGGACGCCTGAAGGGGCGGGTAAATGTCCTCCTTCATGGCTGTGAGCATATCAATAATCCTTATATTTCCTGCTGATGATCCACATGAACACCGGGGCCCCAAAAGAGGCCGTCAGGATGCCGATGGGAAGCTCCTCCGGGCTGAACATGCTCCGAGCCGCCGCATCTGCCCAAACCATCACCACCCCCCCCACCAGTGCCGTGAACCAAAGCATGACCGCATGGCGGGACTCCCCCAGGGAACGGGCAATATGGGGCACCACCAGCCCCACGAAGCCAATGATTCCCGAGAGAGCCACCACAACGGCAACTGCCAGGGAGGAAACCATCACAATCATCTGCTGCATGCGACGGATAGGCATTCCCAGATGCCGCGCCTCGTTCCGTCCCAACAGGATAAGATCCAGCTCATGGCGCATGAGCCAAATGAACAGCATCGCCACCAAAAGCATTATTGCCGCAACCGGCACCATGCTCCACTGGATTCCCGTGAGACTCCCCATGAGCCAGAACATGGCACTCCTGACCTGCGCCTCATCCTTTGCCCCGTAAATCGCAAGCATCGTAAACGCGGAGAAGAGCGCTGAGATGCCCATCCCCATCAAGACGAGCTTCACGGGGCTCCCGCTGCTACCCGCAAGCCTCACCACGATGGCCGTGGCAACTGCCGCTCCCAGGAATGCCCCGGCATACACGCCGTAAGGGGCAAAGAATTGGGCGGCACCGCTGACCAGGCAGAGCACCGCCCCTGTGCTGGCACCGGAGGACACTCCCAGAATATAGGGATCTGCCAGATAGTTCTGGGAAACCGTCTGCATCAAGAGCCCCGTCAAGGCCAGAAGTGCCCCGCCCATGGCCGCGAAAAGAATACGAGGCGCACGGATGTCAAACAGGATCATGGAAATGGAGGTATGCGAGGGCTCGTCGGAAAGAAGTGCGGTCGCCTCCTGCAAGATTGCATCCATGGGAACGGAAACCGAGCCCATTCCCAGCGCCAAACCCATGCTGGCAAGAAGCGCAACCGACAGGAAGGCGCCCCGCAGGTACAATCCTCTGCTGTCCACGATGCCTCACACCACAATGCGGACTTTGGAGACGCCAAAGGCTTCCTTCAGGCTGGGAATGCATTCCCGCTCCAAAAGGGAGCGCTGCAGGAAGTCCCCCGCAATCACCAGGAGCATATTCCCGTTCTGCGTGAGATTGTGGAGAGGAGAGATGAACTTCCTGAAATTATCCTCCCCCAAGAGGGAGCGCAATTTCTCAAGTCCCTGGGAGAGTCCCGGCTTCTCCTTTGCAATCCTGCTCTCCAGGGGTGAAAAGGGAACGGAAGCCAGGGACTCGTTCTTGCACCAGTCTCCCTCCACATCCTTCCATACGGGATTGAATCTCGGCATCGACAACGGCCTCAAGGCCTGATTGCCCTTTATCATGCATCCTCATCCTTTCATGCTGTTTTACTGTTCCTGTTTATTTCTCCATGGTTCCGGCCTTGATGTAGGCCACCTTGCCATCCTTGGCTGCAAAGGTCAGATAGACAGAGTGGTCAGAGGCGGGAAAATAGGTGTAGTAATCATAGCCGGGCATATGGTGGGAGTGGTGGCGCACGGGATTGACAGACCCATCGCCGTAGATTTTCGTCACTTCATCGATGCTCATGCCCACAGTGATTCCGGCAGGAGTTGCCCATCCATTGTCCGCCGACACCAGAACGGCCTTCACATCTTCCCCGTCTTCCGTGGGAATGATTTTCACCGAATCGCCGTAACCCATGGCATTCTTGTAGTAATGAGTCTTGGCTTCCTGCATGGGGCCATAGACTTCCTGCACATCCTCAAGGGACATGCGGGGCTGTATCCCACCGATACTCACATCGCCCTCCGTCATCCATGACATCGTCCCTGCGCTGGCAAGAGCACTTCCCGCAAGAATCATTGCACCGGCTGCCAAACTTGCGAACATCTTTTTCATGAATATGACCTCCCATCAAAACTTCACATATTCTCTTAGCTTTTCAAAATCAATGAATGTCTCTGTCCCCGGATTCTTCCTCAGGTATTCCTGATGCTCCGGCTCCGCCTCCAAAAAAGACCGCAACTCCTTCGCCAGGCAATAGCAATGACGTGCCAGCTTAGGATTGCTGTTGGGGTCGTTCATGGTGAGGCCAATGCAGGAAACCGCAGGGGGCTTCCCACGATTGGCGATGAAATTCAGATGCAGTTCCACCTGGGGCTCGTCCTCCGCATCCGCATAGAATACACCTGCCCGATACATCTCTCCCCGGGCCTTCCCCTGTCCGTCGGGGACATAGGGATTCACCACTGCAAAGAGCACGTCCATGAGCTTGGAGAGATCCATTTTCTTCGGATTGTAGACCACCTCAACGCCCATGTATGCCTTGACCTCGCCTGAAGCAACACCGGCGAAGTCAGCCGCACCTTCGGCATTGATATATCCCGTCCTGGTGCTCACAACCCCGGGCAGATCCTGAAAGACCTCCTGCAATTCATGAAAGTCTCCGCCGGAAAAATAGATCTTTTTCGTATACATAGCTTTCCCTCACTCCCGCTCAGGATGGAAAATATCTACCTGCCGCATGGCGGCCCGCTTCACATCGAAGAGCTTGATGAGCTCTGCCACAGCCTGGGTCGGGGAAATGGTCCCCCTCAGCACCGCCTCCCGAATCTCCGGCATGCGCCCCGTCACCACGGCATCCTCAAAGAAGAGATTATGAAGATGCTCGTCGATCATGCTGTGCATCCAGTCCAGAAGCTGCCCATCCCGGCGCTTCTTCCAGACACCGCTCTCCTTCGTCATCTTCTGGAACGCCTGGATCACCTGCCAAAGCTCCTTGAGCCCTGTCTTTTCCAATGCGGAACAAAGATAAGCGTGGGTGGCCCAGCCGGGCGTGGCAGGACGGATGTACTCGATCATGCGCTCGTACTCTCCTCTGGCAACCTTGGCCTTCACCAGGTTGTCCCCGTCCGCCTTATTGATGACAATGGCATCCGCAAGCTCCATGATGCCCTTCTTTATCCCCTGCAGATCATCCCCTGCTCCCGTGAGGACAATCAAGAGGAAGAAATCCACCATGGACCGCACCGTGGTCTCAGACTGGCCCACACCTACGGTCTCGATGATGATGATATCATAGCCCGCTGCCTCGCACATGAGCATGGTCTCCCGGCTCTTCCTGGCCACACCGCCCAAAGTCCCCCCGGCGGGAGACGGACGGATGAAAGCCTCAGGGCGGCGGGAGAGAGTCCCCATGCGGGTCTTGTCCCCCAGGATGGAACCCCTGGTAACAGAGCTGGTGGGATCCACGGTGAGAACAGCCACCCGATGGCCCTCGTCACAAAGCATGTTGCCAAAGGCCTCGATGGTGGTGCTCTTCCCTGCGCCCGGCACGCCGGTAAACCCTATGCGAAGCGCCTTTCCTGTTCTCGGGAGCAGCCGCTGCAGAACCCTCTGCGCCTTGGCGAAGTGCCTGGGACTGTTGCTTTCAATGAGCGTGATGGCCCTGGAAAGGGTGATGCGGTCACCGCTCGCCACGCCCTCCACATAATCATCCTCGGAAAGCACCATGCGGCGTTTCGGCTTCATCTTCCCGCTCTGGAGAGCCGGATTGATATTCCCCACCGTCGTGTCCTTGATGCCGTCAATGCCGCTCATGACGGAGCAGGCAAATTTCTCGTTGGGTTCTTCCGGCACCCAGCTGGGCTTTGATGTTGTGTATTTCTGCTCCATTCCTACCTCCTTCCTCCTTCTTCCATCAATAAAGGAGCCCTCCCAAAGGGAAATACCGGGAAGGCTCCTTTCTCTCATTTCTCTCGAACTGTTATGCCTCAGCCATTTCCTCCTTGGCACGATCCATGAGAAGGGTCAGAAGCTTGATGCCGGCCTCAGGGATGTTCGTCCCCGGTGCGAAGATTGCCACGGCCCCATGCTGGTACAGGTTGTCGTAGTCCTGCACAGGGATGACGCCGCCGATACAGACCATGATGTCCTCACGGCCCAGCTTCTTGAGCTCATCGACAAGCTGCGGCAGCAGGGTATTGTGCCCTGCAGCAAGGGAACTGAAGCCCACCATATGGACATCGTTGTCCACGGCATCCTGGGCGGTTTCCTCCGGTGTCTGGAAGAGCGGCCCCACATCCACATCCCAGCCCATGTCGGCGAAGGAAGATGCAATGACCTTCTGGCCACGGTCGTGGCCGTCCTGGCCCATCTTTGCGACGAAGATACGCGGGCGGCGACCGGTGAGCTTCTCAAACTCATCCGCCATGCCCCGCGCCTTGTCCAGCTCGGTCTTGTCCGTGAACTCGGAGGAGTACACACCGGAAATGGTGTGGATGATGGCCTGGTAGCGTCCAGAAACCTTCTCCACCGCATCGGAGATCTCGCCCAAAGAGGCGCGAACCCTTGCCGCCTCCACGGCGCATTCCAGCAGATTGCCGTTGTCGCGGCTCTCCGCTGCCTTGGTGATAGCCTCCAGTGCTGCGCGGACATCGTCCTCGTTGCGCTCCCGGCGGAGCTTCTCCAGGCGCTCTACCTGTGCATTGCGAACCGCCGTGTTGTCGATGGCGAGGATTTCCAGAGGATCCTCCTTCTCCAGACGGTACTTATTGAGGCCCACGATGGTCTCGTTGCCGGAATCGATCTGTGCCTGACGGCGGGCAGCCGCCTCCTCGATGCGCATCTTGGGAAGGCCCGTGGAAATAGCCTTCGCCATGCCGCCCAAGGCCTCGACCTCCTGGATATGCGCCCAGGAACGGCGAATGATCTCGTTGGTAAGGGCTTCCACATAGTAGGAGCCGCCCCAGGGATCGATGATCTTGCAGACGCTGGTCTCGTCCTGGATGTAGAGCTGGGTGTTGCGGGCGATGCGGGCCGAGAAGTCCGTGGGCAGGGCAATGGCCTCGTCCAATGCGTTGGTGTGCAGGGACTGAGTGTGCCCAAGGGCTGCGCCCATGGCCTCCATGGCCGTACGGGAAATGTTGTTGAAGGGGTCCTGTGCCGTAAGGGACCATCCGGAAGTCTGGCTGTGGGTCCGAAGAGCCATGGACTTCGGATCCTTCGCTCCGAAGGACTTGACGATCTTCGCCCAGAGCACGCGGGCGGCGCGCATCTTCGCCACCTCCATGAAGTAGTTCTTGCCGATGGCCCAGAAGAAGGACAGGCGCTTTGCAAAGGCATCCACGGGAAGACCCGCCTTGATGCCAGTGCGGATGTACTCCAGGCCGTCTGCCAGTGTATAGCCCAGCTCGATATCTGCCGGTGCGCCGGCCTCCTGCATGTGGTAGCCTGAGATGGAGATGCTGTTGAATTTCGGCATGTACTTGGTGGTGTACTCGAAAATATCGCCGATGATGCGCATGGACATATCCGGCGGATAGATGTAGGTGTTGCGGACCATGAACTCCTTCAGGATGTCGTTCTGGATTGTGCCCGCCATGATCTTCTTGTCCACGCCCTGCTCAACGCCGGACTGGATGAAGAAGGCCAGGATCGGCAGCACCGCGCCGTTCATGGTCATGGAGACGGACATCTGGTCCAGGGGGATCCCGGAAAACAGGATGTTCATGTCCAGCATGGAGCAGACGGACACGCCCGCCTTTCCCACGTCACCCACCACACGGGGGTTATCCGCATCATAGCCGCGATGGGTGGGAAGGTCGAAGGCAATGGAAAGACCCTTCTGCCCTGCGGCCAGGTTCCTGCGATAGAAGGCATTGGATTCCTCTGCCGTAGAGAAACCGGCGTACTGGCGCACCGTCCAGGGACGGAACACGTACATGGTGGAATAGGGCCCGCGGAGGCAGGGCGGGATACCGCTGGCGAAATCCAGGTGGTTCATGTGATCATATTCCTCGTGATCATAGAAAGGCTTCACGGGAATATGCTCCATGGTGCGCTTCGTGAGGGCATCAAACTCCGCGCCTGCCTGCGCCTCGAAAAGCTTCTTCCACTCTTTTGCATCCGACTTCGGCGCATCCTGCAGGCTCATGGTGGTGAAATCAGGATTTGTGTAAGCTGCCATTATGCGATCATCCCTTTCTTCTTCTGCAGGATCTGCAGGATCTTGTAGCAGTTGGCGCGAACGGAAATGTACTCGTCAATGCCCGCCTGGTTGTAGGTATCCAAAAGATCCTTCGGCGCGGCGCCTGCCAGGAACACCGTGGCGTTGGGAAGCGCCTCATGGAGCTTCGGCGCCAGTGCCGGGACAATCTCGGGATAAGTGGCATCCGTGGAACAGATGACCACGGCATCCGCCCCGGACTCCTTTGCCGCCGCTGCAGCCTCGTCCACCGTGGGGAAGCCATTGTTGCCGAGCACCTCGAAGGCGCCCACCTGCAGGAATCCGGTGGTGAAGTCGGCCCGTGCCTTGTGCTGCGGGATGGGACCCATATTTGCGAGGAAGATCTTCACATTGTCGTTCTTCTCCGCCTTGTAGTCCTCCGTGATCTTCCGAAGGGCCTCAAAGCGCTCGCTCCAGCGATGAGGTGCAATCGGGGCAACACTTTCTGCCTCCTGACCGCCCTCGTGAAGAGCCTTTGCAATCTCTGCGATGGTAGCGCCCGCCTGTGCTGCACCAATGGCCGCATCCACCAGGTCCTCCCTGGCTTCCGAAAGGGCCTTCACCTTTTCGGACTTGAATGCCTCGTCAATGTCGGAAAGGTATGCCTCCACATCAGCCTTGCGCTGCTTTTTGATCTCCTCCACATCTTCCTCACGGGGATCCAGAAGCTTCTCCGTCATATTCGGGTACATGTTGTTGCCGACAATGCGGTCACGGCGCAGTTCCGCCGCCTTGAAGCGGGATTCCAGCACACCGGAGATCGCTTCCTGGGGATAGCCTTCCTCCAGAGCCTTGACAATGCCGCCCTTGGATTCAATGGCCTGGAATTCCTCCCAGATCTTTTCCTTCATCTGCTTGGTGAGAGTTTCCACCGCCCAGGAACCGCCTGCCGGATCAATGGGCTGCAAGAGGCCGAACTCCTCCTGCAGGATGATCTGCACGTTGCGGGCAATGCGGCGGGAGAACTCGTCCCCCTTGCGGATGGGCTCGTCGAAGGGACTGCTCTCGAAGGAATCGAGGCCCCCCACCACGCCGGAGAAGATCTCCGTGGTATTGCGGAGCATATTGACATAGGGATCGTAAACCGTCTTGAAGAAAAGAGCGGGTTTCCCATGGATGTGCATGCGCCGGGCATCCTTGCTGCCGCCAAAGGCTTCCACAATCTGCGCCCAGATCGGACGGAGTGCACGGAGCTTTGCGATCTGAAGGAAGAAATTCGCCCCCATGGAGAAACCGAAAACGATCTGCTTCGCGGCATCGTCAATGGAAATGCCGCGATCCAAGAGTGCACGCAGATAAGAGACCGCCATGGAAAGGGTATAGGCAGCCTCCTGTACATCGTTCGCGCCCCCGCGGCTGAAGACATCGCTCCGGGCAAAGATCGTCTTGAGTCCCGGCGCATACTTCTTCGTCCACTTCACGCAGGCCGCCATTTCATCGTAAAGTTTTTCCAACGAGGCAGCGTTCTTCCCGTGTTCGGCAAGCTCGCCGATGGGGTTCGCTGCAAGGAATCCCTTGAGCTTCGTCAAGTCCTTTCCGGATGCCTTGAGGCTTCCCATGGCAAGACCGAGCATGGGAACTGCACTTGCCCCGGCATAAATATAGAAGGGGAACCAGTCCAGCTTGAGCTCATCCAGCAGGGAATGCATGTCATCGATGGTGGTCACGGAAACGCCCTCATCACCGGGCTTCTCCGCTTCCCGCACATCCCTGGCAGCCAGAGTAGCGCTGTCCAGCCGGATATTGTAGATGGTAGATCCCTTTTCCTGCTCATGGCGAAGGAGCTCGTTGTTCTCCTTCGGCATGGTCTCGTCACAGGACTGGGCGATGCCCCAGGGATTCCCCACATAGCCGCTCTCCTGGGCACCGCGCAGGAAATCCCCCATGCCGGGGAAGGAACCCTTCGGAAGGATATCCTCCGTGTCCTTCCGGAAATACATGGGGTCGAAAGTGATGCCTTCATAGGTCTTCGTGTACATCTTCTTCTCGAAGGGAGCACCCTTCAGAAGCGCAACACAGGCCTCTTTCCACTCCTCATAAGTGGGCGGTGTGAACTCGTCAAGGGGCACATCCGGGAAATCCGTCTGCTGCTCAGCCTTTTTCAGGATGGCCTGAAGGTCAAGCTCGCTCGATGCCTGTCCACTGGTCTCATTGCTCATAATACAGCCTCCTCATAGAATTTTTCGGAATAAAATAACGGCAACCCACCTGCAAAAGCGCAGGCAGATTGCCGTCCATAATCGTATCCCCGGAACAAAGCTGCTTTCCTCGATGATGCCAAGATCATCCCAATTTACCAGCATCTATGCCATGAGACTCCCAATACATAGATCCAATCCCCTACCCATCGCTCGCAGGCACGACGCTTTGGCAAAGCCAAAGGTCAACGGTGATGCTGGAACAGGCAGTTCTCCTGGCTCGGTTTCATCGTCTGCGGTAAGCGTCAGCCGTTCCAGCTTCGCACTTCGTGCTCGCTGTCACGGGACGCTCTCGCATGGGTGCCATTCGCGGCGCTGAAGCGCCGATGGCACCGCATTGCACGCCTTCCCAAGGTACGCATATCTACCCCAGTGACATGATTGTGCAAGACTCCACCCTACAGTGGCGGGACCGCTCCGGCTTAGACTACGCTGCACCGGATTCCCTATTAAGTCCTATGGACACCTATCCCCTACCATATTCAATTCCTATGCCAATATTAATGCAATTTATTCCTTTTGTCAAGGGAAAAACAAGGCGCTTCTCATGTCTGCGCATTATGCACCACGTTCAGGGCATCTTCCGAATTCATGATGATTTCCCGAGGCTTGCTGCCCATCGACGGGCCGACGATGCCCAGCTGCTCCATCGTGTCGATGAGCCGTGCCGCCCTCGTATAGCCGACACGGAAACGGCGCTGCACATTGGAGGCAGAGGCCTGTCCCGTGGACATGACCAGATTCACAGCCTCCTCCAGCAGGGCATCGAGCTTCGGCGCATCCTTTTCCTCTTTCGCCTTCTTCCCGTTTTCCTCCTCTGCCATGGCATTTTCCGTGAAGCTGATGATCTCCTCATTGGCTTCCACTTCCTGCCCCTGGCTCCGGATGAAGTCGAGAAGCATCTCCACCTCCTCATCGCTGACAAAGGCCCCCTGGACACGGCGGGGCTTTGCTGCCCCCACGGGATAGAAGAGCATGTCCCCCTTGCCCAGAAGTTTCTCGGCGCCGCTGGAATCCAGTATCGTGCGGGAGTCGATCTGGGAAGAGACCGCAAAGGAAATGCGGGACGGGATGTTCGCCTTGATGATGCCCGTGATGACATCCACGGAAGGCCGCTGGGTCGCAAGGACAAGATGAATGCCTGCAGCGCGGGCCTTCTGCGCCAGGCGGCAGATTGCATCCTCCACATCATGGGGAGCCACCATCATGAGATCGGCCAGCTCGTCGATGATGATGACAATCGAGAACATCTTGTCCTCCGGGAACTTGTTATTGTAGGTTTCCATGTTCCTGACGGTGCTTTCCGCAAACTTCGCATAGCGTTTCTCCATCTCCTGCACCGCCCAGTTGAGCACGGAAGCCGCCTTTTTCGCATCCGTGACCACGGGCACCATGAGGTGAGGAATGCCATTGTAGTTGGAAAGCTCTACCATCTTGGGATCGATGAGGATGAACTTCACCTCATCGGGCTTCGCCTTGAACAGGATGCTGGTGATGAGAGTATTCACACAGACGGACTTGCCGGATCCCGTGGCGCCTGCCACCAGAAGATGGGGCATCTTTGCCAGATCCGCGAAGATCGCCTGTCCGCCGATGTCCATCCCAAGCCCCACGGTAAGTTTCGATTTTGCAGAAGAAAATGCCTCGTTCTCCAGCACTTCCCTGAGCTGGACTCCCTCCAGTTCCTTGTTCGGCACCTCGATGCCGATGGCAGACTTTCCCGGAATCGGCTCAATGCGCACGGAAAAGGCCGCAAGACTCAGAGCCAGATCATCTGCCAGGTTCGTGATCTTGCTGACCTTGACGCCGGGGGCAGGCTCCAGCTCATAACGGGTGACCGCAGGCCCATGGCAGGCATTGATGATATTCGCCTTCACATGGAAATCCTCCAGCGTCCTGGCAAGGGTGCGGGCATTTTCCTCGATTTCCATTTCCAGGGCCACGCTTTTCTTTTTGACCCGCTTGGAAAGGATATGGGAAATCTGCGGCAGCTCATAGGGTTTCGGTGCAGGCGGCTGCGGTTCCCCTTCCTGATCGCCCGAAGTCTGCAAAGGCTCCTCCGTGAAGGAGGGCACGGAAAAATCCATTTCCTCCGCAACAGCCTCCGCCTCCTCAAAGCCCTCCGCTTCCTCTGCGCCGCTTCTGTCATTGCTGTACTCAATGGTAAAGGATGGCTTTGCCGGCTGCGTACTCCGGAACGCATCCGCCCGAAGCACAGGCCCGCTCGCATCCAATCCACTGTCCCGCCGCTCCGACGGTGGAACAATCCCCTGTTCCGGCTGGAAGGACGCCGCCTCGACTTTCCCTTGTTCCGGCTGAGACATTTCCTCCTGGAACCTCTCATCCTCATCCTGATTGTAGGCGGCCTTTTTCTGTCTTGCCTGCTGCACCCGTTCCTTCACGGTTTCCACGACGCGTTCCTCAACGCGGTCGCCGACCTCTGCCACCTTGTCATAGGTCACGGCCAGAACGGTTCCCGCTGTAGCGGCGCCTTTCACAGCCTTCTCCTTCGTCTTCAGCAGCCCTGTGGCCAAAGACCAGGTCGTGGAGAGCAGAATGGCGCCCACAATGCCGCCTCCCAGAACGACGATGGCGCCGTCCACCCCAAAGAACTTCCGAAGGAGAAAGAGCACCCCGCCTCCCAGCAGACCGCCCCCCTTCGCCAGGCTGTTCGGCATGATTTCCTCTCCCGGAGGCACCGTGAAATGATGATAAACTGCCAGCAAGGAGGCAAACAATGCCATCAGTCCAAAGAACCTGGCAGAATAGACGATGCCATGATGCCGGACAATATATTGAAGGCCGATAAGCATGATGATGCCGGAGGCAACGATTGCCCCAATGCCAAACATATACTGAAGGAACTTGGCAAAATAAGACCCCACGAATCCTGCGTTCAAGCCGAAGATTCCGCAAATCGATAGAATGCTGATGACTGCAAAAACAATGCCTATGAGTTCATATCGACGCTCTTCCTGGGGGCTTTTCACCATTGACTTCTTTCTTGTCTTCTTCCCCGAACCTGAACGGGAAGACTTCCTCTTCTCCAAAAAAACACCACCTGTTTTCCTGTATTTCGTAGCAAAGGAACTATCACGAAAAGCCGAGCCTTTGTGATAGTTCCTCATCTCAATCATTCATCAAATGTTTTACGCAGCGATCCACCTCGAAGAATACCTTCTCCTCATCAATGGTGAGAAGCTGCTTCTTCTCCATGAGAATCTTTCCGTCCACCAGCACGGTATCCACCGAGCCGGAATTCGCAGAATATGCCAGCAGGGAGACCAGATTATAGCGCGGATGCCATTCCGGGCCCTCCGTGGAATAGAGGACAATGTCCGCCTTGCATCCTGCCTCCAGCCGTCCCACATCCTTGAGGCCCACAGCCCTGGTGCCGAATTCCGTCCCCATCTGTATCGCCGAGAAAGCAGGCACCGCCTGCGGATCCATGGTCTGCACCTTGCCAATCAGTGCCGCAAGGCGTACCTCCTCCAGCATGTCCAGATTGTTGTTGCTGGAGGCCCCATCGGTGCCCAATCCAACGCAAATGCCCTCATCCAACAGCCGCTGCACAGGGGCAATGCCGCTTGCCAGTTTCAGGTTGCTTCCGGGATTATGGGCGACGCGGATGTTGTATTTTTTGATGATCCCAATATCCTCATCATCGAGATGGACACAATGGGCTGCCAGTGTCCCATTCTCGAAAAGTCCCGTGGACTCCACATGGGCAAAGGGACGCTTGCCGTAATTCTTCAGGCAGTCCTTCACTTCCCCCTCGGTTTCCGACATGTGGATATGAACCTCCGCCCCCAAAGCCTTGGCCTTGTCCGCCAGTGCCTTGATGAATTCCGGCGGGCAGGTGTAGAGGGCATGGGGACTCAGCATCACGGTGATGCGACCATTTTCCGCCCCGTGATAGGTCTTGTAAAGGCGGACGCTGTCCTCCAGCTTCTCATAGGCTCCCGGAGCCACCGCCACGATCCCGCGGGCCAGGATCCCACGCAGTCCGGAGTCAATGGTCGCCCTTGCAATGCCATCCACGTAAGGCCCATACATATCGGCAAAAGCCGTGGTGCCGGACCGTATCATCTCCACGGCTGCCAGCATGGCGCCCCAATAGAGATCATCCTCCGTCATCTTGTCTTCCACAGGCCAGATCTTGTCCTGCAGCCATTCCATGAGGGCCATGTCATCGGCATGACTCCGAAGAAGGGTCATGGAGGCATGGGTGTGGGCATTGACAAATCCCGGGACAGCAAACTTGCCGCTGCCGTCAATCACCTTGTCCGGCTTGAAATCCTCCGCCACACTTCCCACAGACTTGATGAGGTTCCCCTCAATGGCAATATCCCCTTGCTTCACCTCGCCATCGGGAAGCAGGGCAGAGACATTCTTGATCAGCGTATTCATTCAATCGCCCCCAGTTCAAGCCATCGAGAGATACGCCTTCTGCTCCGGCGTAAGGGTATCGATGCTGATTCCCATGGACTTGAGCTTCATTTCCGCAATCTTCGTGTTGATTTCCTCCGGCATCAGGTGAACGCCCTTGGAGAGCTCCGCATAATGCCGGACGATGTGAAGGGCAGAGAAGAACTGCACCGCAAAGGACAGATCCATGATCTCTGCGGGATGGCCATCCCCTGCCGCCAGATTCACCAGACGGCCCTCTGCCAGAAGATAGAGCTTGCGCCCATCCTTCTGCTTGAATTCCTCGATATTGTTGCGCACAGTACGGCGGGAAACGGACATTTCCTCCAGTTCCGGAATGTTGATCTCCACATCGAAGTGGCCGGAGTTTGCCATCATTGCGCCGTCCTTCATCACGGCAAAATGCTGCTTGCGAATAACATCCTTGTCCCCCGTGAGGGTCAGGAAGATATCCCCGATCTTTGCCGCCTCGTCCATGGGCATGACGCGGAACCCGTCAAACACCGCCTCAATGGCCTTGATGGGATCCACCTCCGTGATGACCACATTGGCTCCCAGGCCCTTGGCGCGCATGGCGCCGCCCTTCCCGCACCAGCCATAGCCGGCAATGACCACGGTCTTTCCTGCAATGACAAGGTTCGTCGTGCGCATGATGCCATCCCATGTGGACTGGCCCGTGCCATAGCGGTTGTCGAAGAGATACTTGCAGTAGGCATCGTTCGCCGCAATCATGGGGAATTCCAGTTTCCCCTGAGTCTCCAGTGCGCGAAGCCGTATGACACCTGTCGTCGTCTCCTCCGAGCCCCCCAGGATTCCCGGCAGGAGCTCCCGCCGCTTCGTATGAAGCATATGCACCGTGTCGCCGCCGTCATCCATGACGAAATCCGGCTGGAGATCCAGCGCCTTGTTGATATACATGTCATATTCCTCTGCCGTGCAGCCATGGGTTGCAAAGACATGAACCCCGGACTCCGCAAGGGCAGCAGCCACATCATCCTGGGTGGAGAGGGGATTGCTCCCCGTGACCGCCACCTCGGCGCCGGCATGATGGAACACCTGGGCCATATAGGCCGTCTTCGCCTCCAGATGAAGGGTTATGACAATCTTCTTTCCTGCAAAGGGCTTTGTCTCGGAATATTCCTTGTCGATCGCTGCCATGACCGGCATGAAATTCTTTACCCAGTTGATCTTGTCGTGCCCGGAGGGGGCAAGCTTGATATCGCGAATCATTGACTCCATGATGATTGTCCTCCATTCCTTTCCAATAGCCCTATTCTATCATAAAATATACCGGCAAGCAAAAAGATTCGCCGGTATTCTTCGCCTTACTTTTTCAGTTGTTCGTCCAGCATCACGTAGTCCGTAAGGTCGGCATGAAGCGGCGTCACGGAGATGAGCCCGGACTCCACCGCATAGATGTCCGTGGCTTCCCCCTTGTCCAGGTCGATGATATCCCCGGCCACGGTGAAATACATGCGCCCGTCCTCATCCACTTCCTTGGTGTAGGCATTAAGGTAATCCCTCTTCCCCAGCTGGCTGAACACGAACTGCGGCTTCCCCGCTGCCAGTTCCTTCGGAAAATTCACATTAAGGAAAAAGGCGTCCTCCCGCTCCTCCATCGTCTTTACCAGATAGTCCGCCGCGATTTCTGCCACCTGCACAAAGGGAATCCTGGAATTCTTGTCCCCCGAAAGGGCAACGGAGGGAATGTCGTGCAGGAATCCCTCCATGGCAGCCCCAACCGTTCCCGAATACAGCACATCCGTGGCCAGATTCGCGCCATGGTTGATGCCGGAGATGACCAGATCCGGCTTCCATCCTTCCGCTATGGCCTCCAGATAGATCTTCACGCAATCCGTGGGCGTTCCGTCAATCATCCACGCCTCCACGGGATAACGCGCCTCCAGGTCCCTGTTCCGCGCGATCTCCAGTCTCTTGTGGACATTCAGCGCATGAGCCATGCCGCTCTGCTCCCGCATCGGCGCGCAAACCACCACCTCATAGCTTCCGGACAGCACCTTCACCAGTGCCTGAATGCCCTCCGCCTGAATCCCATCATCATTCGACAACAATATCCTCATATCATTCCTCACCATTTCAAAAAATAGTCATAATAATCAATACCCCATGGCTTCAAAGAGCGCGTAGGCCAGAAGCAGGAACAATACCGTGGCCGTGTACATCAGGCGGATGCACTCCAAAATATGCCTTGGGGAGAGTTTTTCGATGGCATCCCCCATGTAGGCGCGAAAGGATTCCACGCCGAAATAGGAATTGATGCCGCCCAGGCGGATGTGGAGGGCGCCTGCTGCCGTGGCCTCGGCATAGCCGCCATTGGGGCTTGGATGCTTTGACGCATCCCGTTTCATCATCGCCAATGCGTGCCTGTGGTCGAACTTCAGGAGCCATGCGGCGCCGATGAAAAGGAGCCCGGTCAGTCGGGCAGGGATATAGTTCAGCACATCATCCACACGGGCCGCCGCCCTGCCGAAGTAAAGATATTTCTCGTTCTTGTAGCCCAGCATGGAGTCCATGGTATTCGCCGCCCGGTAGAGCACCGCCATAGGAACGCCGCCGATGGCAAAGAAGAACAATGGAGATATGATGCCGTCCACGGTGTTCTCCGCAATGGTTTCCACCGTCGCCCGGGTGATGCCCTCCACCTCCAGCTTGTCCGTATCCCGCCCAACAATCCAGCCAACCTTCCGGCGGGCTTCCTCCATATCCCCCTTCTCCAGGAGCGTATAGAGTTCCTTTCCCGCTTTTGCCAGACTGTTGGGAGAAATCATGAAGCTGAGCAGGAGTCCTCCCATGAGGTAGTTCACCCACCAATAGCCTGTTTCCCCCGTGATCCAGTAGGACAGGTAGAGGAATGCCGCTCCGGCCTCATAGGAAAGGAGAAGGACAATCGCTACCAGCATGGCGCCCGCCAGAAGTTTCATGAGGTCACTGTCCTTAGGGCGATAGAAGAATTTCTCCAGCAGGGAGATCAGGTTTCCCATGAGAACCACAGGATGGAGGCGCGTCCTGGGATCGCCGAGGACTGTATCGATAAAGAATGCCACAAATGCCGTAAGCATCAGGTCTCTCCCATGATTTCGCGAAGTTTTTCCATGTCCAGGCTCTCCCGCACCACAGCCGCCAGCCTGTTATAGCTGCGCTGCTTCTCCGCCTCGGTATTATGGGTATTCGCCAGGGGCTCCAGGCCCTTCCTCTGGCGCAGGGCATTCAGGATTCCCCGACGGAACTCGTCATTGTCGAAAATCCCATGGACATAGGTGCCAAAGACCAGTCCATCCTCCGCTGCAAGACCTTCCTGCCGGTCGCATTCCTTCCCGGCCTTCTGTGTAATCCGCAAAGGATGCTTTGCATCGGGAGCGAACTCCGTCTGTCCCATATGGATCTCATAGCCCCGCAGGGACGTTCCCCGGATGCACTGCCCCAAAAATTCCAGCCCAGGGCAGTCCACAGTCACCTGGGAGGTGAGCTTCTTGTCGCTGAAGGCGGTCTTCATGGGGAGAAGCCCCAGTCCCTGGACGCTGTCATGATCGGACTCCATGTGCAGGGGATCCATGACGGCTTCCCCCAGCATCTGATAGCCGCCGCAGATGCCGATGACCGGCACACCTTTCGACCTAAGCTCCTTGATGGCCTTCTCCAGCCCGGACTCCCTCAGATACAGAAGATCTTCCGTGGTATTCTTGCTTCCCGGCAGCATGATGAGATCGGGGGTTCCCAGGGAAGCGGCATCCTGCACATAGTAAAGGGCCACATCCTCTTCCCCTGCAATGCAGTCAAAATCCGTGAAATTCGAGATTTTCGGCGTGCGGATGACCGCAATGCGCAGATCCCCTGTCCGGGGCATCGCCTGTTTTTCCTCCAGGGAAACGGAATCCTCATCATCGATCCCCATCTTCTCGATATGAGGAACAATGCCCAGGACCGGCTTCCCCGTCTTCTTTTCCAGGAAATCCACGGCCGGCTGCAGAAGTGTCACATCCCCGCGGAACTTGTTGATGACGAGTCCCTTGACCAGATCCCGCTCATCCTCATCCAGAAGTTCCAAAGTCCCCACGAGGGAGGCCAGGGCACCGCCGCGATCGATGTCGGCAATGAGCAGCACCGGTGCATGCAGGAGCTTCGCCACCCGCATGTTGACGATGTCATTGGCCTTGAGATTGACCTCCGCCGGGCTTCCCGCCCCCTCGATGACGATGGTGTCGTATTCCTTGTCGAGCCTTGCCAAGGCTTCCTTCACCGCATCGAAGGCCTTCAGGGAATAGCCCTTGTGGTATTCCCTCGCCGACATATTTCCGATGGCCCTGCCCATCAGGACGACCTGGGAACAGGAATTCCCCGTGGGCTTCAGGAGCACCGGGTTCATGTCCACGCAGGGCTCAAGACCGGCCGCCTCCGCCTGCGCCACCTGGGCCCGTCCCATCTCGCCGCCGTCCTTCGTGACATAGGAATTGAGCGCCATGTTCTGCGCCTTGAAGGGAACGACCTTGCGCCCCTCCTGATAGAAAATGCGGCAAAAGGCCGTGGCCAATATGCTTTTCCCCACATGGGAGCTCGTCCCCATCATCATGATATAATTTGCCATAATTGCATCCCCTAGATTTCCACCGCCAGCTTCTTGATGTCCACCGGCAGTCCGCACGTTACAAGATAGACGGACTCTGCCGCCCTTCCCATGAGCTGGTTGGCAATGCCCACCACATCCCGGTACTCCCGGGAAAGCTGGTTTTCCGGCACGATGCCCGCCCCCACCTCATTGGTCACAAAGATTGTCGTCCCGCTGTTTTCCTTTGCCTGGTCGATCAGCTTGCAGACCTGCTCCCGCACCAGGCGGTAATTCTCCGCCGAATCGCCAATATCCTCCACATTGCAGAGGATGTTGCTGATGTAAAGGGTCAGGCAGTCGAAGAGCACCATATCATGCTCCTCTCCTGCTTCCTTCAGGGCAACGTGGGCATCATGGGGTGCCTCCCAGGTCTGCCATTCCTTCGGCCGCCGCTCACGATGCAGCTTCACGCGAAACGCCATCTCCTCGTCATAGATGCCCGCCGTAGCAATATAGGCAACCTTCTTCCCATACTTCGCCGCATATCTCTCCGCAAAACGGCTCTTCCCACTGCGGGCGCCCCCAGTGACCAAAACAATCCTTCCCATAGCCAAGCCTCGATTCGTACACAATCCCCTGCAAATCTATTTCTTCATTTCTGCTTTGCCAAAATACGTAAGCCAACGTTCAATGATACGCAAGCGATTTTTCCTCAGATATCGCAAAATCTTTCCCATATCTTTTTTATCGACACTTCCTGTATCCTTGGCAAGTTCTATTCCATTTGCAGTCACCCAAAATTTTGTGGCAGTCTTTTGTGGTGACGCTTTGCTGACATGCACATGTACTGGCTCATTGCCATCTCCAATCCAAAAATAGATGCAATAGCCCATATAGTCTACCAAGGCATCAGGCATGTTTCAATGCCTCCTCACGATAGTCATCCCACATAATGGATTCGTTATCCCTTAAATAATCCTCTATATCAAGAATTTCCTGCTCTGAAAAGCCAAAGGATTTGTCACAAATGACATCCGGCAATCTCCACTCGCAAAATGCTCGCGGATCCTGTTTCCGTTCAATGCGTACTGCGAGATTGCTTCCTCCATCACGATCTTCATACTCCTTCGTAATATGGTATTCCCATACATCATCCTTGAAATACACACGAGCATATAACATGACAAAATCCCCCCTGTCAGGTTGAGTATCGTCTGCAGGCCGCCACGAAATTCTCCGCGGCCTTCGGGCAGCCGGCGAAATGCAGGTGCAGATAGGAGCCCACCGCATTTCCCCTGACGTAGCCCGCAGGATATACCGCCCCGTTCCGCAGGCGGGTGAAAAGAAAGGCCCGGGGACAGGAAGCATCCACTTCCAGTTCAGAGGAAAAATGGAATTCATGCCCCCGGATTTTTGTCCCCTTCGGCCCCAATACCGTGTCCTGCTGCAACTCCGCCGTGACATACCCCACCATCTGCAGCTTCTGGTTCATCGCTGCAACTCCGGGAAAGATCCCCGCCATGGGATATTCCCTGCCGGAGAAATCCCGCATTCCCTCCATGAGGTACATGAAGCCCCCGCATTCCGCATAAATGGGCATGCCGCTGATGGCGGCCTCCTTGATGGACTGCCCCATGGATGAATTCCCGGAAAGCTTCTCCGCAAACATTTCAGGAAACCCGCCGCCCAGGATAATCCCGTCCGCCTTTGGGACACTCTGGTCATGAAGGGGGCTGAACTCGACGAGCTCTGCGCCGCAATCCCTGAGAACCTGCAGACTTTCCGGATAATAAAAGGAAAAGGCTTCGTCCTTTGCAACGGCAATCCGCACAGACTTGGAGGCAGCAGCCCCCCTATCTTCGGTTCCTGCCGTTTCCCGGGTTTCCAAGGGAGCTGCCGCACGCGCCAGCCGGATGATTTCCTCCATCTGCACCTGGAAGGCAACGGCCTGCCCAATGCTCTCCACAATCTCCTTTTCCGCATTTTCCGTCACGGGAAGCAGGCCCAGATGGCGCTCCGGCATCTTCAGGGCATCATTGCGCCGCAGGGCTCCAAAGACAGGAATGCCCTGCTTCTCCATGGCCTCGGCAATCATCGCCTCATGGGTCGGGGAACCGAGACGGTTCAGGAGGACTCCGGCAAATTCCACCTCCGGGTCATAGTCGCGGAATCCTCTGGCAATGGCCGCTGCCGATGCTCCCATGGATTTCGCGTCAATGACGAGGAGCACAGGTGCCTTCAGGAGCTTCGCGATCTCAGCCGTGGAACTCACGCCTTCCCTGCCCCCGTCATAGAGCCCCATGACCCCCTCGATGACTGCAATGTCCGCCTCTCCTGCGGAGTGTATGAAAATATCCCTGAGCCGTTCTTGAGGGACAAGCCAGCTGTCGAGATTATGCCCCGGACGTCCGCTGGCAAGCTCGTGATACCCCGGGTCGATGTAATCCGGGCCGATCTTGAAGGACTGGACCGAAAGGCCCTTCGCCCGAAGCGCCGAAAGCAGCCCCGTGACGATCGTCGTCTTCCCGGAGCCGCTTTGCGTGGCGGCAATGACGATACGCGGAATCTCCACCAATGTCTCCGCCCCCTTACGAGAGCTGATAGAGCATGGCATTGACTGCCGCTGCCGCAATGGGGCTGCCGCCCTTTGTCCCCTCCACGGTGATATAGGGGACCTTCTTGTTCTTTGCCAGGAGTTCCTTGGAATCCGCAGCTCCCACGAAGCCCACGGGAATCCCCACGATGACGGCCGGCAGGATGTTTTCCTCCTCCACGAGCCGCAATACCTCGTAAAGCGCTGTGGGGGCATTGCCGATGGCGACGATGGAACCCTCCAGCTCCTTGCCAAAGGTGCGCATCGCCGCCATGGAGCGGGTAATTCCCTCGGACTTTGCCATGCGCGCCACTTCGTCGTCGGCAATGAGGCATTTCACCTCACCGCCAAGAACCGCCAGCTTCTTCTTGTTGATTCCCGTGCGCACCATTTCCACATCGGTGTAGATGTTCTTTCCCGCCTTCATGGCAGCCTGGGCCGCCGCAATGGCGTTTGGGTGGATGCGGATGATCGGCGCGTATTCCACATCCCCCGCAGCATGGATGATGCGGGAATACACCTTTGTCTCCGCATCGCTGAGCTCCAGACCCGCCAGATGTGGCTTTATGATCTCCATGCTGCGGCGCTCTATCTCCATCGGATCCGTTATAAAGTCCATTGCAATCTCTCCTTCAGAAAAGACAATACTTCCTCAAATGACCCCGCCACGTTGTCATACTCCATGGGCGGCCGCTCAATGAGCACCACGGGCAGGCCAAGGGCTTCCGCTGCGGCAATCTTCGTATCGGCGCCGCCGATCTGCCCGCCGTTCTTCGTCACCACGACCTCGGCCTCGTACTGCCGGAACAGTTCCTCATTGAGCCCCTGGGAAAAGGGTCCCTGCAGGGCAACGATATCCTTCGGCGTAAAGCCCATTGCCGTCATCTCGGAAATGACCTCCGGGCTGGGCAATACGCGGGCGACAATGCGGCAGTCCCTGAGGTATTGGGACTCCTTGAAGGCTTTGAGATTCCTGCTTCCCGTGGTCAGAAAGATATTCTTGCCGAGTTCCGAGGCCCGCTTTGCCGCCTCCTCATAATCCCCAACGCGAAAGACCTTCGGATAGGCCACAGGAGTGCTGGCGCGCTCATAGCGAAGATAGGGTATGCCCAGGGCATGGCAGGCATCCATGGCATTCCTGGACACATTGGCCGCATAAGGATGGCTGGCATCCACCATGAGCCTTGCCCCATGTTCCTTGAGATAGGATTTCAGGCCCTCTGCATCCAGGGGCTTTTCGTTGACAACGATGCCCTTGTACCGCCTGAGAAGCTGCTCTCCGTAGCGGCTGACCACCGAGGCCGCCACCTCATAGCCCTGCTCCAGCAGGAAACCCGCCAGTTCCCTTCCGTCCTGTGTCCCCGCCGCCACAAAAATCATAGGGTCGGCTCCTTGTTCTCATAGCCGCGGGGCGTGATCATATAGCCTTCCTTCACATAGGTCTTGCTGTTGCCGATGACGACCAGGGAAAACATCGTGATCTCTTCCTTCGTGAAGTCCTGCAGAGTGGAAAGAACCTTCTTCTGGGCATCGCGGCTGGCGCTGGTGACGATTCCCACAGGCGTTTCCGGCGATTTGTACCGCAGCAGGATTTCCCGGACCTCCTCAATGTTGCGGACCCGTTTCTTGCTCTTGGGATTGTAGAGGGCCAGGACAAAATCCCCCTCCGCCGCCATCTGCACACGCTTCCGGATGGTCTCCCAGGGTGTCAGCAAATCGCTGAGGCTGATGACAGCGAAGTCGTGCATGAGAGGCGCCCCGAGAACAGCAGCCGCCGCATTCACCGCAGAAATCCCGGCAATGACATCGAATTCGGGACGCTTTTCTGCGGGATACTGCAGGACCAGTTCCAGTACGAGCCCTGCCATGCCATAGATCCCGGAATCCCCGCTGGAAACCACCACGGTATCCCTGCCCCCGGCTGCTGTCTCCACCGCCATGCGGCAACGGTCGATCTCCTGCATCATTCCCGTGCCGATGACTTCCTTTCCCTCCAAAATGCTTTCAATGAGCTTGATGTATGTATTGTATCCGGCAACCACCCGGGCATCCTCGATTGCCTTCCGCGCCCTCGGGGTCATATCCTCAAGGCTGCCCGGCCCAAGTCCGATCACTGTTATCTTTCCCATATCAACGCCACCGTCACTTTCTCATATTTTGTCTTCGGCAGGGCAAAACGGCCTGACGCCACACAGGCCAAGGCCGCAGCCTCGCATACATTTCCAACGCCGATCTGCGATTTCACGAAGGAGGATTCCTTCAAATGATAGCCATCGATCCTGCTCTGCAATGTCTCGTTGTCAAAGAAGCGGATCTCCCTGCCCAGGCTTTCCGCCAGGGACAGGAGCCCCTGCTCCTCCTTCTTCACCACCGTGCTGGCCAGCAGGGAAACGGCGGAAATATCCTGCCCAATGGAACTGCAGGCTGCTTCCAGGGCCCTTCGTATCAGTTTTTCTTCCGTTCCCTGACGGCACCCGATTCCGGCGACGAGACGCCTTGGCGAGAGGTACAATGCGCCTTGCTGCAATTCCCCAGGCTCTTCGACCACCAGCACCCGCAGACCGTCTGTTGGAAAACTGTCGCGCTCCTGCAGATGGACAGGAACCTTGTACTCCTTCAGTCTCCTGATGTAGAATCCTGCCCTGGGCATGTCTTCATCCACATAGTAATGGATGGATTCCCCCTGAAGCAGGGCACTGTTGAGTGTCTCGATCTGTTCCCTGGGCCAGGGCCGCAGGGCAAGACTTGCCGCAACTGCGTCGGGCGCAAGCTTCCCCTCCACATCGGTAGCGGTGGTGATGACCGCCTCGCCGCCCAAACTTTTGGCGAGCTGCCTCGCCAGAAGATTCGCGCCGCCGATGTGCCCGGACAGTAGGCTGATGACATGCCTTCCCCTCTCGTCCATCACCAGAACAGCAGGGTCCTCCAGCTTGCTCATGAGATGGGGGGCTATCATGCGCACCGCAATGCCTGCCGCTGCAATAAAGATCAGCCCATCATAGCGATGGAAAATCTCTCCCACGTACTCCGCCAATCTTCGGTAGGGTTTTGCGCCATCCGGGGCAGCTCCCATGTATTTCTCATTGACATAGATATCCGTGTCCCCGTCCAATGCGTCCCGGACCCGTCTGCTCAAGGCAGCCCCCTGGGAGGAAACTGCCAGGACAGCGCATCTCATTTTGAGGCCTCCCGGAACATGTGGCTGAACTCCGGCGCATAGAGGCGGGAGAGGTCGTATTCCGCGCCAAGGCAATGGCTCACCACAATCATTGCCGTGCGGTCGATGTCCTTGCCCTGGATATCATCCACAATGGTGGACAAGGTGCCCCGCACGATTTTCTGCTCCGGCCAGGATGCCCTCTGTACGATGGCAATGGGCGTGGATTCCTCATAGCCTCCTGCCATCAGTTCCTTCACCACCTCATCCAGCATCGTGATGGAAAGGAAGATGCACATGGTGGCCTGATGGGCGGCCAGTGACTGAAGCTTCTCCCGCTCTGGCACAGGCGTGCGGCCCTCGTTGCGTGTGATAATGACCGTCTGGGAGATTCCGGGCAGTGTGTATTCCTGCTTCAAGGCCGCTGCCGTTGCAAGGAAGGAACTCACTCCGGGAGTCACATCGTAGGCAATCCCCTTTTTCTCGAAGGAATCCATTTGCTCCTGGATGGCCCCATAGATGGCAGGGTCCCCCGTATGGAGGCGCACCGTCATCTTGCCTTCTTTCTCTGCTTTTTCGACAACTTCCACAACCTCCGGCAAGGTCATGCCTGCCGAATCATAGATCTTCGCATCCTTGCGGCAAAAATCCAAAAGTGCGGGATTCACCAAAGAACCGGCATAGATGACAACATCCGCCTCGCGAAGATATCTTTGTCCCTTCACGGTAATCAGTTCCGGGTCGCCGGGGCCCGCTCCTACAATATGAACCATTTCATTCCCTCCTTAGGATGACTTCTTGACACAAGTGACAATATAGATCGGATTGAGAGCCTTTGCCATGTCATAGGCTCCCACCTGCTGCAGGCGGCTGACCTGTACCTGCACGGCCTCATAGGTATAGCCTTCCTTTTCCCTCATGTATGCAATGCACTGCATAAGTGTCTGCACCGTGATGCAGTTGAGAATAATCCTGCCTCCCTGGCGCAGTTTCCCATCCAGCGCATCAAAGAGCCTCACAAGATTCCCGCCGCTTCCTCCAATCAGCACGGTGTCGCACTCCGGCAGGTCCTCCATGCCATCCGGTGCTTCCGCCTGGAGAATCGTGATGTTCTCTGCCTGAAACTTCCTGGCATTCTCCCGGATAAGACGCACCCCTTCGGGATTGCGCTCCACGGCATAGACATGTCCGTCGGGGGATTGCAGCGCCGCCTCAATGGAAAGGGAACCCGTCCCCGCACCCACATCGTATATCACACTGTCATGTTCCAGATGCGCCTTCGCCAGGGTCAGGATGCGGATTTCCTGTTTCGTCATGGGCACAGTTCCGCGAATGAATTCCCCGTCATCGATTCCCAAATGATACATGTCAGCCTTCCTCCTTCCTCTCATCCCGAATCACCAGGACGCAATTTCCGGTACCGCTCTCCTTCGCTGCCTCTTCCAGTGTGGTACGAAGAATTTTCTCATCCTCATAGGAAAGCCTCTCACAGACAAAGAGCCGTGTCTTTCCAGGCCACCCCTGTTGCATGAGCAGGCTGGAAATCTTTTGGGAATTGTACTCCCCATCTGTGAGCATGCCCAGAAGGGCTCCTTTGCAGTAAGCCAGCTCCTCCATCTCCGGGCGGCGGCCATGAAAGCTCAGAAGCCTCGCCGCATGCCAGGGCAATGCCAGCCTGGAAAATGCCATCTGAAGCGAGCTGATGCCGGGAATCACGCGAAGGACTTCCTCCGGAAATTCGCGCCGCAGAGCATCCAGCATGGAATAGTATCCGGGATCACCGGACACCATGACCACCACATCCGATGCCGCCAGTTCCTCGCGAATGAATTGCAGCACCGCCGGGATGTCCCGGGTGATGGCCATGGTGCGCTGAACGTCTGTTGCAAATTGGGACAGGGCGCGGCGTCCCCCCACAAGGACCTTTGCGGAACGGATTGCCTGATAAGCCGCCGGCACCATGTAGTCCCCATGCCCCGGTCCGATGCCTGCCACAATGATCCGATGTCTCATTTCCTCTCCAGATTCCAATGCAGTTCCTCCCCAATCTTCCATGCCTGCTCATCCATTCCCAGGATATCCCCCTGCAGGGTGACCATCACCGTTCCGATTTTCACCTTGCCGAAAAGATAGCGCTCCGCCCGAAGGCTTGCCCGCTCCGCCAATACCCTGCAGACCCGCTCTGCAAGCCCGGCTTCTTCCAGCACCGCCAGGGCCTCCTCTGTCGTCACGGACGCAAGGATGCGCTGAACCCCGGATCCGGAAAGCCCTTCTGCCGCGCTGTAGGCTGCCATGGCTTCGAGCCTCGCATCGCCAATGCGATTGTGGGTGTAGAATACCCCTGCCGCCACCTTTGCCAGTTTGCCGAGATGCCCGAACAGCAGGATGGATTCCAGTTCCCGTTCTGCCGCCTTCTCCAGCATGAACCCGATGAAATTGCTGGTCTGGACAATGGCCTCCCGGGGAATGCCGCACTTTATGGCAATGTTCTCCCCGATTTTCCCCGGCACGAACACCTGGGAAGAAAACCCGGCCGCCTTCGCCACATCGATCTGCGGAACCAGCGCGTTCTTGAAGCCCTCTTCCGACATGGGACGAAGGACGCCGGTTGTGCCGATCACAGAGATGCCTCCCTCAATCCCTAGAATAGGATTCAACGTGCGCCTGGCCAATTCCTTCCCCGCGGGAATAGAAATCGTCACTTCCACCCCTGCATCCTTTCCCAGAAGCTCCTGCACCACATTGCGGATCAGCTGCCTGGGTCCCGGATTGATGGATGGCTCTCCCACCGGAACGGAGAGTCCTGGCTTCGTCACATGGCCGATTCCCTCGCCTGCCAGGAAACTCACTCCGCTTCCGTCGGGCAGCCGCCGGACATCCGTGAAGACAGAGACCCCATTCGTGATATCCGGATCATCCCCGGAAAATTTTATGATTTCTGCCCGGACGCCATCCCCCGACAGATGCACATCCTTCACCGGAATGCAAAGGGGCGTCCCATCCAGCGCAAGGATATCCACCTGCTCGCAGTATTCTCCCTGCAAAAAGAGAAGGCAGGCCTTCACCCCTGCCGCCGCACAGGCTCCCGTGGTATATCCCCCACGCAGTTCTCCTGTCTGCATATCCACTCCCCCACTCTTACAAAGGGCGTGTTGAAAATCTACAACCCGCCCTGTTCACTGTTCGGCATGCCCCAAATGACGGTTGAGGAAATCACGTCCAAACACTGTAATCGTATAATAAAACCCGATGAAGAAAGGTATGTATTCCGCCACAAGGCGCCAGCACACCGCAATGATTCCCACCGTCCCGGAGGGAACCGTATCCGAAAAGAGCAGGACAAAACCGCCCTCCGCCACCCCGGAGCCTCCGGGAGTCGGCGTAAAGTAAAGCAGCATGTTCAGGAAGATCATGCGCCCCATGACCGTATACCAGTCCGCATCAGTTACGCCCAGGCCCAGCAGAAGACAGGGAACAATGGCGTAAATGCAGAGAAGGTTCAGCCCGGATTCTGCAAACACCAGAAGCATACTTTTCGGCGACCTTGAAAGAAGCTGGATGGCGCTCTTCGTATCCCGATAGAAGGCAAAGATTCTCCTTCGCCTTGTATTGCTGCAACGCTTTGTCAAACGGATGACCGTATAATCGAGATATCCCTTCTTCGCTCCCCACACAATGCCGACGATGACGACAAAGGCCGTCAGTGTGACTGCCATGAGGATCTCATTGGAGATCCCGGGAACAATGCCCGCATCATGCATGAAGATAAAGGGCATGCAAAGAACGAGGAAAAAGATGGAGGACAAGGTGCGGACAATGACCAGCACTGCCGCCTTTCCCGTGGGCACCCCCGCATGGCGCAAGAACATGAGCTGCGCCACGGCTCCCCCGGTGGCCCCCGGCGTCAGGAGTGCAAGGAAATAATTCCCGAAGATGACCTGCACCGCCTGGTACAAGGTAATCCGCTCATTGGAAATCTTCACCAGATGCATAAGGCGGCTGCCATCGAAAAACATGCCCAGGGAAACGGCAAAGACCGCCAAAACCAGTGACCAGGAATGAAATTTCGTGAGGTTTCGGAGAGTATAGATATCCACGGTCGTATAGATGACGATACCGGAAATTCCCAGCACCAAGAGCACCAACAAGAGAAATCTCTTGTAGAACTTATTCATTCACTGTCTCCTCATGGCTCGCATAAGCATTATGGTTGTGGATGGACTCGAAATTCTCGCAGGTCATGGAAAACCATGCAATGCCGGGAAGCCGGCGAAGTGCCAGAACCACATCCCGGAGGATGTCCTCCACGAATTTCGGGTTTTCGTAGGCCCGTTCCGTCACATATTTCTCGTCCTCCCTTTTCAAAAGGGGATAGATGGGACAGGATGCCTGCTCCTCCACCAGGGCCGCCAAATCCTCGATATAGATGCATTCCACATGGGGATGGAACCTGACGGCTGCACGGCAGACAGAACGCTGGTTGTGGGCCCCATATCTTGAGATCTCCTTGCTGCAGGGGCAGAGAGAAGTGAATGGCACCTCCACGCCCAGGGTAAACTGCATCGATTCGCCGATGCGCTTCTCCCCCCGGAAAAAGCAGTCCAGGTCCAGACAGGAAACCTTGCCGCTGACGGGAGCCTCCTTGTCGATGAAATACTTGAAGCAAATCTCAAGGTTCGCCGATTGGGCATCCAGATAAGCCATCGCCTCCGTCAGCATGGCATCCATTTCCGGTTCCGCCAGAGGCTTGTGGCTCCAGGGCTCCAATATCTCAAGGAATCGGCTCATATGGGTTCCCTTGAACTCCATGGGCAGGGAAACCGTGAAACGGATGTTGGCAAGGACCTGCTGGAATCCGCCCTCCCTGGTCCGGATGAGGAAGGGCAGATGCGCCTCGTTGATGCCTACCCTTTGGATGGCAATGCCGCGGTCATCGGTCTGGTTCTGAACATCCTTCATCCATCTTCCCTCTGCTCATAGGCAATGGGATCCTCGATGCCTGCCTCGGCGAATCCCCGCAGGCGAAGACGACAGCTGTCGCATACACCACAGGCCTTTTCCCCGCCCTTGTAACAGCTATGGGTAAACTGGAGCGGTGCCCCGAGTTTCGTTCCCAGCAGGACAATCTCCTTCTTGGACAGCATCTGGAGCGGCGTCTCGATGACGATATTCTTGTGCTCCGCTGCCGTCGCCTTGGTTGCATAGTCCGAGAGATCCTGGAATTTCGCGATGAACTCCGGTCGGCAATCGGGATATCCGGAATAGTCCACGGCATTCACCCCGATGTAGACATGATTTGCGCCCAATACCTCGGCATACCCCAGGGCATAGCTCAGGAAGATCAGGTTGCGTGCAGGCACATAGGTCGCTGGCACATCATTCTCTTCCCGGTCCACATTCCCATCCGGAACGGAAATGGCATCGTCGGTCAGTGCCGAACCCCCGATCTGGTCCATATTCGTCTCGATGATCAAATGCTTCCTGACCTGATAGAACCCTGCGATCTTCTTTGCGCTTTCCAGTTCGATGCTGTGCCGCTGATGGTAATTGAAGCTGATGGGATAGAGATCATAGCCCTTGCTGTGGGCCACCGCCATGCAGGTAGCGGAATCCAGCCCACCGGAAAGCAATACTACAGCTTTATCCAAAACAAGCCCTCCTTGTCAATCTTCTCCACGGATGGCGCGAATCGCCGCCGCCGCATCCTCTGCCCCATAGACGGCAGACCCGGCCACGAGAACATTCGCCCCGGCCTCCACCACAAGCCTTGCCGTCTCGGCATTGATGCCGCCATCCACCTCAATGTCCACCTTGAAGCCGTTGTCCTCCACCGTATGGCGAAGAATCTCGATCTTCTCCAGCATGGACTGGATGAATCTCTGTCCGCCGTAGCCGGGATTCACCGTCATGAGCAGTGCCATGTCGATATCCCCCAGCAGTTCCTCCAGCATGACCAGGGGAGTCGCCGGATTCAGGGCGATGCCGGCCTTGCAGCCCGCCGCCTTGATCTGCTGCACGATGCGATGGGCATGCCTTGCCGCCTCGATGTGGAAGGTGATGATATCTGCCCCCGCCTCGGCAAATGCCTCAATCTGTGTCTCCGGGTGCTCCGTCATGAGATGCACGTCAAACACGGCATTGCTCGCTTTTCGCAAGCTTTTCACCACCGGGGAGCCCAAGGTGATGTTGGGGACGAATGTCCCGTCCATGACATCAATATGGATGTATTCCGCGCCGGCCTCCGTGACTTTCTTCATCTCATCTGCAAGATGGGCAAAATCAGCAGACAAAATAGAGGGAGCAATCTTTATCATGGATATTCCTTCTTTCTCGTTTCAATCTCATTGAGTAGATTCAAATACGCCTCGTAGCGTTCCCGGAAAATCTTCCCGGCCTCCACCGCTTCCTTTATGGAGCACTGGGGCTCATGGCTGTGGGTGCAGGGGGTGAACCGGCAGCCGCCAAGATGGGAGGCAAATTCCGGAAAGAAATTCACCAGATTGCCTGCCTCCATATCCGCCATCTCTATGGAACTGAATCCCGGCGTGTCGACGATATAGCCGCCTTCGCAGGGAAACAGCCTGGCAAGCCTTGTGGTGTGCCGCCCTCTCTTGATCTTTTCGCTGACCCTGCCCACCTTCAGGGCAAAGGAGGGGTCCAGCCGGTTCAGCAGGGATGACTTCCCCACGCCGGAAGGGCCGGAAAATACCGTGGTACGCCCTGCCAGAATCCGGCGCAGGTCATCCATTCCCCATCCCTTTTCCGCCGATACACGCAGGACAGGATAACCGATGCTCTCATAATCGGAAAGCACGGTCCTGCCCTCCTCTCCAGGAAGAAGGTCTATCTTGTTGACACAGATGAGAATATTGGGTATGGCAGAGGACTCTGCCAGAACGAGGAACCGGTTCAAAAGCAGGGGATGGATATCCGGCTGGGCTGCGGCAAAGGTCAGGACGACCTGGTCAACATTGGCCACAGCGGGCCGCTTCAGGAGATTCTGCCGTTCCAGAAGCCCTTCTATCACGCCGGTGCCGTCGGAAAGAAGCTGGATCTCCACTCTGTCGCCGGGACAGATGAGTTCCTTTTTCTTGAAGCGGCCACGAAGATTGCAATCGATGATGCCCTGTCCTGTCTGGACGTAGAAAAAACTGTTCTGGGTTCGGATGACGCGGCCTGACAGCATCGAATCCCCCTGTTCCATCGTCTGCATCATCTGCCCTTGCCGCTCTCATTTCCCTTGCCAGGCACTTTCGCATCCGGGGTTTCCGATGGGGCAGCGGGCCCTTCCGATTTCCCTTCCTTCCCCGTGGATGGCTTCACGCTCTCGGGCTCTGCCACCACCAGCTGGATGGAGGTTCCTTCTTCCACCTCGCCGCCGGAAGGCGATTGGCTCACGATGGTGCCTTCTGCCTGCTTGCTGGGCTGTTTCGTTATGCTGCCCACGCGAAGATTCCTGGAGGTAATGCTCTCCTTCGCCGATTCCAGGGAAGCACCGGTCACATCCGGCACGGATACCTTCTTTGTCTTCTGCCCCTTGGAAATGGTGAGGTCAACCGTTGTTCCCTTGCTGATCTTGGAACCGATCGGCGGGTCCGTGGAAATGACGGTGCCGGCTTCCTCGTCCGAATATTTCTCGTAAATGGACCCGATATTCAATCCCATCTTCGTGAGCCGGTTTTCCGCCGCAGAACGGCTCAGGCCCTTGACATCCGGCATCTCCATATCCTCGCCGCCCTTGCTCACATTGATGGTGACCAGCCTCTCGGATTTCACCGTGGCGCCTGCCTCCGGCGACTGCGAGACCACCTGTCCTGCGGGCACCGAGGCATCATAGACCTCCACCACATTCACCCGGAGATGCTGGTCTTCCAGGATCTGCCGTGCCAGGGCCATCTGCTTGCCCACCACATCCGGAACCTTTACCTCTTCCACGCTCCAGAATTTCCCGAAGGACATGAAGGCCCCAACGCAAAAGCCCATGACAAGCACCACGACCAGGCCTGCCATAAACAGCTTGGACTTCCAGAAAGCGTCCTTTTTCTCCTCATCCTCTACGGGCGCCCTGCTCATGCGCCGTGACGGACCGGGTGCCGTCTCCTGCACCTGAGGCAATACCTGCGTCGCATAGGGATCGGGCGCAGGCATGGCGGCATTTCCATGGAGCATATACTCTGCCGATTGGAGATCCCGGGAAAACTCCGCGCTGTCCGGGCGCATGGCAGGATCCTTGCTCATGGCCTTCATCACGACAGCCTCCACAACAGGCGCAATCTCCGGATTGTACTGGCGCACCGGCACAGGCTCCTCCTGCAGATGCTTCATGGCAATGCTGACGGGATTTTCTCCCGTAAAGGGCAGATGCCCCGTGAGCATCTCGTAAAGCACCACACCCAGGGAATAGACATCGGATTTCGGCGTGATGTAGGTTCCCTTTGCCTGTTCCGGCGAGAAATAGTGAACCGAGCCGATCACATTGCCGCTATAGGTCATGGTGGATTCCGTGACCGCCCTGGCAATCCCGAAATCCGCAATCTTGGCATGCCCATCCGGCATCATGAGGATATTGTGGGGCTTGATATCGCAATGCACGATATTGTTGGCATGAGCCATGGCCAGGGCATCGGAAATCTCCCTTGCGATCCGCAGGGCATCCTCCACGGGAAGATGTCCCTTTTCCTGGATCAGGGACTTGAGGGTATCGCCCGGGACATACTCCATGACAATATAGTGGTCATCACCGGAAATCCCCACGTCAAAGATATTCACGATATTCGGATGGGAAAGCCGGGCCGCAGCCTGGGCCTCCTGATGGAACTTCCCTATAAACTCCTCATCGCGCCGGAACTGCTCATGAAGTATCTTTACCGCCACAGGACGATTCAGCACTTTGTCCTGTGCCCTGTATACATCAGCCATTCCACCGCTGCCAATCAATTCCTGCAGCTCATAGCGCTGATCCAATACACGCTGTACCATGATGGTCCTCCTAAATCATTTATCCAAACTGAGCACGATCTTCCGTGCAATCGGCGCTGCCTCCTCGCCTCCGCCACCGCTGTTCTCAACGATGATGGAAAAGGCAATGCGATGGCTGCCGATGACAGCGGACCCGATGAACCATGCATGGTCATCACCGCCGGGATTTTCCGCCGTGCCGGTCTTGCCCGTGACTTTCACGCCGCTCACCTTAGCGGCTGTGCCCGTCCCCTTTTGGACAACTTCTTCCATCCACTCATTCAAAAGATTTGCCCTGGAGCGCGTCGTGGCCTCAAACCATTTCGCCGGCCTGTGCTCCTTCACGATGACGCCTGTGGGCGAAACCACCTGCTGCACCATGTAGGGCTTCATGACCACGCCATCGTTTGCCATGGCAGCGGCCAGGAGAGCCATGCGCATCGGTGTCACGAGAAGCATGCTCTGCCCGATGCCCACCTGGGCGATATCCCCCATGTCCAGAGAAAGGAAATCCGGCAGGTGAGACGCGCTCTCCTGCAATTCCCCATCCGTCAGCTTGTCGAACCCGAACCGCCGGAATCCTTCCTTCAACGGTTTGGCTCCCATGCGCATGGCGAGTGTGCCAAAGGTCACATTGCAAGATTTCACAAGGGCCTGTTCCAGATGCACATCGCCATGGACTTCCCCATGGCTCTCCCGTATGCTGGAACCGCCGCCCACATCCAGGGAACCGGTGCACTCAAACACCTCATGGTCATCCGTGATTCCCTGCTCCAGTGCGATATCCGCAATCATGGGCTTGATGGTGGAACCCGGAGGGTACAATCCCTGAAGGGCACGGTTGAGCAGCGGGCTGTCTTCCCGCTCCAGCATGGCATCCCACTCCCCCGCAAGGTAATTGGGATCGTAGGAGGGGCTGCTGACCAGGGCAAGCACAGCGCCGGTATCCACGTCCAGCACGACCACTGCCCCACGTCTGCCTGCAAGACCGTCAAAGGCCGCCTGCTGTGCATCGGAATCAATGGTAAGGCGTACATCATTTCCCCGGCTGGACTGGAAAAGCTGGGCAATGGGGCCCATGCGCATGACTTCCTCCGTGATGCCCAAAAGGTCACGGTTTGCATAGCCCTCGATTCCCGAGCTTCCGATTTCTTCACTGAAATATCCCGTAACAAATGCCATGGATTCTCCCATGGGATAGCTGCGGTTCCCCGGCTGGGTGCTCTGGGCCAGTGCCCGCCCCTCGGAATCCAGGATCGATCCTCTCTGGACATCGGCTTCTGCCTGGGCACTTCTCTGGTTCAAGGGATTTTTCGCCAAACCGTCCGCCGCCACCGACTGCAGATAGACGACATAGATCGACAGCACCCCAAGGCATATCAGCAGGAATGCCGCCACTTGAAGCACATACCGCTTTACCGTGCGATTACCCATGGGCATTCCTCTCCTTCCGTGAAAGGGAAACCATGACCCCCAACAGGATGAAACAGGAGACTATGGAACTGCCGCCGTAACTGACAAAGGGAAGGGTGATCCCCGTCAGGGGCAGGAATTTCGTCACACCGGCAATGATGATGAATGCCTGCAGAAAGAAAACGATATCACATCCGGCCACAAGGAAGATCTGCCCCTCCTCGCGGCATCCCAGGGCAATCCGGATCCCCTCGTAGAAAAACAGGGCATAAACCAGCATCAGCAGGAGGGACCCGATGAGCCCCAATTCCTCGGCCACCGCCGCAAATATGAAATCCGTATGGACCTCGGGAATGAGTTCCGGATGCCCGTGGGCAAAGCCTGTGCCCCAAATCCCACCGGAGCCGAAGGAAAACATGGACTGGACCACCTGGTAGGCCATCCCGCCGGGATCCTGCCAGGGATTGAGCCAGATATCAAAACGCACCCTGACATGACCAAACAGGGCATAGCTGACAGCCGCCGCCACCCCAAAAAAGAGCAGGGCAATAAAGACATAGGATTTATTACCTGTTGCCATATAGGTCATCAGAACAGCAATGCCAAAAAAGAGCAGCGCCGCACCCAGGTCCTTCTGCACCACGAACATGAGGATCGCGATTCCCCAGATGAGGAGCAGCGGGGCAATGAACCGCAAAGGCGGCAGTTGAAGAAAGAACAAGCGAAAATTCGGCAGAGAAAGCACCTGCCGATGGTCACTGAGATATGCGGACAGAAAGAAGACCAGCAATATCTTGCCAAATTCCGATGGCTGGATCCGAAAGGGGCCCAACAGCAGCCAGTTTCGGCTGCCCCCGATCTCCGTGCCAAAAAAGATGGGCAGGCAAAGAAGGAAAATACATGCAATGCCAATCAAATATTGATATTGTGTGACCTTCTTGAGAATATTTCCCATCCTGAGCATCACAAGGAATACCAGCATGCCGATGATGAGCCATCGGAGCTGCGGGACCAGCAGGACAGGCTTCAGCCGGGCAATCATGACAATCCCCACGCTGGACAGCAGCATGGCACAGGGAAAAAGCCATGTATCCGGCTGCGGGCGGCTATGCAGAAGCATTGCCTGGATCAAGGCTGCCAGAAGAATTGCTGCCAAAAGCCAGGGAAGATATCCAAGCTCCTGCGCAACCTGAGGCAGGGAAAAGGCGCCATTGGAATGCTGCTTCAGGAACAGTACCCCAAGACCCAGCAGCAGGATGCCCAGGGGTGCCGCAAAAAGGCTCCAGCTTTTGCTACTCATCATAAACCGCAACAATAGCTGTGATATTGTCATTCCCGCCCGCAGCTAGAGCCTTTCCTATCAAAAATGTTGCCGGATTTTCCACGTCTGCCTGCAATACGTCCCGTATTTCCTCATCGGAAACCATATTGGTCAGCCCATCCGTGCAGAGAAGCACCTTGTCTCCCCGTTCCACGGAAAAAAAACCCGTATCGACCTTCACATATTCCTCAACGCCCACCGCACGCGTCAGGACATTCTTTCGGGGATGGTTCCTGGCTTCCAGTTCCGTGATGGTTCCATTCTCCACCAGTTCCTCCACATAGGAATGATCCCTTGTCATCTGACGCAATTCTCCCTGATGGAAAAGGTAGATGCGGCTGTCTCCCACATGAGCCCAGATTCCCATGCCATCCTCGCAATGAAAAATCGTCGCTGTGGTTCCCATTCCCCTGTATTCCGGGAATTCGCGCACCTTGGACAAGATGGCGCGATTCCCCCGACGGATGGCTTTCTCCAGCAATCCCGCATCCACAGGGGACTCGTTATGCTGCAGCACCTGGCGAACCTCATCCACCAGGGTACGGCTTGCCACCTCTCCCGCTGCATGGCCGCCCATGCCGTCCGCAACAATGTATGTGGTCTGGTCCAGAACAGCCCCGCAATCCTCATTGGTCTGACGGACATGTCCCACATCCGTGCCCTCATATATTTTCGCCAAAGCTCTCACCTCTCAAACTTCAGGGTAAGGAACCCAATGTGTATCAGATCGCCAGCCTTCAAATAAGCCTTCCCGTTGAGCCGGCGGTCATTCACATAGGTATGGTTCCTGCTGCCCAGGTCCTCTATGACATAGAGATTGTTGCGAAGAAAAACGACGGCATGGTGGTGGGACACAAAACTGTCGAAGATCCTGATGTCATTGTCCGGGCCGCGGCCAATCCGAATCTCGTCGGAAAAGGCAAACCTCCGCCCGACCTGCTCCTCATCACCGGACTCCACCACCGTAAGCATTGCCTCACCCACAGAGGCCTTTTCCTTGTCGGACAGTTCCTTTCCCGTTTTTTTCATATCGAGCCATATATAACGAACACTGCGTGACACAAAGTACAGCAGCCACAGCAGCATGCCATATTCCATAATGACACTGAGTATCTTGATAAAAAGCGCCATGGTCGGCAAGTCAAATCACCTCATAGAGCAACAACGTGTTTCCCGCCCGGATCTCATCCCCGGATTTCAGGCAGGCCGCCTCGATCCTTTTCCCGTTCAGGAAGGTACCGTTCAGGCTTCCTGCATCATGGAGTACATGCCGGTGCCGTTCATAGGCAATATAGGCATGGAGCCTTGATGCTTTCTCATCCGTCAATATGAAATCATTCTTGTCCCTGCGGCCGATATAGATCTGCTTCTCCCCAAACTCCAGGAAGGCATCCACATCCGGGCCCTCCAGTACGGTAAGGGACACGATCTTGTATTCCTGGGGCAGATCCAGAGGCACCTGGAATTTCTTGCGCTCCAGTACCAGGGTATGAGGTTCTTCCTCCTCCTGCTCCACTGCATTTTCCGTGAAACAGGACTGCACCTCGCAAATACCAAGATCCACGGTCCGGCTTTTCTGGAGCCGGACGCGAAGCTCCCCATCCATGAAGCAATTCTGGCGGATTACCTGCTTCTCCACAGCCTCATACAGGGCATCCTGTACCCGCTTCGCGCAGAGGCGCTGGTAGTCCTCCGCATTGAGGAACAGGGTATAGTCATTGGGAACGATGAACTCGCCCTTCAATTCCGCCTTCCTTTTCACGACTTCCCGTTCCAGCTGTTTCAACAGTTCCACCGGTTCCAGATTGCTGGAAAGCCGCTTGTTGAAAAAGCCCTCGATATGATTCTCAAGGAAAGATTCCCATTTCGCAAATCCCATATCGGATCCCTCCTCACAAACTTATTCCATGTGCTGATTCCTGAGCTGCCCGCATGCTGCCTGGATATCCGCACCCATTTCCCGCCGCACGGTCACTGCAACATGATGTTCCGCAAGATACTTCTCAAACCAATCCACCCTCTGTCCGGATGGGCGGTACAGATTCCTCTCTACCACCGGATTGATGGGGATGAGGTTCACGCTTGCCAGCTGCCCGCGCATGAGGGAAACCAGTTCCCTTGCCTGTTCTTCCCCATCATTCACCTGGTCGATGAGGATGTACTCATAGGTCACCCGCCGCTTCGTCCTGTCCCCATAAGCCTTGCCAGCCTCGATGAGCCCGGCCAGCGGATACTTCCGGTTGACCGGCATGAGCCGGGAGCGCAGGGCATCATTTGGCGCATGCAGGGAAATGGACAAGGTTACGGGAAGGGCTTCCTCCATGAGCCGGTAGATATTCGGCACGATGCCCGAGGTGGAAAGGGTGATATTGCGGTAGCCCATTCCCATGACATAGTCCTCATGGCAGAGCCGCAAAAAGGAAAGGACATTGTCATAATTCATGAGGGGCTCACCGGAGCCCATGATGACCATGGTGTCCACCTTCTGCCCCGGTGCCTCTTCCCGCAGGACCTCCTGAATGTGGATCGCCTGTGCAAGGATTTCCCCCGCCGTGAGATTCCGCTCCATCCCGTGCAGGGTGGAGGCGCAAAAGGCACATCCCATATTGCAGCCGGCCTGGGTGGAAACGCAGATGCTGTTCCCATAGGGCTGGCGCATGAGCACGGTCTCCACCGCCGTGCCATCGGCAAAGCCCAGGAGGAATTTGCTGGTCTTTCCATCCGATGAGTCCTGCCGGTCCAGACAAGCAGCACGGAAAATCCCGTAATGCCCGGCCAGCCGTTCCCGCAGGTCCTTGGGCAGATTCGTCATGTCCTTGAAGGACAGGACGCCTTTCCGGTACATCCATTCAGCGATCTGCTTTCCCCGGTAGGGCGGCAGTTTCCACTCTGCCAATTCGTTGGAAATTTCCCCGGCGCTCCAGCCGAATACATTCTTCAAGACGATCCCTTTCTTCCCATGCGGGCAATGAAAAAGCCATCGATGCCATCCCGTTGGGGATAAAGCTGCACCATTTTCTCCTTCCTGCTTCCGCAGGGCAGGAGGCTGCCTGCATCCTCCAAGAAAAAATCTCCGTGCTTCCCAAGGAACTTTTCCACGACCTTCTGGTTCTCCTCTCCTTCGATGGTGCAGGTACTGTAAACCAATACGCCATTTGGCTTGACGGCCTCTGCTGCACTCTCAAGGATGGAAAGCTGAAGCTCCGGCAGTTCTTTGAGCAGGTCCGGCTGCTTGTTCCAGCGCGCATCCGGCTTTCGCCGCAGGACGCCCAGACCGGAGCAGGGTGCGTCCACCAGCACGCGGTCTGCCTGTCCCCTGTACTTCGCCCCGATCTCTCTTGCATCCATGAGGCTGGCCTCGATGATGCGGATGCCAAGACGGCTTGCATTCTCTTCTATGCGCTTTATCTTATGCTCGTAGATATCACAGGCGAGAATCCTTCCCTGATTCCCCATGAGTGCCGCCATATGGGTGGCCTTCCCTCCGGGGGCGCTGCAGGCATCAATGATGAACTCTCCCGCCTGCGGTGAGAGGACGTGGGCGACCAGCATGGAGCTTTCATCCTGTACCTGGCAGTCTCCCTGCTGCAAGGACTCCAGGGCATCCAGGGAACCATGGGAAGTGCAGAGGATTCCTTCCGGCGCCCATCTGGAGGGAACGACCTCAACCCCCTCTGCCTTCAGGCGTTCCAGCAGCGCATCCCGGCTGATCCGCAGGGTATTCGCCCGCAGGGAAAGAACCGGCTGCCCGTTATTGAAGGCGCAAAGTGCTTTGGCTTCCTCATAGCCGAATTCCTTGATCCAGCGCTTCACCATCCACTGTGGATGACAATATTCCAGGGACAGATGCTCTGTCTCTTTTCCCTTGCCCGTCGGGAATTTCGCCTTTTCCGGCTCCCGCACTGCGGTTCTCAGAACGGCATTCACGAACTTCACGGTGCCTGCATGGCTGTATTTCTTCGTGAGTTCCACGGACTCATTGCAGGCAGCGGAATCGGGCACCCTGTCCATGTAAAAGATCTGATATATCCCCAGACGGAGGATTTCCCGTATCATGGGAGGAATCTTTTTCAAGGGACGATTCACATAGCGGCGCAGGATCCAGTCCAGTGTCTCCCCCGCCTTCACCGCCCCATAGGACAATTCCGTCGCAAAACGCCTGTCTGTCTCTGTCAATTTGCTCCGGCGCAATTCCTGCACCAGTGCCACATTGGCATATGCCCCCTGCTCATGCACCGACTGCAGGACCTTCGCCGCCACTTCCCGCGCCTTGTCCATTCAATCCCTGACCTCATCTTTCGGTATCACGATTTTCTTCAGTTCCGCCTTTACCTCTTCCATGTCCACCCTTGTATTATAACACGGACCGTTGGGCCGGATATTTAGCACCCCGACGGCAGGCAAGGGATAGACATCCTGGATGCCGCTCATGAGGTCCCTCTCGCAGGCGATGGCAAGGACGGCTTGCGGACGGTTCTGCTTGATGATCTGACGCGCCAGCGTCCCCCCCGTCGCCACAAAGAAGAGGAACCCCATCTCCTCCGACAGCTTTACGAGGTCACCGATATTGCAGCCGCCGCAGCGCTTGCAGTTCGACGGATCACGGGTGATCTTGTGGGGACAGCTGGCCAGCTGCAGGCAGTGCGGTGTAACCACCAACAGCTTCTCTGCGGGAACGCGGATCTTCCGCCGGGAAAAAAGAAGATTGCTCACGGCAATGAAAGACCCTTCCAGCTGGCGGCGATTGACGCCAAACAGGCTTCCCAGCCGCACCACGGTGGGGAACAGGATGTTGATGAAGGTATACATCTGCTTCTGGAACAGATGAAGGGAAGGCCATCCCTTGATTGCCAAAACCAGATTGAGAATGCCGAAAAGAGCCAGCAGCACGACGGACAAAAATACAATGCCCACCACTGCCGGAAGCACCAGCCAAAGCTCCATGAGCCCAAGATAGCTGATGCGCCAGACCGCATAGAATACAGCGGCAAGGCAGAAGGTACTCAGGATGAGCAGACTAATGAGCAGACGCTTTTTCGGCCTTTGAAGAAGCGTTTCTTCCATGAATACCATCTCCCTTCTTCTGAATTCAACCATCAAATCTTGCCGGAAGCTTGATGCCATGGCCCAACAGGTAGTCCCGGGCCTTCATCTTCTTTCCTCCCGGTGCCTGCATCTCCAGGATTTCCAGGCTGCCGTTCCCAGTTGCTGCCACAAATCCACTCTTGTCGGCCCGCAAGACCGTCCCAGGCGCACCCTCCGGCCTCTCATCCAGCACCCTGGTCCGCCAGATCTTGTATTTGCTTCCTTTGAGGAAGGTATAGGCCCCCGGCCACGAATTCAATCCACGGACGAGATTGTGTATCTCCTTTGCCGGTTTCTCCCAGTCAATCCGTCCCGTTTCCTTTCCGATCATCGGCGCATAGTTGGAATCCCCGTCCACCTGGGGCTCCCGCTTCAAAGTACCGTCGGAAAGCTGCCCCAGTGTCTCTTGCAGGACCTCCGCCCCCATGCCCATCAGGGCATCATGAAGCTCCTCCAGTGTCATATCCTCGGAAATCTCAAATTCCTTCTTTAAGAGCATATCCCCTGTGTCAAGGCCCGCATCCATGAACATTGTCGTAATGCCGGTCTTCTTTTCCCCATGGATGATGCTCCACTGCATGGGGGCAGCGCCGCGGTATCGCGGCAGCAGGGAAGCATGGACATTGATGCAGCCATGGGCTGGAATGTCGAGAACCCTCTGGGGCAGGATCTGCCCGAAGGCCACCACCACCATGAGGTCCGGCTTCAGGCCCTCCAATACCTCAATGAATCCCTCTTCCCTGACCTTCACAGGCTGATATACGGGAATCCCCTTCTCTTCCGCAAAGGCCTTCACCGGCGAGGCCATCATTTTCTGGCCCCGTCCCCGCGGCTTGTCGGGCTGGGTCACCACACCCACAACCTCCGTCTGCTTCGAAAGCATCCTGAGGCAGGGAACCGCGAACTCCGGCGTTCCCATGAAAACCACTCGAAACTTCTTCAAGACTTGCTTTCCCCCTCATGCAGGCTTTCCGCAATGTCGATGAACAGCTGCCCCTCCAGATGATCGAGCTCATGCTGGATACACCGGGCCAAAAGCCCATTTGCCGTGAGATGCTGCCTCTTGCCACGGCGGTTCAGGAATTCCACCTTCACCCTGGCGGAACGTTCCACCTCGCCATAATAATTCGGCACAGAGAGACATCCCTCCGTGTCCTTTGCCGAGCCTTCCCGGAAGGTGATCACAGGATTGATGAGCTCAATGAGCCCATTTCCCACATCAATCACCACCACGCGGATGGCTTCCCCCACCTGCGGAGCAGCAAGACCTACCCCTTCTGCCTCATACATGGTTTCCGCCATGTCGTCCAGAAGGATGCGTATCTTCTTGTCCACATGTTCGACAGGAGCACATACCTCCTTCAGCACCGGGGCGCCCGCCTTTTTTATCTCCAGCAATGACATTTCCAGAACTTCCTTTCATTGTTGATACATCCTGTAAATCCGGTTGGCATTCGAGAAGAACACCTTGTTCCACTCGCTTTCCGGAATGACCTCCTTCGTAAACTCGATGTAATCCCCCAGATTTGCCAGGGGCCAATCCGTTCCGAACATGAAACGGTCATAGAGATCGAGGTACTCCAGCCAACCCTTGAGGTGCTCGATATAATAACGCTTTTTCTTGAGAAACAGCTCAAAATCCGGAATCTTTCCCTCCAGGATACCGGAAAGATCCACCATCACATTGGGATTCTTCTCCACGACAGCCGCCGCATCCACAAACCAAGGCTCGCCGAAATGGCACATGACGAACTGGACCTGACGGTATTTCGTCGCCGCCTCGTCCATGACAAGAGGATGGCTGTACTTCAAGAGGGCACTGTTACTGGCAGTAAGCCCCATATGCACTGCCACCGGCTTATGGAACCGCGCCGCCAAAGAATAGAGAGGCGACAAGGCATCCTCAAAGATATAGAAGGAATCATAGCCCGGATACAGTTTGATGCCGACACAATGAGGATGGCGCAAATGGCTTTCCATGAACACAAGCTGCCGCTTGATATCCCAGGTGAACATCGCATAATTGTCAAGCCCCACACAATATTTCAGGGGTGCAGGATAGGAGCGGCGGGCGCTCTCAGGGGATCCATTCCCCATGACGACGCCCCCCACAATGCCGTACTTCCTGTACTGCTCCATGAGATGCTTTTCCGTGTTCTCATGCTGGGCTTTCCGGGCAATATTATTGAAATAGGTCTCATCCGGACAAAAGTGGAGATGAGCATCAATGATCCTCATGTTGGCAGCCCCTTTCACCTGAATTCCTCAAGTGATCTTAAATCCCTTTTCGTTGCTATTGTACCACAAAACGGGTTGCAAAGCTATGATGTCCTGTTCTGACAAAGCCGGATGCAGTCAAATCCTGCATCCGGGCATGATTTCTCAGATATTGCGGTCTGCTTTCGTGGCGATTTCTTGCTGCAATGCGGCAATGAAGTCTTCCACCTTGACCGTATTGCTGTCCTTCTCCCCATATTTGCGGACATTGACGGTTCCGTCTTCCATTTCCTTGTCGCCAACGACGAGGGCATAGGGGATCTTCTTCACCTGCGCCTCGCGGATCTTGTAGCCTGTCTTCTCGTTGCGGTCATCCACCTCAACCCGGAGACCGAGATCAAACATCTTTTTCTTGAGCTCATAGGCATAATCCATATGCTTGTCCGTGATGGGCAGGATTTTCGCCTGAACCGGCGCCAGCCAGGTCGGGAATGCCCCCGCATAATTCTCGATGAGAATCCCGATGAAGCGCTCGATGCTGCCGTAGACCACGCGATGCAGCATGACGGGACGATGTTTCTCTCCATCCTCTCCCACATAGGTGAGGTCGAACTTCTCCGGCATGAGCATATCCAGCTGGATCGTGCCGCACTGCCAGGTACGCCCGATGGAATCCCGCAGATGGAAATCGATTTTCGGACCGTAGAAGGCGCCATCCCCCTCATTGATGATGTATTTCAGGCCGCGATGCTCCAGTGCATTTTGAAGTGCCGATGTGGCGCGCTCCCAAATCTCATCGGATCCCATGGAGTCCTCCGGACGAGTGGAAAGCTCTGCCGTGTAGGTGAGATGGAAGGTGCTGTAAACCTCGTCGAAGAGGTCGATGGTATGCTGTATCTCATCCTCGATCTGGGTCGGCGTCAGGAACAGATGTGCATCATCCTGGGTGAAGTTCCGCACCCGGAAAAGGCCGTGCAGGGCGCCGGAGAGCTCATGGCGATGCACCAGCCCCAGCTCGCCAAGACGCAAGGGCAGATCGCGATAACTGTGCTGATGGGTCTTGTAGACCAGCATGCCACCGGGACAGTTCATGGGCTTCACCGCATAATCCTCTTCGTCAATCTGGGTGAAGTACATGTTTTCCTTGTAATGGGCCCAGTGCCCCGACTGCTCCCAGAGCTTCCGGTTCATGATCATGGGTGTCTTGATTTCCTGATAGCCATAGCGGCGATGAACATCACGCCAGTAATTGATGAGCTCATTGCGGATCACCATGCCATTGGGATGGAAGAAGGGGAAACCGGGCCCCTCCTCATGGAGGCTGAACAGGTCAAGTTCCTTCCCCAGCTTGCGATGATCACGCTTGGCGGCTTCTTCCAGCATATGGAGATAGGCATCCAGCTCTTCCTGCTTCTCAAAGGCCGTGCCATAGATCCGCTGGAGCATCTTGTTCTTCTCGCTGCCGCGCCAATAAGCGCCATTGACGCTCTGAAGCTTCAAGGCCTTGACCTTCCCTGTGGAAACGACGTGGGGGCCTGCGCAGAGGTCAACAAACTCCCCCTGGGTGTACAGGGAGATCACGGAATCCTCCGGCAAATCGTTGATGAGCTCAACCTTGTACTTTTCCCCTTTTTCCTCAAAGAGCTTCAATGCCTCGGCACGGCTGACCTCACTGCGCACCAGCTTGAGGTTCTCTTTGACGATCTTCCTCATTTCCTTCTCGATATCTGCCAGATCAGCATCCGTGAGCTGTTTCTCCATATCGATATCGTAGTAGAATCCGTTTTCGATGGCCGGGCCGATGGCCAGCATGACATTCGCATCCTTATAGAGGCGCTTCACAGCCTGCGCCAGCACATGGGAAGCCGTATGACGGAGGGCCCATCGGCCATCCTCATCCTCAAAGGTGAGGAAATCCACGCTGCAATCCTGTGTAATGGGAGTCGTGAGATCCACAGTCTTCCCATCCATTTTCGCAGCCAATACCTTCTTTGCGAGACTGTTGCTGACGGATTTCACAAAATCCAGGACGAACATGCCCTGCTCCACTTCGCGCACAGCGCCATCTTTCAGCGTAACCTTTACCATATCTGTACCCTCCTACATAAAATAGAAGCCCCATCCCAATAGGGACGAGGCTCTGCTTCGCGGTTCCACCCTGATTGCCGGCAAAATGCCGGCCACTCCAGGAACTGTTCATCAATAAATTTTAATCCTTGCTTGCCCAAATTCCATCTGCCTGCGTTAACGAAAACTCGACACAGCTCTGCTGCGACTTCGTTTCCGCTTCCTTGTCAGACGAAATCTGTTCGGCGCAATCATTTAAAATTTATTTCTTCACAGTTCCGTACTTGATAACGGAGATCGCTCCGGCACGGCTTTTGACCGCCATGCTGCTCGGAAGTGGTAGCCATGGATGTCAGCCCAAGGCGTTTCCAGCTCCCCGCCTCTCTCTTTGAGCCACGTCTCCATTGCCGTGTCTTCCTCATCGCTCTTGATTTTCATAAATTATAAGATGGACGAAGCATATTGTCAAGAGCTGTATCCCTATAGCAGGCCCTTTTCTTTTATACTGACAAACCGGTTGTCCCCCAGAACGATGTGGTCCAGCACCGGAATGTCCATAATCTTGCCTGCCTTGACCAAACGCTGGGTCACATTGATGTCCTCCCTGCTGGGGCTGGGATCCCCGCTTGGATGGTTGTGAATGAGGATCATGGCCGCTGCCGCATACCGGAGCGCCGTCTGGAATACCTCTCGCGGATGCACAATGGAGGCCGAGAGACTTCCCACAGAGACGTCCGTGAGTCCTAAAATGTGGTTCTTGGTATTCAGCAGCATCACGGCAAAATGCTCCTTCTGCTCGAAACGGAACCGCGGCATGGCATAATGGGCAACATCCTCCGGCCCATGCACGATTTCCACCTTTTCTGCCGCCTTCTGGCTGAGCCGCCGCCCGAGTTCCACCGCTGCCAGGATCGTGGCCGCCTTGACCGCCCCGATACCCTGGACACTGGAAAGCTCCGCCACCGACATGCTCATCATTGCTGTGAGGCCAACATCCTTGTAACGGGCAAGCACCTGCTCCGCTACCCGCAACACCGAGTTTTCCTTCGTTCCCGTGCGCAAGAGGATCGCGAGAAGCTCCACATTGCTCAGGCATGCCGCCCCGTCTGCCATGAGTTTTTCCCGTGGCCTTTCATCAATGGGCAAATCCCTTACCATAATTGCCATACAAATCCACTCCTGCCTTTCCGGCAAGCAGGCAGACTGCATGGAGAGGAAGCCCCACCACATTGGACCAGGAGCCACGGATTCCCTCGATAAAGGCGGCGGCACGTCCCTGCAAGGCATAGCCTCCCGCCTTGTCCATGGGCTCCCGCGTCGCCACGTAACGAGCAATTTCCTCTGCCGTCATCTCCCCGAAATGCACATCGGTTGTCACGGCATCGGAAAAAACCTCCCCATCCTTCACGAATGCAATGCCCGTTGAAACCTGATGGGTTTTGCCTGCAAGCATCCGAAGCATCCTTCGGGCATCCTCCTCGTCCACCGGCTTGCCGTAGATCTGCCCGTCCAGGAACACTGCCGTATCAGCGCCGAGGACGGGAAGGCTTCCGTCCATTTTCGCCACCGCCAGTGCCTTGGTACAGGCGTTCTTCACCACCAATGTCTCGGGAGGCAGGCCGGGGTCTGCATCCTCCTCCGCATCGCTCACCAGAACGCGAAACTCGCAGCCGATCTGCTGCAATAGTTCCCTTCGTCTGGGCGAGCCCGATGCCAATATGAACATATGCTTCCCTCCCCTCAAAACTTCCGGAACACGTACATCGCCACAAGCAACCCGATAATGCTCATGATGTTGAGCGACAGGGAAAATCCAAGCGTCAGGCTCACGACATACAGATTGAGGGTAAAGGGCGCAATATCCAGGATGGGATAGGTGGAAACGAGATAGGGAACCAGGCTCTGCAAGGCATCCACGCCCCGCAGGAGCTCTCCCAGCACACCGCCGATTACCGCACCCACCATGAGATACAGAACACAAAAGCCAACCCCACGGCCATTGCCAAATCTTGCCAAGATACCAACCTCCAAAGACATTTACACGTTTGTACTTCTACAGAGGACAGAAAAATCCTCCCGCACTCCAAAAACTTTTTTTATCTTAACATATTATGCAGATTTTGCCAAAAGCAAAATACACATATTCAAATGCTTGCTATCGCACATGCTTTTTGCTAAACTGACAAACGGACAACATTTATAGGAAGCGAGGTTTTTCACCATGGACACGCAATCGCTGAAAAAAGCCGGCGACACTCCCAATTTCTACTGGACGCTCTTCAAATCCACCTTTCTCATCAGCGCCTTCACCGTGGGAGGCGGCTTCGTCATCATTCCCCTGCTGCGGGCAAAATACGTGGACGAATACGGCTGGCTGGACGACAAGGAGACTTTGAACCTTGTCTCCATCGCCCAGTCCATGCCCGGCATCGTCGCGGTGAACTCCGCCATCATCCTGGGCTACCGCATGGCAGGTGTCCGCGGTGCCCTCACCGGCGTCGGCGCCACCATCCTGCCCCCCCTCATCACACTCTCCATCATCTCCTGCTTCTATGACGCCTTCGCCCATAACGAGTATGTGCGCTACGCCCTCAAGGGCATGCAGTGCGGCGCCACCGCGCTCATCATCAGCGTCGCTCTCGACCTCCTGAAGAAGCAATGCAAGAAGAAACTCCTGCTGCCCATCCTCATCATCCTGGGAACCTTCATCGCCAATCTCTTCTTCGACGTGAACATCATGCTGCTGGTCATCATCGACGGCATCATCGGCCTGATCCTCATGCGGGAAGCGAAATACAATTAAGGAGGCATCTCAACATGATTTATCTTCTTCTCTTCTGGGAATTCGCCAAGGTTGGCATCTTCTGCGTGGGCGGCGGCTATGCCTCCATGCCCCTGATCCAGTCCAGTGTCGTCGATACCTATCACTGGCTCTCCCTCAGCGAATTCGTTGATATCTTCACCATCTCCCAGATGACGCCGGGGCCCATCGGCATCAATGCCGCCACCTTCGCCGGCATGAAGATTGCCGGTGTCCTGGGTGCGGTAGCCGCCACCCTCGGCTTCGTGACCCCCTCCTTCATCATCTGTATCTTCGTCGCCCGCCTCTACTTCAAGTACGGCGACATCGGCATCATCCGGGGCATACTGAACGGCCTCCGCCCCGCTGTCGTGGCCCTCATCTGTGCCGCAGGCATGAGTTTCATCACCCTGGCCCTCTGGAACGAGGAAACCCTGCCGGAGGATCTTTCCAATCTGGACCCCATCGGCACCCTCATGCTCATCATCACCCTCATCGCCGTGCGCTGCAAGGTAGGCGTCATCAAAGTACTGGCCGGCGCAGGCATCGGCGGGCTCCTATTGGGGCTCATCAAGACACAATTGTAACAGGGCGTGTTGAAAAACTTTCCAAAACCACAAGACAAATGTACACAGATATGCTATAATATTTTCCGTTTTTATCTTATCATTTTATGTTCTAAGGAGGCATTCCATGGCTGAACTGATTCCAATTCTTGACTCCATTGATTCCATCATCTGGGGTCCTCCTCTGATTGCCCTGCTTGTGGGAACAGGCATCTTCCTTACCATACGGCTGGGACTCTTGCAGGTCATTCATCTTCCCAAGGCCCTCGGCCTCATTTTCCGCGCGGAAAATCGCGGCAAGGGGGACGTTTCCAGCTTCAAGGCTCTCTGCGTGGCGCTTTCCGCCACGGTGGGCACGGGGAATATCGTCGGCGTTGCCACAGCTGTCAAGGTTGGCGGCCCGGGGGCGCTCTTCTGGATGTGGATGGCTGCATTTTTCGGTATGGCAACGAAATATGCAGAGGGGCTTCTTGCCATCAAGTACCGTTCCATGGATGAGAACGGGGAGATTGCAGGCGGGCCCATGTACTATATCCGAAATGGCATGGGCGAAAAATACAAGCCCCTCGCCACCTTCTTCGCCATTGCCTGCATCCTTGTTGCCTACCTCGGCATCGGTACCTTTCCTCAGGTCAACGCCATCGTGGACAGCGTAGAGCTTTCCTTCGGCGTGCCGAAAATCGCATCGGATGCCGTGCTCACCCTGCTTGTGGCAGCCGTCACCCTTGGCGGTCTTCAGAGCATCGCCCAGGTTGCATCCCGCATTGTTCCCTTCATGGCAGTCCTTTACACCATCATCAGCCTCATCCTGATCTTCATGCACATTTCCGAGGTTCCGGCCGCCATCGGCATGATCCTGGAAAGTGCCTTCACCGGCCATGCGGCAGTCGGCGGCTTTACCGGCTCCACCATCATGATGGCCATGCAGAACGGCATCGCCCGCGGTGTCTTCTCCAACGAGTCCGGCCTCGGCTCCGCCCCCATTGCAGCGGCAGCGGCAAAGACGAAATGGCCGGCAGAACAGGGATTGATTTCCATGACCGGCACCTTCATCGATACCATCATCATCTGCTCCATGACAGGGCTTGCCCTGATCCTCACGGGGGTATGGTCCGGTGACACAGCGGGCGCTGCCATGACCTCGGCGGCATTCTCCAGTGCCTTCGGGACAATCGGAGCCATGCTCCTGTCTGTTTCCCTTGCGCTCTTCGCCTTTACCACCATCCTGGGATGGAACTATTACGGCGAGCGCGCCTGCATCTATCTGCTCGGCACAAAGGGCGTTCTCCCCTACCGCATCATCTTCATCCTTCTGATTGCCTCCGGCGCCTTCCTGAAACTGGAAGCCATCTGGATTCTCGCGGATATCGTCAATGGGCTCATGGCAATACCGAACCTCATTGCCCTCATCGCCCTCTCAGGCATCGTCGTAGCGGAAACCAAACTGTATATGGACCATCGCTCGAAAACCGACAAATAAGAACATACCCTTTTCCCCTCCTGAAACGTGTCGATAAACGCTTCAGGAGGGGAATTTTTTTGCTTTGCCTATGGAAAAATCATTCATTTTTTCAAAAAAGTATTGCTTTTTTCAGGAAATTTCTTCAAAATAGATAAAAAAGGCTGTTGTCGGATGAAAGGAAGTGCTTTCTCTTGACCCATACAGAGACAAAAAGTATATTGATGTCATTGGTTGTCATCCTGCTCATCCTCATCTTTGCCTTGATTTTCCGATACGATGTCAATCAACCCCATCAGGAGCCGAACAAGGTCGGGTTCATCCTGATGGGGGGAATCCATGATGCCGGATGGAACGCCACCCAATACGAGGCCATCCAGCAGGCCTGCAGCCAAATGGGCGTGGATCTCCTGGTGAAGGAATACGTCCGGGAAAATACCGGGGAATGCATCCAAGCCATACGGGAGCTGGCCGATGAGCATGTCGGCATGATTTTCTTGTCCAGCTACGCCTACCCGGCAGAGGCCAAGGATATCATAAAGGAGTATCCCCGCATTTCCTTTGTCACGAATTCCGCCGAACACCATGCCAGGAACATGACCTCCTTTTTTGTCCGCATGTACCAGGTGCGTTACCTGGCAGGGGCAATCGCCGGAATGAGGACAAAGACGGGAATCATCGGATATGTGGCAGCCATGCCGAATTCCGCAGTCCAACGGAACATCAACGCCTTCGCTCTGGGGGTGCAGCGCGTGAATCCTCAGGCAAAGGTGCTCGTGGCCTGGACGGGAAGCTGGCAGGATGAACCAAAGGAGGCCGAAAATGCAAGAAAGCTCGTGGCAGCCGGAGCAGATGTCCTGACCTATCACCAGGACGGAAAAACCGTGGCCGATACGGCAAAGGAACTGGGCGTGGATTTCATCGGCGACCACGAGAGAATCGACGATGACTCCCCCCACAACCTGACCTCCGTGGTCTGCCGCTGGGAGATCTATTACGCGAACATCCTCCGGAACTACCTGAAGGGAGAGCTTAATGCCGTGAACAACCACTGGCTGGGCATTGAGCAGAGGACCATCTATCTCAGCAAATACGGAGATGCCGTTACCGAAGATATCCAGGATCAGACGGACCGGCTAAAACAGGAACTCCTGGAGGGATATCCCATCTTCACAGGTGAAATATATGACAACCAAGGAAACCTTCGCTGTGCGGAGGACGAAACCATCAAAGACGATGCCTTGCTGAAACGCATCAACTGGCTTGTGAAGGGAGTGGAAATCCTTGAGTGAGAGACCCGCAGAAACGGGACACATGCAGCCCGGAACCATGGGAGTCAGCACAAAGGTTTTTCTGGAAATCCTGGTGCTTGCCCTTGCGCTCGCCCTCATCGGCTTTCTCATGCAAAACAAGATGGATGAGCTCCTGAATGACACCGTGGAGCAGTCCGTTGCCCGCCAGGCCGCGGACTTTTCCGTATTGGCCGAGGAACGTTTCAAAAAAGAACTGGCGGAGCTCCGCTATGCGGCCCGCTATCTGGAGTCCCATCCAGAGGAAGCAAAGGATGTGGTCTCAAACTTTGAGGATGCGGGGAAAATCGGGATTACCTACGGCCTGTTCAGCAGGAACCAAGGGGCAATTGTCGGAAACTCCCTGAGCCAAAGGGATTTCCCACAGCTTGCCCATGCCTTTTCCGGCGAAAGCATCGTGGATTACTGCCATGGAATGGGATTGCTGTTTGCCGTGCCGGTCTGTCACGGAGACAATGTGCGCTACATCCTCTATCGCCTTTACAGCGAGGATATTCTCACGGAAACCTTTGGCCTGGAGGAATACAACGCCGAAAGCCGCATCCTGATCCGCGAGAGGACGGGACAGCTCATCGTTCCTTATGCAAACTACAGCGAAAGGGATCGCATCTTCTTCCGGGACAGTACCATACAGTCGGATTTCAAGCGGGTGCGGGATAAATTGGCCAGCAGCAAATCTGCGGCAGTCTATTCCGAAGGCAAGCAGGGAAAATATTTCCTCTTTGGCGCAGACCTGCCGCAGACGAACTGCTCCATGATCGGCTACGTGCCATGGGAGGCCGTGGCAGGCAGCATGTCCCGCATCCACCAGCTGGTCCTTGCCGTCGTGTCCATGCTTCTCCTCCTGGTTGCCACTGCCAGCATTTATCTCTTCTTTGTGCAGTCGAAGGTAATGGAAAGCGATGCTCTCAGGGAGGCAAAGGAGATCGCAGACCGGGCGAATCATGCAAAGAGCGACTTTCTGGCCAGCATGAGCCACGAAATCAGGACCCCAATCAATACGGTTCTCGGAATGAATGAAATGATCCTCCGCGAGTCCCATGAGAATGACATCCGAAAGTATGCGCAGACCATCGGAAGCGCAGGGCAGTCTCTCCTTGCGCTCATCAATGACATCCTGGATTTTTCAAAAATCGAGTCCGGCCACATGAAACTGGTGGAGACCGCCTATCAATTGGATTCCCTGCTCTACGACATCATGAACAGCATCGAGCCGAGAGCCAGGGAGAAAGGGCTTGCCTTCCAGATCCATGTGTCCGAGAACCTGCCAAACAATCTCGTCGGTGATGTTGCCCGCATCCGGCAAATCATCCTCAATCTTCTCACCAATGCCGTAAAATACACGCCAAAGGGCAGCGTGACTTGTTCCCTTTCCGGCACACATACCAGGAAAGATGAGATCCTTCTTTCCATTTCCGTGACGGACACAGGCATCGGCATCCGGGAGGAAGACAAGGAGCATCTGTTCCAGGAGTTCGAGCGTCTGGACATGGTGCGGAACCAAAGCATCGAGGGAACAGGGCTGGGGCTCGCCATCACCTGCAATCTCCTGCGGATGATGAACGGAGACATTCAGGTGGAAAGTGTCTACGGAGAGGGAAGCACCTTCCGCGTCCAGTTCCCCCAGAAAATCGCATCCGGGAATGATTCCTCCTCTCCTTTCAGTGTTTTCTCCCATCACAGAAAGGAGCACCGGCAGGCCGGCCCAACCTACCATGCAAGTTTTGTGGCACCCGAGGCAAAGGTGCTGTTGGTGGACGACAATGAGATGAACCTTCTGGTTGTCCAGAGTCTCCTGAAGCAAACGAAGGTGCAGGTCACAGCCTGCCAGAGCGGGCTGAAAGCCTTGGAGGAACTGGAGGCCCAGACCTTCGACATCATTCTTCTGGACCACATGATGCCCGATATGGACGGCATCGAGACCCTGAAACGCGCCCGGGAAATCGCGGGAGGCAGATACAAGGACACACCGATCATCGTCCTGACCGCCAATGCCATCGCAGGAGCTAGGGAAATGTTTCTGGCAGCCGGCTTTTCCGGCTATCTCAGCAAACCGGTGGCAGGGGAAGACCTGGAGAAAATGATCCACAAGTATCTGCCGCCGGAAAAGATACAACCAGCGGCGACTGTGCCGGAAAAACTGCCGCCGGAAAAGATACAGCCAGCGGAACCCTTGCCGGAAAAGCTGCCCGAGGAAAAAGAGCCCTCCTCCCCGAAAACGCAAGATGCCCATATCGATTACACCATGGGCCTAAATTACAACGGAGGGATGAAGGACACCTATGAGACGGTGCTTTCCATGTTCCATGCACTGAAGGACGAGAAAAAGAAAAAGATACAGGAAGCCTTTGAGCAGAATGACTGGAAAAATTATACGATTTTCGTCCATGCGCTGAAATCCACCTCCCTCCTCGTGGGATGCAAGGACCTTTCCGAGGGCGCAAAATCGTTGGAAATGGCAGGCAAGAAACTCCAGATTGCGGAAGCATCGGAACTGGAGAAGAATGCCAGCCTCGAATACATCCGGGCACATCATGAGGAAGTCATGGCCCTTTACGATGTCATTGCTGAGGAAGCCGGGAACGGAACACAGTAGCTACATCGAGTAGGAAGGATTTCTTAGAAATCTCGACCTCTCACGCCACCGTACATACCGTTCGGTACACGGCGGTTCCTCATTTTTCCCTCACTCGAAGATAATAGTCCGTCATTGACATATAACCGAGGCGGGCTATTTCTTTATTGAGAAGCACGGAATTCAGCATTAACGTGGCTCTCCATACACCTTTTCGGCAGTTTGCCATTTCGTGCCCCTCCCATTCCGGTAGGTGGTAACTACGTATCATTCGGTAGCGCGTCCTCACTCTCTTCCATTGCTTCCAGTAAATAGCCAGGATTTTCCTCCTCATAGGATTTCTTGGCAAAGAAATGCCGGTCTGCACCTGATGCAGCCGAGTATCGCCGAGCTTATAGAAAAGCTGGACTCCCCGGATCGAAAAACAAGCATACAAAAGGCCGTCCATCAGTTGCTGATGAACGACCGACCAAACCGTAACAAACTCAAAAAGGTCAAACGTACGACGAGGCAGAGAAGTGCAGTCAGGAACTGGCAGACAGGCTACACCAGACACAGAAACGCCTCAATGCCGTCAAGCGTTGTCTGTCACGGGAAAATCCCCAGACGATGTATCGGGTGATAAGGCCGAAGCCTGGGAACAGCACTGCGCCGGGAGTGACTGCCAATCATGACACTTCCATAGTCAAGTCGGCTGTGACTATCATTGCCGATACCATGCTCGGCGACAAGGATGCTGTTCAACTGGTGGCACGGTCAAACGAGGACGGACTGGAGACAGCGAGAACTAGAAAAAGATGCCTTGGGCTGGAAGTCCACCCCCCCCGGAGTTTTACGGCACATGGGGACGAGGTCATCGGCAATATCACAGTACATCTACAAAATCGCACCTTGGAAATTCGCCTATCACATGATAGACTATAGGTAATGTTATGCTATGTCCAACAAAGGTATTGGTATAGCCACAAAAAATGATGCAAATCAAGCAATACAAGGGATAGCGGGACGTTTCATCAAGTCCTTCCAACGGATGCTATTCCCCGTGGAGAACACCACGCGGGGCAGTTTGGAAAGTCTATCCTGAATGGACTCCTTGCAGTAAATCATTTGGGTATACCAATCCAAGCAGGGGTGATTTGGTGTACCATTCTGAGGTTTTTGCCTGTACCAATACTCTTACTGGACATAGCATAACTATATCGTTATTCCCGAAGTGTCCTCAGAGCGATGCCGCTATATCCCCATTGGGTACATGGATGATTCCGTCCTGTGCAGTAATCTGCTGAAACTCATGCCCAATGCCACTCTCTATCATTTCGGAATATTGACCTCCAACGTCCACATGGCTTGGATGCAGGCAGTGGCGGGACGCCTCAAAAGTGACTATCGCTACTCTACGGGCAGTTATCGAGGGGCCGTCCGTGTTGTCAGCGCGGGCGGCTTTTTATTATTGTGCTTGAAAATGTTGGGCTGACGATTCACTCACGCCAAGATAATTCTTTAATGCACCCTGCAACAAGTGGGAGTAGTTGACCTTCTCCTTGCGGGCGAGAATATCGAGCCAGCGCGGAATGGTTACAGTTTTGGTGGTGGATTTGTTAAGCATTTTTTCACGGAAGGGCGGCATCCATGCTTCAATCATTACGATTGACCCATTGCTGTCATCCGGCTTTACATCAGACACGCGGGAAGGTTCCGGGATGTTTCTGCCGTCCTCTTCCATGCTGTAAAGATGAAGTTGCAGTGCTTCCTTTGCATTCTTGAAAGCCTCCTCCATGGAATGAGCGCAGGGGAGGCAACCGGGAAGATCCGGAAACTCAATAGCAATTCCGTCCGGATCATCATAGAATACTGCCGGATAAACATAAGTGTCTTTCATAGTGAAACCTCCTTTATATTTCGAGGGAGAGTGCGTCATATCAAGGGAAGACGACGCCCGATTGTCTTGAGATACTGTTTAGCGTCCTTCGGGGAATGTCCTTTACCGGGTGAGTGACTGTCACGATTCCGGGCTTTGTCGGATGTGCGAAGTGGTGATGATCGCCTTTGCATCGAACCTCTGCCCAACCATCGGCATTCAGTATCTGGATAACCTCCCTCGATGAGTAACTTTTCATTTTCTTTCCCCTTTCAACTATATAATAACAAATATAATTATATGTGTCAATAAAGAAAATAAATATTTTTATATTTATTTTGACGCCCTGTTATCGGGCGGCTTTTTTATTTGCCCGTATCTTTATCTGCCGAGATAATCCCGATATCGGAAGAGCCAGTAAGTATGCGGCGCGTCTTGTCCTGGGCATAGAGCTTTGCCCGGAACTTTGCGGCTTTTTCCTCTATGGCGGGATCAACAGGGAGGGCGGCGGGGGATGTGTCCGAATCGTTCTCCTGCCTTTGTGCCAGGTGTATGTGACTGGTGGCTTTGAGCCTAGAAAACACGGTGGGTCTAGCAAATTTTTGTGTTAGGTGTAGTTAGGCGTATTTTAGCGATATTGAAGCTATAAGCAGACAAAATGCAGACAAAAAAAGCTGCATACGGCGAGAGGGATTTCCCCCCCTTCCGTATGCGGCTTTTTTTCAGCCTTGTTCTATCCACGTCGGCACATGCACGCGGAGGCCGTATGCACGGATAATGTCAAGATAGCCACTGTCGATGTAGACACGCTTCCCTGTTTCCCGTCTTGCGGGCAATGAGACGACCTTGCCCTGCTCCTCGAAATAGACGGCCAGGCCGTTGTTCAATAACTTCCACGTCCTCCCCCAGCTTCTCCTTGGCAGAGGCTATGGCCTTTTCCCTGACTGCATCTGTAATTCCATCCGGAAACGAAACATTTCCTTGTGTTGCCAGTTCCTGCAAATAGCGTTTGTTTGGGAAGAATCCTTTTTCTGGAAGAATTTTTCCGATAAGGTAACCGTAATTGCTGCTCCA
>Ga0256405_10001015_pt1 | contig 83719 bp, 73 predicted proteins | sample RumenRJG_02DNA_FD_189096 | JGI IMG/M metagenome (GOLD analysis project Ga0256405, IMG submission 189096) | Bovine rumen microbial communities from Lethbridge, Alberta, Canada - RJG_02 | ecosystem: Host-associated > Mammals > Digestive system > Stomach > Rumen | place: Canada: Alberta... | reverse complement strand
GCTCCGTTAAATGCATCAATGTTTTTTTCTGCCAGTATCCTTTCAAATATACGATCACCCAGCTGTTTTATTTTTGTAACAAGAAATCCACCATTTGTCTTCATAATTTAATACTCCTATATCGTAGCTTTATACTACGATATAGGAGTATTTTTGTCAAGCACACATATCATAACTTCCGGTATAACGCGCTAACACATTATCTCTACAAACTGCCAGTTTGTTAATTTCACTGTCTTTCATTATACAGAATCCTTATTCGTCACGGAATACCAAATCTATATAAAGAATTGAACCCCTAACCCCGTCCCCAAGGGTCCAAACGAGAAAAAAATAGAGAGAGTCGATTGACTCTCTCTACAAAAGATTGCTCTTTATTATTTGTTAGCAATTGCTGCCTGTGCTGCTGCAAGTCTAGCAACAGGTACACGGAATGGAGAACAAGATACATAGTCCAAACCGATCTTGTGGCAGAATTCTACGGAGGAAGGATCTCCACCGTGCTCACCACAAATACCTACGTGAAGCTTGTTGTTAACTGGCTTACCAAGTTTGATAGCAGTTTCCATAAGCTTACCAACACCGGTCTGATCCAGTTTAGCAAATGGATCGTTCTCGAAGATCTTTGCATCATAGTAAGCATTTAAGAACTTACCTGCATCATCACGGGAGAAACCGAATGTCATCTGAGTTAAGTCGTTAGTACCGAAGCAGAAGAAGTCAGCTTCTTTAGCGATTTCATCAGCAGTTAAAGCTGCTCTAGGAATCTCGATCATAGTACCAACTTCGTATTCAAGGTTAGCACCAGCTGCTTTGATTTCTGCATCTGCAGTCTCAACAACTACTTTCTTAACGTATTTTAATTCTTTTACATCACATACAAGTGGAATCATGATTTCTGGTTTTACTTTCCAGTCAGCATGTTTCTTCTGTACGTTGATAGCTGCACGGATAACAGCTTTAGTCTGCATAGCTGCGATTTCAGGATATGTTACAGCAAGACGGCAACCTCTGTGACCCATCATTGGGTTGAATTCATGCAGAGAGCTGATGATGTCTTTGATTTCCTGAACGGATTTATTCTTAGCTTTTGCAAGTTTCTCGATATCTGCTTCTTCAGTAGGTACGAACTCATGAAGAGGTGGATCTAAGAAACGGATGGTAACTGGGTTACCTTCAAGTGCTTCGTATAACTGCTCGAAGTCACTCTGCTGATAAGGAAGAATCTTAGCAAGAGCTTCTTCTCTTTCTTCAGCTGTATCGGAGCAGATCATTTCACGGAATGCAGCGATTCTGTCTGCTTCGAAGAACATATGCTCTGTACGGCAAAGACCGATACCTTCAGCGCCAAGCTCACGAGCTTTCTTTGCATCTGCAGGTGTATCAGCGTTTGTACGAACTTTCAAAGTTCTGTATTTGTCAGCCCAAGCCATGATACGGCCGAACTCACCAGCGATTGTTGCATCTACAGTAGCGATTACGCCGTCATAGATGTTACCAGTTGTACCATCAATGGAGATGAAGTCACCTTCGTGGAATTCTTTGCCACCAAGAGTGAATTTCTTGTTAGCTTCGTCCATAACGATGTCACCACAACCGGATACGCAGCACTCACCCATACCACGAGCTACTACTGCAGCGTGGCTGGTCATACCACCACGAACAGTCAGGATACCCTGAGCAGCTTTCATACCGGTGATATCTTCTGGAGATGTCTCAAGACGAACAAGTACAACTTTCTCGCCACGAGCAGCCCATTCTACAGCGTCATCAGCTGTGAATACAACTTTACCACAAGCAGCACCTGGGGAAGCACCAAGACCTTTACCCATTGGTGTAGCAGCTTTCAATGCCTTAGCATCGAACTGTGGGTGAAGCAGAGTATCTAAGTTACGAGGATCAATCATAGCTACTGCTTCTTCTTCTGTTCTCATGCCTTCATCTACTAAATCGCAAGCGATCTTTAATGCAGCCTGAGCAGTTCTCTTACCATTTCTGGTCTGCAGCATGTAAAGTTTACCATTTTCAACAGTGAACTCCATATCCTGCATATCTCTGTAGTGTTTTTCAAGAGTAGAGCAAACTTCCTTGAACTGTTTGAATGCTTCAGGGAATTTCTGCTCCATTTCTGTAATGTGCATAGGTGTACGAACACCGGCAACTACGTCTTCACCCTGTGCGTTTGTAAGGAATTCACCAAACAGACCTTTTGCACCTGTTGCAGGGTCACGGGTAAATGCAACACCGGTACCGCAATCATCGCCCATGTTACCGAAAGCCATAGACTGTACGTTTACAGCAGTACCCCAAGAATATGGGATATCGTTATCACGACGATATACGTTAGCACGTGGGTTATCCCAGCTACGGAATACAGCTTTGATAGCGCCCATGAGCTGTTCCTTAGGATCGGAAGGGAAGTCCTGACCGATTTTCTCTTTGTATTCAGCTTTGAACTGGTTAGCAAGTTCTTTTAAGTCTTCAGCAGTAAGTTCAACGTCCTGTTTAACGCCTCTATCTGCTTTCATTTTATCGATTAATTCCTCGAAGTACTTTTTACCAACTTCCATAACTACGTCGGAGTACATCTGGATAAATCTTCTGTAGCAGTCCCAAGCCCATCTAGGATTACCGGACTTAGCTGCGATTACTTCTACTACTTCTTCATTTAAACCAAGGTTCAGGATGGTATCCATCATACCTGGCATGGAAGCACGTGCACCGGAACGAACGGAAACAAGAAGTGGATTCTCTTTATCACCGAACTTTTTGCCGGTGATTTCTTCCATCTTACCGATGTATTCATTGATCTGGCCCTGGATTTCAGCGTTGATTTCGCGTCCATCTTCATAGTACTGTGTACAAGCTTCTGTTGTAATTGTGAAGCCCTGTGGTACAGGAAGACCAATGTTGGTCATTTCAGCAAGGTTAGCACCCTTACCGCCAAGAAGCTCACGCATGTCTGCGTTACCTTCTTTGAATAAGTAAACCCATTTTTTCATTTTTACTCTCCTTCTATCTTATCGCATACCGCCAGAATGCGGTATTTTACAAGAATTAGAACCGTCCCTTGACGGTCTCGCCTAAATAGTATAGCACAAGCGCATAGCAGTTTCCACTTTTTTTTAGTCATTTTTCATTGAAAAATAAGGGTTTTTAGAATATAAGGGCTTGCAAAGATTCTACTTTTTTGTAAAATAGTCCATGGAGCAATTAAAAGATTTTATATATTAAGGAAAAAGAACATGATTCAAGCAAGTAACATTTCTCTTCGAGTTGGTAAAAAAGCCCTCTTCGAAGATGTCAACATCAAATTTACTGAAGGTAACTGCTACGGCCTTATTGGTGCCAACGGTGCAGGTAAATCTACCTTCTTAAAGATTCTCTCCGGTAAGTTGGAGCCTACCAGCGGTGATGTCATCATCACTCCCGGCCAGAGACTTTCCGTATTGGAGCAGGATCACTTTAAGTATGATTCTTATCAGGTACTGGATACTGTCATCATGGGTAATGCCAGACTGTATGAAATCATGAAAGAAAAAGAAGCCATCTATGCAAAAGAGGATTTCACTGACGAAGATGGTATCCGTGCCAGCGAATTAGAGGCAGAATTTGCCGAAATGGATGGCTGGGATGCTGAGACCAATGCTGAAATGCTCTTAAATGGTCTGGGCGTAGACACTGAAAATCACTACAAGATGATGAGCGAGTTGGACGGTAGCTTGAAGGTAAAGGTACTTTTAGCAAAGGCTCTTTTTGGTAATCCTGACATCCTGCTTTTGGATGAGCCTACCAACCACCTTGACTTAGATGCTATCGCTTGGCTGGAAGAGTTCCTCATCAATTTCGAGAACACAGTCATCGTAGTATCCCATGACCGTTATTTCTTAAATAAAGTTTGTACCAATATCGCTGATATCGACTATGGTAAAATTCAGCTTTTCGCAGGAAACTACGACTTCTGGTATGAGTCCAGCCAGTTGATTTTAAAACAGCGTAAAGAAGAAAACCGTAAGAAAGAGGAGCAAATCAAAGAGTTGCAGGAATTCATCTCCCGTTTCTCCGCCAATGCTTCTAAATCCAAACAGGCTACTTCCCGTAAGAAAGCCCTGGAGAAAATTCAGCTGGATGACATTCGTCCATCTAGCCGTAAGTATCCATACATCGATTTCAGACCGGAAAGAGAAATCGGTAATGACGTACTTCTCGTAGAGAATCTATCCAAGACTATCGATGGCGTGAAAGTTTTAGATAACATTTCCTTCATCGTAGGTCGTGACGATAAAATCGCTTTCGTTGGCGGCAACGAACTTGCAAAGACTACTCTCTTCCAGATTTTAGCTGGTGAGATGGAGCCTGACGAAGGTACTTACAAATGGGGTGTTACCACTTCCCAGGCATATTTCCCGAAGGATAATACCAAAGAATTTGACAATGACTTAAATATCACAGAGTGGCTGACAGGCTACTCCGCTATCAAGGATGTCACCTATGTACGTGGTTTCCTTGGTCGTATGCTTTTTGCCGGTGATGACGGTGTAAAGAAAGTCAAAGTCCTCTCCGGTGGTGAGAAGGTTCGTTGCCTTCTTTCCAAGATGATGATCAGTGGTGCCAACTGTCTCATTTTTGATGAGCCTACTAACCACTTAGACATGGAAAGTATCACTGCTTTGAACCAGGGTATGATCAAATTCCCTGGCGTAGAGCTCTTCTCCTGTCACGATCACCAGGTGGTACAGACTACTGCAAATCGTATCATTGAGATTCTGCCTGATGGCTCTATCATCGATAAGATGACCACTTACGATGAGTACTTAGAGAGCGATGAAATGGCTAGAAAACGTACCGTTTACACCAGTAACGTAACTGAAAACGAAGACGGTGAAGAAGTAGAAGAATAATGATAAAGCCCCGCCCTACCATGGACGGGGTTTGTCATATGCAGATAAGAAAGAAAGGGGACACTATGATAGACTTACATACACACACTTGCAAATCAGATGGCTCTCTCACTCCTACTGAGCTACTGGATCACGCAAAGGAAGTTGGGCTGGATGCCATCGCCATCACAGATCATGATACAGTAGATGGCATCGAGGAAGCGATGGCTTATGCCAAGACTATCGGCATTCGTTTTATCCCCGGCATCGAAATCAGCGCCGAGCGGGAGGGTCACGATATCCACATCGTAGGACTTTTTATCGACCATACGAATTCGGAATTCAAGGAGACACTGCAAGGTTTCATGGAGTCCAGAGATCGAAGAAATGAAAAAATGTGCGCCATGCTCCGGGAAGGCGAAGGGATGGATATCTCCGTGCCACAGCTGATGGAAATGTTTCCGGATTGTGTGCTGACTCGTGCGCACTATGCCAGATATATGCTGGAAAAGGGTTATATCAAGTCTGTCTACGAAGCCTTCGAGCGCTTCATCGGTGACGGCAAGCCATACTTCATTACCAGAGAAAAAGTAGAATGCAAGAAAGCCATCGAACTGATTCTCATGGCTGGAGGCGTGCCGATTCTGGCGCACCCCTATCTCTATCATCTAAGTGACAGACGCATCGAAGAGCTAATCGTAGAGTTGAAGGGATATGGTCTGGCCGGCATCGAAGCTCACTACACCACTCACTCCGCCGCCGAAACCCGCCAGGTTATCGAATGGGCTAAGAAATATGGTCTTTTGGTCAGCGGTGGCTCTGATTTTCATGGTGCAGCGAAACCCAAAACTTTCTTAGGTAAGGGCTTCGGGGATTTGTATGTGGATGATTCCGTACTTGAGAAGATTGCTGCGTACCACGCTACGAAGTAAAGCCGGCTGACGCTGTTAGGACGCGTAATTCCATGAGTTCAATTGTAAATGCAGTGTTGAAAGAAGTTTTCGCTTTCGACACTGCATTATTTTTGTGCCTTTTTTGTTTGTTACAGTGCCCCTTCACGTTGTGAGTTCCGGCACTGTATGTTTAGATTTCCGGTTTTGACGTTTTACAGTGCGGATTCTTTTTCAATTCTCCGACACTGTAAAGTATAATTTCCGGTTCTTACGTTCTACAGTGCGGACCCCTTTTCAATTCTCCGACACTGTAATGGGAAAATTCATGACCATACGCACTACAGTGCGGACCCTTTTTCAATTCTCCGGCACTGTAATGGGGAAATTCCAGCCCCTACGCACTACAGTGCGGGCCCTTTTTCAATTCTCCGACACTGTAATTAACTAGATTATGCATAGGGAAGCCCATAGAAGGCCGGCAAATTACAGTATCCCGTTAGGGCGCGCCCATGGCGCGCAAACACAAAAAATAGGCGGTGAAACCGCCTATTTTCTATTTTGATTCCTTCCTCATGTATTACACTGTAAAGCCGGATGGCGCTGCTAGGGCGCGTATGATCTCGGCCAAGCCGTCGTGGTTATTGTCTGTGGTGGTGATGATGTCTGCGAGGGCTTTGGCGGAGTCGGTGCCGTTGCACATGACTACGGCATGGCCTGCCGCCTGCAGCATGGATAGGTCGTTGTCCGCGTCTCCTGCTGCATAGGTATTCTCGATGTCTACGCCGAAGTACCTGGCTACATCTAAGATTGCATTTCCCTTACCGGAGTCACATGGCATAATTTCCAAGAAAGAAGGTTCTGAGAATAATGTAGTAATCCCATCACCATCTTCCGTCTCGCCGCAGTCTCCTCTCTTTTTGCCTTCGCCCCCTCTCTCACCATCACAGCTAACGCCGTCTTCCGGCAAGAAAGAAAGTTTCTCTCTGATTCTCTCCTGCAACTCCAACAGTTTCTCATGTCCATCTAAAGCGATGGCAAGCATCTTGTAAGGTTCTTCTCCAAACTCTAGGATGTCATCGGTGAGGATGGCTTCCATGCGGGAGTTGGTCAGATAATAGTCCAGTTCCTCTCCTTCCGTAGAGGCTACCACTTTATGCTTGTGGTAGGTTTGAAGGTAGATGCCGGATTCCCGGCATAGGTCACGGATGATGCGGGCAGTCTCCAAAGGAATGGTGTGCTTTGCGATAGTAGCGCCATCCTTGGTGCGCCATGTGTGGCCACCATTGTAAGAGACGATGACGATATCCTCTGTAGGGAGGCCTGCTCTCCGCAGTACGCCCAGGATGCTTTCAGAAGCTCTGCCGGAAGCAATGACAAATTGATTGCCTGCTGCCAAATACGCCTTGATGGCATCCAAGGTCTTGTCCGTTACCTTCTTCTCGTCATTTAAGAGGGTCCCGTCTAAATCTGAAAAAAATAAATACATACTACTCCACGTCTTTTAATTCATTGACTGCTTTCATGATTTCCTCTCTGGCAGCCTCAAAGCAATGCATGACCTTCGGATTGAAGATGCCGCGGTCGCCTTCCAGAATCATATCAAATGCTCTGTCCGGCTCATAGATAGCGCCATAGATTCGACTGGAAATCATGGTGTCGAATTCGTCCGCTACGCCTACGATTTGCGCTGCGATTGGGATTTCGTCCCCAATCAGCTTATAGGGTACGCCATTCCCATCGTATCTTTCATGATGGTATTGAACGATGTCCAAACAATATTGCATAAAGGGAGATGGATTCTCTCCTGCCATACCCCTGATGATTTCTGCACCTTTGGCACAGTGGATGGCCAGGATTTCTTCTTCCTGCGGAGTGAGCTTGGTAGGTTTAAAAAGAATCGTCTCCGGTACTGCCGCTTTACCAATATCATGGATAGCGGAAGCGTTTTTGATATACTCTACATCCTTCTCCTCTAAATGGTATTCCGGGAAGTAGGTGGCCACCTTTTCCGCCACCAATTCTGTAATCACTTTTACACGCTGAATATGTCTGAAGTTGCCGGCTGCCCTGAACTCTGAGACGTTACCCAGGGTTTCCGTCATCTTCTCGCCAAACTCCAGCACAGCTTCACTGGTTCTGCGCAGCTCTTCCGTCTTTTCTAATAAAACCTGTTCCAGATGCTGCTCATTTTCCCACAGTTTCACCAGGTTCTTGATACGTTTCGTCACGATAAAGACATCATAAGGCTTACTGATAATGTCATAAGCCCCCATTTCAAAAGCTTTCTGCTTGGTTGCTGTGCTATCTTCACCGGTGATGATGACTACCGGTACCTTGTCCAGTAGTTTGGTATGTTTCATGTAAGTCAGCACACCGAATCCATCCACCTTAGGCATCAGCAAATCCAGCAGGACAACTGCAATGTCCTGGGCATGCTCTGTCAGGATGTCGATGGCTGCCTCGCCATCTTCTGCCTCCAGAATCTCATATTCATCTTTGAACATTCTGACCAGCAGTCTTCTATTTACATCTTGATCTTCTACAACTAATATTTTTTCTTTCAAGATTTTCCCCTTTCTCGTTACGCCTGTCCTGTGTTTTGATAGGCTGCTACCAGATTATCCTTTCTTCTAAAGGTGACCTTGCTCACCTCTTTGGAAATGAGAATGTTTGCTAAATCGATGCGAATCGCCACCTTTGGATAGATGGTGCCATCAATTCTGACATAGGCTGTCTCTGCCAATTTCATCTTTTCCTCATTTTCCTGAAGCTCCTTGGACAATGCCAGTCGCTCATTGATTTTCATACACAGAGCAAGCACGATTTTCTCATGCTGGTCATTTTCTACATGTAGATTCTTTTCGAAAACTTCAATTTGTTCCGTCAGTGCATGTATCTGCTTTCTCAGTTCTCTGATTTTGGTGATAGTTTCATCGTCAGCGCCTACCCTAACTATAGTAGATACTTCGCTGGCGTTACCGATGTTGGTGGCTTTCACATAGGCCTGTGCCCTGGTGACACCACCAATGATGGTGCTGCGCTTACCGGAGACGATGACGCCCATATGTCCTGTCACGTCCGAGTTCATCAGATAGTTGCAGTTCACAGTTCCGCTGGCTACTACCTTGGCATTCTCAAAGAACTTGCCAATGACATTGCCTTTGGTCGTAATCTCGCACTCGTTATTTCCCAGGACACCACTCTTTAAGAGGATGTCTCCGCCTGCTTCAATGAAGGCGCCTTCCACGACACCATTGATGGTGACATTGCCGCCCGCCTTGATGTGCATACCACTACGTACCGCGCCGGTTACCAGCACATCACCATTGAAGTCGATATTACCAAATTTCACATCCAAGTCTCCCGATACCTCGAAGACATTGGAAACATAAATCTGTCCATTTTTGAATTCGATCTTGCCGTCCAGGTCAGAGAAATATTCCTCTGCATCCTCCGACATGTGGAATCCCTTTCCACGAAGTGCCGGTTTGTCCTTGCCTTTCTTTGGCAAAAGGATTTTACCACGCACTGTATACCCCATAGCGCCACCGGTTGCCTTATGGTACCTGGCAATCAACTGGCCCTCTTCTACCTTTTCAAACAGGTCTACATCCAAGTAATCTACCGAACCGTCTTCCATCACCTTCGGTGTGGAGTCTATCTTGGTTCGGAAGAGAAACTCGAAATCCCCATCCTTGCCGTCTACCGGTGGCTTACCCTCTGCCACTACGATAGCTCTATCCGTCAGATTCTCACTGGCGATACGGCTTAGCAATTCTTCCTTGACCCCATGCTTTACGCCGGCTTGTCGAAGCAGTTCCTTCAGGTCATCTACGGTGTAAGGATTCCCGTCAGGCTTTGCTCTCAGGTAGATGGTGGCTTCCATGTCTTCTTCGCCCAGATCGATCAAATTGTTATATTGATCGGTGTACTGCATGCCCTTCCCCCTTTATTCTGAGATACCTGCTTCTGCCATTAATTCCAGCCGCATGTTGTGCATCTGTGTTGCTGTATATTCCGGTTTCGCATAGACATTTACATCGATGCCCGCTTCCAGTCCCAGGATGATTTCCTGTGTCTGTGCTTCGGTGAAATCGTCTGATGTACCACTATCACCGGATTCTTCTGCTTCTAACACTCCTTTTCTAATATCTGCAGGAGAGAAGGAAGGATGTGCCCATTTCTTCACATCTACCCCTTTCTCCAATCCAATTCTAAGTTCTACCATTTGCTGCCAGTATAGTTCCGGTCTGGCATAAACCGATACGTCCAGTCTTTCCTCCAGGCCTACGCGTATCTCTCGCATTTGGAAACAGTTGAAATCTTCCTTTGCATAAATGCTGGGATCCACATGGGTTTCCAGGCCCTTACGAATCTGCTGAATCTGCTCACAGCTAAAGTCTTTTCGAATATAAGGCGATACCTCCACGCCTCTTTCTTTAGCCTTCAAAATAGCATAAAGCTGTTCGCCATCATACCCTGCTTTGGCGAATTCGCTGACATCCAAGTCCTCCTGCAATCCCTGGAAAATCATTTCCATGACATCCCCGGTATAGTGAGACTCTGCATATCCGGTCATATCCAGACCAATCTCCAAGCCTTTTCTCACAACCCTCATCACTCTGGCCGTATACTTCGGTGTGGCGTATTTGCTTACATCCACGCCACTCTCCAGTCCCAGTCTGATTTCTTTCATCTGAAACCAGTTATAGGTCAGTTTCTTGTAAATGGTGACATCTACTCCGGCTTCCAGACCCTTACGAAGTTCTTCCATATGGGCTGCTGTGAATTCCGGTTTATCATAGATGGATACGTCCACGCCGCTTTCAAGTCCCTTACGGATTTCGTGAACCTGCATCCAATCCATGGAAATCGCATATTTACTAAGGTCATGGCCAATTGCCAGTCCTTTTCGTAATTCCCTCATCATAAAAGCACTGAAGTTTGGATTATCGACAATGCGTAAATCCAGATTGTCCTTCTTCGTCCTATAGATTTGATGTAGCTGATCTGCTGTATACCCCTTCGTTCTCAACTCTTCTTCTCCCAAACCTTCCATGCGGCACAACTGCATCTCTTTGTCGTAGTCCCGCCCTACGACCAACATGTTAAACCTATCCATTCCGCTCTCCTTCTACACAGCCCTATGTTTTCTCTGACTAATATCTTCCGTATGGAGTATTATTCTCCGGCACCTGTGGGTCATAGGGCACGCCCCACTCTTCTAGCTTATCTAAATAGGCCTTCGCAGCATTCCCCATGTGCTCCTGCAGCCCAAAGCTTACGGTCTGTGCAAACCAATGCTTCGCTTTTCCAAAATGAGACAGAGCAAATTCGTTCCGTCCCATAAAGTAGCAATATTTATAGAATTCATACCGAGTATTCAATCTTCCCTGCTTGTACAGCTTTGTGAGGAAATCAATGGCTTTCACATACTGTCCCGTCAGCATCATCTCCCGGAAATTCAGTTCCATCTCCAGCATATAGCCTTGCCTTCTCAGCAAAGCTCCCAAATTCACATTCTCCAACCAGGTTTCTCTAAAGTGCTTCATGCAGATTTCAAAATTTTCTGCATCTTCCACTTCTCCATAGAATCTGCACCAGAAGTAATCGTACATCATCCTGGTAGTGCCATGAGCCTTCTGCACCTCATTCCACATACCCATCAGGTGGGAGTAGGCGGTGGCAAAATCTCCCTTCAACAAATAGGCATCTGTGGAGAAAACCCTTGGATAGAGCCCTGCACGATAATAGATATAAAACTTCTCAAGGAATTTCATACACTCGATATAAGCGTCGAAATCACAATCATCCACAATGATGGATTGTAAATCCAGATTTCTGAGTAGTACCAGTGCCCGATAGATACTGTACAAGCTCATTAAGGCAAGTCCCAGCACCAGAATAGATGGCTGCAAATGCCTCGTTCCAAAGAAAATAAAAAGAAGCAGCAAAAGGCCCGTAGCCGCAAAAGGCCACACAAGCATAAGTACTGTGTGCAATACTTTTACTTGCATAATCTTTGTGCTGACTTTCACCCTTTTCTGCTTCATACAACCTAGCCCATCACAATCAGATATCTACCGTCTTCGATGTCGAACACTTCCGATTGCTCCAGGATTTCCTCCTCACTGGCTCCGTCTATGTCGATACCTTCCTGTTCAAAGTATTCAAGTACTTCGGCTGCAGAATCCACTACAATCGCCATGCAATCCTCTAAGAATGCCTCTGCCTCCTCTTCACTACTTGCTACCTCTTCTGGGAAGAGTCTACACTGCTTCTCCAAAAAACACTGTAAGACCGCTTCATCATACTCGCTTGTCATAAAGTAACCTCCATTAATAGTTACGTCTTAAGCTTAGAAGTCCCCATACACGTTGATTTTATTAGTTACATTTTATCATACCGGAATATGCTATTCAACAGAATTTACATGTTCTCTAGGCACGAAAACCCTGTCATTTCCACCCTTTTGTCCAGCACCTGCATCCTGTTTTGCTTCTTTGCAAAACTGCGCTTGTGCCATGACGGCTTCCATACCCCTGCGGTTTACCTTTTCGTAGTGGCCATCTGCCTTTAACAGGTAGGATTTGGTATTGTCCCGCATCTGCACTTCCAGGATATGCATAGCGGCAGCCTTGCATTTCTCAGACTCCAGTGGGAACATGATTTCCACACGGCGCTCTAAGTTACGAGGCATCCAGTCGGCACTGGCGCAATAAATCTCGTAGTTGCCTGCATTTTCAAAGTAGAAAATTCTGGCATGCTCCAAGAAATTGCCTACGATGGAATGCACGCAGATATTTTCACTGATTCCGGGAATGCCCACTTTCAGGCAGCAGATTCCCCGGACGATCAAATCAATCTTCACCCCTGCTGCAGAGGCTTCATACAAAGTGGCTATCACATCCGGATCGCATAGGGAATTCATCTTGCCGATGATGTGTGCCGGACGATTTTCCTTTGCTTCCCGCATCTCTCTGCGAATCATATAAAGCAGCTTATCCTTTAGCCAAAGTGGCGCCACAGACAGCTGATTCCAGCTTCTGGGCTCTGAGTAGCCGGACAGCATGTTAAAGACAGCCGTAGCATCCTCTCCAATCTGCTCATTACAGGTCAGAAGTCCTACGTCTGTGTAAAGTTTCGCCGTAGAGTCGTTGTAGTTACCGGTGCCCAGATGCACATATCTGCAGATACCTTCCTCTTCTCTGCGGACCACAAGGGTAATCTTGCAATGGGTCTTTAACCCCACCAGACCATAAATGACGTGGCAGCCTGCCTGCTCCAGTTTCTTGGCCCAGATGATATTGTGTTCTTCGTCGAACCTGGCCTTTAATTCCACCAGTACCGTAACCTGCTTGCCATTCTCCGCTGCCTGAGCTAGGGCCGCAATGATGGGCGAATTACCGGATACACGGTACAGGGTCTGCTTAATAGCCAGTACATCAGGATCCACGGCAGCTCTACGAATAAAGGCCACCACCGGTGCAAAACTCTGGTAAGGATGATGTAGGAAGATATCTCCTTTCTTAATCTGCGAGAAGATATCACAGCCCTCCGGCAATTCCGGCACTGCCTCCGGAGTATAGCCGGGCTCTTTCAAATGTTCAAAGCCTTCCATGCCGTACAGCTTCATCAGCACCGTCAAATCCAATGGTCCGGCGATGGGATACACATCCTCTTTTTCCAGGTCCAGTTCCTTCATCAGTACATCGATGAGCTGCTTATTCATGCCCTTTTCCACCTCGAGACGGATGGCTTGTCCGCGCTGGCGCTGCTTAAGCTGTTTCTCAATTTCTTTTAATAGATCTTCTGCCTCATCTTCGTCGATGCTAAAGTCAGCATTTCGCATGATGCGGAAAGGTCCGGAACTGACGATATCATAGTTCAGGAACAGTTTTCCCATATTTCTTTCGATGATTTCCTCCAAGAAAATCACCTGAATCTGATTCTCCACATCTCCCGGCACCACTACCACACGGGGCAATACGCTTGGGACCTGTACTGTGGCAAATTCCAATTCTTTGCCGCCGGTTTTTTTCTTCACCAAGGCGCCTAGATTCAGAGTTTTATTCCGAATCAAAGGAAAAGGTCTGGAGGAATCCACTGCCATAGGGGTGAGCACCGGATACACTTCCTCCATGAAGTAGTGATCCACATACTTTCCCTGGTTGGAGGTCAGGTCTTCATGGTTTCTGATAATATGTAAACCATTTTCTTCCATCCCCGGAAGCAATTGCTTCTCATAGACATTGTATTGTTCCTTTACGAAGTCGTGGGTATCTGCCATCACAGCAGTAAGCTGCTGTTTGGCGGTCATACCTGCGATATCCTTCTTTCGATAGCCGGCATTTACCATGTCTTTTAGGGAGGCCACCCGCACCATAAAGAATTCATCTAAATTGGAACTGGTAATACTTAAGAATTTCAAACGCTCCATAAAAGGCGTCTTTACATCCTTTGCTTCCCCCAGGATACGGCGATTAAAGAGTAGCCAGCTTAATTCGCGATTGGTAAAGTATTCGGGATTTGTATACTTACTGGATTCTTTCATAGCCTGTCCTTTCTACGAATCACAGGTTTTACGGAAAAGACTTCTTCGAAGAAAGCAGCTCTGTTTTTAAAGAGACCTTTCTCTAAGGTGATGTCTTCGTCGGAGTCTAATATAATAACCAGTCTGTTATCCTTCCGCTGCATCTTCACATCCTTGAATTTCTGCTTATGGCTTCGATCCAAAGCGTTGGCTACTCGAAGGATGGCGGTCAGCTTTGTGACAATCAGATATGCTTCCTCTGTCAGCGTGGTAGTACGCTCTAATTCATGGAAATATTGAAATGGTGTGTGGTTAAAACGCACCACATAGGCTATAATTTCTCGCTCTAAATGAGAAAGTCCTAATATTTCGGTTGACATAACAATGTTACAGGAACATTCTCCTAAATTTACCATGCTAATGTACTTTCCACAGTCATGGAGAATGGCAGAAAGCTGCAACAGGAGTCTCTCTCTTTTTCCCAGACCATGGACTTTCTTCATGGTGTCATAGATATTAAGGGCAATGGCCTCTAAAGTCTCCCCTCGCTTTTTACTACCCATGTAGCGTTTGCTGATATGATATGCCGAGGAAAGAATATCCGCTTCAAAGTCATGGGATTCACTGATTAGCTTGTGTTTTTGGGCATACTCGTACATGATACCATCGCACAGAGTCATGCCCGGCGCCCAGATTTTCTTGCCTCCCACCGTACGCACCAGCGCTCGGACCATGACTGCATTGATAAAGAAAAGCAATGCCTGGTCCTGTGGAATCTCCAGGGCTCTTGCCATTTCCGGCAGGTTCTTCTCCTCCATATCCCCCATGAGCTTTTCCATCTCCTTTGTAGGAAGGAATCCCGGATGGTCATGGGTCACCGCAGGATTCCTGAAAATCCCGGCCAGATAGTCATCGATGAGAATGATGTTCTCTACCTTTTCCTTATCCGGCAGATAGAGTTTGCAAAAGACATCCATTTGGGCTAAAACGATTTCTTCTATCAGCCCTTCCATCTTGGTGATTCCGGCATTGAGGCGCAAAAGGCGCTCTCTAAGGCGCAGTACCCCCAGTTTTAAATTTTGTGTAGCTCTTAGCCTTCCCTCACGGAAGAGAGAAAGCTGGATACTGCCCCCTCCGATGTCAATGACCAAAGCACTTTTACTGATGGTCTCCTGGAAGGTTTCTTTCATGGATGCTACGGATTTTAAGTCTACGAAACGTTGCTCGGAATTGCTGAGCACAGTGATAGAGATACCTGTTCTTTGTTTGATCAGGTCTAGCAGAATTCTTGTATTCTTCGTATCCCGGATGGCACTGGTACCGTAAGCCACGTACTCTTCCACCTGATAGGTTTTCATGACTTTGGCAAAGTCAGACAAACGCTCACACAGGTCGTCGATTTTCTCCGGGGAGAGTCTCCCTGTGAGATAGGCTTCCGTACCCAGGTCCAGCCGTTTTTTTAGATCATCGATTTCTTTGATGCCTCGTTTTGCCGAGTACTCAAAAAGTTTCATCTCCAGCTCGTAGGAACCTACGTCGATTGCTGCAAATGTTTTCATGTGTCCTTCTCCTTAGTATTCCCCAATACCACTAATAATTCCCGAGAATCTTCATGTTGCGAGCTTCCTCTCGGATGCCCCTTAATGCATTCTTCACAGCTCCGTCGGAAAGGTTTCCGTCAAAGTCGATGAAGAAACGATACTCCCAGCTTCTATCTTCAATCGGTCTGGAAGAAATCTTCGTCATGTTCAGATTGTTATAGATGAAGTGAGAAAGCATATGATACAACGAACCGCTTTCGTGAGGCAGTTCAAAGCAAATGCTAATCTTGTTAGAAGTCTTTAAAAAGACCTTCTGATTGGTCACGATGATGAATCTGGTAGCGTTCAGTTTTGACTGATTGACGCCCTTCTTCAGCACCTCTAAGCCATAAAACTCTGCCGCATAGGCGCTGGCAATGGCTGCCTGGTGGATATCCTTATCCTCTGCCACCTTTTGTGCTGCAAAGGCGTTGTTCTTCATGGTGATTTGCTCCCAGTTCGCATGATCCCGCAGGAATCTGTTGCTCTGCATGAGAGACTGTGGATGAGAGTATACTCTCTCGATGTCTTCTATCTTGGTGCCCGGGCAAGCCATAAGGCAATGCTCAATAGGGATGATCTGCTCTCCTACGATGTAGTTTTCAAATTCTACCAAAAGGTCGTAGATTTCGCTGACATTTCCTGCTGTGGAATTTTCAATGGGCAGCACTGCAAAGTCTGCACTTCCCTCTTCGATGGATTCCATGGCATCCCGGAAAGTCTCCACATGGAAGCTTTTTACATCTCCGAAAAACTGATGCAATGCCGCCTGAGAATAGGCTCCGTCTGCTCCCTGGAATACCACTCTGGCGCCTTTTGTCTCCAGCTGATCCAGTTCGATAAATGGCAGCTTACCAAGTACGCCCTCTTCTGTCAGGCGCTGGTACTGCAATTTTCTACTCATAGACATAATCTGCTCGAAAAGTTCCTGCACACCATGTCTGTTAAAGTCGTTGTGGGTAAGGCCTCGTAAGGTTTCCAGTTTCTCCTCTTCCCTGGTCCTGTCGAAGACTTTCTTACCGGTTTTGATTTTGTAATCAGCCACCTGTTCGGAAATCTGCATACGTTTCTCATACAGGTCTACGATTTCCCGATCGATGGCGTCAATTTGATTTCTTAGTTCCAGTAAATCCATGTCGTCGTCCTTCCTGTTTTCCTATTAAAAATAGTTTATCTCATGCCATGCTTGATGACAAGTTGGGAAATATACTATAATTTAGGCAAGAAACGGATTAGGAGGGGACTATGAAGCGTGGAATCATCGCATTACTGGTAATCGTCCTGCTGGTAGGCATCCTGGGTACCACTACTTATATGGCCAGAAGACAAAAACACATCGACTTAGATGATGCAACTGTGGGAAATACCGCCGGGAATCTCCGAGGCGACGGTTTATTCTGTGAATATAACGGAACCGTCTACTTCTCTAATGCCTATGACCATGGTTTTCTCTATAGCATGAATCCCGATGGTACCGACATCAAGAAATTAAACGGTGTCGCAGCGAAATACATCTGCGCAGGTGGCGACTACCTTTTCTACTATAGTGGCGGTAGCACCGGTGGTCACGGTTTAGGCTATGTCCTGAGTCGTCCCGGGCTTTATCGCAGTAATCTAAAAGGCCAAAAGGCCTCTGCTATCTCCGATGACTTAAATACCGGCATGCAGTTAGTAGGGGATTATATCTACTATCAGCACTACGACAATACAGAATTCAGTACCTTTAATAAGCTTGCTGCGGATAAATCAGAAGAAATCAAACTTTTAGAGCACGAAGATATCATCGATCCGGCTTGTGCCGTAGATGGCAGAATCTACTATGGCAGCATCTTAAAGGATCATAATCTTCATGTATGGGATACCCGTACCGACACAGAATCCACTGTGTTAGAAGGATCCTTTGCCAATCCTACTGTCATTGGGGATACGGTGTACTTCTTAGATGTGAATCGGAATTATCGCCTCTGCAAAGAAAGCCTCTCCGGCGGTGATGTGCAGGTACTGACCACAGAACGCGTGGACTTCTACAATGTCTACGACAATGTCATCTTCTATCAAACCAGCACCGGTGATAACTCTGCTTTAAAAAGAATATACACGGACGGCACCGGCGAAGAGACCATCCAGGACGGTGTCTACAATCGCATCAATACCACTTCCGTGTATACTTATTTCTACGCATTTAATTCAGACGAAATCGTCTATCGTGTGCCTACTGTAGGCGGCTCTACTGTGGATACCTTCCCTGCTGCCAGAGAAGTTGCCCTTGCAGAGCAAACCAAAGAGCTCAAGAAGAAAAAGTAATCTTTTACTTCTTTGCAGCATCCTTGTTGTACTTCTCATCGCAGTATTTGCAGCGATAGATTTCTTTCTTCTCATCCGAGAGATAAAAGATATGCGGCAGTTCCTGTTCAATGGAGCTGATGCATCTCGGATTATGACATTTGATGATATTACGGAGCTCCTTCGGGAGCTCTAATTTTTTCTTTTCTACGATGACACCGGCTTTTACCACATTGACGGTGATGTTGTGGTCTACAAAGCCCAGCACATCCAGATTCAGAGAGTCGATATCACACTCCACTTTCAGAATGTCCTTCTTTCCCATGGCGTTACTTCTGGCGTTTTTGATGATAGCCACGGTACTGTCCAATCTATCAAGTCCAAGCTTATAGTAAATATCCAGGCTTTTGCCTGCTTTGATATGGTCTAATACAAATCCCTCTTCGATCTGTCCTACGTTTAACATTTCTTATCCTCCATACTATCCATTTCAATTTTTGCAGTGTGCCTTATGCCAGGTCAAGCAGTGTCAAAATCAGAGCCATGCGGACATAGACGCCGTACTGTACCTGTTTGAAATAAGCTGCTCTTGGATCTTTATCCACTTCTACTGCAATTTCATTTACTCTTGGAAGTGGATGCAGTACCAGCATGTCTTCCTTTGCATGAGACAGCTTCTCTGCGTTTAGGATATAGAAGTCTTTCAAACGAACGTAATCTTCTTCGTTGAAGAAACGTTCCTTCTGTACTCTGGTCATGTACAGCAGGTCCAGTTTTGCGATGCTGTCTTCTAACTTAATGACTTCTTCATAAGCAATGCCCTTTTCCTGCAGCATCTCGGTGATGTAGTCAGGTACTCTCAGTTCCTCCGGAGAGATAAAGACAAAATGTACATTCTCATATCTGGTCAGGGCGTTGATTAGGGAGTGTACGGTACGGCCAAACTTTAGGTCGCCGCAAAGTCCAATGGTGAAGTTTCCAAGTCTGCCCTTTAAAGATCGGATGGTCAAAAGGTCTGTCAGAGTCTGGGTCGGATGCTGGTGGCCACCATCGCCTGCATTGATGACAGGGATATTGGATACGCTAGCAGCTACCATGGGTGCGCCTTCCTTTGGATGTCTCATAGCTGCGATATCCGCAAAGCAAGAGATTACCCGGATGGTATCGGATACGCTCTCTCCTTTGGCTGCACTGGAGTTGCTTCCATCTGCAAAGCCGATGACATTTCCTCCCAAGTTCATCATAGCTGACTCGAAAGAAAGTCTGGTACGGGTGCTGGGCTCGTAAAACAGCGTAGCCAGCTTCTTTCCTTCACATTTCTTTGCATACTTTTCAGGATGTTTCTCGATGTCTCCTGCCAAATCAAATAGTCTGTCCAGTTCCTCTACGGTAAAATCCATAGGGCTCATTAGATGTCTCATAATCTCCTCCTTAACAATAAAAAAGAGAAGGAATAACTCTTATTCCTTCTCTAATAAATACAAATCATATAACTGAAAAATAGAAATAGAACGGTGAAAACACTTGTGCAACGCAAGCTCTAAAGTCTGTGTATTGCCAAATAAAAGTGCTTTCATTTCGCTCCCCTTTCGTTTTCTCTGTTACCGAGTATAACAAAAGTATCCTGGCCTCGCAAGATGATTCTTAGGATTTTTTGTATTAAATTTTATGCACAGACTTTTTGGAACTAGGCGCTGCGCATCTCGGCAAACTGTGCCTGATACAAGTTGTAGTAAGCACCTTTCTTTGCCATCAGCTCATCATGGTTGCCGGCTTCCTTAATGTGACCGTCATCGATGACGAAGATACGATCAGCCTTACGGATGGTGGAAAGTCTATGGGCTACGACAAAGCTGGTACGTCCTTTTAAAAGTGCTTCGATACCCTTCTGCACCAAAATCTCTGTCTGGGTGTCGATACTGGAAGTAGCTTCGTCCAGCACCAGAATCTTAGGCATGCTGACCATGGTTCTGGCAAAAGCAAGAAGCTGCTTTTGTCCAATGGAAAGTCCGCCACCTCGCTCGGAAAGTTTCGTATCATATCCGTCCTTTAGCTGCATGATAAAGTCATGGGCATTGACTGCTTTGGCAGCCTCAATAATCTCTTCATCTGTGGCATCCAGCTTACCATAACGGATGTTATCTTTGATTGTTCCGGTAAAAAGGAAGCTGTCCTGGGTCATGATACCCATCTGGCCACGAAGGCTTTCAATGGATACGTCTCTTACATCTACGCCGTCGATGAGGACTTTACCTTTTTGTACATCGTAGAATCTGCTAACCAGAGATACGATGGTGGTCTTGCCTGCTCCGGTAGGTCCTACCAGGGCGATGGTCTCCCCTGGCTTGATGGTGAAGCTCACGTCATCCAGGATATTGACCTTCTCATCATAGCTGAAGGTCACGTGATCGAAAGTGACTTCTCCTTTGATTTCCGGCATGGTACCGATGCTGTTGCCATCTGTGATTTCCGATGGTGTATCCAGGATCTCGAAGACACGCTCTGCTCCGGCGATATTGGTGATCAGCTGATTATAGAAGTTACTCAGGTTCATAATCGGGCGCCAAAACATATTGGAGTAAGAGCTAAAAGCAATTAGCAAACCAATTTGGCTTTTGTCGATGCCCAGGTATTTGATTGCCACAAAGTACATGGCGATGGTGCCAAATCCCCAGCAAAAATCAATGGAGGAGTTAAAGGCATCTGTAATGCGTACAGCCTCTTTGAAGCTGACTCTGTGCTCCTTTACCAGTTCACTGAAGGTTTCTCTGGTCTCCTCTTCTGCGGTAAAGCTCTGGATGATACGGATACCGGATACATCTTCGTGGATGTAGGCGTTCAGGTTGGATGATTTCTTACGGAAGGTCACCCATTTCTTGTGCCCAAAGTACTGAATGGCAAAAATCATAGCCGCCAGCACCGGTGTCATCACCAGGGAAGCCAGTGCAAGCACCGGGCTTTTGATCAGCATGATGACCAGTACTGCTACTACGATGACCGCATCCGGTACCAGGGTCGTAACGAAGTTATTCAGCACATCCTTTAAGGAATTGATATCGCCAATGATACGGGACAAGATTTTTCCACTTGGTCTGCTATCGAAGAAGTGAAAATCCAATGTCTGGATGTGGGTGTACAGTTCCTGTCTGATGGTAAGCAGGATTTTGTTACAAACCCCTGCCATGGTAAGCATACGGATTCTTACCAGAATAACGCCGATTACATTGACGCCGATGGCTGCCAAAATCAGCACCATCAGACCTTTCATGTCCTGATTTGCGATAAAGGTATCGATGGCTGCTTCCATGAAAAGTGGGTTTACAAGTGCCACTGCGGAGCAATATGCCATGATACACATAACCAGGATAATTTGTTTTTTATATGCTAGTAGATAGCGAAGCAGTCTCTGTACCGTCTCTCGATTGGAGGCGGTACAGGAGTGTTCGTCATCTTTATATGAATTCACTGCCATGTTGTTATTCCCTCCTGTCTTTTTTTGCAAAGCCAAGGCTCTGCTTCTTTGGTATTACGCCGAGGTTTCCTCTGTGGCCAGGATGTCTCCATACTGAGACAGATACGTCTGATAATATCTGCCTTTCAGGGCCAGAAGTTCCTCGTGAGTGCCACGCTCTGCAATCTGTCCCTTGTCCAGAATGATGATTTCATCTGCATTCTTCACGGAACTGATGCGGTGGGCAATGATAATCTTTGTGGTGTGATCCAGCTGCTTCAAGGTCTGCTGAATCTCTGCTTCGGTCTCCATGTCCAGTGCGGAAGTAGAGTCATCCAGTACCAGGATTGGATCCTTTTTCGCCAGGGCTCTGGCGATGGCGATACGCTGCTTCTGTCCGCCGGAAAGGCCTACGCCTCTTTCTCCGATGACTGTATCGTATCTGTCTTCCATTCTTTCGATGAACTCGTCGGCCTGGGCCATACGGGATGCCTTCTGCACGGCTTTGTTGTCCAGTAGTTCCTTCTTACCAAGCTTCACATTTTCATTAATGGTCTCAGAGAACAGGAACACATCCTGCATTACGGTGGAGATGTTTCCACGTAACTGTTTCAAGGACAAGTCTTTGATGTCTACTCCATCGATACGGATTTCACCGCCGGTGGCATCGTACAATCTCTGCAAGAGATAGATAATGCTGGTCTTGCCGGCGCCTGTGGCTCCCATGATACCGATGGACTTGCCCTCTTCTACATGGAAAGACACATCGTGGAGAATCTCATAACCGTCTTCCTTGTGGAAGCTGACATGGTCAAAGGAGATGCTGCCTTTGAAAGGATCCAGTACCACCGGATGCTCCGGCTCTACGATGCTTGGTTTCACTTCGTAGATTTTCTGCAGTTTACGGCTTGAAGCCAAAGCTGCAGATAAGGAGTTGGTGATCCAGCCCAGCATTTCCATAGGCCATACGATGTTGAATGAATACTCTACGAAAGCAGTTAACGCACCCAGTGTCATTTTCCCTTTCATGACGAAATAGCCGCCAAGTAACAGTGTCAGCACCGGAAGTAGTGAGGTGATCAGGTTAATAAATGGATAGTAAGTAACAAACACCTTAGACTGCTTCATGTTCAGGTCGTAGTATTTCTGGTTGTGAGCCAGGAATTTGCCAATCTCATGCTTTTCTCTGGCAAAAGCTTTTACAGTACGTACGCCTGCCAGGTTCTCTTCTGCTACGGTGTTTAATTCTGAGTTCTCGTCAGAGATTTCCTCATACACCACATCCAGCTTTTTCTCCATGGAGATGGCGATGGTGGCCGCGGTAATCATAGCCACTACCGGCAGGATGGTGATGATTGGGTTTAGTCTGATCATACAGAACAGGATGATGACTGTGTGTAGCACGATTTCAATCATCAGCATAGAGACGAATCCAAGGCCATCCCAAATACGGTCTACATCGTCTTTGATTCTGGCCATCAGCTCTCCGGTACCTGTCTTATCAAAGTAATCCGCAGACAAACTCTGTACATGATTGAAGGTATTCTTCCTCAAATCTGCTGTAATCTTAGAACTGGTGATATCGAAAAGATACTCTTTGGTATATTGGAAAATCGCACGGCCTACGCCTACTGCCAGGATTCCACCCAAAAGAATCATCAGTTTATTCATTTGTCCGCCTATGATGACATCATCCACGATGCTTTTGGTCAGCTGTGGTGACAGCATATCTAGGCTTACTGCAATCAGCATGGAAAGTACTGCCGCCAGGTACGGCCACTTGTACTCCCATATATAAGTTCTTATTTTTTTCATAATGTCCTCCTCTATTGTCTTGTATCTTCGATGCGAGACGTAGCCCCGCCCAATGGCGGGGTATCCCGTTTAACACCTCAGGCATAAAAAAAGCGCGTACCCTAGGGTACGCGCTAATGCACATAACAATATAGATAGTCTGATGCTATATCCCTATCTACACTTATCCCTGAGGCAATTCCATGCACTATGTAAGTTGTGTTTCCCAAGTTTTGTAATTCCAAACATTTTATTGCCTCCTTTCTTAAAATCTCGTTTGCCAAGCAGCAAACTCATCATCAGTTTCTATTGACAGAATAAAGGATGAATTTTCTTCTGTCAACAACAAATTTGTATTTTTAACAAAAAGTTGTTCTATGCTTTTGTCTTACACATGCTTTCTAGCCTGCACCAGCAGCGCTGTGCTAAGGATTTCATGGTGATGCCATACATGCTGATTTGCCACCTGACACCAACGCACTACGTCATCCTCATTGCCTTCTATAAAGGCAATAAATGCCATGATGTTAAAGTAGTCTTCACATCCCTGATGGGTACAGAACTGGCATACCCTGCCGCTGCAGGTCATAGCTGCGTATTCTTTTGCCTTATCCAGTTTGCCTTTGCAAGCATAGTAGAATGCCAGGTCAAAAGCCTCCAACCTGGAAGTAAAACGGTCTACGGTAATGGATTCTTCCAATGGTACCTGTTTTTTCACGCAATAACCCTGCTGTGCCTCTGCTGCTTTCTTAAAGTCTTCAGCGATGTTAGACATGGCTTCTTTGCTTCTCATGAAGACCAGAATACGGAGTAGATACTCCCAGTATTTGTAATAGCCGGTTTCGCTGGCGATTTCATCAAACAGTGCAATGACTTCCTCGCTGCGAAGCAGCTCTACAAGCCACATAAGGTCTGTGCTTACGCATGGGAAGTAGTAAGCCGCATAGAGAATCGCATCCAGCATAGCCGGGGTTTTCTCTGTGCCACCTTGGGCTTTCCACTGCATAATCAGGTTTTTCTGGAAGGTCAGGAAGTCTCCCTTTTCCTCCGGTTTAAATACATCCGGCATCTGAATCAGATATTCATAACCCCTCTGGAACTGAGACAGATACTCAGCTAAGTCATACTTTCCTTTCGGAGTGGCAAGTACGCTTCCTCCCAGGTAGGTACGATTCACTTCTCTGCGTCCAAGGCCTTTTAATCCCTGGGCAATCAGCAGCTTACCCATCATTTCGTGAGCTACCTTTTCGCCGGATTTGTTCTGGGTCTTATTATAGGTCTGCTCGGAATTCAGGATATTCTTCATACGATAAATTCCGGACGCATATTTGCCATGAGACAAGAAAAGTTCGCCCCATTCCTTTGCAAGCTGCGCTGACTCATCAAAGAATTTCTCTGTGATGATGATGTGATACAGCTTATTAAAAATCTGGTCTGTCTTTTTGAAGTTGCCCAGTTCCACCTGGCCATTTACCAGGATAGATCTACGGTACGCATGGGCCTCTGTCATGTAGAAGTTATAAATCACGCGGCGCTGGTATGCTCGCTGCACGCCCTTTTTGGTCTTCATATAGCGAAGACCCTCTTCACAAGCTGCAACGCACTTCTCTAAGTTGCCCTCGTTGGAATACAGGAAGGCGCGCATGCGGTAATAGTCTTCATCAGCCCCCAGGCGCTTCTCATAGAGGTCCAAACACTTGTGAGACTCTTCCAAACATTTCAGGGTATAGTTCATGCCATCGTTGTACATGTCTCTATACCATCTGGCCATCTTCATGTACAGTTCCGGATGCTTCACCACAAGGGTCTGTAAAAGATCGATACCATCCTGGTAGTAACCATCATGTGCTGCCCAATGCGCTTTGGCGAAAACTCTGTTGTACTCCATCTCATCGGACTGGGCACCGGCTTTCACCCCATCTTCTAAAACTCTGGTGGCATCTGCATAGTTCTCATGTCTCATGAAAGCTTTGGCTGCACGGATATAGATTTCAGGATCATACTGATACAGTTCTCTGGCGCGATAGAAAAGGTCTACCACCCCTTTGTCATTGCCCTTTGCTTCATAGGCTTCCTGTAAATCCAGGATAGCGCCGTAGTCACGGTCATTTTCTTCCAAAATGGCCTCAGCAAAGCTTTCCATCTTCTCGTAGTTCTGCTGATCTTTGAAAACAGCAAGTTTCAGTTTCTTAAAGTCGAAGGAGTCATCTCCGATTTCCTGAGCTCTTTCGATATATTTCAGTGCTTCAATGAAGCGTCCGTCTTTTCTTAAAAGGACAGAATACAGTGCAAAGAAAGCAGCTGTTTTTTTCTTCTGATCCTCATGCTGCTTGAAATACTCAAGACCTTTCTTTGTCTGGTCGCACATATCGCAAGCCACAAGGAATACTTCGCAAGCCCTTTCGTCTAACTCATCCTTCTGGATAAATAAGTCGATGAGTTCATTACCGGAATCGATGGAACCTTTCATGGCAATAGGGCTGCCATAGATATAGAGCATGTTGCGATAGAAGAAGAAAGCATCTCTCCAAGCACTTTTCGCCATGGCATCCACTGCCTTTAATTCCCAGGCACGGTATGCGATGGTAGCCTTTTTGTACTCTCCCTCCACCAGGGCATCACAATAAACCAGGATTTCATCCTGTTTTTCTTTTGGCAGGCTAAACCAAGCCTTCTTGCCCTCTTCTTTCTCTTCCAGACTTTCAATCAGAAGCATCCAAGGGTGATCCAGACCGGTATCTTTGATCTCTTTTACAGTCTCCGGCAGCACCTTCTCATTATTTGGGCTGATAGCATAGATGACCCCCTGGATAAAGTGGTCGATTTTATTCTCTGTATCCTTCTCCGGATAGCCGCTCACCTGGTCATATGGGAAGTCCAGTTTTCCTTCGATCAGCTTATCCAGCAAGAATTCCATAAAGTCCTGAGGCAGATACTCTAAGAATTCCTTTTGCTGCTCCTTAATCAGAAATCTCTGATCAATCACTTTATAAACAGAAATAGGAAGCCAATAGTGATCCATGAGAAAGCGCATAGTCTCTTTCTTGGCTTGTGCACCGTATTCGAAATCCTCCAACACAGGATTCTGCAAGAGTTCTTCCCATTTCTTCGGGTTGATACGGTCCGGAAAAGATTCATAAGCATTGCCCAGGGTAATCAAATAGTCATTAATAGGGCCTGCCAGATTCACATCCCCTACAAATCCCTGAGGCTCGTCATCCTCTCGGTTTGCATAGTCTCTGGCAGCTTCAAAAGCCTGACGAACTTTCTGGAAACCCTCCGGATCTTCTTCCGGATGGTGCTTTCTCAGTTCCTCATGATAGGCTGCTGTAATGGCATCTAAATCCTTTGTGGCTTCGATGCCAAGTATTTCAAAAATCTCAGTTGTATTCATAGTAATGTCCGCTCCTCATATGTGTGCATCATCTTTCTCATTTTACCACAGGTGCCCCTACGAAAAAAACCTTCGAAATCATACTTTTTTCGAAGGTTTTTCACGTATAGTATTCTATTTTTCGTTTCTTTATTCTGCCTTTTTTCGGCCGCTTTCAATCAGCTCTTTTTCAAAGGCTTCCGGGTTCTTCAAATAATAGTCCTGGTGCTCTTCTTCTGCTTCATAGAAAGACTTAAAAGGCTCTAAAGCAATCTGTGCTTTCTTACCGGTATCTGCCTCTAACCTGGCGATTTTCTCCTTGGCTTTCTGCAATTCTTCCTCTGTCTGATAGTAGATAGCCAAAGTGTAAGAAAAGCCTTTGTCGATAAACTGTCCTTCCCCATCGAAAGGATCCACATTAGCAAGATAGATTTCCAAAAGCTTATCGTAGCTGACGTTTTTAGGATCATATGTCAGTTCGATGGTTTCTCTATGGCCTGTCTTTTGTGCTTTCACATCCTTGTAGGTGGGATTTGCTTCGTCTCCACCGGAGTATCCGCACACCACCTGATCTACGCCCCATATTTTATAAATGGGTGTTACACACCAAAAGCATCCCCCTGCAAAATAAGCTTTACTCATACTGTCTCCTTGTCTGATGCGATTAAGATAATTTCTTGTAAAGTGCGTTACCGATGCTCTGGATTACCTGTACGAAGATAATCAGAATAATGGAGCAAACGATAAGATAGTCCGTCTTGTACTGCTGATAACCGAAACGAATTGCGATATCACCGATACCACCGCCACCTACAGTACCTGCCATAGCAGAATATCCCACCAGGGAGATAATCAGCAAGATGACGCCGTTGAGCATACGTGGGAAGGATTCCTTCAGATACACTCTGAAAAGAATCTGCAGATTGGATGCCCCGAAGCTTCTGGCAGCCTCGATGACGCCTTTATCTGTCTCTCGCATGCTGGTTTCAAATACTCTGGCGATAAAAGGAATCGCCGATACGGTAAGGGGCACGATGCTGGCTGTGGTACCGATAGCCTTACCTACCACAAATCTGGTGAATGGAATCACGATTACCAAAAGAATGATAAACGGAAAACTACGGAACACATTGATGATGAAGGACAACACTTCATATAAACCCTTCATAGGATGCAGTCCGTCCGGTGCAGTCAGCACCAGGATAAATGCCGGGATCAGGGCAAGTATTACAGAGAAAATCGTAGACCAGAATACCATGTATACGGTCTCTCCCAGTGCCTTGCTCAGGATGTCCCACATTGTGTTAGTCGATAAAATACCCATTAGGAAAGCACCTCCCATGTCACGTTATGTTTGTCTAAGAATGCCTCTACATCCTGCTGGTCCTGGGTATCCACATGGATTACCAGGCTGCCGTAGACATTTTCTCTAAAGTCTTCCAGTTTGGCCCAGCAGATACTGAAGTTTCGATTCAGTTCTCTGGCCATCATGGTGACGATGGGTTCATCAGAACCTTCTCCGGAGAAAAAGAGCTGGAAGTTCACGCCGTCTTCCGGTAAATGCTCACTTTCTTCACGCAGGAATTTTCTGATTTCCGGATGCTCCGGTTTGACAAAAAGCTCTTCCGGCTTTCCTACTGCAAGCACCTTACCATCGCTTAAGAAGGCCACCTTTTCACATACCTGCTTTACGACTTCCATCTGGTGGGTCACGATGACGATGGTAATGCCAAGTTCTTTATTAATTTTCTGAAGAAGCGCCAAAATACCCTTTGTGATTTCCGGATCCAGGGCACTGGTAGCTTCATCGCAAAGCAGAATCTTAGGATCCAGCACAAGGGCTCTTGCGATGGCAACTCGCTGTTTTTGTCCGCCGGATAATTCCTTGGGTTTGGACTTTGCTTTTTCTTCCAAACCTACCAGGCGAATCAATTTTTCGATTTTTTCTTTGTTTTCCGGTGTCTTAGGGTTGATACCCCAAAACTTCATAGGGAGTGCTATATTTTCATATACGGTAAGTCTTTCCAGCAGGTTAAAGCCCTGAAAAATCATACCGATTTGCTTCTGTAACTGACGAAGCTGTTTCTTCTGGTGAGTATCTACCCAGGTGCCATCTACTGTGACACGGCCTGCATCGTAAGGTTCCAGTCCATTTATCGTACGAAGCAGGGTGGATTTGCCGGCACCGGATTGGCCGATAATGCCGTAGATACTACCATCCTCTATAGACAGAGAAATTCCTTTCAGAACTTCTGTGTCCTGGAAGGATTTCTCTACGTGATCGAATGAGATCATTTATTATTGTGGATCAATAAAGGAAGGAATAACCGAACCTTTATATGTCTCCTCAATATACTGTTTTACTGCATCGGACTGGATTGCTTTGATGAGTGCTTTGGATTTCTCGCTTTCTTCATCGCCCTGTCTTACTACGAAGAAGTTGGTACGACGTACGCTGGTTTCATCATCGAACTCTTCGATGTCCAGTGCAGGATATTTGCTTGGCAAATCAGCGCCAAGTGCATAGTTACCATTGATGGTAGCTGCGTCTAAATCAGGCAGTGCCAGTGGCAGGCTTGCTGCTTCCAAAGTAGTGATCTTGAAGCCCTTTGGATTCAGTTCTGCATTGTTCACGATGTTTTCTACGCTCTTGTCTTCTGCGAAAGTACCAAGACCTGTGAGAAGGCCTTTCTGTACTAAAAGGTTCAAACCTCTTTCTGTGTTTTCAGGATCATTTGGAATACCGATTTCTGCGCCTTCCGGAATCTCGTCTAAAGAAGCGTATTTTTCAGAGTAGATACCCATTGGCTCGATGTGTACACCGGCGATAGCTGCCAGATGAAGACCTGCTTCCTCGTTCTGCTGATTTAAGTAACCCAGTGTCTGGAAGTAGTTAGCGTCTAACTCACCCTGCTCTAAGGATGTGTTAGGCAGTACATAATCTTCAAATACTACTGTCTCTAATGTCCAGCCATCTTTTGCAAGTTCTGCTTTTAATGCGTTGTCTAAGATGTCTGCATGTGGTACAGGGTTTGCACCTACGCGGATGACTTTGTCTTCCTCAGATGCAGGAGTTGCTTCCTCTGCTGCTGCCTCAGTAGCTGCTTCTGTCTGAGCTGCAGTGGATACCTGTGCCTCGTTTGCGGATTCTGTGCTGGCTGCTTTACCGCATCCGCCAAGTACGGAAATCAGTAATGCGCCAGTCACGAATAATGCTGATAACTTTTTCATAATTTTTTCCTCCCTATTTCTCGTGTTCTCTTTATTTCTGTTTTCCATGTTTTGTATTATGGCACGGAGGAAACTATCTGTAAAATTGTAAATTTTGATATGTGTTATCGATTGAATTGATAACACAAAGATGTCCACTTACTCTTCAGTAAGTGGACATCTTTTATCCATGTTTCGTGTTGACAATTCGCTTTCGAAATATCAGTCCTAATCATGAGCCCTATATTTTATAACTTATCCAGGTAACGTTTCAGTTCCTCAATGTACTTTTCCCCCATCTGAGACAGTACACTGTTTTTCTTAGTAAGGTATCCCACGTGCTGAACAGTATTGGAGTTCTCGGCGTCCTCTTCAAAAGGTACTACGATGTAATCCTCGCCGTTTAATTCCTCAGAGATAATACCAGAACACAACGTATATCCATTTAGTCCTACCATAAGATTCAGCATGGTGGCACGATCCCTAGTTTTGATGGTCTGAGGATACACATTCTCATTGAGAATTTCCTCTGAGAAGGTATAGTCGCCACCCTCATCCTGCTCGAAAGACAAGCAAGGATAGTGCTGCAAATCCTTTAGTCCAATCTTTTTCTTTTTCGCTAGTGGATGGTGTCTCCACAAATACACATAGGCGTTGCAATCAATCAGATGATGGAACTCCAGTTCCTGCTCTGCAAACAGTTTTTTCAAAGCCTTCTCATTGGCTTCACTAACATAGAGGACGCCTATCTCGCTTTTTAAAGAACCCACATCCATGATGACCTTGCGAGTTTGGGTTTCTCGGATGGCGAACTCAAACTGATTCACGTCATATTGTTTTGCCATTTCCACAAATGCTCTAACCGCAAAAGAATAGTGCTGGGTAGACACACCGAATTTACGCTTACGATTACCCTCCACCTGATACTTTTCCGACACCTGGGTATAGTGGTGGTAGATATTACGGATATCATTTAAAAACTCCTCTCCTTCAGGAGTAGGAGTCATACCCTTATGGGTTCTCACAAAAATGGTGATGCCGTTTTCTTTTTCCAATTCCTGAATAGCGCTGGTTAGCGTGGACTGTACGATGAAAAGTTTTTCCGCCGCCTTATTCATGGAGCCTGTTTCCGCTATAGTCAGCGCGTATCTTATTTGTTGAAGTGTCATGTGGGTCCTCCGCTTTTTACTATCCTCATCATACCATGAAATACATCGGAAGAGTTCCTGTTTGTCATTTCCGATGCTTTTTCCTCCAGCCGGAAATCTTTCTCAGCCTGGAATACATCGAAAAAGCTTCCTGTTTGTGGTTTCCGATGCTTTTTCCACCAGCAGGAAATCTTTCTCAGCCTGGAATACATCGGAAAAGCTTCCTGCCTGTCATTTCCGATGCTTTTTCCACCAGCCGGAAGCTTTTCTCAACCAGGAATACATCGAAAAAGCTTCCTGCCTGTCATTTCCGATGCTTTTTCCAACAGCCGGAAGCTTTTCTCAGCCCGCAAGGGATCCAGGCACAAAAAAGGAAGGTGTAACCACCTTCCTTTTGGGTTTTATAGATAATGTGCTCTCAGCTCATCGCCGGAGATTGGGCTGATATAGCTAGGTGCGATGTCCAGTACAGTCTTGGCACCGGATACGCCTTCCTGATTCAAGCGATATGCTGCTCTAGCATAAGCTACCAGGACAGAACCTGTGAAGTCTGGGTTGGAATCCAGTTTCAGGCTGTACTCGATTACATGGGTGTTCTCGCCAGTAGTGCCTGTATAAATCACAGAACCGCCATGAGGTAAGCCCTTATGGTCACGATCCAGTTCTTCCTGGCTGATGAAATGTACTGTAGTATCGTAATCTGCAAAGTAGTTTGGCATGGTCTTGATTTCATTTTCGATTCTTGCCTTATCTGCGCCCTCTTCTACTACTACATAGCACTCTCTGGTGTGTTTTTCTCTAGTAGTGAGTTCAGGATTCTTGCCGGCACGTACTGCTTCAAGAGCTGCAGGTACAGGTACCGTATACTGTCTAGCATCCACTACGCCCTCGATACGACGGATGGCATCAGAGTGTCCCTGGCTGACGCCCTTGCCCCAGAAAGTATAGTCCTTGCCACCTGGCAGAACAGAGTGTGCATATACACGATTCAGGGAGAACATACCTGGATCCCATCCACAAGAAATGATACCGATTTTGCCACCCTTTTTTGCTGCTGCATCTACATTGGCAAAATGCTCCGGAATACGTGCGTGAGTGTCGAAGCTGTCAATTACATTGAAGTCTGCCGCATACTTTGGAGTCATCTCCGGCAGGTCTGTAGCACTACCGCCACAGATTACCAGGACATCGATGTCCCCCTTTTTGCTTGCCAAATCATCTACATGAAATACAGGTGCTCCTGTCACAGTCTTTACAGTGCTTGGATCTCTACGGGAAAAAACTCCCACCAGTTCCATATCTTCTGCAGCGCATACTGCTTTCTCTACGCCGCGTCCTAAATTACCATAACCTAAAATGCCGACTTTCATTCTGTTTCCTCCTTATTTGGGTTCATTTTAAAAGTGTAGTCCTAATTAGGAACACTATTATTTTCTACAAAAGAAATCATACTATTCTTTTCCGGTTAGCGCAATATAATTCCCTAAAAATTCATAAAAAAAAATACAGGCCCCGGTTGTCCGGAGCCCATATAATAAATCATGATTTCTCATATTTGGATAGCAGAATTCTATCATTATCCAAGGATTCGCCGGCCTGCATTTGGAAGCGATTCAGCAGATCATCTACTGTCATGCCCTCTCTCTCAGATCCGGAGACATCCAGTACAATCTTGCCTGCATTCATCATCAGGGTGCGATTTCCAAGTTCCAAAGCCTGATGCATGTTGTGGGTGACCATGAGGCAAGTGATGCCACGCTCTTTTACAATGTCCTTTGTCAGCTGCAAAACTTTTGCTGCGGTACCGGGGTCCAGTGCTGCAGTGTGCTCATCCAAAAGCAAAATCTTTGGGGTCACCATGGTGGCCATCAAAAGGGTCAGTGCCTGACGCTGTCCACCGGATAATAGTCCCACAGGGTGCTTCATTCGGTCCTCCAAGCCCATATCCAGCTTGGATAAATGCTCTCTAAAAAGCTTCTTTTCTTCCTTCGTGATGCGTTTAAAAAGCGCCGTGTGCTTATTACTTGCTCGCAAATACGCCAGCGCCATGTTTTCCTCAATGGACATATGGGGTGCGGTACCCATCAGCGGGTCCTGGAAAAGATGACCGATTTCCTGACTTCTGCGATGCTCTTTGGTAAAGGTGATATCTTTTCCATCCAGATAGACTCTACCTTCGTCCACATAGAATGCACCGGTAATGGCGTTAAACAAAGTGGACTTGCCGGCGCCGTTACTGCCAACGATGGTGGCAAAATCCCCCGGGGCCATATGAAGGGATACGTCGGATAAGGCTACTTTTTCATTTACTGTGCCAGGATAGAAGGTTTTGGAAATGTGCTCTAGTTTAAGCATGTTCTTCCTCCTTTCCCTTTGCGCCAATGCCGTATTTTCTCTGATAGAAAGCGGCTTTGGTCTTCAAATATGGGGCTGCAATGGCAATGGTTACGATGATAGCACTGGTAAGTTTCAGTGCTTCTGCCGGCAGGTTAAAGCGAAGTGCCACTGCCACGATGATACGATACAAGCAGCTACCGATTACAACGCCGATGGCACGTTTGAACATACTACCCTTTTTGATCAGACTTTCTCCGATCATAAGGGATGCCAGTGCGATGGTGACCTGACCGGTACCAAAGTTGATATCACAGGATTTTTGGTACTGCGCCATCAGGGAACCTGCAAGGGCTGTTAAGGAACTGGCCACTGCCAGACCTACTGTAATGGTAAAGCCGGGATTGATACTGGAGGCTTTTACCATATAGGCGTTATCCCCGGTAGCTCGTATAGAAAGGCCCAGGGTCGTATTTAAAAACCAGTGAAGTAAGCCACAGATGATCAGTACGATCACTACTGCCATCACCATTTTATACAGGTCTTTATACACCGGTGATGCGCTAAGGTTCTTCGCCATGCCAAAGATGGTGTTATTGCCAAACACATTCACTTTGGAAGAATTGCCCATGACGAAAAAGTTAATGGTATACAGTGCGGTATTTACGATGATACCTGCCAGAATGGATTGAACTCCCAGCTTTGTCTGTAAAAACGCAGTAATGAGGCCAGATAAAACTCCGGCCCCAATAGAAGCGAATATAGCCAGGAAGGGATGTCCTGCAGTGGTGACGATGGCCCCCACTGCGCACCCTAAGGTGAAACATCCGTCCGTAGACAAATCTGCGATATTCAGTAGTGAAAAGGAAATGAATAATGCCAGTGCCACAAGGCCGTAGATACATCCAAGCTCTATGGCTGTGATAAACACGGAGGCATTGAAAATACTTGCAAGCATGTAGCTTACCCCCAACTTTTTATTTTACGCTTCTAACCTTTATTCGAATTCTTCAGCAGTCTTGGTCTCTTTCACTTCAGAGCAAAGGTCCTTAAACATACCATAGTCTAATTCCAGTGCTGCTGCAGTTTCGATATTTACGGTAGCGATACCGTTGTCTAAGAGCTGTACCGGTACTTCTGCAGGATTCTTGCCATTTACTAAGATGTCTGCAATCATGTCTGCTGTAACCACACCAAGCTGTGCGTAGTTTACACCATATCCACAAAAAGCACCGTTTAATGCGAAGCTGTCTGCACCTGCATAGTGAGGAATTCCTGCTTCTACAAATTTCTCATAGATGGAAAGCTCTGCTGTCATGATGGTGTTGTCGGTAGGTGTGAATACTGCGTCCACCTGAGAGGCTACCAGGGCTTCTGCAGCCTGAATGACTTCATCGTTGGTGGTGCCGGTTTTCTCTACGACTTTCACGCCTTTTTCTTCGCAGTATTTTTTTGCATCTGCGATAGGCTGTTTAGAAGCGTCTTCACTGTTATTATACAGTAAACCAACAGACTGGATATCCGGATTTGCTGCAAACATTAAATCCATCACTGCTTTTGTATTTAAGGCATCGCTGGTTCCGGTAATATTGCTGCCGGGAGCATCCAGGCTTGCCACAAGGCCTGCGCTGACAGGATCGGATACTGCGGAGAATACCACAGGAATCTGATTATCTTCTGTGGCAGACTGCATGATCATGGCTGCCGGTGTAGCGATTGGCACGATGACATCTACGCCATCTGCGATAAAGTCGGAAGCGATCTGGTTTAAGGTAGTAGCATCTGCCTGACCATTGGAGAGACTAACTGTGAAGGTCACACCCAATTCTTCTCCTTTTTTTGCCAGTTCCTCTTCGATATTTTTTTCAATCTGATTCAAAGAAGCATCATCTACGAACTGTGCGATACCTACTTTGAATTCTTTGCTGCCGGTAGCTACTGCATCACTTGCTTCTGCCTGACCTGCTTCTGTCGCAGTCTGGGTCTCATTGCTACCGGTGGTTGTAGCTGTTGCTCCACCACATCCTGCTGTAGCTACTACTACAGACATGGATAACATCATTGCCATCAGTTTCTTTTTCATAATTGTTTTCCCTCCTTAAACTAAAAAAACGCCCCATGAATTCATCGAATTCATGAGACGCTAATTACAAAAAATTATGCGCGGTACCACTCAATTTGGTATATACCCACTTTTTCCATGTACCATCATACATGCCACCTTGGTAACGAGTGTGGTTCTCGTCGACGCCTAATCACTTACGCTTTCGGGCCGCCCTCGAAAGGCCATTCACTTTCCTACTCCGTACTGCAATTCCACCGCCTGCAGCTCTCTGTCCGTCCTCTGGAAACCTACTTCTCTTTCTCAACGGTTTTGTACTTGTTTAATTATCTAGTACTTTAAACCAGTGAAGTAAAAAAGTCAACTGTTTTTTTTGTTTTTTCTTTTATCCTTCAGTTCAAGTCGCTGAGCATTCATGGCCTTCTTTAGTTCCTCTAACTGCAATTTAAACTGTTCGGATTTCATGCCCGGGTTCCCCAGCATCAGGTTACGCATAAAGAAATCCTGCACAGAGGCCTGCTTCATCCAATATAAACGGTAACGAATCTGTTCTTTTGTACCAAATGCAGACTCGGTTGCCTTCTCCTTGGCAACAGTTGCTGCCTCTGTGGCTTTCTCCTTGGCAACAGTTGCCGCTTCTGTAGCTTTTTCTTTCGCGGTAACTGCCGCCTCTGTGGCTTTTTCTTTCGCAAGGCTGGCTGCTCCCGCTGCGGTAGTCGCTACTTCTTTTGCTACTGTCAGGGTGTCGGCTGCAGCTTCCTTCGCAATAGTAGCTGCTTTCGCTGTAGCTGTTCCTGCAGTGCTTGCGATTTTCTCCGGGATTTTTTCCAATTCCTTGGCCAGTTTTTCCATTCGGACAAGTACATTACGCAGATCAATGGCTGCTTTAAAGGACATACCAAAGTCTACTGCACATAAGAAAAACAAGATATTAGTCATCGGCCCCAAAACCTGTTCCGGTATCAAGGCAATGAGTTTCTTCATGCCGGGATGCATCAATACGTCCATAAGAACCGTCATAACACCCCAGGCCACGGATGCTTCAAAGCAGATGTAGCCGTGGAAATTTAGGAACTTTCCTTCATAATCCCAGTATCTGACTTTGAATAAAGATTCCATCAAAATACCGGTCACCAGTTCCAATATGGTAGCACCGAAAAATCCTGCGATAAACACCCATATCAACTGATGCTGAAATGGTGCGGACACCACCATCATCATAACTCCGCCACATCCATACAGCGGCAAAAATGGGCCTCTCATAAAGCCCCTGTTTACAAAGTGTGGTGGCTTCTCCTGGATGGACACGTAGAAACACTCCCACACCCATCCAAAGAAGGAATAAAAGAAAAAGAAAAACATCCATTGTGCGATGGTATAGCCATAGGGCAATGGAATACTTGGCATAGCTCCTGACATCATAACTCCCCTTTATTTTTTCTGACGGTACACCAGTAACGTCAGCCATAATTTCCCTTTTTTATTTTCTGATGCATGGCCGGTATAGATAAACTTTCCAAAGCCACGGACGGATACTGCATCATCCGCCTTTAAGATATAGCTATTGCTTTCGCAAAGTCTCCCATTTACCCGGACTTTGCCTGCTCTGAAATACTCTAAAGATTCACTGCGAGATAAATTATACAGTTTGGAAATACATCCATCAATTCGTTCGGAAGACACCAAAACCCGCTCTTCTACCGGTGCTTCCTGGGTAAAACTTTTATTCTCAGCCACCTTGGTACGAATCTGGGTATGCTTTACTTTATCCAGGCTTTCTATCAAGAAAGGTGCAATGGTGTCTGTGCAATACACATACCCCACATTGTCCTCTACGAAGATATCCCCCAGACAGCTTCTGTCAATTCCCAGGTTCATCAGTGCTCCCAGAAAATCCCGATGGGAGAATTTATCCGCAAACTTCTGCATCAACGGGCGCATCTCTAAGAGCACAATGGGATACTCCACTTCATAACCGAAGTCTTCCGGATTTCCAAACCGAATCATCTTTCGTATACAGTTTTCATTGCCGCCAAACAGTTCATAATGCTGGCTGCCTAATTGTTTCTGAATAGCAAAAAAAGCATCCTGATCCGACTCCCCGAGGAAATCAGAGAACGTAAAGACGTTCTGCTGATAGCTTCGGTTTGCCAAATCCAGTAAATGCTTTTGCATCATTTCTACTTCTTTGCTTGTATCTGCCAAAATCAGTCTGCTCTAATCTTTCCGATTGCTTAAGAAAAGCTAATCACTTCTTCTTTTGGTGCTACTGTTTTTTCCAGACTTTCTGCGTGTAAAACAGGGCCTTCTCCCTGATACTGTGGGAAGAATTCACGTTTTACGGTAGCTGTCACTTTCACCCAATCTCTTGGTTTTAGTTCATCCAGCTTCTCATAGCGACATACATAGCCTAAGAAAGTCATATCTTCGGCGCAACAAGTCATAGCCATGCGGCCCGGTACAAAATAGTTTTCCGGGAAGCCTTCCGGCTTTGCAACCATGGCGGTAAAAGTAACTCGCTTGCCTTCGTATCTTTCTAAATGATCCATGCAATCCAGATACCAGATGCCATAACCCTGATTATCCAATACGATAGGATCATCTTCTAACTTGTAAGGAAGGTCGTCTTCGAAAATCTCGGTGATTTCACCTTCTTCATTTTCCAGCACGATATCAGCAGCCGGATTGACTGCTTTCACGTTGCAGCGATAGCCTGCCAGTTCTTTGGTCTCGATGCCATCGCAACGATTGAAGATAATCATCTCGGAAGCACGAACCATCTCTGCCAGAAGAGACTTCATATTGGTATAATACATGGGGAATGTGGACGCATCGATATTGGTAATCTGCTGCTCTACTTCCCAGTTAGACGGAAGTTTCATCTCTTTGGCATTCCACATGCCGTTCCACTCGATGATAATACGCTCTGCACGGTATCTCTTATCTAATTCAGACAGATACTCCGGCGTAAAGTCTTCGAAGTTCTCAATGACTACTGTCTCTGTTTTGCTTTTTTTCAGAAGGATTTCGTCGTATTCTACTTCTCCCTCTTCGCAGAGAATCAGTAAGGTTTTTCCTTTGATTTTGAAATAAGGCTGGTTCAGGGTAAAGGTAATGAATTCAGACTTACCACTCCCTAAAAAGCCATTGATAATATATACTGGTTTCATTTTACTCTCTATATGCGGATTCGCCGCTTTTTTTATTTTTCAAATAATGCGTTCAAAGCATCTGTTTTCAGGGATGCACCGATGACGCAGAACTTACCTGTTACATCAGGAGCGCCTGCACGTACATTGCTCTCACCAGGTACATAATCGAAATAAATCCATGTACCGTCTTCAGCAGGTACCATACCTTTTGCACGCAGTACCATACCGTATTTGTCATCATCTTCTAATGCTTCTAAGAAGCCTTCGATTTCTGCTTTGGTGTATTTTGCAGGAGTCTCATAGCCATAGCTGTCAAATACTTCGTCAGCGTGGTGATGTCCTTCGTGTCCATGATCGTGGCAACCACAACTGCAGTGCTCGTCATGTTCATCATGATCGTGGTGATGATGCTCGTGGTCATGTTCATCATGATCGTGATGATGATGGTGCTCATGTTCGTCATCATCGTCATCATCGTCGTGGTGATGGTGGTGGCAGCACTCGTCGTCATCGTCATCATCGTCATCGTCGTGGTGGTGATGGTGGTGGTGATGTTCGTCACGAAGTTTCATAACTTCAGCCATCAGTTCAGACTCTAACTTCTTCTGGTCCTCGATGGTTTCGAGAATCTTCTTGCCATCTAATTCATCCCAAGGTGTAGTGATGATGGTAGCTTCTTTATTGTATTCACGAATCAGAGCTACTACCTGCTCGATTTTTTCCTGGCTCATATCACCGGTACGGCTAAGGATAATGGTGCCGGCATACTGAATCTGGTTTACAAAGAACTCACCAAAGTTCTTAATGTACATTTTGCATTTAGAAGCGTCTACTACTGCTACTGCACTGTTTAACTGTACTTCTACGTCTGTCTTAACGTTTTCTACTGCTTTCATAACGTCAGAAAGCTTACCTACACCTGAAGGCTCGATGAGGATACGCTCAGGCTCATAGGTGCTAAGCACTTCCTGAAGGGATGTACCGAAGTCACCTACTAAAGAGCAGCAGATACAACCGGAGTTCATCTCTTTGATTTCGATGCCGGAGTCTTTCAGGAAGCCGCCGTCGATACCAATCTGTCCGAATTCATTTTCAATGAGTACTACTTTGGTTCCGTTTAAAGCTTCACTTAAAAGCTTCTTAATCAATGTAGTCTTACCGGCTCCAAGGAAACCGGATACAATATCTATTTTTGTCATCTATATCACTCCTTCCATAAATAAACACGAAAAAGATGCAGGTAGTCATGACTACCTGCATCCCTATTTTGCACTTTAATGATGTTTCTGTCAAGTTAGTCTATCTCTCTGGTGATGTTTTTAATCCATCCTCCATTTCTGTAATGATGGATGGCAAAAGGCATCTTAGCGAACTCATCCGTACACATAAGAATGTATACCGTAAGGGGTGGAAGCTTCAGTACAAAGGCACTGATAAGTCCCAGTGGTACTGCAAATCCCCACATGGTAGCGATGTCCAAAATCATACCGTACTTACTGTCGCCACCGCAGCGGAACAAGGAAGCGATTAAAACAGTATTGATAATCTGCCCCATCTGGTAGACGCAGTTGATATACAGCATGATAATCAGGTAGTGCGCGGCTACCGGTGTAATTTTCACAAGTCCCGGTATAAACGGACTAATAAGCGCAAGTACCAAGCCCGAAATTACTCCTGAAAAAATAGATACTCTCATTATAGAAGAAGCATCTTTCTCTGCATCCTTCAACCTATTCTCCCCGATTTCCTTGCCTAACATAATAGACGCTGCTGCCGAAATGCCAAAGCCTACTACGGTTACCAGGTCTCTGGCCACGGATACCACGGAATTTGCCGCTACGATATCGGATCCAAGGTGTCCCATGATAATAGAGTTCATATTAAAGGCCAGTCCCCACATAGCATCATTGATAAAGGCTGGTAAAGAATAACGGATAAAGTCTCGCACCAGGGTGCCCGGAATCCGGAACATCTGGATTACATTTCTCGGCAAGTCCTTCTGATGGAAAAAGTCTACAAGGCACACCACCATGCCGATTCCATTGGCAATGGAAGTAGCTAAAGCTGCACCGGCAATTCCCATTTCCGGGAAAGGTCCAAGGCCGAAAATTAAAAGTGCATTTAATACTACGTTGATAAGAAGTGTGGCTACGGAAATGCCTGTAGAAAACTTCACTCGTTCAATACTTTTCAGTATGGTCATATAGGGCTGCGTCACACCCATAAAGATATAGGCAGGGGCCACATAGCGTAGGTATACCGCCCCTGCTTCCTGCAGCTCCGGTACATTGGTCCAGATGGCGATGACATGCTGTGGGATGAAAAAGGCAAGTAAGGCCACAATAACCGTAACAGAAAGGGATATGATTAGTCCGATACCAAAAATCTTGGAAATAACCTTATTATCTTTTTTGCCCCAATACTGGGATGCCAGAATGGTCAGTGCCGAATTCAGTCCAAAAAACAACACATACAATAAGAACATCACCTGGCCTGCCAAACTGGATGCAGAAATGGATGTCTGATCCACACGGCCCAGCATCACTACATCTGCCATACCTACGGCTGAGGATATTAAGTTTTGAATCACGATGGGGATTACGAGGACGAATAGTTCGCTGTAGAATCCCTGTCTTGCTGCTAATATTTTCTTCATGATACGCTCCTGGATGGACTAAGTTTCTGCTGTCCACCTCGACCATCGTAACATAAAAAAAGAGCTCCGAGAAGGAGCTCTTTAAAAGATTTTAAATAAACTTCACTGCTGTGCCGTATGCCAAGACCTCAGCTGCGCCCTGCATCACAGAGGAACCGCCAAAACGTACTCCTACGATTGCGTCAGCTCCCATAGCCTCTGCCTCGTCTACCATACGCTTTGTAGCAATCTGTCTTGCTTCAATCAACATATCGGTATAGCCTTTCAGCTCACCGCCTACCAAGGTTTTCATCCCAGCCATGAAGTCCTTACCAAAGTTTTTGGACTGTACTACTGTTCCTTTTACTAGACCAAGTACCTCAAAGTTCTGTCCCGGAATACTCTCAATACTTACTAGCTTCATGTTCTTCTCCTCCATCAATTTCCTTTAATCTTTGTCCTAAAGCAATACATACGCCTATCATCATAGAACCGAAAATCGCCACCGTAATCACGATGAGTAAAATTGGCGTACTAGGGTCTACTACCTTTGACCAAAACATCAAGATAATCATGGCTGCCATAAATAGAATACAAACGATTGCCGCGATGATGGGTCCCCGTTTTTTCTTCTTTACGTCTATCTGGTTGATATCCATGAATCTGACGCCTCCTTTCTCCAGGCGTTTCATGTCTTCCAGGTATTTGTCCGTATTAAGACCGTTCAGTCCTTCGCCGCTGTCGATGATTTCCTTACATAATTCAGAAAGTACATCCATGTCTTTTTGTCTCTTTGCAAATTCTGTGATTCGCATTTCCAGACAATTCCTTAATGTAAGTTCATTCTTCTGTAATTTCAGGATTTCTTCAATGGGCACTTCCAGTCTTCGAAGTAGCTTAATCTGATTCAGTACCGCTACATCCTCCAGTGTATAATCACGATAACCGTTTTCCGAATTACGACCGGGATGAATCAGCCCTTGCTCTTCATAGAATCGGATATTCTTTTTCGTGATTCCCACCAGCTCTTCTACCTGGTTGATTTTCATAACGCCTCCATAAAAACGACTTGTTACAAAGATTTGGCCTTATCTTTGTCTCGAATATAAACCTTCCACAAGATGGAAGGTCAATACTTTTTTCTAATTTTAGAAAAGTTTTTTACCCGGCCAAGATTTTGCCTTTTCCAGTCTCTTTTGCTTTATATAAAAGCTCATCAGCGCTGGCGATACTGTCCGCTATTGCTTTTTCTGCAGAGGTAGCCGTAACACCGCCGGATATATGAATCGGATAAGGGCTACCACTAATTGTTAATTTCAGATTTATTTTTTCGAGTTTCTTGGCTGTCTCAGGTACGTTTCGGGTAGAAAGGAATACGAATTCATCTCCACCGTAGCGATAGATTTCCAAATCATTGAAATATTCTCTAAAAAGAGAAGTCACACGAAGTAGCGCTTCGTCTCCTGCCTTATGTCCTATTCCATCATTAATCTGTTTGAAATTATCCACATCCACAATGGCGATACTCTTAATCACATCTCTGTGTTCTACTGCAAACTGGTCCATAGCGCGGCGGTTGTTCACACCGGTCAGGCCATCGCGAATGGAAAGCTGTTCCAACTTATACTCCATGTAGGCATTGTCATACATGGTGAAATAATTCTTCAGTATGATAAGGCAATCCACCATGGTAAAAATGATGATATTAATGATACTGGCTGTAAAACGTCCCGCCTTAAAGGCGCTGAGAAAGCACAGGTATGTGCCTGCAAGCGTCACCACGGTCACCGTATAAAAAGGATTCAGATTTAAAAATACCGAAATCGCCATAATAACCGTAGCTGCCACCCAGTATCTGCCGCCGTGGGTCACATCCAAAGTGGTAATGGCCAGGGCCCACGCCACGATAAATGCAAAGTAAAAATATCCAATCACCGATAATCTCACATTGGTACGGAAGTTATCCTTTTTCTCCGCATATACCAGGGCCACATCTGTAAGAATGGATACCAGGGCAAGAGCAGCATATAAGCTCATATAGGCGATCATTCTTGGATTTTCATGATTATAGTCAAAGTAACCGAAAACCAAAATGAAGATTTCCATGCCGGAAATGAAACGAAGGATCGTGTGCTCATGCTTCGCGGTTTTGCCATATTGCATGCGCACAAAATCCCTAGTGGAGAGGAAGTCCTCTCTGGAAAAATGATATTTATGATTCACACTCATTCATACACTCCTAGAAAATCACGTCAGCTGAAACTCAAACATTATAACATAAAACAGGAGGCGCAAGTGAGGTGCTCCCTCAAAAGCCTCCTGTTTTATTTTACCATCTCTCATCGCCCATCGGTTCACCCCAGTCAAGTTCTTCGGAACTCACAAAAGGTTTTCCTGACTCTCTAATATATTCTTCTAACGATTTATGTCTAAAGACAAATCCAGCTTTTAACAATTCCTTAATTTGATTGTCGTCCATTTTTTCTAACATACTCATATCTAATTCCTTTAGCCGTGAATAATTTGTACCTCCTGTTTTATTGTTTTTATTTAATTATCAATCGCGTCTTCTCTTACGAGTCCACCATAGTTTACCGGTAAGCCCATTACAGAGCCACCAAAACCGTGTGGTCTAAGGACGTACCATTTGTCATCATATTCGATGACGTCTGCGAACAGCACCCAATCTTCGCCATCGATATCTAATCTTGCAGCGTAGCTTTCGATTTCACCACCAAAGACTTTTGCAAAACTCTTTTGACCTTTTTTCATTCCGGATGTGGATCCGTATTTTTTAGCAGGTACGACTTTGTCCAGTGTTATGGTTTCCACCGCTTCAGGCCCTTTTAACGCATCCAGTATTTCATCCGGATCATTCTGCTTGAGACTGAGTGTCATCAAATCCATAACCTTAGAATCTTCCTCCGTACCGATATGCAGATACATGTAATAAAAAAGAGTTGATAACTCATTTTTGCGTAACTCCAAGTTGATTTTGCGGCTGGTCTCATCGCTACCGGATAAGAACTTCTGTGTAGGAATGTAAGCTCCGTATTGCTCCATCATCTCTTCATAATCGATGTGATCGATGTAGCTATCCAATGCGCAAGTGGCATACATAGCGTCTATGTCTTTGGATGCAAATGCTTCGGCAAATGCTTGCATGGCTTCTTCACCGGATGCGTAGCCTTTTCCCTCTAGTGAACCTGCACTCTTTTTGCCTCCATTTAGTTTGGTACCGGCGAGAAATGCCGCCCCTAAACAAACCAAAATCAGAAGTGTTACAACAATTCCTTTTAATGCACTTTTATTCACAGTCATATCCCCCTAGGTGAGCTTTCCGTATTATAATAAAAAATAAGAGGGAGGGTGTCAAATATGAGAAATCATGAGGTTACGCAAAAACAGTTACTACTAGATAATCAGGGGGAAATTGCTGAACCCGGATGGGCAAGAAGTCAGATTTGGAATTACAAAAGGAACATGATTAAAGCACCGAAATTCCGCATTAAAGAGTGGGATTACTACCTGGTGATGGGCCAAGGCTTCGCACTGGCATTTACTCTATCCGATGATGGTTATGTGGGTTTGCAGTCTGTCTCTTTACTGGAATTTGGCGAGAATCCTTGGGAGCATACAGAGACTGTACTGGATGTTTTTCCTATGGGTAAAATGCATTTCCCGGAGACATCTTCATCCGGCGATATCTGCTATAAAAAAGGCAAATTGGATATGTCCTTTACTCTTAGTGAACATCAGAGACACATCACTTGTCATTTTGATGATTTCTATGAGGGAAAACCTTTTACATGCGATATCACACTGGAACAGCCGGACATGGATACCATGGTCATCGCTACTCCGTGGGATAAAAAGCATGCCTTTTACTATAATCAAAAGATCAATTGTATGAGAGCTCGTGGAAAGGCTGAGTACAACGGTAAAACCTATGAGTTCCATCCGGAGACAGATTTTGGGACCCTAGATTGGGGACGAGGTGTCTGGACTTATGATAATACCTGGAATTGGGGGTCCGGTAACTGTGACATCGATGGCCATGCCTTTGGATTCAACATCGGATATGGATTTGGAAATACCAAAGCCGCTACAGAGAATATCCTTTTCTATGATGGTAAGGCGCATAAACTAGACGATATCGAATTCCACATTCCAGTGGATTCCTACATGAAACCATGGAAGTTTACTTCCTCGGATGGACGTTTTGAAATGGACTTCGTACCGGTATTAGACCGTGCAGCAAAGCTTGATTTTAAAGTAATCGTTTCTGATCAGCATCAAGTGTTTGGCAAGATGTCCGGACATGTGAAACTGGATGATGGTACAGATTTGGAAATCAAAGATATGATGTGCTTCGCAGAACGAGTGCACAACAGATATTAAAAAACAGGAGGCATTGGCCTCCTGTTTTTCATTTCGATATGATTTAGTAATTCTCTTCGTGTACTTCGAAGTATGCCTGTGGATGTGCGCATACCGGACAGACTTCCGGCGCTGCCGTACCTACTACGATATGTCCGCAGTTACGGCATTCCCATACTTTTACTTCGCTCTTCTTGAAGACTTCCTGCATCTCTACGTTTTTCAGAAGTGCGCGGTATCTTTCTTCGTGATGTTTCTCGATTTCGCCTACCATACGGAACTTCGCTGCCAAAGCTGTGAACCCTTCTGCTTCGGCTGTCTTTGCGAATTCATCGTACATGTCGGTCCACTCGTAGTTTTCACCATCAGCTGCTGCCTTTAAGTTCGCTGCGGTATCACCGATGCCGTCCAATTCCTTGAACCACATTTTTGCGTGTTCTTTTTCGTTATCTGCAGTCTTCAAAAACATAGCTGCAATCTGCTCAAAACCTTCTTTTTTTGCTTTGGAGGCAAAGTAAGTGTATTTATTTCTTGCCTGAGACTCGCCTGCAAAAGCCGTCTGTAAATTTTTTTCAGTCTGTGTTCCTGCGTATTTGTTTGCCATTGTATAACCTCCTTAGTTTCCAAACTATCTTTCCATATTTTACCATTACCACGTCGATGTTACTATAGAGTTCACAGATTCTTCTTACATTTTTTAAAGCCCGGGATACACTCCCGGGCTTTGTCTGATTTAGGATTTACAGTTCAAGATTTCGGATAGAATCTGCTGTGCAACTTCATCCTTACTCATTAATTCCAGTTCGATTTCCTTGTTCTTCGTAATCATGGTGATGACATTGGTATCCACGCCGAATCCGGCACCTGCCACCTTTAGATTATTGGCACAAATCATATCCAGATTCTTAGACTCCAGTTTCTTGCGGGCATTTTCCAAAAGGTCTTTGGTCTCCATGCAGAAGCCGCACAGAAGCTGGTTTTCTTTTTTGTGTTCCCCGAGGTATTTGAGAATATCCTTGGTTCTGATAAGAGGAAGGGCTAGATTTGCATCTGCATCACCCTTTTTCACCTTATCTTCTGCTACCACAGCCGGCGTATAGTCCGCTACTGCTGCTGCCTTGATGATGATATCCTGTTCTGCCGCTCTCGCAGTCACTTCACGGAACATATCCTCTGCGGTGATAACATCCACCACATGAATGTATCCCGGCACTTCCACTTCCAGTGGTCCTGCTACCAGGGTAACCTCAGCACCTCTTCCGGCTGCCACCTTGGCAAGGGCTACCCCCATTTTGCCGGTGGAATGGTTGGTGATATATCTGACGGGATCAATAGCCTCTCTGGTAGGTCCTGCAGTCACCAGGACTTTCTTTCCCTTCATGTCCTTGGGATACGCCACGACATGCAAGATTTCCTCCAGGATATTTGCAGGTTCTTCCATCCTGCCTTTGCCTACGGTGCCACAAGCCAAATACCCATCTCCCGGTGTGACGATGATGTAGCCGTCTTCCTCCAGGGTCTTTAGATTTCTCTGGGTAGCCGGATTCTCCAGCATCTTGGTGTTCATGGCAGGGGCAATGATTTTCGGACAAGTACAAGCCAGCGCCGTGGTTGTCAGCATATCATCTGCAATGCCATGGGCAAGCTTCGCGATGCAATTGGCTGTAGCCGGTGCGATAACCAGCACGTCTGCTTTGTCAGCCAGTGCGATATGCTCCACTTCCCATGGATGATTTCGGTCAAAAGTATCTGTCACGCATTTCGTATGGGTAAGGGATTCAAAGGTAAGTGGCGTGATAAACTCTGTGGCATTTCTCGTCATAATGACATCCACATTTGCATGCTGTTTGATGAGTTTCGACGCAAGGTCCGCTGTCTTATAGGCAGCGATGCCGCCTGTGACGCCCAATAATACATTTTTCCCTTTCAGCATAATAATCTCCTAAGCTCTGTGAAGGATTTTGGATAATGCAAATCCAAGGCTACCTGCTACGATACAGCCTACAGCTGCTTCTACAGCTGCCTGTACCCCTACCATTGCAATGACAAATGCAAAAGGTGTAGAAGCATCGTATTTGCTCACAAGCCCCTGTACATACTCTGTATGATAGAAAAACAGACATAAAGAGGTCATGAAGAATACTGTGTTGAAAATAGGCATTAAAGCACCGGTAATGTAGTAAGATACCTGTTTTAATTTGCCTCTGTGCATTGCTTTGAATAAAAAGCTAACCAGTGCAGCATCTAAAAATCTTGCTACAACGGCTGTAAAAAATACCCCAACCGGGCTGATTGTGAAAAGTGTAGAAAGCATTCCGCTTGCGCCTGTAAGAGCACTGACAAAGCTATTCAGGCCAAATACGATACCGCAGATAATACCTGCAGTAGGGCCGATCAGCATAGCTGCCAAAGCAACCGGAACGGTTACAATCGAAATCTTCAGAAACGGTGTCGGGATTGTCCCTAGAACAGTGTTGCCCATGATAAGTACGATTGCGATCATGAGGGCAGTCTCCACCATGTACTGTGTTTTTGCGCCAAGTCCGACTGACTTCTCTCCTGTCTTGCGGCTCAGCATTTTTGAGTTTTCCATATTAAGTTCTCCTTAAATAAAAAGCTACCATTCAGATAAAATCTGATACAGCGCACCCTTACTATACCAATCTGCCCTGGGAAATGCAAGATGCTACAGCAAAAAAGCCAAGGAACTTGTCCTTAGCTTTTCTAACTTTCTCTTATTTCTTTGTTAGGGGAATCGCTGCGATTCTGGCAAATTTAGCTTCCGGTGCCACATTATTATCTAACATGTTTGCAGATTCCTCTTTGCTCATAGCAATTTCGATTTGTTTCGGGTCAATCCCATTAACTTCCATGAACTGATCCAAGCGGATAGCCACGTAAGAGCCGCCCTCATCCAACATAATCATCTGAGCCCCCAGGTGTCTTGCCAAGGTGAATGTGGATTGGAAATTGCAAGGCTGTTTCTCTATTGCACCAATTAGGCCATACTTCATGTCCTCTGTGATAAAGCCATAGTGCTGCATCCATCCGGATGCAATTTCTACATCAGTAAACACGTATAATGCAGGCACTCCTCCGAAATCCTTTGTGCTGATTAGCGGCTCACTGGTTGCCTTTTCAGCGTCATACTGTCCTTTGGAAAGGGCAAAGAATAGCACCGGACGATTGTATACTGCCTTCAGGAGTTTGGTATAAGGAGTCTGCCAGTCCCCCTGATTCTTCTTTGCTTCATTAAGCTGTGCTTTTAATGCTTCGATAGATTCTTCCTGATTGGAATTCGCGCCACTTTCCTGCTTTTCTTCTACCGGTTTCGGCTGAATCGGTCTGGCAAGCTTCATAGCGTCCTTGGTATTGAAGGTTCTACGAATAACGGTCTCAGCGTATCTTCGCATCAGATTTTCATCATCTACGATGGTAAAAAATCTTAGGAAGTTCGTCTGATTGATCCATACAATTTGCATGGGTCCGTGGACGGTTTTACTCATGCCGCCTATAGAAAGGACACCTCTTTCTTCCTGTAACGAAGGGACCTTTGTAAAGTCATTGTATTTCAGGTACTCTTCCGTAATATCTTCTTCTGCTGCACCCGCCAGCATCGCATAGGACACCTTGGATATATGCTCTAAATCAGCAGATGCCATGTAGTTTGCCCATCCAAGCATGCCTTCCCAGCCATATCCTCTGGCTCCGATGATGACATCGTACTGATGCCACGGTCCTTTGGATATATGATGCAGCTCAGCGATAAAACTATCATCCTCTATTTCATATCCATTATTTACGTCTTTCTTTTTCAAGAAATCAAAAATCCCATTGTTTTCTCTCCCTCTAATCACTTACTGAATTTTGGTCCAAGCAGAAGCATCTATGGTGTGATCCAAAATAAGTTCTTTTCGCTTCGCTTCAAATTCTTCTTTTGTGGCCTGATAAACATCAATCCGATAATCAGGGCACTCCACAGTCTCATCATTGCCTACTTCTTCTCGTATGAAGAGTTCGGTTAAATACTCCTTTTCCCCATCGCTATTATATCGATAGATATGATACGAGATTGCTCCGCCATAGTCGTACTCTTCCACCATGCTACCATCATCCAGGGGATAATCAAAGCAGGTCATCTCGATGTTATCCATCATCCAGCACTCTAACACATCCTCTTTTTTATGGAACACGGCTGCAAATCCCTGCGGCTCATCTTCCATCTGAACCAGCATTTCATCCTGGCCATCTCCATCTAAATCCATGAACAAATACTCATAGGTGAATTTGTCGTTTTTGAAGTCTGGCACAGGCCATGATTCCTGTGACTCATCCAGAACTGACTTATCTCCGTCCAGTATCTTTTCAAAAGGTGTTTTCTCTGCTTCAATCACGGGAACTTTATTGGTATAGCTAAAAGTGAAGTTCACACCGCCGTCCATAGACTGGGTAGCATAATGCTTTTCTTCCCCCATTTTGATCACCAGTTTTTTCGGCGCAAGTTTATTCATATTGATTCCGCCGCTCTCTTCCGTTTCCACGATGCCGCCGGAGGATTTCAAAACTACTTTATCTTCTGAAATGGATTTCACGGTCAATTTATAACCCATTCCCTCAAAGATCACATCACCCTTGGCTAATCCCACCAGGTCTTTTGGCTTCGCGTCATCTCCGCCCATTTCACTCCAGTAGCTTATGGTAGCAGTCAGAACCGGCATTTCCTGATCTGGTTGGGTCGACTCATCTAGCGTGCTTTCAACCGCTTCTACACTAGTTTCTTCGCTATTTACCTCTACACCAGTTGTTTGTTTTTGAGTACCACATGCGCTCAAATTCAATGCCACTAGTAGCATTAGTACAGTTAAAGTTCTCTTTCTCTCCCTCATTTATCTGTCCCTTCCTAAATAGTTGATTAAAGCCTGTTTAATTGATATTATTTTAATTTCCCCAGCTATTAGGATCCTGATCCGGATTGGACTCATAGTACTCATCCCAAGTGTACTCTCCATCTTGGGTTACGATAGTATCATTGCTATGATCTACTGTATCTATATTCACCGTCAATGGATTACGGCTAAATGGCTGGTCCGCTGTGGTAATCGACTTCTGTGTATAAGTACCATTTGCACCATCCACTAGGGACAGTACGATTTCCATGTACGCATCCCCTTCCACCGCCAGCGTGATTTCGTCTGCGTAGGTTCCCGCGATATGTCTGCCGGTTTCATCATAAAACTTCAAATCACTATTCTTGTCAAAAGTTTTACCATCGGCACTGATTTGACCGCTCAGTAAAAAGCCTTCAGCACTGTGGTACTGCGCAATCTTGTATAGTTCCTGACCTCCGTCATCTACAACTGTGATGAATCTGGCAAAGTACAGTGGATTGCATGTAGTAGTCTGATGACTGGCTTCTATAGCTTTGGAACTAGCCGGCTTTGTAGGATCCGTATTGTAGTTCATGTTGACGATACTGCCGATATAGCATTCATTCCCCTGCGCATCTACATCGATAAGTGCAATACTACCGTCCAGATAGTGAATCTGAACATCCTCTCCAGACACTAAATAGGAGAAATTAAAGTTTGGTTCGATAGCGCTCAGGCGATAGTTCTGCTCATATTCAGTAGGGGTGACATAACCAATGTAATGCACTCCTCCGATGTCCAACTCTACAGAATTATCATCGTGCAGCGTAACCGTTCCCCCTGCCCCGATACCATCCAGCGTATATACATTCTTTTCTGCATGAGCCTTCTGACTCACAGCATCATCGTCGTCTGTATCTACCTTCTTTTCTTCACGAGTCTCCTCGCTTCTCGCATCACTGCTATTTTCTATTCCTTTATCTCCACAGCCCACGAGAAACAGCGCTGTGAGCATAATCAGTAAGAATCTTTTGATTTTCATTTAAAACTCCTACTATTATATAAAGTCATAGTCTTTCTTTACCTTTTCAATAGGTTTGACTATGCTATTTTAAGATACTGTGGATTGGTGTTTTACTCCTACCACTTGATGGTTTAATTAAGGCTCCAACCACAGTCTCTTTGTTTATTTGTTAATCAGTTAGTTACCGCATGACGGTTTATCAAGAAGTAGGTTACGATTGCAAGGAGCCCTGTGGATCTTAAAACAGTATCAATCTATTTTAAGGAGGTCCTATATGATTTTTGTAGGAATTGATGTCGCTAAAGATAAGCATGATTGCTTTATCACTAACACCGATGGAGAAGTTCTTTTCAAGTCTTTTACCATCACCAACAACCTTGATGGGTTCGATGAACTTTATCAGAAAATAGAATCCGTTATGGAAGATGTTTCTAAAGTAAAAGTAGGCCTAGAAGCCACTGGACACTATAGTTACAATCTTCTCGGATATCTTCTTGTTAAAGGTTTGCCGACCTACGTTATCAACCCGCTACATACAAATCTGTACAGAAAAAGTCTAAGCCTTAGACAGACGAAAACGGATAAGGTAGATGCCCGTACAATTGCTTCTATGCTAATGTCTGATGTGAACTTAAAGTCCTACTCAGACACATCGTACCATAACGAAGAGCTCAAGTCACTAACACGTTATCGCTTTGATAAAGTTAAGGAACGTGCACAGCTCAAACAGTCCATTTCTCGTCTTGTATGCATCCTATTTCCAGAATTAGAAAAGCTCGTTCCAACTCTTCATCAGAATTCTGTATATGAACTTCTTTACGAATTTCCTGGAGCAAAGCACGTAGCTAATGCTCATCTTACAAGGTTATCCAATCTTGTAAAAACTGCATCCAACGGCCATTACACCAAAGATACTGCTATTACATTCAGAGAAGTTGCCAGAACATCGATTGGTTCAAACATGCCAGCCAAATCTCTAGAACTTAAGCACACCATAAAACTCATTCGCGAACTTGATGCCGAAATTGAAGAGATTGAAAATGAAATCAAAATCATCATGGATGAAATCAACTCCCCAATTCTTAGCATTCCCGGAATCAGTTACCGTATGGGAGCAATGATTATTGCAGAGATAGGTGATTTTAGCAAGTTCGATTCTCCTGATAAGATACTTGCCTTTGCTGGTATGTCGCCTTCCACTTATCAATCTGGGCAACTAGATAATTGCTATGCCCGTATGGAAAAGCGTGGATCCAGATATCTACGATATGCCTTGTATAATGCCACCGCGTATGTCTGCTTATGGGATCCAACATTCAAGGCTTACTTAGCTAAGAAGCGATCCGAAGGCAAACATTACTATGTCGCATTGTCCCATGCTACAAAGAAGCTCATTCGAGTCATATATCAACTTGAATCATCTGGTCAGCAATACATAAAAGCTAATTAATCATTCCAATATCATATCTTCTTGTCAGAGCACCATATCTGATGCTCTATTTGTCATGCAATTTTCAATGTACTGATTGCGATGATATGGTCATCGCCACTATATTCAAAACATTTCTGTTTTAAAAACTATTTATTGACTATTTCTAATAGTTAGTCTTAATACCTAAAACCCAAATACTCACTTCATTATAATTGTTTGACACATATGCTTCAAGGCAAACGCTACCTATAGTATTTAATCAGTTTTGCTTTTCCTATTGACGCGATAGGAATTAGATGCTATAGTTTGATACAATAAATAAAAGGAGTACGACGGATGAAAACAGGTTTCACCACAAACATGATGTGTATGTGTCGAATGCTATTCTCCCAGGCAGCGAATATGGCTGAGGGTATGGCTTACTTGTCGTACACCTCCTAACTGTAATATAAGTTGAGCCATTTGCCTGGGAGTATACCTCTCAGGCTTTTTTATTTCCTGAGAACACTATAAAACTATGCAAACGAAAAGGAGATTGAAAAAATGTCAAACTACAAATTATGGAACGCACTTACAGAAGCCAAAAACTACAAATGGGTAGAACTTTCCCATTCCCTCAACAACGAAAGTCCTTACTGGTCCGGTATTCCGGCGGGATCTGTAGAACTAGCTAAGACAGTATGGGACTGGGGTAAACCGGAACTGGAATGCCTGATTCAGACTTTTAAGTTTCCGGGGCAGTTCGGAACGCATATCGATTTCCCGGGCCACTTTGCAAAAGGCAAAGACTTGTCTGAGAAATATGATGTAAATGATTTGATTTTCCCACTGGTAGTCATCGATATTAGTAAACAAGCAAAAGAAAACCCCAGATATGCGGTCACTGTAGAGGACATCAAAGCCTGGGAAGCACAATATGGTTCTATCCCGGATGGTGCTCTGGTAGCCCTCCGAAGTGACTGGTATAAGAAGTGGCCGGATATCGACGCTGTAAGCGGTATCGATGCAGAAGGCCGCGAGAATGCGCCCGGCTGGTCCCTGGAAGCCTTAGAATACATCTATAAAGTCAGAAATGCTGCGGCAAACGGCCACGAGACTCTGGACACCGACTCCTCCGCCGTAGCCGAAGAACATGAGGATCTCATCTGCGAGCGTTACGTACTGGAGAATGAGAAACTCCAAGTGGAGCTACTGAAAAACTTAGATCAAGTCACTCCAGCGGGCGCCGTAGTCATCGTCTCCTATCCACGCATCGAAGGTGCTACCGGACTCCCCGCCAGAGTGTGGGCTATCACAGAATAACCGCGCAGCACTTCCTGCTGGTGAAATTGCGCTACCTGTATGCCAAAAAACATCGGAAGCACCCAAATACTTGGATTTCCGATGTTTTTTATTATTTTCTTCTCAAATTCTCTAATAAATCACAAAGCTATATTACTTAGATTTTCACCACAGACTCAATCATTAGTCTTGCTGCGTTGATACGGCAAGCTACTCCATTTTCCATCTTGGGCCAATCCTGCAGGTAGATAGGAGCGCCTTCCAGAAGGGGATCCAGTTCCAACGTCAGTGTGATATCCTGCTGCCAGGTGCCGTTCTCTTTAAAGAAGCGAGAAAGTCCGATTTCCCAAGGCTGGCCGGTATAGAACTGGTCTGCGATTAACTTTCCATCTAAGTAGATGCGGCCCTTATCTGCTGTCCAGTCAAGGCACAGGTAGGCTTCGTCAGCTTGCTGTAAGTCAGTAACGCGTATTTCAAAAGTACGAGGGGAAGCATTCTTTGCGTCTTTCGAAACATTAGCAATGGCATCCTCTTCTTCAGTCAAGTCACGTACCGTCGCACTTCCCTCTTCCACCGCGGTCGCTCCCTCATACGCGGCAAAGGCCACATGGTCAATGCGCAGTTTATCCGTCTGGGCTTCCTTCACTTTTGTGAAGCCCGCCGGGGCTGATGGCAAGTCAGGCCAAATCTTAAACTGCGGCTTTTCACCGGGCTGCAGGTGATAGTAGATGCGGATACAGCCCTTTTCATCCGGCACCACATCCCCGTTGGCGATGATGATATGGTCCTGACCGGAGATGGTCACCTTCTGTGCCTGCAGGGCCAATTCTTTTTTCAGTGTAATGATGGCTGTTTCATGCAGTTCTCTATCCAGTACATAATTAGGCTTGATGCCATCTTTGATGTAGAATACTGCTGCCTTTTTAGCGCCATCCAGTTTGCACAAAGGCGTAGCATTGCAGCTTTCCATGAAGCCTTCGCCCAAATCCAAATGGAATGGATAGAAGAAAAAGTCTCCATCTACCACGTCTCTACTGTCAAAGTGTGCTAATTCCTGTCCTTTTTCGTCATATGCTACCAAATCAGCCATAGTATGGCTTGCCATCTCATATCTTCTCTGATAGTTATTTACAAAGTAGAAACCACTGGCCTTGCCATCTACCATGGTATATCGTACTGCACTTCTAAAGGAAGAAAGGTCTTCCGGTTTCTCCGGATTTCCAGGCTGTGGTACATAGGACATCCGGCAGATCTGGTCTTCATAGTCATGGACAAACATAGCCAGTAACTTGATTTCTCTGTAGTTATCATTCATTTGTCCATACTCGCGAACAGGCGCGTTGAAGTCGTAAGACTTCACCGGCAGCTCATTGGGATAGCCGGTCTCTTTGGATTCCTGCAAAGTGGTCAGTTTGCCTTCCGGATTGGTACCGCCGTGGTACATGTAATAGCCCAAAAGGTTACAACCACTGCCCAGTTTCACCATACTCATGGCTCCGATGTCTGTGCCTGTGGCGATGGGACGTCTGTGTCCTGTCACCTGCAAACCGCCGCCCAGTTCTGCTGTCAGATACGGGAACTTGTCCATATCAAAGGTAATGCCTACGCCAAGGCCGTGGTCAGAACCGATGTTGTGATCGTTTCTTTCTTTGGTAAAAACATAGTTGCCGCTTGGCTCAATCTCTGTGGTGCGCTGGTCCCAAGGGGCTTCGCAATAGCCACCCATTACCGGAATCATGCCACCTGTGACAGCGCCGCCCCATCCGGTAGCGGTATAAAACTCAGCGCAGATACCCACTTCTTTTGCTAAAGCCAGCAGATTCCTCATGTGGGTCTCCCCTACTTCGCCGCCAAAGCCGCCGCAGTGACCATACTCATTTTCAATCTGTACTCCTACGATAGGGCCGCCGTCCTTGTGATAGAATCCTTTCGATTCCTCTGCCAGTTTGGTATAGTAGCGTCGCACCTCTTCCATGTATTCCGGTGCGTCACTTCTTAAATCAAAGTTTCCCGTCTTTGCCTTTTCCATCAGCCAATCCGGAAATCCGCCGTTACGCACTTCTCCATGAATCCATGGGCCTACGCGGAGCACCAGCTTCATGCCCAAATCCGCAACTGTCTGCAGGAAGGCATGCAAGTCTCTATCTCCTGTAAAATCCCATTCACCCTTTATCTCTTCGTGGTGAATCCAAATGCAATAACAAGACACCAGGTCCACCCCGCCTGCTTTCATTTTTAATAATTCCTCTTTCCAATTCTCATGAGGCACTCTGCTATAGTGGATTTCTCCCATCACCGGAAACCACGGTTTCTCGTCCACCATAAGGTATTGTTTGTTATAAGTAATATGAGAATTTCTCTCTATCTTCATACTTTTCTCCTATAAGATGACCCGAATCCAGTCACTCTGAATTCGGGTCATACGTTTACTTTGTACTTTCGCGAAGTGACACTTCATATTGTTTTAATGTCACGCTCTTACCCTCTTTGCCTTCAATCATGTCGATTAAAGTCTTGGCTGCCACCGAGCCTAATTTCCGATCGTCGAAATTCAAACTGGTAACAGAAGGGTTGCTGTTCTCCAAAAGAGAGCTGTTATAAAAGGATGCCAGTTTCACTTTATCCGGAATATGGATTTTTTCACTGCGGCATCTTTCCAGAATCTTTCCTGCGATAGCATCATCCATACAGATAATGCCGTCCACCTGCTTCCGGATGCAATCTTCGATGGCATTGTTGATACTATTGCTGTCATCTGCATCCAGGTAAACTAAATCCTCCTGCGCCGTCAGGCCATTGCTTTTGAAAGCATCCTGAAACCCTTCATAACGAACCTGCGTAATCATATGTTGCTTAGAGCCACCAATCAAAGCAAGCTTTTTCAGGCCCTTGCTAAGCATCACATTGGTCATCTCTTTGCAAGCTGTGTAATTGTCATTATCGATTTGCACTAAGCTTTCGTCCAGGCTTTTTCCGATTACCACAAAAGGAATCCCTGTGGTTTTCAGGTAGTTTGCCAGCACGTCTTCTTTCATGGTTCTGGTCAAAATCACCCCGTCCACCTTATGGTTGGACACAAGTCTTTTGATATTGGTAAAGTCCTTGCCCGTAACAAGAGACACCATGATGTCGTAGCCCATACGGGACGCGCTATCATTCATTCCCACCAGACATCTCTGGAAATACGGCATATCCACCAGTTCACAATCTCCCGGCCATACCACGCCGATATTATACGTTCGCTGGCTGGCCAATCCCTGTGCCATGGCATTTGGCTTGAAATTATGCTCTGCGATATAGTCCTGGACACGCTTTGCGGTCTCAGCACCGATTCGCCCTTTTCCGGAGATAACTCTTGAGACAGTTGTTTTGGACACCCCTAGTGCTTTTGCGATATCGTCAATTGTAAGTTTTGCATCCATAAGGTTAACCCTTTACAGCACCACCTGTAACACCTTCAACGTAGTATTTTTGTAAGAACATAAACAGTAGTGTAACCGGAATAGCAATCAGTACACCACCGGCACAGAATCTGGTGAAGAATCCCTGATAATCGTTGGTCCATACCCATCTTTGCATGGCAACTGCTACAGTATAACTTGCTTCGTGACCAAATGCAACATAACTGGCGAAAACATAATCACACCATGGCGCCATAAAAGCAACCAACGCGGTGTAAATCAGGATTGGTTTCGACATAGGAATGGTCAAAGTAAAGAAGATTCTAGCGCGGCTTGCTCCATCGATTCTGGCAGCTTCATCCAGTGCTTTCGGGATGGTATCAAAGAATCCCTTGCATACATAGTAGCCCATACCGGAGCTGGCTACAGATACCAGAATAAGTCCCGGCACAGCCCCTGCCTGGGTGAGTCCAAACTGCTTTAACAGGAAGTATAAGCAGATCATGGTCAAAAAGCCCGGGAACATGGATAATACCAGCCAAAATCTCATGAGGGCTGTTCTACCTTTGAATCTCATACGGGATAAGGCGTAGCTGACACAAAGGATGATAATGGTCTGTAACACTGCAACAAATAATGCAATGATCAAGGTGTTCAAATACCATTTACCAAACTGTGGGTACTCAAACAGTAAGTACTTGTAGTTGTCTAAGGAAAAGTGCTTCGGTAATAAGTAGGAAACCATACCACCACTTTCTGTGGCATAGGATCTAAAGCTCTGGCATACCAGTCCTACGAAAGGAAACAGCCAGATGATACTGATGAGCACTAACACGATATATGCAATTACATTTCCAATGGTTCGTTTTAATTTATATGAGCTCATTATTGGAATCCCTCCTCATCTTTTACAGAAGGTAACATGTTATAACCGATCAAGGACGTGGTAGCTACTACGATGAATACCATAATACCGATTACGGCTGCCATCTTGTAATTGGTGTCATTGACCGTCATCTTGTACAACCAGGTTACCAAGAGGTCTGTCGCGCCGGCGTTATTGGCCATGCTCATGGACTGTGGTTTACCCTGGGTCAGCAGGAAGATTACGTTAAAGTTATTGATGTTACCTGTGAACTGTGTCAGCAAGTAAGGTCCTGTTACGAAAAGCATGTAAGGAAGGGTGATGGATTTAAACATCTGGAATGGTGATGCACCATCAATCCTTGCACTTTCATATAAGTCTTCCGGGATATTCATCAAAAGTCCTGTAGCAATCAGCATCAGGTAAGGAATACCAATCCAGATATTGACAACCAAAATCGTAATTCTGGAAAGCATTGGATCAGTCCAGAAAGGAATCGGGTTCTGAATCCATCCCCATTTCATGAGATAACCATTTACCAGACCGTCGTTGGCAAACATTTTGCCCACATACAAAAGGGATACAAACTGAGGAACCGCAATGGTAAGTACCAGGATGGTTCTCCATAGTTTTTTGAATTTGATACCCTTTTTATTTATCAAGATTGCTACAGCCATGCCTAAGAAGTAATCGATGAATGTAGCAAGAAATGCCCAAACTAAAGTCCACGCCAGTACACGCAAAAAAGTCGGTGCCATACCGGAAGTGCCGAAGGAAAAGATGTTTTTGAAATTTTCCAGTCCTACCCAGGTAAAGAGATTGGTAGGTGCCTGATGATTCTTATCATAGTTGGTAAAAGCTACCAGAATCATAAAGACAATTGGCAATACAGTAAAGATAAAGATACCTGTTACAGGCAATGCCAAAAGTGTCTTGTCAAAGTTTTTGTCTAATAAAGAAGCCAGAATCTGTCGATTCGTAGGAAGTTTCTTCCCTTTTTTCAGAATTTCTTCTTCTTTTCTATTTTCATTGATATTCAGTCGCCAAATCACAAGGAATGCAATAACAGCGAAAATAGTGAGTACGCCAAAAAGCAGAATGAGGAAACTGTTATCTCCATATACTGTTTTACGACGGATTTTCTGAGTCGCTACTGTACCCAGTGTGGTGATTTTGGACATGTAACGCCATCCAAAACCAAATAAATACCAGAAAAATGCAGCTTCACAAAGTAAAAGCGCCAGTCCGATGACAACTTGTCCTCGAAGCAATGGGCCAAATCCAAGAATTAAGAAGGATAATTTTGTCTTCCAGTCTCCTTGTACGAATGTGGTGCCTATCTGTTTGAAGTGATTTCCGAGTTTTTGGAAAAATGCCATGGCTTTTCTCCCTTCTTGTAATCTATGGCCTTTTCTTAAAAAAGGCTCGAAATTCGTCAGAACTCCGAGCCTTTTCATCTTGTCTATTTCAGACGATGGATACCAGGGCTACCTGATTATTTTGCATAAGAGATGCAAGTATCCTGGAAATCCTGTAATACTTTCATTAATTCATCATCAGAAGAGGAAGAGGTAACTTCTTTTGCGATGATGGAATCACCAAGAGAAGTACCAAGGCTCCAGTAATCACCAGGATACTGACCCTGAGGAATGGAGTACTGAAGCTGCTCTGCAAGTGCAGTAAGTGCTTCATCAGATTTTACAGCGTCGGAAGCCTGTACGTTCTTGTTAGAAGGACCCCAACCGATGTTTTCATCTTCGAATCTAGCTTTCTGAACTTCTTCGCCGGAAAGGTAAGCTGCAAGTGCATCACAAACTGCAAGTTTCAGTTCGTCTTCCTGAGGTTTTACACCAAGAAGTTTGTAACCACCGAAACCGCTTAACTGATAGGTCTTACCATCAGCACCTTCGAATTCAGGAAGTTTAGCGCAAGCATAGTTGTCACCAAATGCTGCCTTAGCTGCTGCTTTGTCCCATGTACCATCCACGATAGCTCCAAGGTCTGTAGCTTTGTCTACGGAAGAACCGTTCTGGAATGCTTTGGATTCAGAAAGTTCGATCATTTCCTTTAATGCTACAACGCCTTCTGGGCTAGCATATGTTACGTTGCAATTGGTGAAGTTACCGTCTGCATCTGTGTCATAAGTAAGTTCTGCGCCGGTACCAAAGAAGAATGCTGTCTGATACCAAGCAGAGTTGATTTCGAAGTAGAAGTTCTTACCAGCTGCTTCGCAATCAGCAACGATTTTTTCAAGAGATGTAGGATCTGTTACGACGCTCTTATCATAGTATAAGAAATAGCCGTTATCAGATGTTAAAGGATAAGCGTAAAGAACGCCACCAACAGTAGCTGCTTCTACAGAACCTTCATCGTTCTGAGATTTTACAGCATCCTGGTTTTCAGGAGCTACTTCCTCAAGAGCACCTGCTGTAACAAGACGAGCAATCTGATCCTGTGCGAATGCATAGATATCAGCACCTGCTTCAACGTCTGTAATCATATTGCCGGCTGCATCACCTTCACCAACTGGCTCAACAGTTACATTGTAGCCAGCGAACTGAGGATTAGCATCCTGCCATTCTTTGATTTTGTTCTGTGTGAATTCTACTGTGTTCTCAGCAACCCATACTTTGATGTCGCCTGTACCATAGTCTGTAATTTCTTCTGCTGTTTCTTCTGCTGCAGGAGTTTCCTCTGCTGCAGGAGCTGCTGATTCTTCTGCTGCAGGTGCATCTGCTGCAGGAGCTTCTGCTGTGCTGCCACAACCAGCAAGTAAAGTCATGGCCATTGTTGCAGACATAAGGCCTGCTACCAATTTCTTTTTCATTTTTTTCCTCCATTTCCGTGTCAAACTTCCCCGTTTAACACTGCCCCTATGGGCATTCAAAAGTTTCTCTCGTGAGCACCTTTCGTTGCGCAATCGGTTGCTCACAATTTCAGTTTAGGCTGATTTTCCTTTTGTGTCAATCAAACAGTTTTTACAATTATAATTATCTATTTTTGGTTATTTTGCACAACGGTATTGTTTCCGGTAATGTTTCCGGAAATGACTATAAAAATACCGGTAACGCCATTTGCGCAACCGGTTATTTTGCTTATTTTACAAGGTTTTTAGTCTTCGGAAAGCCCGTTTTCTGCGGTAATATGCCATACCGGTACCGCAACGAAAGTTTTATCGTTTCCGCCGGCAAGGATTCCTACCAACCTTCCATGTTCTTCAAAGACAGGACTGCCGGATAAGCCATCCTCCAGCTTTGCAGTCTTTTCCGAGCCGTTTTCTATAAGACTCCACTCCTGGTCTTCGTTGAGCATGCCCACCAGAAAGCTATCCCCCATCTCCGGAACCTCTATTTCCACATCCAGAAGCTGGGCGCCATAATAATGGGACCCGGGGTAAGCTGCAGAACCATATAGATAAAGTCTATCTCCAATTTCCAATTCATCCTGGGACGCAAGAGCCTCAATAGGCTTTACGGTTTCCAGATCTTCCGAATCCATATCCGCCCTTTCTACAGTGATAAGGGCTAAATCATGGTCCTCATAGAGCCTTTCTACTGAACCCTCATAATAGAATCCCTTAGCAAAAACCACATCGCAGGTCTCTGCAGTTTCCACCACATGGCGATTGGTTAGTACCCATATCTCGCTGTCTGTCACCCGGTAGATAAACCCGCTTCCCCAGAATTGTTCAGTCTGGATTTGTACAATGCTGTTCTTGCAACTTTCCGAAATTACCGGTAACACTTCCGCCTCAGGTGCTTCATTTCCGGATTTTTTCCACGAGAAAATGGCGCTGATTCCTATCAACGCCATTACTGTTATCCCTATGATTAGAAAGATTTTTTTCTTATCTTTCATGTTTCTTCCTCTTCTTTCCACCCATCTAGTCACTAAGCCGGGTTATGTCGAGAATGATCATCTATCTAGGACTACTGTTACCAATAGCCTCAAGCGACCTACCTGAAGACAGATCGGGCAAATCTATCGTCCTCTATTTGGTCTTGCTTCGGATGGGGTTTACATGGCTCCGTCTGTTACCAGCCGGACGGTAGTCTCTTACACTGCCTTTCCACCCTTACCCATTGCTGGGCGGTATATTTCTGTTGCACTTTCCTTAGAGTTACCTCCACCGGACGTTATCCGGCATCCTGCCCTATGAAGCCCGGACTTTCCTCACCTGGCCAAAGCCAGCCGCGATCATTTTTCCTAGGTGGGCAGAAAGAAAAGGAAGAAACTTTGCTATCATATCACACTTTGGTGAATTCTTCAAATCAGACTTTAAAACAGCTGCCTCCAACGAACTCTCTGCAAAGAGAGTTATTCGGTAATGCAGTGGAGTCCATAGGCAGGAAGTAATTTAAGAACTTCAAAAGTCTCTTGGCTTCCAAATACTCCGGTACATCATCCGGGATACCGAAAAGTAAAGGTTCTGCATAGATTTTCAAAACAGCAAGTTCATAAATTAATGCGGAATTAAACATCACATCTGCTTCTTCCTGATACGGGAAGATATTGCGTTCCTCACCTTTTCGGACAGAAGGCCACATCTGAATGGTACGCTGGGCACCGGTGCCACGGGTTCTGGCATCTCTTACCATACGACGAATCAGACGGGTATCTGTGGTGGTGATACGGTTATGGGCATCTACATTCAAAGTAGTTAACGCTGAAATGTAGATTTTGAATTTGCTTTCATTTGGGATGCTGGCCGTCAGTTTCGGATTCAGGCCATGGATGCCTTCCATCACCAGCACATCATCTTCTCTAAGCTGCTGGGTCTCCCCGTGGTACTCTCTTTTACCATTGGTAAAGTTGAAAGTAGGCATCTTGATTTCTTCGCCCTTTAAGAGCTTATTCATATCGTCGTTGAAAAGCTTCAAGTCCAACGCTTCCACGCACTCAAAGTCATAGTCGCCGTTTTCATCCCTAGGGGTATCCTCACGATTGCAGAAATAATTATCCATGCTTAAAAGGTGTGGATTCTTTCCTACAGAACGAAGCTGGATGCAAAGTCTGTTGGCGAAACTGGTTTTACCGGATGAGCTTGGGCCTGCTACCAATACGAATTTCACAGTGCCTTTCTCAGCGATTGCTCTGGCAATCTCACCGATTTTACGCTCCTGCTCTGCTTCCTGCACCAGAATAATATCGCTGATACCACGAGAACAGATGGCTTCATTCAGATCCCCTACGTCTTCGATTCCTATATGTCTGGCCCACAAATCGGTATCATGCATGGTCTTGTACAGCTTATCCATATGCTTCTCCGGCTCTACTTTATCCGGAGTCTGGCGCTGTGGCAGGGTCAGCAGAAAGCCTTCCTGATACTGGTCAAGCTGGAAGTACTTCGCATATTTGGTATTTGGCAACATATAGCCATAGTAATAGTCATAGAAGTCACCCAGGCAATACAGATTCACGTTGGAATCTCTACGGAAGCGGAACAGTTTCACCTTGTCTTCCATGTTTTCCTTTTTCATCAAGGAAATGGCTTCTGCCATAGGGTAGCTTTTCTTTTGAAATGGTAGTTCTGCTGCCACCAGTTCTTTCATACGGGCAGAAATCTTCTCCGCATTCTCCTTGGTAGCTGTAAGGGCTCCCTTTACAGAGAAGTAGTAGCCTGCGCCCAGAGCAAACTCTGTCTTTAACTGAAATGATTCCTCTGCCGGCACCACATCTCTGGCGGCTTTGATAAAGAGCATGGTCAGAGTGCGGACATAGGATTTGTGTCCCGCAGAATCCTTTAAAGTCAAGAATTCAATGGACGTGCCATCTTTTACTTTATGATACAGTTCTTTGATTTTGCCATTTACCAGGACAAGTGCGATTTCACTATCGTATCTGTCTTGATAATCCTGTGCCAAGGTCTCATATGTAGTACCCTCAGCAACTTCTACCTGATTGCCTAAAACTGTTACTTTCATGTTGGTCCCCTTTCTTGCAAAGCCCTACTACACAATCCAAAACGGGTTTTGCTCCGGTGCTGTGATATACTCACATCCCGGTATATTTCTTTTCAGATATTCTACCATGTATGGTACGAATACTTTTTCAAGTCCATAATGACCGGCATCGATGATAGCCAGGTCCTGTTCCAAGGCGTCTAACCCTGTATGATGGTCGATGTCGCCTGTAATGAGCACGTCTGCGCCATGTCTTATGGCATCGTCTACCATATCTTTTCCGGAACCTGGAGATACTGCTGCCATAATGATTGCAGTATCAGGCTTTCCAAACACCTTCACGTAGTCCACATTGCACTTGCTTTTTACGTATTCTGCGCACTCTCTCAGAGTCATCTGTCTGGGCAATGCACCCACACGGCCGATGCCTTCTTTGGATATATCGTCCTCATAGGTGACAGAAAGAACCTTTCGATCCCGTAGTGCCAATTCGTCTGCTACTGCATCCGCCATACCCATGACATCAAAGTTGGTATGCATGGCATAATAAGCGATTCCATGCTCTGCCAGGGCTAATACACGATTACCCACAAAATGTGTTCCTTCCACCTGCTTTAAAGGCTTAAAAATCAAAGGATGATGGGTAATCAGCATATCCACATGTTTTGCAATGGCATCTTCAATCACTTCCCCGGTGGCATCCACAGCAATATAAATGCGATGGACCTCCTTTTCCGGCCGTCCACACAGAAGTCCCACATTGTCCCAGGATTCCGCAAAGCTTTTCGGTGATGCTTCTTCTAAACGTTCACAAATCTGTCCACAGTTCATATTTGGCTCCATTCAAAGGTGTTTCTAGACTGGTGTTTCTCTTATGCTCGTTTGGTTAACTATTATAGATTTTCATCGCCAGATTGATAAGTTGTCTGGTCTGTAATACTTCCTGCTTTCTAAGGGTACATTCCTCACTATCAGGAAGCTTCTCTAAGATATCTTCTTCGATACCATCTCTCCAGTTCAGATAGGATGGCAACAGGTCGTGATGCTCTAAAATGAGGGCTGCCCCAAAAGCATCCCCTAATAGATAGGCTTTCTCTCTGATTTCTTCTCTGGAAGGAATCATGGCACCTTCCCACTCATGCTCAGCCTTTCCTTCTGCCACATCCAGGGCATGCAGGAAATACTGTTCTTCCATACGGTCAAACAAAGCATCGTAATACATTTGCTCCCTGGAAGACACTTTAGCCAAAATAGCAAAGTAGTATTTACCATCTACATAGGTCATATCTTCCATCTGAATCTGGAAGCCATTCTGTCGAAGGAAGGTCCTTACTTCCGGTATATCGGACTGTGGCTGCAATACTAAATAGGTCATGTTGTGGACTTTTTCCATTTCTTCTTCCAGCACACGAATCATGAGTTTGCCACCCATGCCCGCTGCTATCATACCGTCCACTTCGCCCTTTTGTACATTCTGCAAGCCATCTGACAATCTTAGCTCAATCCGATCTGTCAGGCCCATGGCCTCCACGTGCTCTTTCGCTGCCGATAAAGGCCCTTCTCGTAAGTCCGTAGCCAGTACCTTTGGGCAAATCCCCTTTTGCACCAGGTGAATGGCTACAAATCCATGGTCGCAGCCCATATCCAGACAAACAGAGTTTGCCGGCACCAGATCTGCCACCATAAGCATTCTTTTTGATAATTCCATATGTTGTGTAAGCTCCCCCGCCTAAAATCCAACTGCCACGATTAATCCAAGTAATCTTTTAGCTTGCGACTTCTGCTAGGATGACGCAATTTACGCAGTGCTTTTGCTTCAATCTGTCTAATACGTTCACGAGTGACATTGAACTCTTTACCTACTTCTTCCAAGGTACGTGCTCTACCGTCATCCAGACCGAAACGTAAACGCAATACTTTCTGCTCTCTGTCTGTCAAGGTATCCAGAACTTCTACAAGCTGCTCTTTCAGCAAAGTAAATGCTGCCGCATCACTCGGTACCGGCACATTTTCATCTTGGATAAAGTCGCCCAAGTGGCTATCTTCCTCCTCACCGATAGGAGTCTCTAAGGAAACAGGTTCCTGAGAAATCTTCAGAATTTCACGAACACGCTCTACAGGCATCTTCATTTCTGCTGCGATTTCTTCCGGGCTTGGCTCTCTACCAAGTTCCTGCAGAAGCTGTCTGCTGACACGAATCAGTTTGTTGATGGTTTCTACCATATGTACCGGGATACGAATAGTACGAGCCTGGTCCGCAATAGCACGGGTAATCGCCTGACGAATCCACCATGTCGCATAGGTGGAGAATTTGTATCCTTTTGTATAATCGAACTTTTCAACCGCTTTGATCAGACCTAAGTTACCTTCCTGAATCAAATCCAGGAACAGCATGCCACGGCCCACATAACGTTTTGCAATAGAAACTACAAGACGAAGGTTTGCTTCTGCCAGTTTCTGTTTTGCATAATCGCCGGCATCGATAGCTTCCTGCATCTCTTCGATTTCTTTTTCTAACTTCTCTTTGGTCTTGCCCTTTGCAGAAGCCAGTTTTTCTTTCTTCTCGTCGATTTCTGCAGCAGCTTTATCACCTGCTTCCATCTTCTGTGCCAGGATGATTTCATCGTCTGCAGAAAGCAGCGGTACTTTACCGATTTCCTTTAAGTACATACGTACAGGGTCTTCAATACTGATACCATCCGGTACGCTGAGGTCGATGTTTTCCATATCGATATCTTCTTCATCAGACATATCGATATCTTCATCTGCATCCTCATCTTCGTCATCCGGAATAGAAGACTCCATATTACATACGATGTTTTTCTCATCTAAGGTCTCTAAGATTTTGTCGAACTGTTCTTCTTCCAGATTCAGTTCTGCAAATGCATCGCTAACATCTGCATAATCCAGTACATTCTTTTTCTTCTTTGCAAGAGTGAGAAGTTCTTTCATCTTCTCCTCAAATTTTGCCTGTGTTGCTTCATCTAAGCTCATATTCTCTCCTCTTTTTCTACAGGTTTTATTTGTTACACTTTATGAAATCGTGATCCGTGTTTTAGATAATTCGTCCAAAAGCCTTTTACCTTCCAGCACTTTGGATAAAGCGTTGATGTCAGACCCCGTCTGAGATTTTGCCACTTCGTAGCTGTTTTTCTTCACCTCGTAAATGGTGTCATGGAAAGCTCTGGACTCTTCTTCCTGGTCTCCGATTTGCTGGATACTGGAGTTAAAAAGGGCTGCCACTTCCTTTTGTTCCTCTTCATCCGGAAACTCAGAAATCATGCTGGCGGCTACAAAATTACCACTCTCCAGTGCCGGAAACATTTTCTCTACCACCGTCTTATACAGTGGTTCCGTAAAGTCGTCTATGGTAATGTATTTCTTTACCTTTTGATATAATGCCGGATTATCGTTGAGATAGGTAATCAGGCGTCTTTGCACGACTTTTGCATTTTCTTCCGGATCCGTCTTTTTCTGAATACCGGACTTTGGTCTGGTGACAGGAGATGCGAATCCCGTCTGGGCCGCATAGCTTACCACCAATTTACGCATATCTTCATAGCCCATATGATAGATTTCATCTAAGGCATGAATGTAGGTATTGCGTTCTATTTCTTCAGGGAAGCCGCAAAGTTTCTTCGCCACTTCTCTGTAGAATTTTGTTTTGCTTTCCGGATTCTTTAGGTCATAGTCTCTTTGCAGCATGCGAATCTCGAACAGGAAGCTATTCTCTGCTTCGTCGATGCGCTTTTGAAACTCCTCAGGTCCTAAGTTCTTAATGAACTCATCCGGGTCTTTATACGGGTCAAAGTGCAGCACTTTGCCGGTAAGTCCAACTTCTTTCAGGATACCGATAGCTCGCAGGGCTGCTTTTGTGCCGGCCCCATCTGAGTCATAGGCCAGCAGCACTTCGTCTGCATATCTTCGAAGTAGGTTCGCCTGTCCTGAGGTAAACGCAGTACCAAGACTGGCCACCGCCTGGGTAAATCCTGCCTGGTGCATGGTGATAACATCCATATAGCCTTCGCATAAAATGAACTGGTTCTTTCTGGAACTTCTGGCGAAATTCAGACCGAACAGGTTCCTACTTTTATCGAAGATAGGTGTCTCAGGAGAGTTCAAATACTTGGGCTCTCCATCTCCCATGACACGTCCGCCAAAGCCGATGACGCGGTGATTGCTATCCTGAATTGGGAACATGACCCTGTTCCAGAATTTATCATGCATGCCATATCTTTCATCAAAGCTTCCAAGGCCGCCTTCCTGAATCATGGCATCCGTATACCCTTTGGACCTTAGGTACTTCACTAAGTCATCGCTGGTTTTGTTGGCGTATCCAAGGCCCCATTTATTCAGGGTCTCATCTGTCAGCTTACGACCTTTGAAGTATTCCATGCCCTTTTCCCCTTGGGGATTACGGAGCTGATAGTAGAAATACTTGGCCGCTTCTTTATTCATTTCTAAAAGCTTTTGACGCTTGCTTTCTTTGCGTCTTGCTTCTTCAGAGTACTCTACTTCCGGCAGTTTCACCCCGGCATTATCAGCCAGAGCCTTTACCGCTTCCGGGAAAGAGTAGTTCTCGTATTTTTGCAAAAAGGTAAATACATTCCCACCTTCTCCGCAGCCAAAGCAATAGTACATTTGCTTGGATGGGGATACCGAAAAGGAACCTGATTTTTCATTATGAAATGGACAAAGTCCGAAGTAGTTGGCTCCCTTCTTTTGTAATTTCACATAGCGGGATACCACGTCTACAATGTCGTTCTTGCTCCGGACTTCTTCCACTAATTCGTCTGGATAATACAATTTTGACCCCTTGTTTTTACAATTTGTTCCAGCCAATAGGAATGTAGATTTCCTCAAATTTGGCTACTGCATATCTATCTGTCATGCCACTGATATGATCACATACCACCCGTTCTACTTCCTCACCTTTATCAAGAAGCGCGAGGCAATCCTCCGGCAACTTGTCCTTATGATGTAAGTAGTAATCATAGAGGATTTCAACCAGTGTCTCAGCTTTCCCCTCTTCAGCTTTTGCCACCGGGTTGGTATATACTCGTTCAAACATGAATTGGCGCATTGCTTTGAATGCTTTATCCACATCCTCGCTCATGAGAATGTCATTTTTCCCCTGGGATGTGAATACGATATTGTGAATGAAGGAATCCATTCTATCGGTACAGGTATGTCCGATGACATCTGCGATTTCCTTCGGCACATCCTCCTCTGTCAGAATGCCGGCTCGCAGCGCATCATCCATATCATGATGAATGTATGCTATTTTATCAGCAAATCGCACTACCTTACCTTCTAACGTGGCGGGTGTACATTTGGTTTGATGATTCAACATGCCGTCTCGTACTTCATAGGTAAGATTCAAGCCCTGGCCATCTTTTTCCAGGATATCTACTGTACGCACGCTCTGGACATTATGCTCGAATCCGAAAGGACAAACTTTATTCAGCGCCCTTTCTCCGGCATGACCAAACGGTGTATGTCCCAGGTCATGTCCCAAGGCAATGGCTTCCACCAAATCTTCATTCAGGCGAAGAGCCTTGGCAATGGTACGTCCCGTCTGGGAGACCTCCAGTGTATGTGTCAATCTGGTTCTATAGTGATCTCCGTCCGGGCTCAAAAAAACCTGTGTCTTATCCTTTAGACGACGGAATGACTTACTATGGATGATACGATCTCGGTCTCTTTGGAACACAGGTCTGATATCGCATTGTTCTTCCTCAACCAGTCTGCCTCTAGAGTTGCAACTCAGCATAGCATACGGACTAAGGTATTCCTTTTCATATTGTTCTAGACTTACTCGGATTAACATATCTGCTCCTCCCAGATGAATCTGACTTGTCGTGTTGGAACACGTTTACTTAATATATTCCGCGCGGAAACTTGATTTCCTTTTTTATTTTCTTGTTTTTTGAAATTTTTTTCTGGCCCATCGTCCCTTCCCTTTGCCGCTTCTATGTATGGCTTGACTTTTTATCACTTTCCTTGTAGAGTATGTATTCGTTATACATCTATTTTCTAGATTTCTGAATTCTAGCCGTATTATTTCTGGCGAGATTACCGCTGACTGAGAGTTTTTTCTATTTAACCGTAGTGCTTCGGTTTGCCCTTACGGTGTATTTTAATTTCCTGTCGGTTCGCCGTAACCGACCGTTTGCCCTTACGGTGTAACTCGTGAAATCTTCCCTCAACAGTAAATATTTCCAGCGGCTTTACGGTGTATTTTAATTTCCTGTCGGTTCACCGTAACCGACCGTTTGCCTTTACGGTGTAACTCGTGAAATCTTCTCTAAACCGTAAATATTTCCAGTGGCTTTACGGTGTATTTAAATTTCCTGTCGATTCACCGTAACCGACCGTTTGCCTTTACGGTGTAACTCGTGAAATCTTCCCTCAACCGTAAATTTTTCCGGCGGCTTTACGGTGTATTTTAATTTCCTGTCGGTTCACCGTAACCGACCGTTTGCCTTTACGGTGTAACTTGTGAAATCTTCCCTCAACCGTAAATGTTTCCGGCTGCTTTACGGTGTATTTTAATTTCCTGTCGGTTCACCGTAACCGACCGTTTGCCTTTACGGTGTAACTTGTGAAATCGTCCCTCAACCGTAAATGTTTCCGGCTGCTTTACGGTGTATTTTAATTTCCTGTCGGTTCACCGTAACACTTCGGTTTCCCTTTACGGTGTAACTTGTGAAGTCTTCCCTCAACCGTAAATTTTACCAGCAGCTTTACGGTGTATTTAGATTTTCTGTCGGTTCACCGTAACACTTCGGTTTTCCTTTACGGTGTAACTCGTGAAATCTTCCCTCAACCGTAAATTTTCCTTGTGGCTTTACGGTGTATTTTTAAAAAAAGAAAATATAACGAAAGAAAGGACACTATATGAAAGAATTAGAAAAACAAATCAAGAAAGAACTGTCATTTGTAAAAGAATGCGAACAGAAAAATATCAAGCAACTAAAAGAATTAAGGCGCAAGGTCCCTGCAAATTTGCCTAGTGGTAAGATTCGTGGTTCCATATGTCATGGTTCCCCGCAATTCTATCTAACCCGGTCAGGAGAAAAAGACCAGTATTTAAACAAGAATTATCTCCCCTCCATCCAATACGCAGTAAAACAAGAGTATCACGAGAAAATGGCGGCTGCTCTCATCCGACGGGAGAAAGCGCTGTTGCGGCTATCAAAGACACTGGAAGAAACTGAGCCTGCGTCGGTGTATGAAAAAATGTCCGTTGCAAAAAAGTTGCTTGTCACGCCAATCGTATCTTCTGAGGAAGATTTCATACAAAAATGGCTGGAAGAGCATCCCGGTAACCAGAACCCTTACCCGGAAGATTGTAACTACACCACGAATCGCGGCGAAAAAGTTCGTTCCAAATCCGAAAAGATTCTTGCTGATTTATTCTACTCTTATCAAATTCCGTATCAATACGAACCAATGCTGACTTTGCCTTCCGGCAAGACTCTTTACCCCGACTTTGCATTACTAAATACAACAACACAAAAGACGCTCTATTGGGAGCATCTTGGATTGGTAGATCAGGACACCTATCTACAAAGGAATATTCAAAAAATACAGCTGTACGAAGTGAATGGAATCCTTTTAGGGGATACCCTCATCACAAGTTTTGAATCCACCTCGGTTCCCCTAAATACTAAAATCCTAGACCAGAAAATCCGTACCTTTTTGCTGTAAGCCAGCTTCTGGGTTCGCGGAAGGAATCCCTATCCCAACAGACCTTGTATCAGAACTTTGATCCCGATAGCGATAAGTGCCAGACCGCCGATGACTTCTGCAGGAGTCTGGTATTTGCTACCGAAAAGGTGACCGACCTTGATACCTATAGCGGAAAGGACAAAGGTAGTCGCACCGATTAAGGAAATGGCCGGCACAATAGCCACACTCATAAAGGCAAAAGATACACCTACCGCCAAAGCATCGATGCTGGTAGCGATAGCCAAAAGCAGCATGGTTCCCACATCAAAACTGGCATTCACTTCCCCTTCTTCGTGGAACGCTTCAAATACCATGTGACCGCCAATAAATCCAAGTAGTATGAATACTACAAAGTGATCGTATTTGTCGATAAACCCAGCAAAACTGGAACCCAAGAAGAAGCCCAGTAGTGGCATCAATGCCTGAAATCCGCCAAAATATGCACCTGCCAGAAGCAGGTGCTTAAGTTTCAAATCGTGTGTAGCAAGTCCCTTACAGACAGAGACTGCAAATGCGTCAGCGGAAAGCCCCACTGCGATAATAAATAATTCAAGTAGTGACATCGTAGTTCAAGCCGGCTAGTCTACCGGCATCTGTAGCCTTTCTCATTTTTTGATATGGATTATCTTCGTTGGAATACGCAATTTGTGTTCTGGTCACGCCGCCGGACACGTAGGAGCGTCCGCACTCCGGACAAATTGCCGTATGTAAGCTTACGGAACAGGAAAGTACCTTTCCATTGTTCTCAGCCGCCTTCTTGTAGGCATTACTCACATGCTCTTGTTCGTGCGCTCTTACCCTGGAAGCTGATGCTTCCGGCGATATATGGGCCGCACTTTTAAAGGACACCATCTCATCAGAGCCATCCTGATACTTCCGCTCTTTGCAGGTCTCACATTCTGCAGGTGAAGACTTACGTCCCGCCGCCTTTACCGTGGACTCGCCGGGATTTTTAACTGCGCCGGTATGCTCCGGTTCCTGCACTTTTCCGGGATTTGCGCCTGCGCCAACCTTGATGGCGTTATCATAGGCATTGCCCGCGCCAACCCTGATGGCGTTATCATAGGCACTGCCTGCGTCACGCAGCGTACCATATAAATCCTGCGGATTATATTGACTTGGATTCCAAAATGATATTCCCATACTTCCTCCTGACCTTTGGCTGATAAATCAAGCCAAACAAAAAAGGTCAATAGGTAATATTATTATACTATATATGACGTGGCGAAATCTGTAAAGATTTCATAAAACAAATCTATCAAACATTCTCTTTCCATTTACTTGGTATGTAAAAAAACTTTTCTTCTACAGTCAAAAAAACACACTCCCATTTCGAGAGTGTGCTCTTAATCTTACTAAATATGTATTGCTTCCCAAAAATCGAAACCAAGAATCCTGCATCCTCTACAGGGATGCATCAAACAGAGACCCCAGCTGTTCTGCCTTGCTGGGTGTTTCGCTTTTCTTCGTAGTGCTGTTTGTCTCTTTTGCTTTCACCGTGCCATCCTCTACAGCACGTTTTTTCTTTACATAATCCTTGGCAGAAACCTTGCCTTCTTCCTCCGCAGCACGCTTTTTGCTGACGTACTCTTCTGCAGAAATCTTCGTATCCTTGGTAGAAGTCTTTGCAGTGGAAGTTTCGCCTTTGCTTTCTTTTTCTGCTTCCTTATAGTAGGCTTTCATCAACTTGCCGTAGCTGCCATTTTTCAAAGATGCATAATCCGCAAGGGTATTGTCTCCACCACCGCCTAATACGGTATTGGTAAGATTTGCCATACTGGTACCGCCTAAAAGGGAAGAACCACCGCCCATTAAGCTAGACACCATGGATGCCTTATTGGTAATAGAAGCAATCTTCTGCTCCTGTTTGGAACTAAATTGATAATTGCGACCACTCGCATTGATATTCAGTGACATAACAGCCTCCTTGCCTCGTTACGCCCCTTGGGACTAACAATCATTCTCTAAATTCCGGCCTATCTTTTGGCCTATCTTTCTATCTTCAATATATCATATACCTATATATCGTCACAAATGAAAAGATTCTAAAGTCCCTGACCCGCGCCCGGTCCATCCGGCGCCCCTGGTCCACCCGGCATGTTTCTCATCACCAATTTTAAGAAAAGTGGCATCAAAACAAAAATCAGAAGATACCCCACCAACATGCTGAGAATCAAAGATTTCACAAACATAGGTCCAAAAGGAATCTGTGCACCATGGGCCGTGGCGATTTTCCAATTTAGGAAAACCATAGCCAAAGTGATAATCGGTGTATAAATCAAATCCGAAATCAGTGAGTCGAATAAATGGGTACTGAACTTGCCAGGCTGTAGCCCCAATTTACTATCTAGACTATCATTTACCTTTTTCATTGGCACCAAAAATCCGATGATCAAACTGATTATGGTACTAAGCACAAAGCTCAAAAGAAAAGTAGGCACTGCAAAGTGTCCCGAACTTAGGCTTCCAACCAATGACAAACAAAAACTCAGACTCACTCCCATTAGGATGCTCATCTGCATTCCGATTTTCTTCATACGTCCTCCTTTTCACAAATACGTGCGCCTCTTTCTCTCATTATATGATATAGGCAGTACCCGGACAAATGAAATAAGCATAAACTCCAATCTTGTCATAGTGGCAGCTTTATTTTCCCAATTGTTCTACCATAAAGTCCTTCACAGCTTCTACCACCTGGTCTAGATGCTGATTGTAGCAGTGGTCATCTCCTTCGATGGAAACAAGTTTGCCATTAGCATAGCCTTTTACATATTTCACAGAGAACTCATAAGGAACCGCCTCATCCTCAGTACCATGGATGATGAGTACCGGATGATGGTATCTCTTGATAGCTGCCTGTACGTCGATGGTCTGAGCAACGCGAACGTAATTGCCCTTTAGCTGTAGGCCATCCCAGCCCTGCAGTACATCCGGTACATTCACAGGGTCAAACTCTATGCCAAGCACAGAGCCAGCTCTGGCGATTTCCGGAATCATGGTAGCCGGAGATAATGGAATCAAAGCCTTAATCACATCCCGCTCCATGGCCGCTGCCAGCATTACCGCAAGTCCACCTTGGGAGTGTCCCATCATATAGATGTCAGATACAAAATCCAAGGATTTAGCGTAATCCACCACCGCCATAATATTCGTCAGCCACTTATATAAAGTGTGATCTTCGAACTTGCCATCGCTATGTCCATGGCCATACATGTCAGCACGCAAAGTAGCTACGCCTAAATCGTTCATGGCATTTGCCACAGCTCTGATATGTACTTCCTCACTATGTCCCGTAAATCCATGAATCACGATGCACAGCGGAATCTTCTTTCCTGTGGATTCCACCGAATCCTTTGCCACACCGGCAGCATCCCACATGTTTTCTGCATCACCGCATACCTCCGGCATATCAAGGTTCACATTCAATTTGATTCCATCACAATCCAAATAAAACTGTTTTGTACTTACCATTTTTTGTCTCTCTTATACCTTTCTCCCATCATTTTCCCTGCCCGCATTGCTCCCTGCAGAGAACTCTCCCATTTATCATCATTCTACCTGTGGTGCCATTCCATGTCATCGTTCATTCCAACAAAAAAATGACTGTTTTTCAAGCAAAAAGACCGACGGAAGCATACACATACTCCAATCGGTCTTCTATAATTTCTATTCTTCCTCTTCCTTAAACCGGCTGGCGATAATATAACCAAGCACAGTCAGGAAGATGATGGCACTACTTAGTGCATATACTTCTGTGGAAATCTTACCTCTGGCCATACCATAGATACGGATTGGCAGAGTCATCTGTCCGGCACCTGCTACGAAGTAACTGATGATGACATCATCTAAAGATAAGGTCAGGCTCAGCATGGCACCGCTGATGATACCCGGCATCAGCATAGGAATGGTAACGCGCATCAAGGTACGAAACTGATTGGCGCCAAGGTCCATGGCTGCTTCTTCTACGGACTGATCAAAACCTGCGATACGAGAACGCAAAGTAATGATGATAAAGGGTACGCAGAAGGTCACATGGGCAATAACCAAAGTCCAAAAGCTCATAGTGATTCCCATCATGGTAAAAGTCGCCAGAGAAGCGATACCGATTACCAGTTCCGGAATCACAACCGGAATGTACATGAGGTTATCCAGCAGTTCTTTGCCTTTAAACTCATAACGATACATGCCGATGGTAGCCAAAGTGCCCAGGATGACAGAGATTGCAGTGCTGACAAGGCCCAGTGCCAGAGTCAATCCCAGGCTCTTCATCAACTCTTCGTTGGTTACCATGGATGCATACCATTTCAACGTAAATCCCTTGAATACCAGGTTGTTATTGGAGGTGTTGGTAGAATACAGCACCACCATTACCATAGGCAGGTATAAAAAGGTGTATACCAAAAAGGTATAGAAGTAAGAGGCTTTGCCCACTTGTTTTGGTTTTCTTTTTTCCATGTGGCACCTCCTATAAATCGCTCAGTGAACCAAACTTGGTGTACACTTTGAGTAATATCAATGTAAAAATAATCAAGATAACTGATAACGCTACACCTGCCGGCCAGTTACGTGCTGTCAGAAACTGATCTTTAATCAGATTACCAAGCAAGGTAGAGTTACCACCGCCCATAACGTCTGCGATGTAAAAGGCGCCAAGGCTGGGGATAAACACCTGAATGGTCCCGGCAAAAATACCCGGTACTGTCAGTGGTAAAATCACCCGGAAAAAGGTTCTCATTTTGGAGGCTCCCAGGTCATGGCTTGCCTCAATCAAAGTAGGATCCAGCTTTCCGATGGAGTTATTCAGCGGTAAAACCATAAATGGAAACAGGGCGTATACCATACCAAAAAGGGTAGCACCGTCTGTATACATCATGGTAAGCGGCTTGGAAATCAGATGTAGCTTCATCAGCAAAGTATTCAGCAAACCGGAATCCCGAAGGATGTTGGACCATCCATTCAAACGAATCAGCTCACTGATCCAGAAAGGTAACATGATAAGCAGTACACAGATACCTCTCTTCTTCGCCGAAATCTTGCGCATCAAGACATAGGAAAACGGATACGAAATCAGCAAACAAATGAGGCTGGTCCAAAAAGCCAACACGATAGATTTCCAAATCACCTTAATATAAGTCGGATCAAGAAACAGGGCGTAGTTCTCCAGGGTAAATGCTAACTGCACACCACCGTAAGTACCTTTTTTCATAAAACTGATAAAGATTACATATACAAGTGGCAATGCCAGGAAAAGCAACATCCACACAGCCAGCGGTCCCACGAAAGCCAGGATAGCACCCCTGTCCTTGTTTTTTCTTTTGATTACTTCTGTGGACATGACTCACCCTCCACAGCAGCCTCAATCTCCTCTCGGTGTAAAAGAGCACCCTCAATCCAATCAATCAGGGTATCCTCTGCGGTATGCATCACTACTGCCTTATCCATAGGCCAATAGATATTCACTGCCTGGCCTACCGGAATCATGTCACTGTCCGGGTGATGATTAATCTTTAGAATCTGTCCATCCGGCAGCATAATAGTAGTTTTGATCAAAGAGCCTACATAAATATGCTCCTTTACCACACCACGAAGTCTAAAGTGCTCAATAGGCTCTGTAGAATACTTGGTGTGTTCCGGGCGAATAGATATGTAAACCATTTCGTCCTTTACAAAGCCTTCGCCCTTTGCATGTACCACGCCGTTCTCTGCAGTCAGTTCCACCAAGTCTCCCTCGATACCTGTAACAGAAGCCTCGATGATATTTGACTCACCGATGAAATCTGCTACGAACTTGGTCTTCGGATGTTCATAAATCTCGGAGGGCACATCAATCTGCTCGATAAGGCCATTATTCATAACTGCAATACGGTCGCTCATGGTCAAAGCTTCTTCCTGATCATGGGTGACATAAATAAAGGTAATGCCAAGTCTCTTCTGCAGGTGCTTTAATTCGATCTGCATCTGCTTACGAAGCTTATAATCCAGGGCAGCCAAAGGCTCGTCTAGTAAAAGAAGCTTTGGATTATTTACCAATGCTCTGGCGATAGCTACACGCTGCTTCTGTCCACCGGACATCTGTGCCACTTTACGTTTACCGAAATTCTTCAGCTGCACAAGATCCAGCATTTTCTCAACTCTGGCTTTAATCTCAGCCTTTGGAATCTTCTTTTCCACAAGGCCAAATGCCACATTGTCAAACACATTCATGTGTGGGAACAGTGCATAACTCTGGAAGACGGTATTGACATCTCTCTTATAAGGAGGCAAATCCGTCACATCCTGGTCCCCAATATATACGGTACCCTGAGTAGGGGTATCGAAGCCACCAATCATACGAAGTGTGGTGGTCTTACCACATCCGGAAGGACCTAAAAGGGTAAGAAACTCTCCCTCATAGATATCCAAATCCAGTTCTTTTAGTACTACGCCACCGGTAGCATCAAAAAATTCCTTTGTAACGCCTCTGAGGCGGACGATAGGAATGTTGTCTTTTTCCATGGCAATTTCCTTCCTGTAAGAAATTATAATACGTCGCGTCCACGCTCACCGGTACGGATTCGCATGACATCTTCAATATCAGAGATAAATACTTTACCATCACCTACATTACCGGTGGACAAAGTATCTACGATTTCAGACAGAATCTCTTCTAAGTCTTCATCCCAAACAACAGTCATTACATAAAGCTTTGGAAGCAAGTTTACTTCCAGGCCAAGCTTATCAAGTTCAGGATTGGCAAAGCCCTCCTGATGTCCACAACCCATAGCAGACATAACGGTCATACCGCTATACTCATTTTTGGTTAAAATCTTCTTCAAAGCTTCCAGCTTTTCAGGTCTGATAATTACTTCTATTTTTTTCATATGAACCCTCCATAAACCGCGAAAACAGGGGCTTTGTGAAGCCTTCTGTTTCCCGAAATATTTCCAAATAGCCTAATTCAATACTATAGCGAAAAACACCCAAAAATGCAATATCCTGCAATGGTTTTTCGTGCAAAATTACGAGGCTTTTTGCACAAAAAAAGAGAGTGACTTTCGCCACTCTCTGATGTTTTCTTATGCCTGTTTGGATACTTCCAAAAGTTTCTTTTTCAGTTCTGTCTCCATACCTGCAAGTTCTGCTTCTGCAGTACGGCGTTTTTCTTTGCCTTCAGTCTGAATCTTTAAGACTTCGTCCAAAGTAGAAATCAAGGTTTCATTGGTATGTTTCAAGGTTTCCATATCAACGATACCACGCTCAGATTCCTTAGTAGCCTCGATGGTAGCAGTCTTCAACTTGTCTGCGTTCTTCTTCAGCAGTTCATTGGTCATCTCAGACACTTCACGCTGTGCTTTTGCAGCTTCTGTGGAGTGCTCTACGCCAAGTGCAATGACCATTTGGCTCTTCCAAAGAGGAATGGTATTCACGATGGTGGACTGAATCTTCTCAGCCATCATGGTATCAGAGCTCTGTACCATACGAATCTGAGGTGCAGTCTGCATGGAGATGGTTTTGGTCAGTTCCAAATCATAGATTTTCTTTTCAAATCTATCACACATAGCTGCCAAATCTTTTGCTGCCTGCGCATCTTCAGGAAGTCCGCTCTTTTCTGCTTTCTCCTGGAGTTCTTTCAGCTCGCCGTTACGGACCTGCTCTAATTTCTCTTTACCGGCCAGGATGTACATGGTCAGTTCTTTATAATAAGCAAGGTTCTGATCATACATCTTATCCAGCATGTCTACGTCTTTCATCAGAGTTACCTGATGTTTCTCCAAAGTGCTGGTGATAGTATTTACGTTAGTCTCTACAGAGCTGTATCTTGCTTTCAAAGAAGTCACTCTGTTAGCACTCTTCTTAAATAAAGCTTTCAGGCCTTTTGCTTCTTCATCTACATCGAAATTCTTCAGCTGGGTTACAAGGTTTGTTACCATGTCACCAACTTCGCCCATATCTTTTGTACGAACGCTCTCTAAAGCTTTTTCAGAGAAGTCAGCCATCTTTTTCTGTGTGCCGGCACCATAGTTCATAATTGCAGTGGAGTTCTGAATATCAATCTGATCTACGAAACTCTCAACCTGCTTTTTCTCTGCTTCTGTCAGCTCTGCGCCTGCCAGTGCAGGACCATCTGTAGCTGCTTCTGCCGGTGCCTCCTGTGTCTGTGTTGCAGCAGGTGCTGCATCGAACACCAATGTAGGTGCTTCCTGTGCCATAAATTCTTCTGCCATTTTACTCTCCCTCTACTTTATAAAATGATATAGAAACTTCTATATTATTATTGCTCTTCTTCCATGATCTGCATCGCCATACCACCCTAAGCCTGCATTGCACCTCCTGAGGTAGCTGTCTGAACAAGTCCATCCTGTGCCATCATGGTCTTCATGACACTGATATCTGAGCTAATATCCCAAGCCACATCCTGGAACATATCATCTAAAAGCTGCTCGAATGCATCATTGATTACATCCAAAGAGCTCTCAATTTCTTTCTTTGTCTTACGAATATTATCTACTTCCGGCTGTTTTTCAAGGTCTACATAAGCACGCAAAAGCTTTGTGGTAGTCGGTAAGTAATACTCCATGAACTTACGAAGGTCTTTGGCAGACTCCGGATTTTTCTCCACCTGCTCAAAGATTTTCTTCATGATGTTTTCCAGTCGGAATAACTTGCTGGATACTTCTTCTCCGGGAATCTCGTTATTGCAATCACGGATTGTCTCTAAGTACGCATTACCCTCTCGAAGAATTGCCTTTACATCATCCGCATCTCCCAAAGCTTCATCCAGTTCTTTCTCCCTAGCCTGCTGCTGTTTCTCCAAAGACTCCTGATTCTTCTTCGTCTCCAGATACTGGTTATACACCTCTCTGGTCAGCATCAAAGTAGTCACTTTATCATCAATGCGGGCATTCTGGATGTAGCCCATCTTCTTAAGCTGGCGAAGTTCTTTCCAAATCTGCTTTGTGGTCTTACCGGTGCACTCTTCCAGTTCCGTCATCAATACGTAGTCTCTGTCGCCGATAATCTCAGCATATTTCTTGTATGCTTTGATGAGCTTTCTCTTGCGGATACCGCCGAAAAGGCCAAGTCCACTGACAATGGACATAATCACTACAAGGATGAATGCGCCCATGGCGCCGCTAAAAAAGTCCATCGCCAATAATGCGCCACATAAGGCCGGCAGAAAAATGCTAAGGCCTATGGAGCTAAATACTATCTGTACAACTGCTCCGGCAGTACTTACTGAAGTAGGCATGAAATACGTGCCTCTTCTTCTGTAACTTGGTCGCTTTGCAGCGTATATATCGCTTCCCTGGCTTCTTACAACCTTTGCTCTATTTTTATCAACTTCACTTTTCACCTGATTGGTCAAATCATTGACTCTTTTCTGAATGTCTCCAGCCAGGTTAGAAAAGTCTCCTGCTTCCACAGCATCTGTAACAGAATTTAAAATGTCACTTCCCGCTGTATACAAGTCTTTCAGTTCCATAATTCCTCCAATTTCATACTACATCATTGTACAAAACTATACCCCTTTTTTCAATATTACTATCTTTCTTTTCTATAGAAATATCCACAAAAAATCCCCCGGTTTTGCTAATTACCGGGGGACTCTACTTACTATTCACTTTTTTCTATCCTTATCTTAAAACAGGGTGGCAAAGATAAACCTCGTTCATGTAAATATGACGGATGGTGTCTTCATTTCCACCTGTAAGTTTTGCGATTTCTTTTGGTAATACGCCTCCACCAATCATGGAAAATACCGTATTTTCGTTCACTCTTCTACCATCCTGTCTACTTATTTTTTTAGAAAATCCAAACATAACATCGACCTCCTACTATCTCGAAACTGAATGGTTTCTTTTGTTATCTTTAATCTAACACCTTTTAAGTTGTCTGACAATAGGTTGGTAATACATTGAATAGCGAGACTTTTTCAGTTTTTAGATGAATTTCATTCACCTACCAACTTTTATAATTCTGTAATTTTTGTTTTATTATTTCTTCATAAATGAAATGCATTCAAATCAAAAAAATATCGATAAAATCTAGCCTTTTGCACAAAACCTATTGACGCCGACCTGATCTGATGCTATATTGTATGTAGTAATCAAAACTACATGCAGTTGATTTGATTTCCAAATTAACTCGCATTCAGAATTACCGTGGAAATGATTCGGAGGTATGCACTATGACCGGAAAAGAAGTACAAGCATTCTTAAAAGAACACCTTGTTCCAAAGAAACTCTATAAAATAGGTGGAAGTCACAAGAATCGCATCTGTCTGGAGCAGACCGAAAAAGGATGGGAAGTGTTCTTCCGCGACAAAAAAGAAAAGGTAGGTACTCTCTTCTTTCGAGATGAAGCTTCTGCTTGTCAGTGCTTCATGGAAGAGGTTCGTAAGATTATGGTGAGCCTGTATGGAATCACCTGGGTCCCATCTGTTTAATACGCATTCAATTATTCTTCCTACATAAAGGCGGATTGTCTAAAATCAAAGACAATCTGCCTTTTTTATTGTTGTGATACCGGAAATGTCGTATAATCTTCTTCGTTCGTTATGTTTTTAACGTACGTGAAATGAGAAAGGAAAGAAACACTATGATGAATACTCCACAGCAAATCGCAGAATTATACGCCGAAGCAGGCGTTTTTAAGACGAAGTTATCCACTTGTCACACCCTGCTGCTTGCTTTCTTCGCAGGTATGTTTATTGCCTTTGGTGCCGTAGGTTCTCAGATTGCCAGTTGCCTGGTAACAGATCCTTCCGCTGCCAGAATGCTTTCCGCAGTGGTTTTCCCGGTAGGACTTTTGATGGTACTGATTGCCGGTGCAGAACTGTTCACCGGCAATTGCCTTTTAACCTTATCCTGCCTGGACAAGCGCATTAAACTGACTGCTATGCTTCGTAACTGGGTTTTGGTTTACCTAGGTAACTTTATCGGGGGTGTGTTCCTGGCCTGGATGCTTACCTACAGCCACACCTTATCCTTATTTGACGGAAAGTTAGCCCAACTTGTAGTAAACACAGCTACCACCAAAGTACACTTAAGTTTCTCCGATGCATTCCTACGCGGAATCCTTTGCAACCTGCTGGTATGCCTGGCAGTTTGGATTTCCTTTGCAGCGAAGGATGTCACCGGTAAAGTTGTCGGTATGTTTTTCCCTACTATGGTCTTTGTATTGTCCGGTTATGAGCACTGCATCGCCAATATGTACTTCATTCCTGCAGGTCTCTTTACTTCCGCTGAATACGGAATCGCTGCAGATGGACTTACCTGGGGTGCTTTCTTTATCCAGAACCTGATTCCTGTTACTTTTGGAAATATCTTAGGTGGTGCCATGATTGGTGCCGGCTATTATCTGGTCTATTTAAGCAAGAAAAAAGGATGCTAAGCATCCTTTCAGACTGTAGACAAAGTCCACGGCATGCGCCGTGGACTTTTTTTGCAAAAGTGCCATAAACCCAGTATTTATCTGGGATTGCGGCACTTTTTCTGGTATAATAGAAGTATCAAAGTTGGGG
>Ga0256405_10001014_pt1 | contig 83742 bp, 72 predicted proteins | sample RumenRJG_02DNA_FD_189096 | JGI IMG/M metagenome (GOLD analysis project Ga0256405, IMG submission 189096) | Bovine rumen microbial communities from Lethbridge, Alberta, Canada - RJG_02 | ecosystem: Host-associated > Mammals > Digestive system > Stomach > Rumen | place: Canada: Alberta... | reverse complement strand
AAACTTCTAAATTATAAAAAATAAGTTTTAAGAAATAACTTATCATAACTAACTTTTAACAAATAAGTTATATTTTATAACTTCTATCTTATAAATTATTCGTTTTCACAAATAAGTTATTAGTTAACACTTGCAAGTTATAGGTTATATGAAATAAGTTATAAGTTATAAGTTATACATAACTAAAATGAAAGTTTAAATCAGGATATGAAAACAAAAAGAATAAGATGGATATAATTAAATATTTTATTAATTTAAAGAATCTAAAACAATAAAATAATATGGTTTGATAGATTAATAAGATATTTCAAATGAAAAGATTATAAAATAAAATATTTATATTGAAGAAAAATAAAAAAAGAAAAAATTATAAAAATAATAATAAGTTATAAGTTATAACTAAAAAAAATATAAAAAAAATAAAGAAGGATTATTTAGCATTTTGCATAGTTCCTTCAAAATAGCTAGCATATCCTTTTAAGTCCAACATTCCATGTCCGGAGAAATTAATAACGATAGTCTTTTCTTCTCCAGTCTGTTTACATTTAATTGCTTCATCTATACCTGCCCTAATAGCATGAGTTGTTTCAGGGGCCGGAACGATTCCTTGATTACGAGCAAAAGTAATTCCTGCTTCGAAACAATCCTTTTGATGAACTGCTCTTGGTTCAATGTAGCCTTCCTTAGTTAAAAGAGATACAATAGGAGACATACCATGATATCTCAAACCTCCTGCATGGACTGAAGGCGCTACAAAGTCATGACCTAGAGTGAACATCTTAAGCATTGGTGTAAATCCGTTGGAATCACCGAAATCATAATCGTAAGCACCTTTTGTTAAAGTAGGACAAGCACTAGGTTCCACTGCAATAAATTGGGTGTCAGAATTTCCATCTATTTTATCTTTAATGAAAGGGAATAATGATCCAGCAAGGTTACTTCCTCCACCGGCACAGGCAATCATGACATCAGGTTCCTCTTCAGCAATCTCCAATTGGGTTTTTAATTCTTGACCTATGATTGTTTGATGTAACATTACATGGTTCAATACGCTACCTAATGAGTATTTGACTTCATCATTTTCTAAAGCTTCTTCCATTGCTTCAGAAATAGCCACTCCTAGAGAACCAGGATGATCTGGGTTTTCAGCCAATACCTGACGTCCAACCTTAGTGTTTTCACTAGGGGAAGCAAATACATTACCATCATAAATATGCATGATATTTTTTCTGTCTGGTTTTTGGTTGAATGAAACCTTAACCATATATACTGTACATTCTATGTCAAGCAAGTTACAAGCAAGAGATAATGCAGTACCCCATTGACCTGCACCAGTTTCTGTAGTTAGTCTTTCGACTCCTTCTTTTTTAGCAAAGTATGCTTGAGGAATAGCTGAATTTAACTTATGGGAACCTGTTGGAGATGAGTCCTCTCTTTTAAAGAATATTTTAGCCGGAGTATTGAGATATTCCTCTAATTTATTGGCTCTAACTAATGGAGTCGGCCTTCCCATTTCCATGTATAAGTCTCTTACCTCGTTTGGTATTTTGATATAGCGGTCTGTTGCAAATTCTTGTTCTAATCCTGCTTTGGTAAATGCCAGTTGTAATGATGCAATTTGGTCTTTTCCCTCACTGTTTTTTGGAGCTGGAAGCGGAACAGGCAAATCGGCAAGCATGTTATACCATTGTTTTGGCACTTCATCTGATGATAATTCTATTTTGTAAGTCATGATTATAATTATAAATAATGTACTATTTAAAGCTTTGTTGTACAAATATGTACACTTTAATTATTAATATAATAAAAAACAACTTTTAAACATGAGAATTTTAGCTATCGATGTTGGAACAGGAACACAAGACATAATGATTTATGATACACAAAAAGAACTAGAAAACTCAATAAAACTAGTTTTACCATCTCCTCACCTATACATATCCCAACAAATGAGAGAAATAGAAAACGACATCTATTTTACCGGAGAAATAATGGGTGGAGGAAAAATAAAAAGAAGTATTCTGGAGCATTTTGAAAAAGGATATAAAGTTGTAATGGAACCAACATGCGCTAAAACAATTCGAGACAATCTTGAACAGGTAAAAGCAATAGGTATTGAAATAGCAGATGAAAATAAGGATTATTCTAATTATTCCAAAATAACAATGGGCGATATAAACATCACTAAACTGTCCGAATTTTTGCTAGGCTATGATTTGGAATTCGATTTTGATAAAATTGCAATTGCAGTGCAAGATCACGGCTATAATGAAAATATGGGAGATAGGGACTTCAGATTTGAAAAAATAAGAGAGAAAATATCAAAACCTATTTCACCTCTGGAATTTGGATTTATAGAAGACCTTCCCGAATACTACACTAGAATGCAAGCCGTTAGAAGAACATTAGAAAAAGAGGGAATAAGTGAAAAGCCATTATTGATGGATACAAAATTTGCCTCAATTGCCGGAATGTGTTTTGATGAAGTAGCTAAAAATCTTAACAGTTATATAGTAATTGATATTGGAAACGGACACACCACTGCAGCATCAATAGAAAACGGAAAAATACAGGGAGTGTTTGAACACCACACCTCAAGTTTGACTGGAGAATCCTTAGAAAGATACATTAAAAGATTGGCATCAGGAGAAATTACAAACGAAGAGGTATACAATGACCATGGCCATGGAGCACATGTTCTTAATCCAATATCTGAAATAGAGAAAGTTATAGTGAGTGGACCTAAAAGAGAGTTGATTGAAAAAACAAACCTTGACTGGCATCATGCCGCTCCTGGAGGAGATGTGATGATGACCGGTACTGTTGGATTGATTAAAACTATACAGGATAGATAAAATGTTAAAGATGGACTCCCACATACATAGTGAATATTCTCCGGATTCAAAATCAAAAATCGATGATATTCTAAAGACCGCTCAAAAGGAAAATATTGATATTATTGCAATCAGTGATCACAACACTGTTGATGGAACTAGTGAAGTAAGGGCTAAAACTAGAAATACAGATATATTAGCAATTCCATCTATAGAAATTTCTTCATCACTTGGCCATATTCTTGGTTTTGGGTGTGAGGAAAATATACCTCGAGACCTATCACCTCAAGATACAATAGATAGAATTCATGATTTGGGAGGTCTTGCAATAATACCCCACCCATATTGTTTTTACCGTCATGGACTGTTATGTAAAATCGATTATAATGAGTTGAAAATTGATGCAATTGAAACAAGAAATGCCAGATTCATTGTAGGATACTGTAACAATAAAGCAAAAAATTTAGCAAAAAAAGAAAACATTCCAACATTAGGTGCAAGTGATGCGCATTACTGGAAATTTGTCGGGGATTGTTTCAGTTTGATTGAATGTGAAAAGGATATAGACAGTGTACTAAAAGCGATAAAAAAAGGTAAAGTAGAGGCTCATGGAAAAGGTACCTCAAACATATTGCTTTCGAAATACCTATTTGATAAAAATATTTTAAAGAAATTTGATTAAAAAGAGTTTATTCGCTCTTTTCAATTAAAATTTCTATAATTGAAACATTTGTTTTTTCGTTGTTAAAGTTTTCAATTTCTTCAGTAGAAATTTGAATATCAGTAACATCGGCTTCAGGAACAAACCTATTTCTTACAATTTCAGCAGCGTCAACAGCACGACTAATAGCTTTTCCTCTTGCTCTTAAAAGTACACTATTAGATCCTTCATTGAATTGTGTAACAACTGCTAAAACATAATTCATAACAGGTTTGCTACCTACAAAAATTGTATTATTCTCCATGTTTACTCACCAATATAATTTTTGTAATTAATGTATATAAAATTTTACATAAATTTAGTCAAATAAATTTAACAATAAAAGAAACAGAAATGAATATTTTATAATAACAATATAAATTAAAATAAAAAAATTAAACAAAAAAAATAATTTAAAATTATAACTAAAAAAAATTTAAAAAAATGAATAATCATTAAAAATTAAGCCCTCTTAATCAATAATAATTTATTCATAGAATCAAGTACTGCCAAAATACTGGCCATCACAATATCCTGATTAGTTGACCTACCTGTGGATTTATTGCCATCAGCATCAGAACTTATAACGAACACCTCAGCCAAAGCATCTGTACCACCACTAACAGCCTCCAGGTTATATTCCTCAAGCTGTATATCCATAGTGTCCTGAATTAAAATACGAATAGCATTTAAAGCCGCATCGACAGGACCTACACCAGTACTTGCGGTTTCTTTTTCAACTCCATCTATTTCAAGTTTAACGGTGGCAGTAGGAGAAACATCTCCACTGGAAGACAATCCTAATCCTTTTAAAACTATAGGAGTTTCCCGTGCTGAAGCAAGTTCAGTAATTGCAATAGCGATTAAATCATCATCGGTGACGCACTTGCCGCTATCGCCTAAAGATTTGATTTCATCAAACACCTTGCAAAACTGATCATGGTTTAAATCAATATGATATTCCTTTAATTTGGATTTTAAAGCATTGGCTCCAGTGTGTTTTCCCAATACAATTCTTCGAGTATGTCCAACCATCTCGGGAGACATTGGTTCATAAGTAGATGCATTGTTTAAAATACCATGAACATGTATGCCGGATTCATGAGCAAAAGCATTGGCACCAACAATCGGTTTATTAACCGGCATTTTAACACCAGTTAAACGACCGACTAAATTAGATAAACTGTATAGTCTTGTAGTGTCCAATCCTAAATCAATTCCATAAGCAGATTTAAGAGTCATTATCAATTCTTCAAGAGAACAGTTACCAGTCCTCTCTCCTAAACCATTGACTGTAACATGGGCTTGATTGGCACCGCATTCAATGGCGGTTAAAGTGTTAGCGGTAGCAAGTCCAAAATCGTTGTGAAAATGTACACTGATAGGAATTTCAAAAGTACTCTTAATATCGGAGATTAGTTCATGAGTAACAATAGGAGTCAAAATACCCACAGTATCGGGAACATCTAAAAAACTAGCGCCTGCACTTACAACCTCATCAAAAACATCAAAGAGGAAATCCCTTTCAGTTCTGGTTGCATCTTCAGCGGAAAACTCAACGGTCAAACCATGGTCACATGCATACTCAACAGACTCTACTGCCTTTGAGATGATTTCTTCCTTACTCATCTTTAGTTTATAATCTCGATGCAATGGGGAAGTGCCGATAAAAGTATGAACATATTCCAAATCTGAATCTATAACAGCATCAATATCTCCCTTTACTGAACGTGCAAGGCCTACTAAAGTTGAATCCAAATCCATTTGTTTTATTTTTCTTGCAGATTCTGTTTCGCCTTTGGATGATGCTGGAAAACCTACTTCGATTTTATCCACACCTAGGTTGTTGAGTTTTTGGGCAATTTGAATTTTCTCATCAACTGTTAGAGCCACACCAGGTGTCTGCTCTCCATCCCTTAGGGTTGTATCGAAAATATAAATTTTATCGGAAAGATTCATATTTTCTTTTTTTAGAGTTTCTATATCCATTGTAATCATTCTATAAATTTACTATTTGATATTATTATTTGAAAATTAATAAATATATTGAAAAAGGTAGAATTTATTTTCTACCTTTAACTTTTTTAACTAAAACCGCCGCAACAATCAACACAATGATTAAAACTGCAATTGAATAGTACATTTGGGTAGAGCCTGGAACTTCATGTTTGTTTATGTTTAGTGAATAAACGTTTCCTGAATCGTCTCCAAAGAATAAGCTGTTGCCATTTATAACAGGTGAGGAGGTAATAGCTGAATTGAATAATACTGTGCCTGGATTATATGTGAATTCCTCCTGACCGGTGTATTTATTCAACACATAAAAGTTTCCGTTATTAGATCCAAAGCAGATTAGATTATCCTTCAAAGCTCCGGTTGATTCAACTTTATTGCCTGTTTGATGGGACCATTTGATTGTACCGTCTCGAACATCCAAACATGTATAATTACCATCATCAGAACCTATATATACGCTATTGTCATGCTCGTCAACAGTCGGTGAGGAAATAACCTTGTTGTTTAAGTCGACTTTCCATACTAAATCTCCTTCAGACTCATTCAAACAGTAAATATTGCCATCATTTGACCCGAATATTACGGTTTCATTAACATAACTTGGTGAAGACAATATTTCATCCCCTGTTGTAAATTCCCAGTTTTTATGCTTATCGGTGCCGATACTGTATAGTTTCGCATTTGTTGAGCCAATATAGACTGTATCATCAACAATCACTGGAGAGCTTTTGAGTTCACCGTCAAGTTTTTTATTGAACTCAACCTTTCCCTCATCATTCAAACCATACAAGTGCCCGTCATCACAACCAAAGTATATTACATCCTTATAATAAAATGGAGCGGACTCCACATTTCCGCAGTCATAATCCCAAATTATTTCATGAGTGTTGATGTTAATGGCCTTAAGACCATCTTCACAACCGACATATAATTTATTTTTATGAATTATCGGTGAGGAATTGGTTGGAGATTTCAAATCCACATCCCATTCCTCTTCTCCGGTTTCCATGTCAATAGCTTTCAAAATACCTTCACTTGATACAAAATAAATATAGTCCTTGTAAATTGCAGGAGATGAATGTATTGGAGATTCCATATTAAATGTCCAAAGATTGGTTACAAAATCAGAACTTTCATCCCTATATGCTGTATGATCAACTCCACCTTGAAATGAATCCCAATTTTCAGCTGCAATTGGGGATAAGCACACAAGACCAATGATTAATGCGATTAATAATTTTTTATACATTTGAAAACCTCCTATACATCTCTGTTAAATCGTTTCACACCTATTATGAAAAAGAGTGCTGTGAAACCTAAAAGCACTACCAAATCCAACCATACGTCACCTAGAGTTTGGCCCTTAAGCATTATTCCACGCATTGCGTCGTTAAGATAAGTCAATGGGAAAATGTAAGCAAGCTTCTGCAAAATCCAAGGCATGGTTTCAATCGGATAAAAGACCCCTGAAACAAACATCATAGGCATTGAAAACGGAAGGGAAATTTGAGCATAATCTTCTTGTGTTTGAGTCCTTGCAGAAAGCATGATACCGAATCCGACAAAACACAATGCTCCGATTACAAGCACAATGAATGTCTGCAGGAAACCTCCTTTGATACTTACCTGGAACAGTAGGACTGCCATGAAAATTAAAATCAAAGCCCTTACAAGCTCAATTAAAAGTTTAGCAGCAATTTTTCCTCCAATTACAGTTGAAACAGATGTCGGAGTCATGAACAACCTTGCAAGCTCGCCGGTTTCCCTTTCACCTGCGATGGTTGCACCCATTCCCATCATGCAGCTCATCATGATTGTCATTCCCAGAATGGCCGGTACCAAAAAGTCAATATACTTAATGTTTCCATAAATCCTGTTAATATGCAAGCTTATATCATCTTTAAAGTTGTTTAATGAGTGCATCACTGACGGTTCAATATCTGCATCCTTTGTTGATACGCTGGTTTGTGAAGCCACCATATTTGATAATCTATAGAATATTCCCTGGGTTGAAGATTCAAGAATTTGTGAAGCCATTTGATCTGACGAATCAAGGTAGAGCGTTACGGATTTCTGCTGTGAAGAGTCCTTATCATAATCTGCTGGCAGAATAATGGCTGCCTTTACATCACCTCTGTCAACACGCTGCTTACCCTCATCCATATCATCAATAACCTCAACGACATGATATGTTTCGGTGCCTTTAATGGTATCCAAAGTCAAGTCTGTCAAATCACCATGGGACTGGGAAACAACCACAATCGGCAGGTCTGTCATTTCCCCACCCATTCCATAACCAAACAGCAAGATCATGATTATTGGAAATGCAAGAATGGAAACAAGTCTTGCAGGGTGTCTTTTAAGTGAAATCAATTCCTTTTTTATCATCCACCAGAATTTTTTAGGCTCTATCATCCTCATTCACCTCCGCAGTGGCCTTGATAAACACATCCTCCAGGGACGGCTCTTCAGTAGTGATTGATTTGATTATGCCTCCTGAAGTGATGATGTCATTTAAAACCTTTTGAACAGCCAGGTCATCAAAACTGTCTATCCTTAAATTTATACGGCCGTTGTGAGCGATTTCAATACTTTTAACATTGTCTGATTTTCTTATTGAATCAATAATTTCATCGCTTTGATTTTTAAGCAAAAATGACATTTTACGCAAGCTCAAGTTTTCAACATCTTCCTTGGTTGATGTTGAAACTTCATTTTCAGCAGATATTTTGCTTAACGCCTCTGTCATTTCCTTTTTATTGCTTTCCAAAAGGGAATCCTTAAGGCCCTGTGGAGTATCATAAGCCACCAAATTTCCAGTATTTATAATGCCTACATTATCACAAAGCATGTCCACCTCATGCATGTCATGAGAACATAAAATTATAGTGTGGCCATTGTCGTTTAACTCCCTAATCAAATCCCATAAGGTGCGCTTTGTAGTGGGATCAAGACCAATTGTAGGCTCGTCCAAAAACAATATTTCTGGCCTGTGAACCAGACTGGCCACAAGGGATGCCTTTTGTTTCTGTCCGCCTGAAAGCTGACCTACGCGCTTGTTCATGGCGTATTTAATATCTACAAGTTCCATTAAATCCTCTATTCGAGAATCCCTTTCATCCTGTGGAACTCCATAGTAATCTGCACACAATTGTGAGTTTTCCATAACGGTCAAATCCTTATACAGGCTAACCTGCTGAGGAACCATCCCCAATAGGTTTCTAACCTCATCCGGATTTTTGGTAACGTCATACCCTCCAACAAAAGCCTGGCCTGAAGTAGGCTGTATAAGACAGGTCAACATTTTGATTGTTGTGGTCTTGCCCGCTCCGTTTGGACCCAGCATTCCAAATATGCTTTTATCTGGGATTTCCAAGTCAAGAGAATTAACAGCTGTAAAGTTATTGTTATAAACCTTTGTAAGATTATGAGTTTCTATTGCATTCATTTGTTAATCTCCCGTCCGGTCATGTCTTCAAAAAATTCTAACCAAGAAGGATTATTTAAAATATTATCCATATGATGTTGAATTGTGCTTAAAAAGATTTCCCCATCCTCAGTTATGGAATAATACTTAACCCTTTTATTATTTTCATTTATTTTCCATTCTCCAACAATAAATCCATTTTTTTCCATCTTCGATAGGATCGGATATATTTTACTTGAATTTACAGTGATTTCACATTTTGAATCTTCAAAATTAAAAAAATCATTTAACTTTTTCATGATACCATATCCATGAATGTCTTGCCTTGAAATAATCCATAAGATCAAATTGTGAATTATTCCATTTGAAAACTTTTTAAAGACTTTCTTATGTGATTCACTAAAATCTTCCTGTGTCATATTTCACCATATGTCATTTTTTGATATATGTTAACATTTATTATATTCACATTACTAATATATAAATATGAAACTAGGATTTACAACTCTAGCACTATTCATGGAACCGAATAACGACATCATTGACTTGGCTAAAAAACACGGATTTGAAATAATAGAAATTCTTGGAGAAGACCCATTCTATGAAAAGGACAATGGCGAGTTTAAGGATTGCGGTCTTGACATGAGAATACACGCAGCAACAGTAGACATCAATATCGCAAGCCTAAACAAGGGAATAAGAGCCGAAAGCGTAAAACAGATGATTCAATGCGGCCACTATGCAGAAAGCATCAATGCAAATACAATAACCGTACACCCTGGAATCATTGGCCGAAACGAACCACACCTTAGAAAATGGGCGCTTGAACTAGCAGTTGAAAGCATTGGCGAGATAATCGACAACACAAATGTGGAGATTTCAGTTGAAAACATGCCTGTGCGAGGTAAATTTTTGGGAAATAAAGTTGAAGAAATAGAAATGATTCAGGAACAAACCGGCTGTAGCCTGACCATAGATACCGGCCACGGAAACACATGCGGAAACCTTGAAGAAATGTTATCTCTTAAAAACATCAGTTATTGTCACTTGAATGACAACGATGGAGTAAAAGACCAACATATTGCATTGGGTGAAGGTACACTTGACTTGAAACTGCTTAAAAAGATTGACACTGCAATTATAGAGTTAAATAACTGGGATAACATCCTGAAAAGCAAGGAAGTTATTGATAACCTATAATTCAATTTATTTTTTTAAATGATATAAGTTATAAGTTATAAGTTTTAATTATAAATTTAAGTTATAAGTTATAAGTGAGAACTAAAAATAAAAAAAAGATTAAAAATCAATCATTGTAACTTCAAAGATATCATCAATAACATGATCGGTCTTGTCCATCATCTTAGGAGACACTTCCTCTTGCTGTTCAATGGTCAGCACACTAACATCCGCCTTTTTGAATGCCAATATGTCATTCAAACCGTCCCCAACCATCATTACCTTATATCCACCATCCTTTAGGATAGACACCACTTCACATTTGCCCCTTGTGGAAACTGTTCCATAGGCATTGTCCTCTGGAATGTCAAGCATGTTGGCCAATCTGTTGATGGCCCCTTTTCTGTCACCTGAAGCAATGAATATCTCAATTCCGCGAGACTTTAAGGTTTCTACAGTTTCAAAAACCCTTGGGAAGAATTTTCCTGCAGAAGTGATAGTGTATGCCACAACACCCAAATCCATATCAACAATCAGAGCAGAACCATTGCAAAGCTCCATGTGAGGAATCTTTTCACGTAAAATCTCAAATCCATCAGTAATGTCTGAAATTGTAGAAGATGTCTCATTGTCCAAAATCTCCTTAACTTCCGCTTTTGAAACCTGCTTTGTTGAAAAACTAACATCAAAATCAATGTTGAATTCTTTTATAACATCTGAAATTAAAGTGTTCTCATCCAATTTTAATAATTTATTGGTATTGAACTGAAGCACAACCAACGCTAAAGCATCAGCCTGATCAATCAAATCCAAGGAATTGATGTCTGTAAAAATGTTTCCATTGATAACATCCTTTATTACCCTATACCTTTCAATCAATGTTCCTGAGTTATCAAATACTACAGCCTTTTTCATGATTAATAATAGTTAAAAAAAATATTTAAAAGTATTTAAAAAAAACAACTATATAAATGTTGAAAAATAAACTAATAGTATTATAATTTACGATTATTAAGGTGTTTTAATGAACGTTATTGAAAAGTTAAACTCCATTAAAAGTGGAGAAATGACAGCTAAAGAAAATGTAGAAAGCTTCATTAAAGTTATCGATGAAAATAACGAGGAAATTAATGCATTCATAGAATTAAACTATGAAAATGCATTAAAACAGGCAGAAGCTATTGATGAAAAAATTGCAAACGGCGAAGATGTCGGCGCTTTAGCTGGTTTAGTATTTGGTATAAAAGCAAACATTAATGTTGAAGACTTAATCATTTCCGCAGCTTCCAAAACCTTGGAAGACTACTACGGAAGTTACAATGCGACCGTTGTTGAAGAAATCCTTGCTGAAGATGGTATAATCATCGGTATATTGAATATGGATGAATTTGCAGCAGGAAGCTCAACTGAAACTTCATACTACGGACCAACCCAAAACCCAGCAGCCATGGGAAGAATCCCTGGAGGTTCCTCAGGTGGTTGTGCAGCGGCAATTGCAGCTGAAATGTGTGACATCTCAATTGGTTCAGATACTGGTGGATCCATCAGAAACCCTGCATCCCACTGTGGTGTTGTTGGATTCAAACCAACATATGGTGCCGTTTCAAGACAAGGACTTTTGGACTTATCCATGAGCCTAGATCAAATTGGACCATTAGCTAATGACGTTAGCGGAATTGCACTTGCATTGAATACTATTGCAAAATATGATGAAACTGAATGTACCACATTAGACTGGGACAAACCGGATTTCACTGAAGTGTTAGGTGAAACTTCTCTTGAAGGCATGAAAATTGCAGTATGTAAAGAATTCATTGATGTTACAGATGATGAAATCAACAAAACCGTCAACAAGGCAATACAAAAGTTAGTTGATGCAGGCGCAGAACTTGTTGAAGTGAGCTTCGATTACATTGACTTATGTTTACCAACTTACTACCTAATCAACTATGTGGAATTCTTCTCAGCTACCAGAAAATACGATGGAAGAGACTACGGTTCCAGAATTGAAGAAGTGTGTGGAGACGAAGTACTTAGAAGAATCAAAATCGGTTCCCACATTGCAGAAGCTGAATTCAGTGGTAAATACTACAAACAAGCTTTAAAAGCAAGATCCGTAATCAGAGGAGAAATTACAAAAATGCTTGAAAACGTTGATTTAATCGTTGGACCTACCGTTCCTAAGCTTCCTCACGAAATCGGTGCTGAACTGGAACCAATGGAAATGTATGCATACGATATTTTAACAGTAATAGCTAACCTTGCAGGTATTCCGGCAGCAAGCATTAAAGCCGGTGAGGTTGAAGGCATTCCTGTAGGATTGCAAATTCAAGCAAAACCATTGGATGACGAAAAAATTATCAAAGCTATGAGTGTTTTCGAAAACACTCAATAAATTTCTTTTTTTATAACTTTTTTTACACTTGAAATAGACCTCTTAAATTTTATATTATCCAAATTACAATAGATTATCAAGAGGTAAATATTATGACAAAAATAGGACTGGCTTATATCAACGGAGCTGTTCCGGGATTTGAAGATTTTGGAAATTTGCCAACTGACATCGTTAAAGAAAACGGGCTTGTAAATGGTAATAAAGCTAGCGATGAACTTGACGCATTGATTATTCCTGGAGGAACTTTGATTGAGTCAAATGACATAAACATGGGCTTAAACACAGAAATCAAAAAAATGGCCCGTGACGGAAAACCGATAGTTGGAATATGTGCCGGTTTTCAACTGTTATCAAATCAAATCGATATCGGACGGAAATCCCCAATTCCAATAGTAAAGCCCGGACTCGGATTGATAGATGTTGATTTCTCACCGCTGATTACAAGTGACCGTGTAAAGGCAAAAGTATATGATAACTCATTTTTAACAAAAAACCAGACAGAAGACGTTAACGGTTTTCATACCCATACCTACGGTAAGGTTGAGGGAGATGCAAAGCCACTGTTCTATTCACAGGTTCAAAGAATGAACTACGGGGACACAAATAAAAAAGGTGAATACAACATCTTTTCAGGAGCATGCAACGACGACGGCAATGTTATCGGCACAATGATTCACGGCATTCTTGATGAAAATCCGATTATCAAAAAAAATCTATTAGAACAAATAGACGCTACAAATACCGACGAGATTTACAATAGAAACAAGGAAGTTAAAAAATTCCTAAAGTCTGAAGTAGGAATAAATACTGGAATTGAAATACCTTCAATTGAACCTATGAAAAAGCCTAAATTCCTGATGATTGGAAGTAACGGATCTGACAGTGGTAAAACATTCATTGTAACCGGTCTTGCAGGTGCACTGACAAAAAGAGGATATAAAGTGGCACTCCTGAAGGTAGGTCCTGATGTGCGTGACATCATCCCCGGATTATACTTGACCAAGGGAAAGATGGAAGACTTTGCATCTGTAAAAATTGGACACCTCGGATGGGCAGATATTGAATCTACTGTCGCGAAACTCAACTCATCAGACTATGATATAGTGCTTATCGAAGGGGTTATGAGCGTATTTACTGGTCTTTTAAATGAAAAAGTGCCATTTTCAGCAGCTGAAATTGCAATGTCATCAGATATTCCGATGATTCTCGCATCAGGTGTTAACAAGGGCGGAATAGAATCAGCGGCAATTGATCTCGTTTCACATGCAAACATGCTTGAAAAATTTGGAGTGTCAGTAGAAGCCATTTTACTCAATAAAGTATACAACGACGATATATTCGAAAATGTGGTGCCATATATCAAGAATAACACAAGCGTTGAAAATGTCTTAAAGCTTCCAAAATTAAAGTCAGCGGATATGCGCGGATTCATTCCTGAAGTTGAAATCCGTTACGAACTGTTTACATCCCATGCAATGGAATTGGTGGAAGACAACCTTGACATCGACTTGATTATCAGCATGGCCCGTGAAGTGGAATTCAACAAAATATATTCATTTGAAGAAATTAAAAGCAAGGTGATTTAATGGCACTTAACCTAAGTCCCGAAAAGGGTGTTAAGCTAACAAAAAAAGACAGGGCTCATGTATTAAAAAAAATGAAACAAGGATGGAAAGCGAGCTGTTTAATACCTGATTACGTTTTTGATGAAAACGGCGATATTCAAATAGCATCCGATAAAAATCGTCGGGTCGTGAAAGTCGTTAAAATCCTAAATGACGGAATACACATTGAAAATGCATTGAAAAGTAAAACCCTTAGGATTCCGTATGAAAAAGTTCAGGCCATAAATAAATCAAAAGAAGTAAAAAATGGTTTAGAAATTAAAATGAGAGACGGAAAATACGTCTCGTTTGGCATTTATAATTCCTACAAATATCAGCAAATAATGGAATTCATTGCAAACTACATTGCAAATCATGGCCATTAGCTATTCTTTCAAATATGCGTTGATAATGTCTTCGCCTCTAAGCAAAATCAATCCGTTTTCTTCAGCATATTTGCGAACTTTATCAAGTGAAGTAGCTTGGCCAGTTTCACCGTCCATCATTTCACAAACTACGCATACTGGAGTTACTCCAGCCAATTCACATAATGCAAGACCGATTTCGGTGTGTCCTTGCCTGTTTTTGACAAGTCCATCTGCTCCTCTTAAAAGACATACGTGACCTGGTGACCTGAATGTTGCACCGAATTCATCGAATCTTTCTTCTTTCATCATTAATGCAGATTCTGATATGGTCATTGCCCTGTCATGGTCTGTTACACCAGTGAATGATTTTCTGTGGTTAATCCAAATTGAAAAAGATGATCTTTCATCATATGGAATATCATTTGGAGCAAGTTTAGCAAGCTCAGGATATTTTTCTGTAGCTGCTTGCATGATATCAACCATAAACGGTAAATGTATTGCATCACAGTAATCAGGATGTAGACAATTGCATATTAAACCACCAGCGTCATTTCTCATGGTTGCAATTGATTTAGGGGTTACAAATTCGGAAGCGATAATCATGTCAACTTCCCCTTCCCTATCATCATCATCGAAAACTAGTACGAATTCACCATTTTTTATAGCTTCTAAAGCTTTATCTAATTCAGTTTCATGATTCATAGTAATATCTCCTTATTTACTAGAACCAGGGCTAAAAATAACTAAATACTATTACTTCTCTTCCATCCGGACTATCACCGTCGGTTTTGGAATTTCACCAAATCAACACGTTTTATTGTGCTCGTGGACTTATTTTATTTTAAAAATCACCACCGGTGGGGAATCGCACCCCGCCCTGAGAACGTATTAAAACATATATTTATCATATATAAAATACTTTGTGGTAAAAAAAAGAAAAAAAGATATTAACCTTTAATATCTTTAATCAATGCTACAACACCTGCAGGCAATGCACAAGCAAATATATAGCCTAAAACTTAAAATTCAAACAAATTGGCAATTTGTGGAGGTAAAACAAAAGGAGGTATAGTTACATGAAGAATTGAAACAATAAAACCAGCAACACCACCAACTACCAATGCTGAATCAATGCTATCTTCAAAAAATCCTATTATTAGACCCACTATAACTACAGGTATTAAAAAACTTAAAACACCTACATCGAAATAAGCAAGTATCAATCCTATTATAAAAGCTATGACACTTGCAAAAATTGACTTGATTGCAATATCCTTAAAATCATATTCAATTGTACACACCTTTTAAAATTCTATTAAAACAATGTCGCCATCATTTAGATTTAATTCATCTCTTAATTTGGTTTTGCAAATGAATTCCAAATAATGTTCTTCATGTGTTGTTTTTGCCGGAAATACGATAGCTCCGTCAATTTCATTATTCAATTTCGCCTCAATATACTTCACAGCGCCAAATTCTGAATCTGGCTTGATAACATTAACACAATTATTTTTAATAGCATTTATGTCACTTAAATATTTTTCATCAACGATTATGTTTAATGTTCCAGGAAATGGTATAAATCCTAAATTTTTTTCAAATTCCTTAGTGTAAAATTCCTGGGATAGAAAAAATGCAGCTTTTCCCAAACCGGTTGTAACTTCACCCTCAATTTTCATGAATTTCCCTCAAATTAAATAAGATAGTATCAACTTAAATGTTAAAAATTTTAACCATAAGTTCAATGAAATTAAATGATGAACTTATCTATCATCATTTTGTTTATGGAATATAGATTCAATATTATAACTTAATTCAATTTAATTAATAAACATTATTGAAGAAATTTATTTTAACAATTAAAAATAAACATATAGAACATAATAAAATTTTACGGGTTAATGAAATGAAAATAAAAACTATCTCAACAGATGTATTGATTATCGGATCTGGCGGAGCAGGTTCAAGAGCGGCCATTGAAGTTGATGATGCTGGTCTAAAAGCAACAATTGTATCAAAAGGCCTAACATTCAGATCTGGCTGTACAGGAATGGCAGAAGGAGGATACAACGCAGTATTTAAAACCGTTGACAAGGATGACTCAATCGATGCACACATTCACGACACATTAAAGGGCGGAAGCTATCTAAATGACAAAAAGCTCGTTGAAATACTTGTAAACGAATCCCCTAAAAGACTAATAGACCTTGAAAACTATGGTGCATTATTCGACAGACAGGAATCTGGTGAAATTGACCAAAGGCCATTCGGTGGACAAAGTTTTAGAAGAACCTGTTATCAAGGAGATAGGACCGGTGCAGAACTATTGAACGCACTTAAAGAAGAAATCATTAAAAGAGGCATTGAATGCATCGATGAAGTAATGATTACCTCATTAGTAACTGACAATGACCAAGTAATCGGTGCAACCGGATTAAATCTTAAAGATTCTAGTTTAATTTACTTTAAAGCAAAAGCAACAATCCTTGCAAGTGGAGGAGCCGGACAACTATACCCTGTAACATCCAACACCTTCCAAAAGAACGGAGATGGTTATGCAATATCATACCGTGCCGGAGCAGACCTTGTTGATATGGAACAAGTGCAATTCCACCCAACAGGTATGGTGGCACCAGAATCCAAAAAAGGAGTGCTTGTAACTGAAGCTGTAAGAGCGGAAGGAGGAAAACTCATAAACAGCGAAGGTGAAAGATTTATGAGCAAATATGCTCCGGAAAAGATGGAACTTGCAACACGTGATGTGGTTGCCCGTTCAATTTATCAGGAAATCATTGAAGGTAGAGGAACCGAAAACGGCGGAGTATACCTTGACATTTCACACCTGGATGACGATTACATAGATGAAAAGCTCGAAACAATGGTTCTGCAATTTGAAAACGTTGGAGTGGACATTAAGCACGGTCCAATCGAAGTGGCACCTACTGCTCACCACTTCATGGGTGGTTTAAAAATAAATACTGATGCATCAACCAACCTTAAAAACCTGTTTGGGGCAGGAGAGGTCTGCGGTGGAGTTCATGGTGCAAACCGATTAGGAGGAAATGCACTGGCTGACACCCAGGTATTCGGTAAAATTGCAGGTGTAAGTGCATCTGAAGCCTGCAGAGAAACTGAACTAAAAACAAATCAAGATCAAGTGAATGACGAAGCTTCAAGAATAGATTCATTAATTAAAAAAGGCTCCATCAAGCCACGTGAATTTAAAAATAACATTAAAAAACTAATGTGGGAAAAAGTAGCTATTGTACGTGATGAAAAAACATTAAACGAAGCATTGGCAGAGCTTCAGAAAATGCAGAAAGAACTTGTTAACCTTGACGTCAGCGACAAAACTCAATACAATACTGATTTAGTAACCGCTCTTGAAGTAATAAATATGGTTGAAATTTGTATTTTAACTGTGAAATCCGCAATTATCCGTAGAGAAAGTCGTGGAGCACACTTTAGAAGCGATTTTCCTGAATCTAAAGATGAGTGGAAAAAGAGTATAATAATAAATAAAAAAGAAATTAAATTTGAAGCTAGATAGCAGCTTCTTTTAATTCTTTTATTGCTTTTTTTGCTTTAGCAAAGATTTCTTCTTCATCTAAAACAGTTAATTTTTTATTTTCCATTAAAATTTTACCATTACAAATGGTAGTGTCAACGTTTGAACCGTTTGCAGAGTAAATGATATTGGAACTTAAATTAGAACTGTCGGGAACCATATTGGCTGAATTTGTATCAATCAAAATAATATCTGCTTTTTTACCAACCTCAATGGAACCAATTTCATCACTTAAACCTAAAGCTTCAGCACCCTTGATTGTTGCCATTTCAATAGCTTCATCGGAATTTAAAACTTTAGGATCCAAAGTGGAAACTTTCTGAAGCAAACTAGCTGTTTTTAACTCTTCAATCAAGTCTAAATTATTATTTGAAGAAGCACCATCTGTTCCAATAGAAACACAAATGTCATTTTCTATCAATTTGGAAACAGGTGCAACACCTGAAGCCAATTTCATGTTACTGCATGGATTATGTGATACTTTAACATTGTGCTTTTTGATTATTTCAATCTCTTCATCACTTAACCATACGCAATGCGCCGCCACAACATCAGGTCCTAAAAATCCAATTTTTTCAAGGTATTCAAATGGTCTTAGACCTTTTTCAGCAGAAACATCTTCAATTTCCTTTTGGGTTTCAGAAACATGTATGTGAATTCCCATATTGTATTCATCTGCTAGCTCACGAACCTTAATTAACAATTCCTCGGATGCTGTGTACGGTGAGTGGGGACCAAAGAACACTTTGATTCTTCCATCCGCCATTCCATTGCAAGATTTAAATAACTGTAAGTTCTCTTTAATTTCAGCTTCTCTTTTTTCAGCATCTCCAAAATCTATCATTCCATATGATAAGACTGCTCTTATACCTGCATCGTCAACTGCGCGTGCAACATCCTCCATGTAAAAGTACATGTCTGAAAATGTTGTGGTTCCTGATTTAATTAACTCAACAGCTCCTAGAAGAGCGCCAATATAACAGTATTCACCATTGAGATTTGCTTCCATTGGCCAGATATGATCATTTAACCAACTGTCAAGACTCAAATCGTCTGCGAGTCCTCTAAATAATGTCATTGATAAGTGAGTATGAGTATTAACTAATCCTGGAAGTAAAATTTTTCCTTCAGCATCAATAATTTTACTTGCCTTACTATCATCTATTTTATCGGAAATTTCTGTAATCAAATCATCTTTAATTAATAATGATTGCTTTTTGTTTTCAAAATTATTCGGATTTAAAATTAATGCGTTTTTAATTAAAATAGTATTGGTCATAATAACACCTTAAAAAAAATAAAAAAAGAATAGCTAAAAACTATTTATAAGTTTTTGATAGCTAATTTAATATCTTCTGCTTTAACAGTTTTACGTTTTGCGATTTTTGCAACGCTGTTTGCTTCTTTAGCAACATCACGAGCAACTTCTTCTAAGTATGCAGCTAATTCAGCTTTTGCATCTTCGCTAACTCTTTCAGCACCAGATTCTTTAATGATTCTTGCGATAGGAGCTTTTGGTATTTCAGACATATTTTTCACCTCACAAAATTCAATTAGAACTTATGATTAATTAAATTAATAATAAGTTAAATAACATATAAGATATCTTAATATTTAAATATTTTGCTAAATTATGCTATGATTTAAAAATAAGTTATAAAAATTTCCAAATTCATTAAAATAAAAGTATTAATTTTTCATAATAAACAATAAAGATATTAATAACATTATTTAAATAATATTATCAGATAAAAAAATTTGAGAAGATATAATGAAAATCAAAATTGCTGTTCCTTCCAAGGGAAGAATTAGTGAACCGTCAATTAACATCCTAGAAAAAGCAGGATTAGGATTAATCGATAAAAATAATCGTAAATTAATTTCAAAGACATTCAACGAAAATATAGAGGTTATGTTTGCAAGAGCATCAGACATTCCGGAATTTGTAAATGATGGTGTTGCAGACATGGGAATCACAGGCGTTGATTTAATACAGGAAAGTGAATCAGACGTTAGTGAACTGCTTGACTTAAGATTTGGACAGACAAAACTAGTAATTGCAGCTCCTGAAGAGTCAAACATCACATCAGTAGATGACATAACAAATGATATGAAAGTTGCTACTGAATTTCCAGTTTTAACAAGAAAATACCTAGAGAAAAACGGTTTGGATTTAAAAATCGTTAAGTTAAGTGGATCTACTGAAGCCGCCCCATTCATTGGTATTGCAGATTTAATTACAGATTTAACAAGTACTGGAACAACACTTAAAATGAATCACCTAGAAATCATTGATGTGATTTTAAACAGTACAATCAAGCTTATAGCAAATCATGACAGTTTGAATGAGAAAAAAGAATTGATAGAATCAGTTAGCACAAGCATTAAAGGTGTGCTTGATGCAGACAGGAAAAAACTTATCATGATGAATGTTGATGAGGATGATTTGAATAAAGTTAAAGAAGTCATGCCTTCAATGGGCGGTTTAACAATATCTGAAGTATTGTCTGATAAAAAAACTGTTGCAGTTCAAGCAGTTATTGATGAAAAACAAGTGTTTGAATTGGTGAATGATTTAAGAAATGCTGGTGCTCGTGATATATTGGTTGTACCAATTGAGAGAATTATATGAACATTGCAATAATATATACCACAAATTCAAGTGACACAAAAAAATCATGCAAGATTTTATCAAATAAACTAAATGCTAATGTTCAGTTAATACCAATTGAAATGGCTAAAAGCGATTGTATTTTGAAATACAATTTCATTATATTGGCGGCATCTGCACTAAAAGGTAAAGTTCATGGCGAATTAAAAAGATATATTTCAAGAAATGTTAAAAACCTAAAAGAAAAGCCGCTAGCATTAATTATTAATTGTGAAGAAGAAACCGATAGATTCGATAAAACATTCACTGAAGAACTGGTTAACTCATCATATATTAACTCAAATTTTGGTTATGAACTAAATCCTGATGACGGAAATTATATTGAAAAAAGAATAACAAACAAATTAATAAGTAAATATAAAAAGGAAAATAAGGATCTTCCGGAAATAAACATGAATGAAATGAACAAATTCGCTGATTACATTAACAGTATTATTGAAAAAAGGGTTGATTAAAATTTTTAGACTAAAAAACATTATTTCGATTAAAGACTTTGAAAGAGAGGATGTTGAATATATTCTTGATGAAGCTTCAAAACTAGAGGATATTGCTAAATCAAAAGACATTTCAGAGGAACTTAAAGGTAAAATTTTAGGTTTAATGTTTTTTGAGCCATCAACAAGAACAAGGATATCATTTGAAACAGCAATGAAACGTTTGAATGGGCAATGCATTGGATTTACAAGCAGTGGATCCAGTTCAGTTTCAAAAGGTGAAAGCATAGCAGACACCGCCAAAATGTTTGAAGGATACAGTGATGCACTTGTAATAAGACATGAGCTTGAAGGTGTTTCAAAATTCATTTCCGATATCGTTGATGTTCCAGTAATAAATGCAGGTGACGGTGCAGGTCAACACCCAACACAAACATTGCTCGATTTATACACAATTAAAAATGAGATAGGCCATATCGATAACTTGAAAATCGCATTAGTGGGTGATTTGAAATTTGGCCGTACTGTTCATTCCCTTTCACACGCTTTAAGCTTATTTGATAATGTTAAAATATACCTTGTTTCACCACCTGAGCTTAAAATGCCTCAAGAAATCCTCATTGACTTAAACAAAACCAATGTGGAATATGAAGAAGTGGAAAATATTGAGGATATCATTGATGATGTTGAAGTATTATATGTCACCAGAATTCAAAAAGAACGTTTTGCAGACATTGATGATTATTTAAAAATTAAAGGTGCATATATCATTAATAAAAAAATGTTAGAAGGTAAGGATTTAATTGTAATGCATCCATTACCTAGAATTGATGAAATAGATACTGATGTGGATAATACCAAATACAATAAGTATTTCACACAAGCAGCAAATGCGGTTCCTGTAAGGATGGCAATATTAAAGACTTTAATTGAAAACAACCCTAAATAGAATATATTGCTGTTTCAAGTAAAGTTTCATCACATTGAAGTTTGATAATATTAGTTCTTCCTTTTCCACGTCCGCGTGAAACGGTATTTGTGGAAATAATTCCTAATAATTCAAGTTCATTGATAAAGTCAAATATTCTTCTATATGTAACCGCATCATTTTTAGAAATATCAGTGTAAGCTTCATAAAGTTTACCTGAAGTAATTTCTTCTTTTTGTTTTGTTAAAGTTAAAATAGCCTCCAGAAGTCTTTGCTGTTGAAGCGGTAGAGTGGATAATATTTCACTGACTTTATTGTGTTCAATTCTATCTTTGGCTCTTTTTACATGATCAGTTGTTACAACGTCACAAGATTCATCAAAAGCTAACTCACCAGCATTTTTCAATAGGTCCAGAGCATATCTAGCATCACCCTCTTCTTTTGCAGCCATTGCAGAACACAGTGGGATAACACCATCTTCCAAAACATCTTCATTAAAAGACAATTCTGCCCTTTCAGATAAAATATCAGACAATTGGTCAGCTCCATAAGGTGGAAAAACAATTTCTTTATCATTTAAACTGCTTGTTACTCTTGATTTGATTAAATTTTTAAAGTCAAGATAGTTACTGATTGACAAAACTGCCACATTATCTGTTCTTGTTAATGTGTATAATATTCCATCACCATCTTTATCAAGCAAAATATCGATTTCATCTAAAATAACAATTAAATGCAACTTCTTACCAAATGCGTTTGTTCTAAACAAACTTCTAAATGCATTTACAACTTCAGCCTTTGTCCATCCACGGTTTGGAACATCACGTCCAAGTCTGTTACACAACTCAGCAATAACCTGATATTCTGTTGTGAAGTCAGTGCATCTGATGTACTCGATTTTTACGAAAACATTTTCCTTACTTGCAACTTCCATTAGCTGTTCACGTGCAAATTTTGATGCTGCAGTTTTTCCAGTACCAGTTTTACCATATAAAGTCACATTAGAAGGAGTAACATCATCCAATACATCAACCCAATGTTTGGCTATTTCTCTAATTTGTATGTCCCTGTGAACAAGCTTTTCTGGTAAGAATCTGTGATCCAAAGGTTTTTTATCTTTAAAAATTAAATTTTTTCTTCGCTTTGTAAAAAGTTTTTCATCCTCAAAAATATTTCCCATATTGCCACCTTAATTATAAATTAATATCAAAAATGTAATGAGTATAATTTCCAGTGTTAATAATATAAAATAGCTATTAAATAAAGCTTTTTATTACGAAATATATGAAAATGTAATAAAACATGAAAATTTCAAAAAAATAAATTGATAAAAATAAATAAAAAGCCATTAATATTATTATCATGACTTTAAAATAAGAAAAATGAATTATAATCATTTTATAATAAAATTAATAAGATTTTAAAGGAGTATATATTGAATATGAAATAGTGATATTTCAAATATAAAATATAGATTTCAAGTGTAAAAATCTCGAAAAAACAATGATTGAAAACCTCAGAATCAACAAATGAGTAGTGAAATTGAAAAATTCATCATGATTCATCACAAAGACAGAGAGGTCTATTTCAAGTGTAATGTATTTTTTCAAAATGCCAAAAATCAAGAGGTGAATTTCAAGTGTAAAAAAATTGAAAAAATTTAAAACAAAATGAAAAAAATGAAAAAATTAAGTTAGAAGTTTTTAAATCAAAAAAATAAGCAAAATAAGAAAAGATAAATTTCAAGTGTTACAGTTGAAACATACCCCTTCAGTCCATACAATATCGAAAAATGTGTTTCACTTGAAATGCATCTCTCCCTCTCTAGATGAACATATCGTTTTCATTGGAAGGAGTTACATTTACTTGTAGAGTTCCGAATTTTTGGTCAATTAACCAAATACATTGTAGTTTGGATTTGAAAACACGTTTTATAGTTCTCACTAATTCATTTTTGGTCAATCCATCTTCAAATATTTGATCTGTAATAACAAACTGTTGCAGGATATCATGTGAAACTTGAAGTTCATAATCAACTAAAAAACTGTTCAATCCAAAGTTCAATTCCATAATGAAATCCTTTTGAGTTTTTTTATCAGCCTGGTTCATCAAATCTAAATGTTGTGGAGCAACTTGAGTAGCACAAGCAACAATTACACAATCTTTACCTGCAGGCTTGACAACATCAATAATATTATCTTTTGGAAACTCAATAATATAATGAAAATCAGCATTTTCATCATATTTAACTTCTCTTAAGAAATCTTCATCAGATAACCATTGTCTTACATTTTCTTCGAGATTCATAATATCATCTTTTTTAAAAAAATTTATAATAAATTATTTATTTTTTAATTATATAAATTAAACTATGATTAAATATAATAATTTATTTAATGATATAATATTTATCAAAATAAGCAATTTCACATCATTAAATCTATTTATATTTATTATATTTACTCTATTATTATCATTGGTAATAGATATTGTCCTTGGAGAGTTACCAACAAAAATACATCCAGTTGTTATAATAGGTTCATTAATCTCATTTTTCAAAAACAAGTTTATTGGAATTAAAAATAAAATATCAGGTTTTATGACAGTTTTGGGAGTGTGTATCGTTTCAAGTGTAATTTTATATATAATCTACTTGATCACATCTGTAAATATCATATTGTTTATGGTAATATTTTCAATATTACTTTCTTCAACATTCTCAGTAAATATGCTCTTGCAGACAGCTGTTGATGTTAAAGATGCATTTGATGAAAGCATTGATAAGGCAAGGCAATTGGTGTCATATCTTGTAAGTCGTGACACTGAAGAGTTGACAGAATCGTTCATTGTTTCTGCTACAATTGAAAGCTTGACTGAAAACATCACGGATTCATTTGTTGCTCCTGTCTTTTATTATTTCATTTTTGGATTGATAATTTTAAATTATCCAATTTATGATCAATTATTTTATTTATTGCTGATTCCAATGTTATATAGAATGTTTAATACTATGGATGCAATGTTGGGATATGAAACAGATGAATTGATTAACATTGGATTTTTCCCAGCAAAAATTGATGACCTGCTGAATTTTATTCCATCAAGAATTGCAGGAGTATTCATTGTCATATCTGCATATATTCTTAAGTTGGATGGTAAAAATGCATATAGAATAATGAGGAGAGATGCAAGAAAGTGCCCTTCACCGAATTCAGGTTATACAATGGCAACAGCAGCAGGAGCATTGAATATTCAATTGATTAAGAAAGATACATATATTTTAGGTGATGACAATAAAGTTATTACAAAAGATGACATTTCAAATGCTGTTAATTTATCAAAATTGACATTAACATTGTTTACAATAACTATTATTATATTATTTATATTGATATATGTGATATTATGAAACTTGCAATAATTTCTGTTTCCGATAAAGGTCGAAAAACGGCTTTAACTTTAAAAGAAAAATTAGACTCAGATTCAACAATAATCAAATGTGACCTGTATCACAAGAATGTTAAAAAACATTTTCCAGTTTTATTCAACCAATACGATGGAATAATTGCCATCATGGCTTCCGGAATATTAATCAGGTCAATTGCACATTTAATAGATTCAAAAGTCACCGATCCAGCAGTTTTAAACATCGACGACAATGGCAAATTTGTAATATCAACATTATCAGGTCATCTTGGTGGAGCAAATGAATTAACAAATAAGATTGCCGGTTTAATTAATGCAACACCTGTTATCACAACATCAACTGATGTTAACAAAAAGTTGGGAATAGATGTTTTAGCACGTGATTTATATCTGTCAATTGATAATACTAAAGAAATTTTATATTTTAACAAGGCTATTTTAAAAGGTCGAAAGATTTCATTAACAGTAAATCCAAATAAAAACTTTGATTATCTATTCACATATTTAAACAATAATTCACTTGAAATAATCGTTGAAATTAATTTTTCTTCAAAAATAAATGCTGAAGAAATACAGGTCAACTTAGATGAGCATCGGTTGATTTTGAAAGAGAGAAAAATTGTAGTGGGAATTGGCTGCAGACGTGGAAAAGAATGTGAATTTATCTATGAAGGTTTAAAAAAATCATTATCAGATTTAAATATTCCATCATCAAGAATCAACATGTTTGCATCAGCTGAAATAAAAAAAGACGAAAAAGGAATATTGGAATTATCTGAAAAGTTAAATATTCCAGTTAATTTTGTGGAATTGGATAAGTTAAAGTTATTCCAGTCAAACGATGTTAGCAAATCAGACTTTGTTTATTCAAAATTTGGAATATATGGCGTTTGTGAACCATCAGCATTAATAATGGCAGGTTTTGATTCTAAGTTAATATATAAAAAGACTTCTTATGATGGTGTTACAATATCAGTTGCGGTTTCTAGTTGAATATTTAAAAAAATAGTAAAAAAAGCTATTTAGATAGCTTCTAATTTTGAAAGAACTTCCCAAATTAAAGTTCTTGCATGTACTGGAATATTAGGATCATTACTGATTTCATCTAATTTTCCTAAAACAGTACTTATTCTTACGGATTGGTCTTGCTCATCATCTTTTAATAAATCACAAGATTGATTAGCTGCTTCTCTAATATTACGAGGAACAGTATTATTATCTGAAATATAGTCAAGAATTTCACATACTTCTTCGATTGCTTGATTACTCATTTATACTCCCTCCAAAATATAATAATTAAAATAAGTAAATATCTATTAATAAATATATTTATTCATAATAGATTTAAATAGTTTTTGGTACTGGAAACTTTTTTGGTAGAAAAATTTATATTAATTTAAATTGAATTATTATATATGTCAGATATTAGCAAAACTACAATAAACTTACCTAAAGATTTAAAAAAAGAATTAAAGAAAATGGCAATTGATGAAGATACTTCATTATCCGGGTTAATCATTAAAATGATTGAAGAAGGAATGAAAAATAGAAATAAAGCAGATGTAATTTCAGATGAAGATTAATCATTATCTTCAGCTGAATTTAACATTAAACTAATAAATTGAGTTTTTGCAGTCTCCTCTACAAATACTGCAAGCAACATCGCTTCTTTTAAACTATCACTAACACAGATTACTCCATGATTTTTTAAGATTAAAACATCCTCATCGCCAAGTCCTTCACTGGCACTTTTTGCAAGTTCATCGGTTCCTGGCTTTTCATATTCAATAGATGATAAATAGGGTGTTTTTATTGCTCCAAATCCTTCAAGTCTTTTAAGTTTTTTGTTTGAAAATGCAAATCCAGTTGCATATGGTGAATGAGTGTGCACAATTGCTTTAACATCAGATCTTTTTTTGTAAATTTCTAAATGCATATTTACTTCAGATGAAGGATTACCCTTTGTTAAAACTTCACCTTCCATATTTACAAGCACAATATCCTCTTCATTTAAATTTGATAATGATTTTAATGTTGGAGTTATTGCAACAACATCTCCAAATCGTGCACTAATGTTTCCGGCTTTTCCAGAAACAAGGCCCTTATTGTAAATCTCATTTGAAACACTAATTATTTCAGCAACATTTTTTTTCATAAAAATAACCTCTATAAGAATTTGTAATGTTTATATTTTCCTTTGTGAAGAATAGGCACTTCAGCAGGTGTAGGGTTAATGTTATAAATTTTCTGGAATTCTGTTTGAGTCTGGAAAGTACCAGAATTAATTAAATGAACACCTTTATATCTTCTGTAACTGTTAATGTGAATGTGGCCTGTGTGGAAAACATCAGGAACTTCATCAATCACGAGATAATCTTCAAGTTCTGATGCTAAAGGAGTTCTTTCACCATAAATTGGCGCCAAATGTCTTTTTTGTAATAATTCTTCCATTATAACATCACTTTTTTCATATTCAAAGTCTTTAACAGCCATAACCAGGTCGTCAAAACTGCGTCCGTGGTATATCAGGACATTGATTCCATCAAGTGAAACCACTCCGGGGTTTGAAATGAATTCAACGTTGTCAAGTTCATACAACGCTTTAGCATACTCTTCAGGCACTGCAGGCTGTGGTTCTGCCACCCTTGATGCGTCGTGGTTTCCAGGAGCAATAATGATTTTAATGTCACTGCGGATGTTGCCTAAAAATCTTGCAGCTTCATTGTATTGTTCTGTAATGTCTTTAATTGCAAGCTCCTTATCCTGGTTAGGATATACTCCAATACCATCCACTATATCTCCACCTATGATAAGGTATTTAACATCTTCAGCGACTCTTCTCTGCTCTTCATCACCATATTCACAATTTATCCAGTCGATAAATCGTTGGAATGCGTCTTCCAGGAATGTTAAACTTCCAATGTGAACATCTGATAAGAATACTATACCAAAGTCCATTTCTTTTTCAGGAACTCTTAATACACCTGGCTTGATGATTTGTTGTCCGAATGCGAAACCAGGATCATCGCTTTTATTTGCAATCACTCCCACAACTTCGTCTCGGACAAGCTTTTCAGCTTCAGCAAACAATTCATCATTGTTATTGGAGAATAAAATTGTTATGGTGCCTGTGTCATCTTCAAATTCAACAAGTTTATGACCATTTTTACTGGTTCTGATTTCTTTAACCATTAAAATTAAACTTAGACTATCCATTCTATCATCAATATCTGATATTTTAGTATAATTTCTAAGGTCTGGTCTTTTTGATAGGATATTTGCCAGTTTTTCATATCTGCTTTTGAAATAGGCGATTAGGTTTTCAATCTCTCCACTGGTGTATGATTTTTTACTTGTATCCTGAATGATTTTGAAATCATATTTGGCATTGATTTTCTGTTCATTTCTTTTGAATTTAATTTTTGTATCTTTAATTGTTTCAGAAGCTTCTTTGATAGCTTCATTCACATAAACTTCAGGTTTGTCAGAATCCTTTTTGAGATCATTAATCGAATCCGGTTTTTTTGTTTCACTTTCTTGTGGTGTTTTATCAACTGGTTTTTCTGTTTTAGGTTTATTGCTTATTGTTTTTTGAGGCTGTTGAGGTTGTGTTTGTTTGATTGGGTTTTTGTTTTTTGGCTTATCAGTTGTTTTTTGAGGCTGTTGTGGTGTTTTATCAACTGTTGGCTTGATTAAACTTTCCTGATTGTCAGTTGCTTTTTGTGTTTTTTTGCCTGTTACTTCATCAACCATTTCCCCGCTAACAGACACCAAATCTTTTGATGTAAATTTATCGCTTTTTAATTTAACTATTAAGTTAGATGCAAAATCAACAGGATTTTCTGCATTAATAACTTTATCATAAGCTTCAGGTGATAGGTTTATCCCTTTTTTTGCAAATTTTAATAGAATTTTATTAGTTGACATATTGATAAAAATTTTATTTTTTTATATTAATAAACTTTGAGAATTGGAAAAGTCATTATTGATTTAAACTTGAAATTTTAGTTATATTTATTATATATTAAACATAAAATTTAACATATTATATAATCTATGATTGTGATAAAATGGCAAATAAGATACTAAGAGTTGTATTAATAATAGTGTTATTTATTGTATTTTTTGAATTAGGCCTTTTTAGTTCATATACTATTGTCACTGCTGAAGCTCCAAATGTTCAAGGATTAATAGATATGCAGGTTTCAAAAGTCCAAGAAATGTTTAGTCCTGAAAAAGTCAATGAAGCTTTGATTAAAGATCCAACTCCTGTCAACATCACAAATAAGAAAGATGTTGCACTTAAAATGGAAACGCTATCGAAAGTGGATGGAGTGAATGTGGACTCTATGAATATTACAACCTATGATGATACAGATAATAAGAATTTAACAGTCAATATTGAAGCCTTAGGTTATGCTTCTCCAAATTCAACATCTGGTCAAATTGTAATCAGTCAGGATCCATCTTATAAGGTAATAGCGACAGGACAAGCCAGCTATAAAGGTGATGGCTTAAGAGTAGATGAAAATACAGTTACCATAACTTCTATTTTAAAATTATACTAGTGATATTATGATTAATGTAATAGGAATTGGTCAAAACCGTGAAAACATGACTTTGGGAGCTCTCAAAGCTATCGAAGAGTCTGATGTCATCATTGGTTATAAGAAATACATCAACCAAATTGAAGACCTAATAGAAGGTAAAGAAATAGTTAAGAAAGGAATGGGCGATGAGATAGCTAGAGCTGAATTCGCCATTAAAAAAAGTCTTGAAGGCCAAACCGTTTCATTAATTAGTTCTGGAGACCCTGGTGTCTTTGGAATGGCAAATGTATTATATCAGATAGTAAGCAAATATGAAAATGTCGAAATTAAGATATATCCTGGAGTGTCAGCGCTTAATTATGCATCCAGTTATTTAGGTGCTCCTTTGCATGATTTTGCGGCAATAAGCTTAAGTAATATTTTAACCCCATTATCTGAAATTGAAAAGAAGTTAAGATATGCACTTGAAGCCAACTTAATTGTTGCAATTTACAATCCGATAAGCAAAACACGTAAAAAACCTTTCAGAAGGTTTAAACAATGTGTTTTAGATATTAAAGGCGAAGATGCTTTGATAGGCATTATTGACAGTACTTATGATCCTCCTAAACCAACTATTGTTAAGGCAAAGGATTTAACTGAGGATATTGTCAACATGTCTTGTACATTGCTTGTCGGAAATGATATTACCTATGTTCAGGATGGTAAGCTTGTAACACCAAGAGGATATGTTATAAGGTCTAAAATACATCCATTATCACAAAATCATTATGAAAAATTCTTAAATGGAGAAGTTGCACACGGCCCGAACCGTGAATGTGAATTTTATCCATGTCACTTTGAAGGACAATACTGTGATTTCTGCTATTGTCCATTTTATCCTTGTGGAGATTCTTCAACAGGTGGAGAATGGATTAAGGGAAAAGATGTATGGAACTGCAAAGAGTGTCATTGGTTACACGAAAAGGAAACAGTGGAATACATTAGAGAGCCTTTAGAAAACATTCTTGAAGATGTTGAAGATTTGAAAACAAAGAAAAAAACTTTATTGAAACTTAGAAAAGCATGTTTATTAAAAACCGATCCAAATGATCTTTAGGGGAATTTGAATTGTCAATCAAAAATCTTTTAATAGAAATGAAAAATATGTCGGAGTTAATGGTTGATTTATCTTATTCAGCAATTTTATTCAACAGTAAAGCAGCTGCTGAAGAAGTTATTGCATTAGAAAATGAAGTTAACTCCATGAATTACGAAATTAAAAAAGAATCGCTGGTGGCTGCAAGGTCATATGAAGATGCGGAAAAATTAACCGCATTGCTTGAAATTGCAGAAGCCGCAGAAAGTATTGCAAATGCAGCTAAAGATTTAGCTGATTTGGTAATTACTGGATTTAAACCACATCCAGTATTTAAAATGGTTATGGAAGAATCCGATAAAAGTATTGTTAGAGTATCAATTGAAGAAAATTCTGATTTAGCAAATAATACTTTAGGAGATTTATTATTAGTTAATCGTACAGGAATGAGAGTCATTGCAATAAGAAGAGGTACCTCCTGGATTTATGGACCAGATAAATATACCACCTTACTTCCAAATGACACATTAATTTTAAAAGGAACAGATGAAGGTGCTGATTTACTTGAGAAATTAGCCGCTGGAACTTGTTCACTGGAAGATATTCCAGAAGAATTAGAAGATGATTAAAGTGATAAAAATGATTATGGGTAGTGATATGTGTGACAGGCAAACAGAAGAAGATTCGCACTCCACTATCTGTATTTTCAACATTTCCTGATTTTGTTGAAGAACATAGTTCAATTATAAAAGAAAGCCTTATTGCTCTTTTAATTTGTGCAATAGGTGATTTATGTGCAGGTGTTATTCTAGGTAAGATGACATTTTTCCTCGAGGCATTTCCAGGTTTACTGGTTATAATTCCTGGTGCCATTGGAATGAGAGGAAATATTTTTGGCTCTTTTGCTTCAAGATTATCAACCAACTTGCACATTGGTATAATATCACCGAAATTTGAGTTTTCAGAGGATTTAAATTATAATATATTCTCTTCATTCGTTTTGACATTAGTTTTATCATTGTTTTTAGCTGTTATTGCTAAAATTTTATGTTTTATTTTACATCAACCGTCAATGGATGTAATTGATTTCATACTGATTTGTGTAATAGCGGGCATTATCTCCAACTTGATAATGCTTCCAATCACAATGTTTGTTTCATTCAAAAGTTTTAAGCATGGCTGGGATCCGGATAATATTACAAGTCCTATAATTGCTGCATTTGGAGATTTGTTTACATTACCTGCAATAATAGCATCCATATTTATATTGCAAGCAATGAACTTTAATCTGATTTTTAAAGATGCAATACTTGTAGTGATATTGATTGCAATAGTTGTTAGTTTCATTTATTGTTATAGGTTATCCTATGAGACCAATACAATTTTAAAGCAATCCACACCGGTTTTACTTTTATGCTCACTTCTTGGAGGAGCTGCAGGCGGAGTTTTAAACTCAGCAGTTGAAACCTTACTTACAAATCCAAGTTTATTGACATTGCTGCCACTATTTTCAGGCGAAAGCGGAAGCCTAATAAGTATATTGGGTGCCAGACTCTCATCAGGTCTTCACTCAGGTTTAGTTGAGCCATTTAAAAAGCCAGAAGGGGAAGCGGTTCATAACTTCATAATTAGTTTTATTCTAGCTATTATAGTATTCCCATTGATTGGCCTTTTAGCTGAAAGCTCATCATATGCATTGGGCGTTGTGGGTGTAGGATTTGATAAGATAGTTGAAATATCAACAATATCTGGGGTCATTTTAGTTGCAATAATGGTAATAATTGTTTATTATGTATCAATCACATCGTATAATAATAATTTAGACCCAGATAATATTGTAATTCCAATTTCAACTAGTATAACTGACTCAATTTCAAGTCTAATACTGATTTCAATATCCTTACTTATACTAGGCGTCTTAATCTAACCATGCTTTTAGCGTAAGTTCACATTCGTTTGTTCTAAAGTAGTCATATTCTAAAAAGTTTTCATCAAAGTTTTTAGGAACAGACACCAGAAGAGCCTTCGGATGGGCTTTGTCAAGATGAACAAAGACCACTGCACTATTATCATCATAGAATTCAATTTTATCATTCAAATAAATCACATCAGAAAAGGTTTTTTCCCACGGTTTTCCTTTAACTACTCGTGTCGTATCCACAATGTATGATAAGTCATATGTTTCATCATCATCAATTAATAAATAGAAATCCGACTTTTTTAAGTTTCCAGGAAATACCTTAAAGTAATTGCAGCTATGGCCGGCTTGTGAGTGATGCTTGTTGCATTTTCCTGGATTTTGGAAATCCTTTATCACATAACTTTTGTAAAAATCACATTTTACCAGTCTTGTTAATGAGTAAACATCGTCCCCATCCTCGTAATCACCGATTTTTACACTTGAAATGGTGCTCTTCTGTGGGCGCAGTTCCATTGAAGTATGCATCTTTGAGTTGAAAAGTTTTTCATATACTAGCTTGTCATAATTTTTGCCAAGTGCAATTAATTTAGCATATGACACGCTGTTGGCAACAACTTGACCCTCATCATTAATGATTGCAAGGCCTGGTGTGCCCTTGTCATATTCATTCCAGTTATCAGGAACCCCAGGATTGTTAATTAGGTTGTCAATGACTTCCGATAACAATTTTTCCATATTGTTTGTTTTTGACGCTTCTACGACTTTTTCAGATGTGTTTTCCATTGAAGTTAAAGTCACGCCAAAAATCAATAAAATCACTATTAATATTATTGAGGTTTCTAAAATGCTATTCATCGCCGACCAACCCGTATTTTTTTCTATGTGAACTGTCTAAAATCAGGCTATCCCAGTCATCAGGGTCAATTTTCTCTCCATTGTAGTGGTCTGCAAACACAACATGATCAGAACATGACAGGGACTCATTTCCCAAGGGAGTGTGAGTTTGAATGAAGACCTCCATTCCATAATGCGGGCATTTGCCTTTTCCCTCAAGACGGCACAGATAGCAGCTTCCGTCAGCGCTTTCATGAAAATAACCCGTATCTAGACAATCTTTTAATACTCCCGGATCGCCATGATGAACATATGGGTCATAAGGACATTTTTTCATAGTCAATGGTGCTGTTGCCTCAATATATGATTCTGGAGATTTGAAATTATGTAACAGCATGTAGGCTGAAAGAGCGGTTTTATAATGGATTTTATCGTCATAAGCCATTATTCCTGAAGCTATTGTAAGCTTTGCTATTGGCAAGGGGTCTCGTAATCCTTCAATTGAAGCATTTCTTTCCACAATTTGTGAAAAATGCTCATTGTCTTTACTGCCTTCGACTTTAACCTTGAACAATACCTTCCATGGCGAATCAGTTGGTTCGATTGATATTGCTTCTGAAGTAATGTCCATATCATATTTCTCCTTAAATTCTTCGTTTTTTGATTCCAGAATTTTATTCAAATTCTTTTTAATCTGGTCTTCGCTATCTCTAACAGGCAAACCATTGTATACCTTTTGAGTGGCTTCGGCTATTGCATCACGACCTAGAACCTCTAGATTATTAGAATAATCATCAATAATGTATTTGAAATTATCATTGGTCTCAGAATCAATATTGGAATTTTGAATGTAGTTTATTGTTGTAACGACAAAAATGCAGAGTATTAGCAGTGCTACAATCAATATTGCCGTGGTTCCGACAATAATGTTGCCTTTTGAGTCTAGTTTTTTAGGTTTCATTTTTAAAAATTTAGCCTGTGATTTATAAATTACTTGTTGAAGTGCGACTGTATGATTTTGTGCAAAAATGTATTACATTTTGGAGAATATGGGTAAAATAGTAATAAAAAAAATAATTATTTATATTATTGACAATAAATTATACATATTAAAAATTATAGGAGGATTTAAATGTCCGATACTGTAAGAACATGGCGTCATATACAACAGAGATATAATCTTATAGGTACAAAATGTAACACCTGTGGCGAAGTATTCTTCCCATCTCGTGTAGTTTGTCCTAATTGTAGAAGAAAAGGAGATCTTGAACCTTTCCAATTCTCAGGAAAAGGTAAAATTTATACTTATTCAATTATTAGATCAGCACCTGACGACTTTAAAAAAGCAGCACCATATGCTGTAGCTGTAATTGAACTTGAAGAAGGTGCAAAATTAACCTCACAATTGGTAGATTGTGATGTAGAAACTTTAGAAATCGGTGACGATGTCGAAATGGTATTTAGAAAAATAAGAGAGGATGGAAAAGACGGAGTTATCTCTTATGGATACAAATTCAAAGTTATCAAATAATATCGGTGTTATTCTCGTAAGCCACGGAAGTACCCTGCCTTACGCAGAAGAGGTATTTGTTGAGATTAAAGATAAATTTATCAAAAAAACAGGTCTTGCAGCTGAAATAGGATACATGAAAGTGTCCGAGCCTACAATTGCAGGCGCTGTAGAGATTTTAAAAGAGCAAGTTGACGATTTGGATAAAATCATCGCTCTTCCTGTATTTTTAGCTCCAGGTATCCACACCAATATTGACATTCCCCAATTGTTAGGTCTTGAACCTTTGGAAGTCGATCCAAGATGTCCTGATGGCAACTATCCGCCAGAACATTACCTGTCAATCGCTGATGATGTTGACTTTGACGGTGAAATCGAACTTTTAGGTTCAATCGGACCAAGGGATGAACTTTTAGATATAATTGACAAAAGGATTTCAGAAGCATTATCAGACTCCAAATTGGATGATGATGCAAAAACCGGAATTTTGCTTGTAACTCACGGTTCAAGATTGAACTATAACAAGGAATTTGCAACCGCTTTATACAATAAGTTCGAAAAGACTTGCGAATTGCCGTCAAGCTTTGGTTTTATGGAATTGTGTGGTCCAAGCATACCTGAATCCATCAATAAGCTAGTCGATGAAAGCGATTTGGAAAGATTGGTTGTCGTACCGATTTTCATTGCTCCTGGAATGCACACAACTCATGACATTCCACATATCCTAGGATTTTTGGAAGAGCATGAGCACGAGCATCATCATCACGACCACGACCATGGTCATGACCACTCACACGACTTGACTCCAGTGGATTTCGACGGTGAGATATTATATCCGGAGCCTATTAAAGCGGATGACATATTGATAGATATTTTAGCTAAAATGATTGATGAAAAATTATAATTTTTCATATATTTTTTTGAAAGATTTTTTAATCAAGATAACTTAATCGAATTTAACTTAAAACTTATTTATAATTTAATTAACGGATGATAAAACATGTCTGATAAAAAAACAGGAATATTATTATTGAGCCATGGTTCCAGATTGGATGATGGTGAAGAAGTAATTAAAGCTTATAAGGAAATGTATGTAGAGGAATTTCCGGACATGCCAGTGGAATATGGTTTTATGGAAATCAGAAAGCCGGGCATACCAGAAACTATTAAAAAATTGACTAGTGAAAACGACTTGGATAAAATCATTGTTGTACCGGTATTTGTCGCACACGGATTGCATACCAAAAGGGACATTCCAGGATTGCTCGGTATAGAAAGTGATTTTGATCCTGAATCAATCTCAGGTGGTCATCATCACCACCATCATGACCATGATGACCACGACCACGATCATGGACACGGTCACGGACATCATCATCACCATCATGACCACGATGACGAGCCGGTTGAATTCGATGGTGAAATCGTTCTAACCGACCCTTTGGGAATCGACAAACGTATGTATGAAATCATAAAAGACAGAGTTTCAGAACACTTATAGTTCTGAAATATTTTTTCTTTTTTTCTTAAAACTTATTTAATTTAAAGTTTATACTAATATTCATGACATTGAAAGTCTCTGATATTGGTGAGAAAGAATTAGTCAGATATATAATTGCCCATTCCAAGGACATCACACCGGATGATACTGCAATAACTAATTTTAACGATACAAATCTTATTTCAACCTGCGACATGCTGATTCAGTCAAGACACTTTCCTGATAACATGTCCTATTTTGACATGGGATTCAAATCAGTAACAGTCAATGTAAGTGATCTTGCAGCAATGGGCGCTGAGCCATTGGGCTTTCTACTTTCAATTGCCATACCAAAGGATTTGGATATTGACTCTTTTAAGGAGCTGATTGATGGGGTAAACTCTGCATGTGAATTTTATGAGATTCCCTTAATCGGTGGCGATACTAATGAAGCATCAGAGATAATCATCAATGGAACAGCACTTGGCACTGCAGATAATCCATTGATGATGGATACATATAACAAAGGTGATTTGATTGCTGTTACAGGTGACATCGGTCTTGCTGCGCTGGGCTTTGAGCTTGAGACTTTGGATAACATTTATACTAAAAAGGCATTGAAGCCGTTGGCAAGGATTAGGGAAGGAGCAATATTAAAGGATTATGCCACATCTGCAACAGACATCACCGACGGGCTTGCAAGTGAGCTATACACAATCAAAAAGGATGGTTTTGGCTTCATGATTTATGAAGACATGCTAAACATCACCGACGAGTACAAGAATCTTTCAGATGAACTGAACCTGGACTATCTTGACCTTGTATTGCATGTCGGGGAAGACTTTGAACTACTATTTACAATATCAAAAGAAACTATTGAGAAATTACCTATTGATTACATGATAATCGGTGAAGTCAATGACTCCGATGTTGTCGAGTTGGTATTGGAAAACGGTTTTGTCGAAAGAATTAAAAATGAAGGTTATGAGCATTATGTTAGTGAGTAGGGATTTATACAAAAAAAGTTCCAAGACCCAGAAAATAAGATGTGAGATTTGCGCTAATTACTGTAAGATAGCTGATGGCAATGTTGGTGTCTGCAGGCAGCATAAAAACATCAATGGAGAGCTTTATGATGAATCATATGGGATAGTTTCATCATTGAGTCCTGATCCGGTCGAAAAAAAGCCTTTGAATCATTTCCTTCCGGGAACTTTCACATATTCGATTGGGGGTTTTGGATGCAACATGACATGTTTGCATTGTCAGAACTATATGATTTCACACGAATATGATAAAAATCAAAGAGGTATTAAGATAACACCAGAAACTATTGTGGAAAATGCCATTAAGCATAATTGTAAGTCAATTGCTTGGACGTATAATGAACCTACGATACACTTGCCTTTCTCCAAGAAAACTTCTCTGCTTGCAAGACAGAAAAACTTCAAGGTAATCTATGTAACCAACGGATACTTTTCAGACAAGTCACTTAATGAGGTTTTAGGTTTTGTCGACGCATTCAACGTGGACTTGAAGGCAATGTCTGAGGACTTCTACAAGAAGGTCTGCGGAGCGGATTTGGATGTGGTTTTGGACAATTTAAGAACAATATACTTTGAAGGAAAACATTTGGAAGTGACTAATTTAATCATTAATGATTATAATGATTCCGTTTCACAGATTTCAGCATTATGTGATTTTGTAGTTGAGGAATTGGGTCCTGATGTGCCTCTACATTTTTCAAGGGCATTTCCATATTACAAGATGGATGATATTGAGCCTACAAGGGCAGAAATACTGTTCAAGGCAAAGGATATTGCGCTTGAAAAGGGTATTGAAAATGTTTATCTGGGTAATATTTAATTGTGTGGATGAGAATCCACTATAATTAGTATTTTTTTAAATATCAGATTGAATAAAAAAAGAAGTTAAAGTTAGTTTATTCTCCAAAACTAACTCTTTCGAATTTTTCCAATGTTTTAAGTGACTTGGTAGCGTCAACTCCAATTTTAGTAGTGGTACCATCGCTTTCAGCTACAGGGTCTAAAGAAGATCCACGAACATTTGGAACAATCATTATGTCACGGTCACCTTTCACACGTGTAGCTATTGCATACTCGACATCTTCAGCGTCAAATATGTTCACGTCAGTGTCCACTGCAACGCAGTGCTTGAGTGAAGGGTGTGCGGATAATGCGGCCATGATAGCGTTTTTACCGTCACCTTCAGTCTGCTTGTTGATTGATACAACTGCATGCAACCAGCAACAGCCTCCTTCGGTCAATACCACATTTTCAACTGTCGGAACCGCATTTTTCACAGCTTTATAAATCCTAGGTTCCTGTGGAAGGCCTTGAAGTAGCTTATGTTCGAAACCAGCAGGGACAATAGCATGGTAAGCAGGGTTGTCTTTTTTGATATGCATCTTTTCCAAATTAATTATTGGCTGGTCACGGATAATGTCATAAGTGTCAGTCAGGTCAACGAATGGTCCTTCAGCAACTGTTTCAGTCACTGAAATCTTACCTTCAAGAATAATGTCTGCCTGTGGAACTTCCAAATCTCCGCATTTAATCAATTCAAGCTCTCCATTCTTGAATGCATTTGCAACTTCCATTTCATTGTAGTCGATCGGTATTGAAGTAGTGCTTGCAAGCAATATTGCTGGGTCCATTCCGATAGCTATTGCAATTTGCAAGTCTTCACCGGCCTTTTGAGCATTCTGGAAGTAGGTATAAAGGTTTCTTGGTACGATTCTGATAACAAGTCTTTTATCGTCAAGCACCATCATACGATGGATTGAAGCATTTTGAATACCTGTTGCCGGGTCACGTGCAAACACGACGCCTGCAGTGATGTATGCTCCACCATCTCTTTTATAATGAGTCAATATAGGGATTTTTCCCAAATCAATATCTAATGTATCATACTCGGAAAAATCAGTGAATTTGGTAACTTCAATAGGATTTTCCATTGCATCAATGATTTTTTCGGTAATTTCTGACACTTCACAGTTGATTGATTTAGCAATCTTGTCACGGGTATTGCAGATTCCAGTCACAACCGGCATGTCATACCCTTTCACGTTTTTAACAATAACTGTGTCTTTAGGATATTCTCTTAGTACTTTTGAGATTTCATACTCGGTTGAAAGCTCATCTGTAATTTCTATAATGTTTTCATCTGTAAGGTTCATATTATCACTATAATGTTATTTTCTTATCTTTTAGCTTATCAAGGAGACCTACCATGTTAGGGTCATTTATGGCGAAGATTTCACCGGTAAGGACAGCTGCATTTTTACCATTGTTTATGCCAACGGTTGCAACAGGCACTCCTGGTGGCATGCTGACAGTTGTAAGCATATAATTATCACCGTTTTCATTGGTACATGGAACTCCAATAACCGGCCTTGCGGTGAGGCCCACGATTCCGCCTGTAACCTGTGATGAGTTGGAGCTGACTCCAATGAATACTTTGACATTTTTCATGGATTTGACATAGTTTATGAATTTTTTATTTGATCTGATTGGACAGACAACTTTTAAGTCATATGTAATATTAAGCCTATCAAGGATTTTGGTTATTTTTTTAGCGGTGGTAACATCGTTTTGCCTTCCAACGATTATGGCAACTTCAGCGTCTTTATTCTTACATCCGCTGTTTTCCTCATCCACTTCGGCCTTATTAATTTCAAGATTTTTAATTCTTATGTAATCATTTTGGATGTATGGCCTGTCAATTTGCTGAACTATGCTTTCATTGCTGTTGATTACTTTCATTGCATATTCCTTTCTTAGCTCAACAACCTTATTGTGAACTTCCTCGTCATGAAGGCCTATAAATTGAGCGGCAAGTATTGCAGCATTATCCCCTCTGTCAATTCCAACAGTGGCTATTGGAGAAGGATACGGCATCTGAACAATTGATTCCAATGCATCGATACCACCGGTTTTAACATCAACAGGAACTCCAATAACTGGCCTTGGAGTATAGGCAGCAATAGTACCAGGTAAATGCGCTGCAAGCCCTGCAATTCCAATGAATACTTCAATTCCAGCATCAGTACCTTGAGTTACAATTTCACGAACCAAATTAGGGGTTCTGTGGGCAGATGCGATTTTTAAACTGTACGGTATCTCTAGTTTGTCCAATATGTCCATTGATTTTTCTGCAATAGCAATGTCTGATCCACTTCCAAGAATAATCATTATCTTTGGTGTCATTTAAAAATCCCTTCTAAAAATAAATATTGAATATATTTATTTTATGTGTAAGTATTATTAAGATTTTTGCAATATTGGGCTGATTTTATCATATTTAGATAGTATTATAATAATTACTTATACTTATATAATTGTGTTGGTATAAAACCAACAAATATATAAATATTATAAAGATTATAATAATCTATGACTAGAAAAATCCAAAATAAAATAATGATAGGTGACAAATTGATTTACACAGCAAAGACACCTAATGGTTGGTCAATTGTTATTATGCCCGATAACATTTTGATTGATAATTATCATATTGGTAAAGCTCATATTCACCCTGACCCTAAAAATCATGTGAATAAAGTAGAAATCAATCAACAGGATATTGATAAAATTTTAGAAACAATAAAAGATTACTTAAACGCATCAAAAATTTTTGATGTTGAAGAGTTAATGGAGATGTTAAAATGATTATAACCTTGGTTAAAAAACAGACAGGGCACGAATTCATTAAAGAGATGGAAGAAACTTATAAATCTATTTCAGAATTGGAAAAATTATTTGAAAGAACAAACAACATGAAAATGTATGTTGATTTGGAGAATTGGAAATATTATAAAGATAACTTAGATGAAGAGATAGAGTTAACTGAAAGTTTAGTTACAAATAAACTGTCTTTAACTGATTTAGATTTAATTATCTTAAATACAATCAAACATGAAAAACCTAGAAGCATTCGCGATTTAGCAAATAAGATTAATAAAGATGTAAGTAATGTACAACCCAAAGTAAAAAAATTAGAAGAAGAGGGTTTTATAAAATTTGAATTAGGTGCAAAGAATAGCAAAATTCCCTACCTAACTTTTGATGAAATTAAATTAGAAATCTAGATTATCATTGAAAGATTAATTCTATTTCTTTTTTCATCAACTTCTAGCACTTTAACATCAACAATATCTCCAACACTGACGATGTCAAGAGGATGCTTTACAAATTTATCTGCCACCATCTGTGAAATATGCACTAAACCGTCCTGATGAACACCGATGTCTACAAAAGCTCCGAAATCAACAATGTTTCTAACGGTTCCCTGCATTATCATGCCGTCCTCCAAATCACCAATTGACAATACATTTTTTCTAAGCATTGGCTTCGGCATGTCTTCACGGGGGTCACGGCCAGGCTTTTTTAGCTCCTTAACAATGTCCTTTAGGGTCTCAATTCCAATATCCAACTCTTCGGAGATTTCCTTTAAGTCAATATTGTTTAATTTCAGTGATTTTGATCCTATATCATTGACTGAGTAATTTAATTTATCCAATAATTTATAAGTGGCGTCATATGATTCCGGATGAATTGTGGTATTGTCTAAAGGGTATTCTGGGTTGTCGATTTTAATGAAACCGGCACACTGCTCGTAGGTTTTTTTGCCTAGCTTTTTAACATTCAAAAGTTCTTTTCTGGAATTGAAACTGCCGTTTTCCTCACGGTACTGGATAATGTTTTTTGCGGTTGTATTTCCGATTCCTGAAACGTAATTTAGAAGACTTACTGAAGCGGTATTCAAATCAACCCCCACCTCATTAACCACCTTTTCAACAACACCTGTTAGGGAATCATTCAACTGCTTTTGGTTCATGTCATGCTGGTATTGTCCGACACCAATTGATTTTGGGTCAATCTTAACGAGTTCAGCCAAAGGGTCCTGAAGTCTTCTTGCAATTGAAACGGCACTTCTTTCACCTTCTGAAAAATCTGGAAATTCCTCGTCTGCAAGTTTTGATGCAGAATAAACTGATGCGCCCGCTTCATTGACAATGATGTATTCGACATTTGTATTTTTAATTATCTTAGCAACAACCTCTTCAGATTCCCTTGAAGCGGTACCGTTGCCGATTGCAATGATGTTGATGTCATATTTTTCTATTAGTTCCCGAACAGTTTTAATTGATTCTTTAACCTTATTTTGTGGCGCTGTAGGATAAATCAATGATGTATCCAATACTTTCCCGGTTTCATCAATGATTGCCAGTTTGCATCCGGTCCTAAATGCAGGATCCCATCCAAGAATTGTTTTGCCGACCAAAGGAGATTCCATTAATAGTTGATTTAGGTTTTTTGCAAACACTTCAATAGATTTTTCTTCAGCCTTTTCGGTTAGGTAACTTCTTATTTCACGCTCGATTGCAGGAGAAATCAGCCTTTTATAGGCATCGCTGACTGCATCCTTTATGATTGGAGTGGTGTATTTGTTATATTCGATTTTTTCAGGTATTTTAGAGATGTTTTTCAACATGTGACGATTTAAATACTTTAATATTTCATCAGCTTCACATACTATCTTTGCCTTAATGACACCTTCCTTTTCAGCACGGTTAATCGCTAAAATCCTGTGGGGAGGTATCCTTTTAACGCTTTCTGAATAGTTATAGTAAACATCATACTCTGTTGAAACGTCCTTGTCTTTTGCCTTTGTTTCAATCTGGCCGGTAAAGAATGTATTTTGACGAATTTTTTTTCTAAAAGTAGAATTGTCAGATATAATTTCAGCAATGATATCCTGTGCTCCCTGAATTGCATCTTGCGGTGTTTTCACTTCATCTGTAACATACTTTTCAGCTATTTTTTTAACGCTTTGCTTTACTTCCTGCTTTAAAATTATATCCGCTAGAGGTTCAAGACCTCTTTCACGTGCCTTTGTTGCGCGTGTTTGCTTTTTGCTTTTAAAAGGACGATACAAGTCTTCAAGTTCGACTAATGTTGAAGCATCTAAAATTCTGTTTTTTAAATCATCATCTAGCTTTCCAAGCTCCTCAATTCTTTTGACGATTTTATCCTTTTTGTCTTCCAAGTTTCTTAAATATTTAAGTCTTTCATCAAATTTTCTCAGTGTTTCATCGTTTAGTGAACCTGTGACATCTTTTCTATACCTTGCAATAAATGGAATGGTGTTTCCATCATCAATTAGTTTGATAACCTTTTTTACTTGCCAGTTTTTAAGGTTCAATTCTTTTTGGAGTGTTTTTTCAATCATTAAAATTCTACCTTTACCAAATATTTCTTTTTAATTCAATATTATCGATTATTGATTAATAATTTTTTGTTTCAAATTATAATAACATTTATAACTATTTAAATTAAAAAACTATAAATGTAATAACTTTTAATGGTGAATTTAAAGTGTATTGGTTTTTAGTAATAATTGTATTTTTACTGGCAGGCATTAAAGCTGAAAAGCCTAAAAAATACCAGAAGGTGTCAGTAATTATACCTGCATTCAATGAGGAGGCTACAGTGGCTACTGTTGTTGAAGTGGTCAAGAAGGTTTCTTTCGTTGATGAAATACTTGTTGTTAATGATGGTTCAAGTGATAATACTGAAGCAGAAGCTTTAAAAGCGGGAGCTCGTGTAATTACACATGAAACCAATAAAGGTAAAGGTGAAGCATTATACACAGGTTATAAGGAAGCTGAATGTGATATCATAGCTTTCATCGATGCGGATATTCATAATTTAACTTCACGCAAAGTGGAATCAATGATCAAGCCTATTTTAGAAGGCAAAACCGATATTACTAAAACCAAATTCGCACGTGCTAGTGGACGGGTAACCGAATTGACTGCTAAACCATTATTAAACTTTTTCTTCCCTGAAATCAGTTTTGAACAGCCGTTAAGCGGACAGTTTGCAGCACGTAAGGAAATATTAAAAAAGATTAATTTTGAAAAGGACTATGGTGTGGATGTAGGAATCGTTATTGATGCTGATGTATTGGGCATTTCAATAACTGAAGTGGACATTGGTGCAATAGAACATGACATGTCTCCATTATCAGATTTGAACTTAATGGCTAATGAGGTTGTAAGGACAATCATCGATCGTGCTAACAAGTATGGCCGTGTCGTGATGATTGACGATATCGGATACAATATCCGTATGGCAATAGTGGGCTTACTGCTGGTTATTCTTGGTTTATTCACTATATTTTTCGTAAAATTTGTTCCATTAGCTATTGGAGTTGTGATAGGTGTTATTGGAGTAATAATTGCAATTTATTATATTGTTTGGGTTATTATTAAATCCATTGTAATGTTTAGAAAAACACCAAGGGGAAATCTTATAAAATCATTCGTAAAAATTCATTTCCCAATGATCATATCAATTATTATTTTGCTTTTGATGATTTCCACTTTTATAGGAGCTGCACACTTTGAAAATGGTGTGCTGTCAATCGAACCTAACTCCAGAAACTTAATTTTTTATGCTGATGACACTCCAAGGGACAATTCCATCACGGTTAGAGGACCATACACCGTTGATAGTGCAATCGAGAATGAATCAGATATCATACGCATGCCGTCGGATGCAATGTTGACTCTAGGTATTAAGGCAAATGACACTATGGTCATTGATGGTGAAAAATACACCATTAATGAAACAAGGCCTGGAGAATCAGACATATTAAGACTGCCGATGGAGGCTAAAAAAGATTTAAAAGTCCATGATGAATATGTGATACAGAACAGTCGCTTAAAGGAAATATTTTCAAAAGCTGTTATAACTCATGGCCATGAAACTAACAATATCACAGTTTATGAAAAATATATTGTATCTGCCCGTGATAAAAAGGCCCTGACCTATGAGATATTTGTAAATAATGAGTCAATAATGACTTCTTCAGGAATATTTAAGAATAATTCCACCTATGACATTGTAGTGGATGGAGAGTATATTACTTCCATTAAAAATCTAAAAAATAAGACTACATTTAACTATGAAAACAATACAATTGACATAGTATTTAGTAATGATAATTTAACTTCAATAAAAGAACCAGTTCGAGAAAATCAAGAAAACTTCCTTAAATTTAATTTTAATAAGTTTTTAAAAGAAAATAAGTAAAAATAACCTTTAATTAAGGTTATTCTTTTTTATCATAAGCTTTAACAGCTTCTTCAACATCATCATAAAGTCCAAGTGCCGCCAAAGCACCAACTTTACCCTGTTCGCCAGTAACTGCAATCAGTGGAATATTCAATTCATCTGCAACAGATTCTGCAGTTTCAATATCCATCATTCCAGATTTAGTGGCAATAGAATACTCTCTTAATTTTTCAGGAATATCCAATCCTTCTAGAATTGCAATAGCGGTTTTATCAGATAAAGTGTCTCTTTTAAGTATTTCAATAGTTTTGTCAATCAATTCTTGCTTTTTAGATTCCTCAACAGCGAAAGTTAAAGCTATTGAAACACAGTTTTGGGTTTTATGAGGGTTATGCGGGTATAGTTGAACGATGATATGATCCAGATATTCAAATCCTAAATCCCTAAGTTCAACACCAAGGTTGTGTGCCATTGTCCAGGTTGCACCGGCATCCTTAACATCAGTATCATCAACACCGATTACAACTTTTTCAAGTTTAGGTGTCACTACGGTTGCCCTTCCAACCTTTGAACCTCCACCAACGTCAAGAAGTTCGATGTATTTAACGCCTTCACCCATTCCTCTGCACATTCCAGCTCCAACACCTGCGCCGGCAAGTCCTGCATGAGTTACTTTAACTTCATCTCCATCAATTGCAATTTCGTCAATTCCTGCAGCATTGAAACTAGCTTTCAGGTCAAGTGGGGCGGAACCGACATGGCATTTGTAGACATGCTTGTTCCCGTCACGATAAGCTGAATCAATTAACTCGGAATTGTTTCTGTATTGATGTAATAACCAATGAGACCCTGAAATGCATGGATGGTATTCCACAAGCTCTACCTTATCCCCATCAACCATAGTCAGTACCTTTTCGTATGGTGCAATCCAAGGGTCTTGGAATTTTTCTCTTAATTCGTTTGGTTTTAATATTTCCATATGATCATCTAGATTTCTTTTAATCTGTCACACATTTTGATAGCTGCTTCAACAGCACTTTTTGCGTTTTTAACACGTCTGTGAGCATCCATTCTGGTCATTCCAGGACCAGTAATACCAAGTGCTACCGGGGTGTCATACTCAAGTGCTAAATCAGCAATTTTACGGGATGCATGTTGTGCCACGATTTGATCGTGGTCAGTTGCACCTTCAATTACCGCACCAAGGGTGATAATTGCATCGTATTCATCTTTTTGCAATAATTTTTTAATTACAAGTGGCATATCAAATACGCCAGGCACTGCAACTACTTTTGTAATTTCACATCCTCTGTTTTTTGCTTCTGCTTTTGCAAGTTCTAACATCATTTGTGTAATGTCATAATTAAATTCTGCAACTACTGCTGCTATTTCATATTTTGCCATTTAAATCAATCCTCTTTTCTTTGTTTTTATGCGCCACCGCTAAATATAATGAGTAAAAATCCTGCTACCCCACTTACTACCATAATGAATATGATAAAAAGTGCTGCCATTTGCATTCTAGTCATTTTTTTAAAATTCATATTGTATTCTCCATTTTTTTATAAATTATTTTTAACCGCTGCGGACAGTTCAGTTGTTGTAGCTGAACCGCCTAAGTCACCAGTTAAAGTATTAGCATCATTCAATACTTTTAAAATTGCAGATTCAAATCTATCCGCTTCACTATTTTCACCTAAATATCTAAGCATCATTATCGCTGACAACATCATAGCTATTGGATTTGCCTTATTTTGGCCTGCAATATCGGGTGCTGAACCATGAACAGGTTCAAACAATGCTGCGTCTTGTCCGATATTTGCTGATGGAATTAAACCAAGTCCTCCAACAAGACCCGCTCCCTCATCGGATAAAATATCTCCAAAAAGGTTAGTTGTCACGATTACTTCAAAGCTTTCCGGTTGAGTAATAAGATACATTGCAGTTGCATCCACATAGAAATCCTCAGTCGCAATATCAGGATAATCCTTTGCGACTTCATAGAAAATTTCTTTAAACAATCCGTCAGTTTTTTTCAACACATTGGCCTTATGAACTGCTGTAACTTTAGTTTTTTCATTCTTTTTAGCATATTCAAATGCATATCTGATAATACGCTCTTCTGCTTTACGTGTGATAATTCGTCTTGCTATTGCACCTTCATCTGTGAAGGACTCTTCATCCGCAATATACATTCCTTCAGTATTTTCACGCACAATCATAAAGTCAATATCGTCAAACAATGAATTGGTATTCGGATAAGCTTTAACAGGTCTTAAATTAGCAAACATTTTCATTTCCTGACGTATCTTAACAATAACATCAGCTGCGGTTTCACCTGCTGCGCCAAATAAGCATGCATCAGCATCCCTAATTATATCTAAAGTTTCAGCAGGCAGTGCGGTGCCAGTTTTTTCAAGACATTCATCCCCAGCTTCACCATAAACATATTCAAAATCAATATCTAAGGCATTTAAAACATCTAATGTTGCATCCATTACTTCCTGACCGATTCCATCCCCCGGAACCACTGCAATCTTATAATTATTTTTTGTTTTTGAGATACTCAATTAAACCACCTTGATTTAGGATTTCTAACATGAATGGAGGTAATTTTTTAAATTCAATACTTTCTCCATTGGCCGATGTTATTGTAGCATTTTCCATATCCACTTCAATAACTTCTTCGTTTTCAATTAGTTTGCTAATTCCTGGAGCCTCAAGAAGAGGAACTCCAACGTTTGTAGCATTTCTGTAAAATATTCTTGCAAAAGACTCGGCAATCACTGCAGAAACTCCAACACCTTTTAGAGCTATTGGGGCATGTTCACGTGAGGAACCGCATCCAAAGTTTTTGCCGGCAACAATGAAATCGCCTTTGTTGCATTTTTCGTTGAAATTCGGATCCAAACCTTCCATGCAATGTTTGGCTAAGGTTTCCTCGTCAGTATAGATTAAATATCTTCCAGGAACTATGATGTCTGTGTCAATATCGTCTCCAAATTTCCATGCTTTTCCTTTCACAATATCACTCCGGGGCGGTAATTCTTCCTTCTATGGCTGATGCAGCAGCAACAGCCGCAGAGGATAAGTAAACTTTTCCGTCACTTGAACCCTGTCTTCCTTTAAAGTTTCTGTTGGATGTTGAAAGACTAACTTCGCCGGGTCCGATAATTCCGGTATGTCCTCCAAGACATGGGCCGCAACATGGTGCGGATACAAGGGCTCCGGCCTCTACGAATATTTTAAGTAATCCTTCGTCTAATGCTTCAAGATAGACTTCTCTGGATGCTGGAATAACTAACATTCTGGTTCCGTTAGCTATTTTTTTACCTTTTAGAATTTTTGCAGCATCCCTCAAATCACTGAGTCTACCGTTAGTACATGAACCTAAAAATACTTGATCCAGTTCCACATCGACCTCACTGATAGGCTTTACGTTATCTACATTGTGAGGACAAGCAATTTGAGGTTCCAAATCATTTACATCAATATCAATTATATTAAGAGAAGGTGAATCTAAATCGCTTTTAAACACTTTATATGGTTTATTAGAACGTTTTTCAACATAATCGATTGTTTTTGCATCCGGTTCCACCAAACCGGTTTTTCCACCCATTTCAATAGCCATATTGCACAATACCATTCTGTCTGAAACACTCATGTCTGCGACGGTTTCGCCTGCAAATTCACAGGCTTTGTATGTTGATCCGTCAGCACCCATTTTTCCAATAATATGCAAGATAACATCTTTAGCATAAACATTGTCTTTTAATTTTCCAGTAATGTTAAATCTATTGGTTTCAGGCACTTTAAACCATAAGTTGCCTTCTGCAAATACCATAGCCATGTCAGTTGAACCAATACCGGTTGCAAAAGCGCCTAGGGCACCATGAGTGCATGTATGTGAATCAGCGCCTACAATAACCTCTCCCGGTACAACATGTCCCTTTTCAGGAAGAATTTGGTGGCAAACTCCAGCATTCACATCATAAAAATGTTCGATGCCCTGATTTTCAACAAATTCTCTCATTAGAATATGATTGTTTGCCGAATCAATTGAATCAGCCGGAACTTGATGGTCAAAGGGGATAACGATTTTTGATGGATCCCAAACTTTTTCAGCTCCAATTTTTTCAAAGGACTCAACAGAAAGAGGACCAGTTAAATCATGAGTCATTGCCACGTCTATATTTGCTATGATAATATCTCCTGCTTCCACACTCTCTTTTCCAGAAGCTTTAGCTAATATTTTTTCAGACATTGTTGGCATATTTTCTAACCTCTTAATAATGATAATTATTTATATTTATCAAGATATATAAACTCTCTTTAATAACACTAATTCATATATTATATATATAATGTTTAACAAAATATAATCCATGAGCAACTCATTTTTCAATAGATTCAAAAAAGAAGAAGAACCACCTGTTATCGAAGAACAGGCTCCTGTTTGGGAAGATAGGATTTATTGGCTTTCTACATTACAGAAAATTGCATATCCTGTCCTGAATAATTTGGCAAGAGGCTCACTTAGAAAAAACATGCCTTATGAATCAAATTCCAATGACGGACAGAAATTCACATATCTTGAAGCTTTTGCTCGTGTTTTTAATGGAATCGCTCCATGGTTAGAGTTAGGAGCGGACAACTCTGAAGAAGGTAAAGTTCGTGCTAAATATATTCAGATGACATTAAAATCTATTAAAAATGCTGTAAGCACTAACAGCAATGATTACATTTTTGTTGTAGAACCCAAACAGTCTTTAGTTGATGTTGCTTTGTTTGCTCAAGGATTACTCAGGGCCAAAACTCAAATATGGCTTAATTTACCAATGGATATTCAAGCTAGAATAATTCGCGAACTTAAGAATACAAGAATTATTGCACCTTATGAGAATCATTGGCTGCTTTTTACTTCAATGATTGAAGCTGCACTATTAGAATTCACAGGCGAATGTGATAAGGAGAGATTGACATATGCCATTTCCAAGTTTAGGGATGAATTATATGTTGGAGATGCAATATACTCTAATGGTGATGATTTTGAAGTAGGGTACTTTAATAGTTTGGTTATTCATCCTATGCTCAACGATATTTTGACTGTAATGAGAAAATACGGCCTTCAGGAAGGAGAATTTTTAGATGTTCAGTTGATGAGATCTTCCAGACTATCATCTCAACTTGAAAGAGTCATTTCACCTGAAGGAACCTATCCATTATTGGGAAAAGCCCTATCTTATCGTTGCGGCGTATTTCATTTGCTTTCGCAAGCCGCTTTGCTAAAAGTTTTACCAAGAAACATTGCACCGGCACAAGTCAGATGTGCCCTTACAAAGGTTATTCAAAGACAATTCACCGGAAATCAAAACTTCAATACTGAAGGATGGTTGATTTGTGGATTGAATGCGTCACAAATCGAAATTTGTGAAGACAATATTGATACCGGTAGCTTGTATGCATGCTGTGCCGTATTCCTGCCGCTAGGTTTAAGACCTGACGATGTATTCTGGAAGGCACCTTATGAAGAGTGGAGTAGTCTTAAGGCATGGAACGGCCATCAAATACCAAAAGACCAATCAATTAATTTTTAATTCAATTTGTATAAGTTCCCGTAATTATATAATGTAATTTCATCTGGAACTTCTTTTATTATATTTTTAGTATCAAATATCACTGGTTTTTCGCTGGTTTCTTTTATCAAATCATAGTCCAAGTGTTTAAACTCATTATGATCGCATAATATCAAGATTAAATCGGAGTCTTTCACCGCTTCCTCTAGGCTGACAAAATTAGGGTTGTCAATGTGAGGGTCATGGATGGATATTTCATAATTTGTGCTTAATTTGGCAATAATCTCATAAGCCGGACTTTCTCTATCATCCCCTGTGTTTCCTTTATAGGAAACTCCCAGGATTGCTATTTTTCCATCTGGAATGATTTTATTGACGTATTCCACTACAAAATCAGGCATTGAATTATTGGTGTCCCTTGCTAGCTTGATGATTTTTGCAGTTTCAGGAGCTTTTGCATAAATGAAATAAGGGTCAATTGCAAGGCAGTGTCCGCCGACGCCAGGTCCAGGTGAGTGAAGATTGACTCTTGGATGCTTGTTTGCCATTTTGATAACGTCAAGTGCATTCACACCAATTTCTGCGCATATTTTGGCAAGTTCATTTGCAAGGGCAATATTCACGTCTCTGAAAGTATTTTCCATACATTTGGACAGTTCCGCTGTCTTTGCTTCGGTAAGCATCAGGTCTCCTTCAACAAATTGGCCATAAACTTCGCTGGCTTTAACTGCACATTCCGGAGTCACTCCTCCAATTATCCTGTCATTATGTATCAGTTCGTCAATGATTTTGCCTGGAAGGACTCTTTCAGGACAATGTGCAAGATACAAGTCCTTTCCAATTGTAAAGCCCGCTTTTTCAAAGATAGGTTTTATTGTCTCATCAGTGGACATAGGTGCGATTGTTGATTCTACGATGACGGTGTTTCCCTTTTCAAGATAAGGCAATATTGATTCGCATGCGGTTATAACATAACTCAAATCACAGCTGTAATTTTCAACAATATAAGGTGTTGGAACGGTAATTATGAAGGCATCGGCTTTTTGAGGAGTTAGGCTGGCGGTATAAATGTTTTTTTCAACGGCTTTCTTGATAATGTCAGATATTCCCGGCTCTTCAATGTGTATTATTCCATTATTTAAATTGTTAATCATTTCTTCGGATATGTCAACCCCAACAACTTCACAGTGGCTGCGGCTGAATAGTGCAGCTGTAGGAAGTCCAATATAACCTTGACCAATAATGCATACTTTCATAACTAAAACTCCTCTCTTTTAAATATTAAGTATAATATATATTAATCATATATTAAAAAGTTTAAGTGATTTTTATGAAAATTTTAATTACCGGCTCTAACGGAATGTTGGGGCATGATTTAAGGGAAGTTTTAAAGGACAATCATGATCTTGTTCTTACAACTTCAAAAACATTGGATATCACTGATAAAAAACAAGTAATGGATTTTATTGGCGATTCCAAACCGGATATTGTTATTAATTCGGCGGCCTACACTGATGTTGACGGCTGTGAGGAAAACAAGGATCTTGCATATGCCGTCAATGGTGAGGGAGTTCGCAACTTGGCATTGGCGTGCAGGGAAGTGGATTGCGCCTTGCTTCATATAAGTACCGATTATGTGTTTGACGGCACCGCACGTGACCCGATTGCAGAAGACGGTGAAATAGGCCCTATCAGCGTTTATGGTAAAAGCAAGCTTGAAGGGGAAAAGGCCATTTTGGAAATTCTGGACAAATATTTCATTGTGAGGACTGCATGGCTGTATGGAATCAATGGAAGGAATTTCCCTAAAACCATGCTTGAATTGGCTGAAAACCATAGTGAAATAACAGTCGTTTATGATGAGGTTGGAACACCCACATACACTCCCGATTTAGCCTATGGAATTTCACAGCTCATTGAAACTGATAAATACGGAACATATCATCTGACAAATTCCGGAAGCTGCTCATGGTGTGAGTTTTCTAGATTAATCTTTGAAATAGCAGATAAGGACGTTAAGGTGATTCCGGTTACAGCATCCGAGTTTGCAAGACCAGCCCCAAGGCCAAGCTATTCGGTTTTAGAAAATAAGAATTGGATTGATAATGGCTTCAAGCCGCTTCGAGATTATAAAGAGGCTATAAAGGAATATATTGAGTTGATCAAATGAATAGAAAATTAATTTTATTGATTGCATTAATCATTGCTATATTTAGCGTTTCAGCCGTAAGCGCTGGGTTTCTTGATTTTTTAGGTCTTGGCGATTCAACTGATGTTAGTGTAGTTGAGGATGGTGAATATTGTACTGTTGATGAGGTTTCTGCTTACATTAAGGAGTTTCACAAGCTTCCAAGCAACTATATAACAAAAAAGGAGGCTAATGCATTGGGTTGGCATGGAGGACCTCTTAAGAAATATGCTCCTGGAAAAAGCATAGGTGGGGATACTTTCACCAACAGGCAGCATGTCCTACCGGACAGTGATGATAAATACATAGAATGTGACATCAACGCTAACGGCACCAGCCGTGGAGCGGAGAGAATTGTATACAACACCGGTGATTATAAGGTTTATTACACAGATGATCATTATAATACATTCAAAGAGGTTTAAAATGCAGATTGATGGTAAGTTGATAAAGGAAAAAGGGCATGATTATCTCATGGAAGTCTTGAACTTTCCGGATTATTACGGCAAGAATCTTGATGCATTATATGACTGCTTGTGTGAGATGGATTGTGAAATTGTGTTGGTAAATTCCAGTGATGTGGATGAGGACATTCTGGATACATTCAAAGATGCTGCAAATGAGAATGAATTTTTAAAATTTTGTATACAATAGATTATTTTAGAATATATTAAATACAATTTTGTTTAATAATTTTTTTCTTTTTTTTACATTTTCTTTTAATTTTTATTTATTAATGTATATTTTTTAATTTTTTTGGATGAATCTTGTCTTTTAGTATTATTTTATCACATTTTTATATTTTATTTCTTTTATTTAATTTGTATATGTAATTTTTATATTTTTGTTAATTTTTTTTTAATTATTTGAGTTATTTTTTGATTGATTTTTAATTTATTATTTGAACAAATCGACATTTGTATCAAATAGATTTTAACAATCGTATGCATGATATATATTACATTAAAATATATTTAATTTATTAACATGTTTATTATGTTAAATATATAGTTCTTCCATCAAAATTAGAATTATGTCTAAATTTAATTATTAATATTGTTCATTTTTTAATTTAATTTCAATATATTGTAAACATAGCTTTATATTTATTATTATCTAAATAGATTTGTATAGATAATAATATACTTGTTATTATTTTTGTATAATGAAATCTTTTTTAGGAGATTATTTAATGGCAGATTTTAAATATGTAAAATTTTTTACAATAATATTCATACTTATAATCTCCATAAGTTTCGTGGCGGCGAGTGATAGTAGTGATGAGAGTGCTATCATCAGCCAAGAAAATGTCACATCTGATGTTTATGGAGATACGAATAATGAAATCTATGTTGATCCAACGCATGGGGGTGGAGGTGATGGAAGTAAGGACTCACCTTACAACAGCATCCAATCCGCTTTGGAAAATTTGGACAACAAGACTTCAAATACAATAATTTTAAAGGATGGAATTTATACAGGTGAAGCTAACACAAAGGTTTCACTTATAGGAAATTTAATTGTAAAGGCAGATGAAGGTGCGAACCCTACCATAGACGGTGGGCAAGCAAACAACTTTTGGACACTAAGTGATTCCAATATCCTATTGCAGGGAATTACTTTTAAGAATTTTAAAAATATATATGGCAGTAAACAGGGTATTTTAACATCATCAAATATCGATAATCTGACCGTTTCCGGATGTACTTTTGAAAATAATACATATGCAAGGGCAATGTATTTTGATTACTTGAACAATACCGTGATTGATGGTTGTACATTCCAGGATGAGGATATTCAATCTGTATCTGGTGGAGGAGCATATGCGACATATGTTAATAATTTGACATTTACAAACAATATAATCCAAAATCATAATTCTTATTATCGGACTTCTGGTGGAGTATTGTATTCTTCTTATAACACAAATGTGACAGTCGTTGGCAATAGATTTAAACATGTTATTGCAGGTACTGGTGCTGCTGTTTATTCATATTATGACGATAATATTAAGTTTGAGAATAACTACTTTGACAATGTTGGTGGAACTCAAAGTTCCAATGATGGTCATGTTGTTTATGTGAATTATAATTCAGGTGATTTTGATTTCATTAACAATACTGTGAAAAATGCTGGAAATTCATATTCAGGTTCAGTTTACACGTATAGCTGGAATAAAATATGCGGTGATGTAAACATAAAAGATAATACTTTTGAAAATAATTCTCAAGGATTTTATTTTTCATGTACCGAAGCCGATAACGTTAATGTAATCAATAATAGTTTCAACAATGGTGGTGGATTGTCTGTATCATGTAATAGAGCCGGTAATGCTACTATTGTTAATAATAGTTTCACTAATAAAAGTAAATCATTGTCTGTATCACTATCTAATGGTGAAGAGGGTATTGTTTTTGGAAACAATTTTACTAATTCTGGCGGATTGTCTTTATCCATCTCTAATGGTGGTGATTTGACTGCTTTTAATAATAATTTTACAGATAATACTGGTGGTTTATCTTTATCCATCTCTAATGGTGGTGATTTGACTGCTTTTAATAATAATTTCACTGATAATACTGGTGGTTTATCTTTATATGCTTCTAACTCTGGTAATGTTACAGTTTTTGACAATGATTTTGTTAATTGTGGTGGAGTGTATAGAGGTGCTTCATTATATCTTTCAATGTCTAATTCGGATAGTATGATGATTTTTGATAATGATTTTGTTAATAGTTCATCTACTTATGAAGGAGGTTCAGTAGATATTTCTTTTTCAAACAATAAGGGTCAAGGAATTATTAAGAATAATAATTTCACAGATTCTTCATCAAAGAGTTATGGTGGTGCATTATATATTTCCGCAACATTAAAAAATAACTTAACTGTTGAAAACAATAATTTTACTAATTCCATGATAAATGGAACTGGTACTGCTTACGGTGGAGCAATTTATGCCAGTGTGGGTAAACAAAGCAACTTTGAAAATAAATCAACATTCACCATTAAAAACAATAATTTTATAAACTCTTCAACTATTTCTACTGATACAAATGTTTATGGTGGGGCATTGTATATTTCCTCATCTTATGGAAACAGTGCAATCTACACTATTGTTGAAAATAACACATTTATTAATTCTTCTTCAAGAAATGGTGGTACAATATATGCTAGTGTTTTAGATTCTACAATTAAAGATAATACTATCATTAACAGTTCTGCTGAAAATCAAGGAGGATTCATATATTTATCAGGTACAAATAACACTATTTCAGGACATGAATTTAATAATGGTTCTGCTTTGCAAGGTGGTGCCATTTACATCGCTTCTAACCAAAACAATATTGTCAATAACACTTTTGACAACAACTCTGCAAAATTTGGTGGTGCCATTTACATTGCTTCTTATCAAAATAATATAGTGAATAACACATTCAATGGTAATGATGCTAATGATGCTGGAGCTATTTACATCAATGGACAAAATAATAAATTAATTGATAATGTATTCTATAATAACACTGCTAATTTAAGAGGCGGGTCTATATACTCAACTTATGGGGCTAATAATTTAATAGACAACGACACATTCGATAGCAACAAGGCACAAATTGGTGGTGCAGTATTCTTTGATTATTATAAATATTCCTATCCGGATATTTATCGATATAATACTAACAATAATATAATTAATTCCAGATTCATTAATAATGAAGCTGAAACTGCAGGTGCAGTAGTACTGTATTCTAGCAACAGTATTATAGCTAACTCCACATTCATAGGAAATAATGCAACACGCTACGGTAGCGGTGCAGTATCCAGTGGCGGAAAAAATAATGTTATAAGGGATAACTTGTTTGAAAACAACACTGCATTCCTATATGCTGGTGCAATTGGTACCAATGACACTGCAATAATCAATAACACATTTAAAAACAACACTGCATTCCAGGCTGGTGCAATATTAACTATTAACTCCACTATAACTAATAACACATTCAGCGATAATTTTGCTATGAGGGGAATTAACATTGCTTATGTAGACAATTGGAAATATGCAAATAAATCCTTATTAAGTGGAAATAAAGGTTTGTCTGAAGATACACTTTATGCATATGATGAAGATCAAATTATTAATGTTTATAAGGAAATTGACGGCAAATTCTACTTGTATGACAACGTAAAAACCACTTCTGGAACTTTCTCATTCCAAGGATATTGTATTGAACAGGATGCAAGTATTCCTATTGTAAATAATGATAAAAGTAATGGTACTTGGGGTATTTTAGTAAATGACTTGTTCTTTGTGAGAAACAGTTTGGACCAGTCCTATGTTGGTGACTATCTTAAAGTATTAATCATGAAGTATCAAAACTACGAGCATTACAATATTAAAGATTTGATTTATGTGTTCACTGATGGTGATTACAGAAACAGCAGGGATCCTATCATACAGGATGTAATCAAACTTGCTGAGAATTGTTTCACAATTTTAAAGAATGGAAACAACACTATTGAAAATATTACTTACCCATGTGAGTTTTATACATTTGTCAATCCTACAACCAGGCAGAACATGATTATATGGAACTGTTCTAATCCGATTGTAATTCCAACTTTAAATCCATCTAAAACCTTGGTTGAATCTAAAACATATAAGCCAGGAGACAATGTAACATTTAGAATTACCGTTGCTAACGATAAGAATTTCACATTCCATAATATTACAATAAGGGAAAGTGTTCCTACTGGATTTAGCATTATCGACTGGATAAATACATATGCCGATGATTTAGAAAGAATTAGCGAAAATGTTTGGATTCTTAAAAGAGATTTAAAACCAGGTGAAAAAGTTCAATTTGATGTTGTTTTAAAATATAACTATTACTCTTCAAGTTATCCGTATAACTATGTTTATATTGACTCATTTGAGTCAGAATCTCAATCAACTAGTGCAAGAATCACTGTTGAATCAGGTATTTCTTCTGATTTAATTGTTAATAAAATTCCTTCTGTGGTTCCTTATTACACTTCATTTGCTGAAGGAAGTGTAGTTTATTTTGATGTTACAGTAACTAATCCTGGACCTTCAAGATACACAAATTCCATATCACTTAGGGACCATTGGTCCAGTGAGGATTATAAATATATAGGATATGAAAGTGATTATAGCTGGTCTAGGGGTTCTACTTATGATAATGAAATTTATTTCTATTATTATGGTGGTTTGGATCCTGGTGAAACAATTTCCATAAGAATGTTTTATGAAGTGAAATATAAAGGACAAGGTGGAAGCAGATATAATTATGTTTCTGTCAATGGGCAAAACGAAGTTAGCACTTATTATAATATTTATACCATGAATACTGGAGTTGGCGTTTATAAATATGTTAGCGCCCCAAACCCAACTTATGTCGGTGCCAGAGTACCATTTGGTATTTATATTTATAATAGAGGTGGAGGATATTTGTATAATGCCTGGATTGAGGAGAAGTTCCCTGAAGAGTGGATTTATGATGGTTGGTCTAGTAGTAGTGAGGATTGGATTCATGAGATTACTGCAACTGGTGCTCACAGATGGACTTATACTAAACCACTTTCTGGTACAAGTCCTACTGTTTACGTATATTTCAACATGACAAAGGTAGGGGATTATACTAATATTGCGATTGCAGGAGCCGATAATTTTCCGGAGGTCACTACTTCATACAATGAAAAAGTTGTAGATACAAACTTGAACGTTTATAAATTTATTAGTGGCCCAAACCCTACTTATGTTGGTGCCAGAATGTCTTATGGTATTTATGTATATAATTCTGGTTATCAATCAATTTTGAACAATATTTGGGTTGAGGAGAAGTTCCCTGATGAGTGGATTTATGATGGTTGGTCTGGTAGTGATGATTGGGTTCATGAGATTACTGCAACTGGTGCTCACAGATGGACTTATACTAAACCATTGCCAACTGGTCCATCTACACCTACTATTTATGTTTATTTCAACATGACTAAAGCGGGTGATTATACTAATGTTGCGATTGCAGGAGCCGATAATGTTTCAAATAAGACATATTCAGTAAATCAAAAGGTTGTAAATAACACATTTAATGTTCTTAAATTTTCAAGATATGATTCCTATGACACCAGTCAATTGATGAACTTTACTGTTGTTGTATATAATAACAATAACTACAATGGTGTTTTAAATAATGTATGGTTTGAAGAACATTTCCCAAAAGAATTCATTTTTGACCACTGGGAGGGTTCTGATGATTGGATTCTAAATATTAGTGATAATGGAACATATAGATGGACTTTTAATGGAACGTTCCGTTCTGGTCCAGCACAGGTAGTATATATCTACTTCAAGCCAACTGTGACTGGTAACTTTACAAATGTGGTCATTGGTGGCGCTGATGGTTACGATAATAAAACTGCACAGGTTAATGTAACTGTAAATGGTGCAGATATTAAGTTAGAAAAGATTACAAATAACGTTTCTGTTGAATTGGGCAATCAAGTATCATTTACAATAAGATTGACTAATGTTGGAAACGGGTATACTGGAGGAATGTATGTTAGAGAAATGGACCATCCAGGATTAATTTATGATCATTTCACCACTTCTGATATTTATGATGAGAATGGCACTGCCATAACATTTAATTCCTATTGGAAACATATGGGTGATGAGGTATGGCAATATCAGAATAGTTTTGCTCCAGGTCAAATGACAGAATTCACAGTATATTATAACACTACCCTGCCAGGAATCAGATACAATTCAATTAATTCCACTTTCAACGGTGCTTATCCAAGATTTGCAAACAATACCACATTCGTATATGTGAATAATTCAAATTTAGAAATTCAAAAAATCACACTTGACCCTGAAATTTGGCAAGGCGATAATGTAACCTTCACAATAGTTGTCAAAAACACTGGTGAAATTGATTTAACAGGCATATCTGTTACAGAACAATTTGATGATACTCTATTAGGATATTTATCATTTAAAGGAACAAATTGGACTTATGATTCAACCAATAGGATATTTAAGTTTAATCAAACATTGGCTATTAATCAAACAAGTTCGTTTAATGTGACTTTCAGAGGTAAGCAAAATGGAACTGCTTTAAACACTATTACTGTATTTGCAAATGAATATGGAAATAAAACAACAAGCAACACTACATTCATTAAGGTAGCTAACTACACTGTAGAAAAACTATTATTAAATAAAACAGTCACTGTAGGAGATACAATCATCTACACTATTGTCGTTACTAATACAGGTAATTCTCCTTTGACTAATGTTACTGTTGTTGAGAAGTATCCTGAAGCTTTAGAGTTTGTTTCAGTTAATAAAGGATGGGTAACTGATGACAATGTGACATTTGTTTATGGCAGTAGCTTGGCTGCCGGAAGTAATGTAATTTTAAATATTGCTTTTAAAGTTGTTGATGGTGGTAATGTAACTAATATTGCTGTAGTTACTTCTAATGAGACTAAAGATAATAAATCTGTCAATAACACTACATTTGTTAGAAATCCAATAATCGATCTTCAAAAGTTATCCTTAAATCAAACAGTTGATATTGGAGAAGAGGTAATTTTCACAATCGTTGTTACAAACAATGGTAATGTAGACTTAAATAACATTACATTAAATGAAAACTATCCTTCAGGATTGAAATTCATTAGTTTCAGTGGCGATAACTGGACAACCGACAATAATAAGACATTCAAGTATAATGGCCTTTTGGCTATCGGTGACTCAATTGAATTAAATATAACATTCAATACAACCGAACAAGGCAAATTGACTAACATTGTTTCTGTAAAATCTAATGAAACTAAAGAGGTATCTGTAAATAATACCACTTTTGTTAAAACATACAAGTTTACAGTTGAAAAATTGTTATTGAATAAGACAGTTACTGTTGGAGATACAATTGTTTACACTATTGTTGTATCTAACACAGGTAGTGCTGATTTGCATAATGTTACTGTATTTGAGAATTATCCTGCTGCTTTGGAATTTGTTTCTGTTAATAGCGGATGGTCATCTAGCGACAATAAATTGTTTGTTTATGATGGTGTTTTGGCTGCTGGTGCTGATGCTATTTTAAATATTACATTTAAAGTTGTTGACGGAGGTAATGTCGCCAATAATATTGTAGTAAGGTCCAATGAAACTGAAAAGAAATTCACTAACAACACAACTTTTGTTAAAGATTATAGGTATATTGTGGAAAAAATAGCTGTTGATAAGGTTGTTTCACTTGGAGATGAGGTTACTTACATTTTTAAAGTTACCAATATCGGAAATTCCGAATTGACAGGTATTAATATCCTTGAAAAATATTCCTCTGACTTACAATTCCTTAGAGTTAGAGGAGATTGGACAACTGACGACAACAGGACATTCATCTCAACTAAACCTTTAAGCCCAGGCAGTACCTCGATATTGAGTGTTACCTTTAAAGTTTTAGGAACAGGCAATATCACAAATGTAATTGATGTAAGCACTAATGAAAATAAGATGATTGTTACAAGTGATGATGTAATATCATCCAAATATTCCTCAATTTCTGTAGATAAATACACTGTAAATGATACAGTTTATGTTGGAGAAAAAACAGCATTTGACATCATTGTTTCAAACACAGGTAATGTGGATTTAGATGATATTATTTTAACTGAAGATTATCCTGCTGAAATCATTTTAGATTCATATATTGGTAAAGGCTGGACAAGAAATGGTAAGATATTCACATATAATGGTATTTTAGAACCGGGTGAAGTAGTTAAATTAAGAGTTGTGTTTAATACAACCGTTGGTGGAGAATTCATTAATGAAGTCACTGTTAGATCAGGCAATGTTTCTGACAGTTCATGGAATATTACTAAAGTAATTTATAAACAAAAATCAACTCCTGTTAAACCTGTTAAACCAGTCAAATCAGTTAAGCAGGTTAAAAAAATTACTCTTCCATTTAAGATAGTTCCAGTTAAAAACAATTATCATATGGACAGAGATAATGAAAATAAACTGCCGGGTGGTGGAGTTGTATTAACTAAACATCCAACTGCAAATCCATTTGGTATTTTGCTATTAATGATTCTAGTCTTAAGTGTCATTAGCTTGATTAGGGTTAAATCAGTTAAAGTGGAAATCAACAATAAGAATTTCTTATATCTTATGTTGGTTGTTCTACTGGTACTGTTATCTGCAGGATGTGCCGTTGCAGCAGAGGTTGATGACTCTACTGATGATGATTTGGCAGTATCTGAAGAAGTAATTGTTGTTGAAAGTGCTGACGTTGAAGAAGTAGTTGTAACCGAATATACTGAAGAAGTAGTCATTGAAAGTTCTGATAGTGATGTGGAATATCAATATGTTGACGAAGTTGTAGTTGAAAGTTCAAGTGGAGAAGTTTTAAGTTCATCTGATGTGGATTATGATGTTTATCAAGCTCCTCAAGATGTGATTATATATGTAAGTCCTGACGCTGGAACCACTGGTGATGGAAGTTACGATAATCCTTATAATAGTATTAATGCTGCTTTAAACGGTTTAGATTCAAGTAACTCAAATACTATCATGTTGATGGATGGTATTTATAAAGGCAATGAAAACATAAACCTTTCAAATATTCCTGGTAATATAATAATAATGGCAGATAATAATGCAAATCCAACTATTGACTTTGAAAACACTGCAAATAATTGGAATTTCATAGGATCTCATGTAATGTTAAATGGTATTACTTTTACAAATGCAAATAATTCTAATGGAATTATAACTACGGTAGGTAATGTAAATAATTATTCCATTGTGGGTTGTTCCTTCATATCTAATATTAATTCTACTTTAATTAATTTTAATTCTGTAAGTGATGTTTCAATTGCACAATGTAACTTTACATCAAACCTTGCAACATCTGATGATAAATTTTCAATTATTTCAAGTGATGCTACCAATGTATCAATTACTTCAAATAAAATTAATAATCAGCAATATAATAGCACTGGTGGTGTTGTTCATGCAGATAATGTAATTAATTTGGAATTTAGTAAAAATCATCTTGATAAAGTATTTTCAGTAAATGGTGGAGCTTTGTATGGTAATAACATTAACAATTTGAACTTTAATGATAATTCCGTCTTTGAGTCCGGGTGTGACCATGGTAGTGGTGGAGCGTTATATTTAATTCAATCTAAAGGCAATATTATTATCCATGATGATACATTCTATGGGGATGGTAATACAAGTGAAATGGGAGGCGCATTGTATTTAGATGTGCAACCAACTAAACTATCAATTAAAGATAATCTATATTCATTCCCAGGTCAATTTAATACAAGACAAGGTCAAGGAATATATTTAAAAACTAAAAATTGTGGAAATGTGGATATTGTTGAAAATACATTTATTTTCTGTAGTTCCACAGGTGTTGGTGGTGCTATTTATTTAAACAGTAATAATGATAAAATCAACATAACTGATAATTTAATCTTTGGTTCAGGTTCACAGAATTCTGGTGGAAGTATTTATTTAACTTCTCAATATTCTGATGTAAATTTAATAAATAATGAATTTAGAGGAGGACGAGGGTCTGGATCAAATACATATATTACTGTGTCCCATGGAGATGTTGTAATTAAAGATAATGTATTCAATGGAACTAGTGCGTCTGACCGTGCATTATATGTTTCTTCAAGTTATGGTAAGGCAATTATGGAAAATAATTTATTTATTGGCAGTTCATATGTCGGTTCAACTTATTTTGGCCATAGCTATGATGGTTATGTGTCCATATTGAATAATAAGTTTGTAAAAAATGCTCACAACTCTAATGGAGGGTCATTATCTGTTAATACATATTATGCTGATGGTTTAAATGTTTCTGGCAATGAATTTATAAATTCAGAGGGAGGCAATGGTGGTTCAGCATATATTTCTTCAAGTTATTCTACAATATGTAATATTGAGAATAATAAATTTATTAATTCGACTGGAAGATCTGGAGGTTCTCTATATGTTTATTTACCATCTACAAATTTATTACTAACTGGCAATGTATTTGAAAATTCTGCTTCATCTAGTCAGGGTGGTTCTATTTATATGGATTCAAATACCTATTCTAATAGGAATTATACAATTAAAAATAATACAATTGTAAATTCAGATGCTTTAAGTAACGGTGGAGCTATTTATTTAAGTAGTAATATTTATTCATCAAATGTGGTGATGAATCTTGATATGAGTAATAATCGGATTATTAATTCGTCATCAAGGTCATATGGTGGGGCTATTTATTTGTATGGTTATGACACATATTCCCGTGATTCAGCAAACTATAATTTTATAAATAATTCTATTACAAACAGTTCTGGTTCATGTGGTGGAGCAATTTACACTTCATTTAATAATAATGGTGCATCAAATACAGACCATTTTAATGTATTTAATAATAATTTTACCAATACTGTCTCATCTTTAGATGCTGGTGCCATTTACTTCAATTCAGGAATGGAAACAAGTATAATTAATAATAATTTTGTTAATTCAAGTGCTGGTAGAAATGGTGGTATCCTTTATATGTCAAATTCATATAAGAATTGTTCCATTATGGATAATGAATTTATAAATGGGTCTGCAAAGAATGGTGGGGCTATTTATCTTATTGGAAATAATTATTATATTTCAAATAATGCATTTGAGAACAATAACGCTACATTATATGGTGGATCAATATTTTCACAAAAAACATCAAATGATGTATTTGACAATAACGAATTTGTAAACGGTTCAGCTCAAATGGGTGGAGCTATATTTATTGATTATCCACAGAATTATGGTGCTTCAGCAAGCAATAAATATGAAAATAAAAACATAACAATTTCAAATTCCGAATTTAATAGCAACTCTGCTGAATTAGGAGGTGCTGTTGTTGTTTATTCAGATGACACTATTGTATTTAACTCAACATTTGCTAATAACAATGCTACCAGATATGGAAGCGGGGCTTTGGTAAGTGGAGGTAAGAACAGTATAATATTAAACAACACATTTGAAAATAACACTGCATTCCTGTATGGTGGAGCTGTTGGAACTAATAACTCAGCAATTATCAACAACACATTCATCAATAACTCAGCTTATCAGGCTGGAGCTATCTTAACAATCAATTCAACTATTGTTAACAATACCTTCGTTGGTAATGAGGCAAAACGTGGTTCAAGCATAGTCTATCTTGACAAATATAATTATAAAACAAAAGATAATGGCACATTGTTGGTTAACAATACTCTTCCTGATGGCTCAGTTTACACTTACAACTCAACTGAGATTTTAAGTGTAGATGAGTACTTTGATAAATATCTCCTTGTTAAAGTATCCGATGGTTATCTTTACGAGGGTTATTGCATTGAAGAAAATGCAAGCATTCCTTTAAGAAATAACGGAACTTATGGTATTGTGCTTAATGATTTATCATTCGTTAGAAATAGTTTGGACCAGTCCTATGTTGGAGATTATATTAAAGTATTATTCATTTCCTCTAAACTAAATGATTGGTACAGTATCAGGAAATATGTCACCGTATTCACAGATACTGAATATTGGAACAGTACTGATCCATTTATAAAAAGTATCATTAACACAACTAAATCAAGTACATTTAGTGATGATAATACGGTTGTAATTAACAAGACCATATATCAATTCCAAACATTCGTAAACCCAACTACCAGACAGAATTTAATATTGATGAACAGTTCAGTGATTATTGAAACTCCAGAAATATCCATTTCAAAAATTGCGGACAAATATCAAGTTGCTTTAAATGATGCAATTAAGTATACCATTAATGTAACTAACAAGAAAAACATGACCGTACATGGTCTTGTTGTCAATGAAATTTTAGATTATGGATTAACCTTCATATCAATTGACAACACTGATGGTTTATGGCAAAGTCTAACTCCATCTTCATGGAAATTAAATAGGGATTTAAAACCGTTTGAAACTGTACAATTGGTAGTTAATGTAAAACTGACATATGATTACTATTCTACACGTACCAATAAGGTTACTGCTAAGATTGATGAGTTACCTGATCCGGTTCAAGCATCTGCAACTATAAAGGTTAAAAAAGCTGAAATGAATGTCAATAAGTTCATTGAAAATCAAAAATCTTACTATTATTCCGGAGATGTCATTAAGTTTGTAATGACAGTTTATAATAGTGGAGATGCCGTTGCAAATTCAGTTAGCTTACAAGATTCATATCCTTCACAACTTGAATATATTGGATTTACAAGTGCTGATAGAGCTTGGTATTTCTCAAGTAATGATGAAAACAGTCATAGGCTTTACTTGAATTATGGCGGCGTATTTAATCCAGGTCATACCTCCACAGTTAATGTGATGTTCAAGGTTAAGGATAATGCATATAGTACAAGTGCAACAAACTATGCATATGTCTATTTAAGTGGATCTCAACAGGACTCTAGTTATGCGGACTTCAGAATTCAAAGTTCCGGTCAACCTGATTTCAATGTGTATAAGTATATTAATGGCCCAAGCAATGTTTTAGCGGGTAATCAATTTTCTTTCACTATTGGAGTAAATGGAATTTCAGGCAATATTAAGGAATTCTATATTGATGATATTTTCCCTGCTGAATGGGAATATGTGACTACTTATTATGGCAGTGGAAACGAGTACTTCTGGACTCATAGTATTGTCGATGGAAATCATCACAGATGGACTTTTAAACCATCTCCAAATGGTCCTTTATACTTGCCGAGCAATAGTTTTTCAGTAGCATTTAAATGTAATACTCTTGGAAATTATACCAATAACATTGTAGGTGTTGCAAAAGGCGTTGGAACTAAAACAGCTAGTGCGAACATAACTGTATTTGGTCCTATTTTATCAATGGAGAAAATCGTACAGAATCCTGTTGTCTATCTTGGCGATCAAGTAACTTTCACAATTCGTGTGAATAACACTGGCGATACTGGAGCATCCAATTTCTATGTTAATGAGTTTCCGGGAACAGGTTTGGTATTTGATCATATTGTAGACAGCACAGGTAAATGGATATACAACAATCAAACTTCAAGAATCACATATAATGGAACTTTGGGTCCTAACGGTAGTGTGGAATTTGATGTGGTATTCAATACAACTAAACAAGGCACTAATGTGAATGTTGCACAGCTTGTATATGCTAATATTAACAAATATGCATCTAACTCAACATACGTCCAAAATCATAAAATGACAGTTGAAAAATGGTATTTAAACTTCTACAACACTTACGGTCAAAACACAACATTTGTTGTCAGAGTTAAAAACACCGGTAACATGAACTTAACTGATGTCTTTGTTGAAGAAAGTAAGTTTGACGGATTGAACTACCTTAACTTCACAAATGTAAAAGGTCTATGGAGTGTGGTCGAGAATAACGGTAAGTATCTATTCAAATTGAACGGTAATTTAACACCTGGTGATTATGCCGAGTTTGATGTACTGTTCAATACCACCGCTCATGGTAAACTTACAAACATTGTTGTAGCGGGCAGTAACGAAACTGAAAACATCACTGCTAACGCAAGTGTGGTTTCAGGTAAGCCAAGCATTGAAGTTGAAAAGATTGCTTTAAACAAGACAGTTTATGTCGGTGAGGAAGTAACATTCACAATCAATGTTAAAAACACTGGTACAATGCCATTGTATGGCTTAACAGTTAAAGAAGATTTCCCAGATAATTTAGAGTATGTATCTTCAACAGGTAATTGGGTATATGATTCCAAAAACAAGCTATTCAGGCTTGAAACAGCATTATCCGCTTGTGAACCTGATAATTTAGAGTCATTCAATGTCACTTTCCGTGCTGTAAAATCAGGAAACGCTACAAACATAATTAACGTAACAAATGATGTTGTGAATGAAACTGCAAATGATACAGTATACATCTACAACCCTAACTTCACAGTTCAAAAAGTCGTAGTCAACAAATATTCTGCACCAGGTGATGAAGTTTACTTCACTGTCACAGTGACAAACACAGGTGACATGAACTTGACCGATATCAAGCTTAAGGAAATCTACCCTGATGCTTTAGAATTCCTAAGAATTGTTGGAAATTGGGATAGTGATGACAACATCACATTCAAGTACAATGCGATGCTGCCTATCGGCAATTCCACTGAATTGACTCTTGTATTCAAAGCGGTTAAAGGAGGCAATGCAACCAACGTTGTTGAAGTTTCAACCAATGAAACCAAATTCAACAAGACTGCAAACGACACAGTAATCATTGATTTATACGACTTTGAAGTTGAAAAACTTGCATTGAACAAAACAGTAATGAAAGGCGACAATGTGGTATACACTGTTGTCATTACCAATACAGGTAACAAGAACCTGACTCAAATCAGGCTTGTGGAAAATTACGGTGCAGGATTACAATTCGTATCTGTAAGTGATGGATGGACAACCGGCGACAATAAAACCTTTAACTATGAGGGATCATTGTTACAACCTGGCGAAAATGCAATATTGAATATTACATTTAAAACAATCGCTGGAGGAAACATGACAAATGTCGTTGTTGTAAGCACCAAAGAAACTGATAATAAATCAGCAAACAACACCACCACATATGTAATCAATCCTGAAATCAGTGTTGAAAAATTAACATTGAACAAAACAGTTGACATCGGTGAGGAAGTGCAATTCACAATTGTTGTAAACAACACAGGTAATGTTGATTTAGATAACATTACCCTTGTTGAAAGCTATGACAGCATATTAGAATTTGTCACAATCACTTCCGAAGGCTGGAACACAACAGACAATATAACTTTTGTCTATAAAGACAAACTTGCAGTTGGCGAGGTTGCTGTATTAAATATCACATTCAAGGCTTTGGAAGGTGGTGTTGCAATCAACACTGTTGAAGTTTCAACCAATGAAACTAGCGGTGACATTGCTAAGAATACAACACTTGTTAAACTGCCTGACTTTACAGTTGAAAAACTGCTCTTAAATAGTTCTGTTAAAGTCAATGACACAATCGTTTATTCAGTTGTTGTAACCAATACCGGTAACATTGACCTGACAAACATTACTGTGGTGGAAGAATATCCTAGCGCTTTAGAGTTTGTTTCCAACAGTCCTAACTGGGTAACCAGTGATAATAAGATATTCACCTTCATCGGATCTCTTGCTCCTGGTGACAAGGCTATCCTAAACATTACATTCAAAGCGATAGGAATAGGTAACGCAACTAATGTGGTTACTGCAACCACTAATGAAACAGAAGGCAACAAATCAGCCAACCATACAACATTTGTCAGATACATTGACTATATTGTGAGCAAAGTCGGAATCGACAGGGTTGTTTTCGTGGGTGAGGAAACCACATTCATCATTCAAGTAACCAACCTCGGTAATGTGGATCTTAAGGGCATTAAAGTGTATGAAAACTATCCTTCATCCTTGAAATACATTTTCCATCAAGGTGACTGGGACACTTCTGACTTTAGACACTTCACATTGACATCCAGTTTGGCTCCAGGCAAATCAACCACATTAAACATTACATTTAAGGTGGTTTCATTGGGCAATATCACAAATCCAATCGATGTTGTATTTGAAGATGAAAACAGGACAGCTAACGATACTATTAAGGGAATCAAGGCTGAATTTATAGTTTATAAGGATTCCTTAAACAGAATGGTTTATGTCGGAAATCAATCAGGATTTGATATTGTGGTTGTAAACACTGGAAATATTGATTTGACCAATATAACCATATTTGAAAACTATCCTAATGGATTGGTCTATGATTCATTCATTGGAGAAAATTGGACCCAATCAGGAAGAGCATTCACATATTCAGGAGTCTTAAAAGTTGGAGAATCAGTTAGATTGTCTCTAGTGCTATTCGACACAACTAGAGCGGGAGTGCTTATAAATAATGTTGGCGTAAAGGCATCTGCTAATAACATGTCAGATATTGATAATTTAACAGATGAGATTATTGAGAAATTGTCCAATAATTTATCTGGCAGTTCCTCAAACATCACTAAAGTTAATGTAATCTATCCTGAGCCAGAAGATTCTGAGTCAACAACTCCAGAAGAGCCTCAAAGTCCTGATGAATCTGAAACTCCTGTGAAACATGTTAGTGCTAAGGATAAATCAGTAGATTTAGACAAATCCCCATCAGGTCGAGCTAAATCTAAAGCTGGACTTTCACTTGAAAGTAAAGCTACCGGTAATCCGTTAATGTTGCTGGCTTTAATGTTAGTGATGTTGATGTTGCCTTTGAGAAGGAAAAAATAAACACGTTTTAGGAGTTTTTATAAACTCCTCTCTTCTTTTTTTTTAAACACTACTTTTATAATTTATAAGAACTATATATTCTTTTAGTGATAGTTATGAAAGGTATAGTACTTGCTGGAGGTTCTGGAACTCGCTTATATCCAATCACAAAAGCAGTTTCCAAACAGTTATTGCCTCTTTATGATAAACCAATGATTTATTATCCGATTTCTGTATTAATGCTTGCTGGAATCAAGGAAATATTGATTATTTCAACTCCTAGAGACTTGCCAATGTATAAGGATTTATTGGGTGACGGATCAAGTTTGGGCATCACCTTTGAATATGCAGTTCAGGAAAATCCTAACGGTCTTGCAGAGGCATTTATAATTGGTGAGGAGTTCATAGGTGATGATAATGTTGCATTAATTCTTGGAGACAATATTTTCCATGGGCACAGATTCACAGAAATCCTTGAAAGGGCAACCAGCCTTGAGGAAGGTGCAGTTATTTTCGGATACTATACTAATAATCCGGAAGCCTTTGGAGTCGTTGAATTTGACGATGAGTGGAACGTATTGTCAATTGAAGAAAAGCCGGAAAAGCCAAAATCAAATTATATCGTGCCGGGATTGTACTTCTACGATAACGATGTAATTGAAATAGCTAAAAACGTCACACCTTCAGATAGGGGCGAAGTCGAAATTACCTCAGTTAATGAAGAATATTTAAAGCGTGGAAAGCTCAAGGTTGAACTTCTCGGTAGGGGTATGGCATGGCTTGATACAGGAACCCATGAAGGATTGCTGGAAGCGGCAAACTTCATTGAAACAGTGCAGAAAAGACAAAGCTTATATATAGCTTGTTTGGAAGAGATTGCATATCTTAAAGGATATATTGATGATGAGCAATTATTAAAAACCGCCGAAGAGCTTAAAAAAACAGATTATGGACAATATTTATTTAATTTAGCTAAAAGATGATTAATATGGGCAAATTTAAATTCATTGAAACAGGTATTGAAGGCATGTTCGTTGTTGAACCCACTGTATTTGAAGATAACAGAGGATATTTCATGGAAACATATCAGGAAAATGATTTCAGGGATGCGGGTCATGATTTGACTTTTGTTCAGGACAATCAATCCAAATCTTCAAAAGGAGTGCTTAGAGGCCTTCATTTACAACTCAACTATCCTCAGGGAAAATTGGTTCGCGTTATTAAAGGAGAAGTTTTTGACGTTGGAGTGGACCTTAGAGGCGACTCTCCCACTTATGGTAAATGGTATGGCGAGATCTTATCCGATGAGAATAAGAAGCAATTGTATATCCCGCCAGGATTTGCACATGGATTTCTAGTGCTTTCAGATGAGGCTGAATTCTTGTACAAATGCACAGAATTCTATCATGGTGAAGACGAATCCGGAATAAAATGGGATGATGAGGACATTGCAATTGAATGGCCATTGGATGGAATCGATGAGATAATCTTATCAGATAAGGATAAAGAATGGAATAGCTTTAAGGAAGCAAATATTAAATATTAAGTGATTACATGACAAACATTTTAGTTACAGGAGGAGCAGGATTTATCGGAAGCAATTTTGTTCATTATATGGTTGACAAATACTCAGACTACCATATAATCAATCTGGATGCTTTGACTTATTGCGGAAACCTTGAAAACCTAAAGGACATTGAAGATAGGGACAATTATACTTTTGTTAAGGGCGACATACGGGATAAAAGTGTTGTTGACCCTTTGGTTGAAAAGTGTGATTATGTTATTAATTTCGCTGCTGAAAGCCATGTTGACAGAAGCATAACTGATCCTGAGATATTTATCAAATCCAATGTGCTTGGAACACAGGTGCTGCTGAATGCCGCAAAGGAATACGGTGTTGATAAATACATTCAGATATCAACAGATGAGGTGTATGGAACTCTTGGAAAAACAGGATATTTCACCGAAACAACTCCTCTTCAGCCTAACAGTCCATATTCCGCTTCCAAAGCCGGTGGGGATTTGATTACAAGAGCATACTTTGAGACATTTGACTTGCCTATCAATATAACAAGATGCTCAAACAATTATGGTCCTTACCAGTTTCCTGAAAAGTTGATACCTTTGATGATTTCAAATACTTTGGAGGGCAAGAAATTGCCTGTTTATGGTGATGGGAAAAATATTCGTGACTGGCTGCATGTATATGACCATTGTAGTGCAATAGATCTGGTCCTGCATGATGGAGTATTGGGAGAAGTATATAACATTGGTGGAAACAACGAAAAAGAGAATATTTACATCGTAAAACTAATTCTTGAAACTTTGGGTAAGGATGAGTCACTGATTGAATTTGTAACCGACCGCTTAGGTCATGATAGAAGATATGCTATTGACTCTTCAAAAATCCAAAATGATTTGGGATGGTCTCCAAAATACACATTTGAAGTGGGTATTAAAGAAACAATTCAATGGTACCTTGACAATCAAGATTGGACTAATCAAATAAAAAGTGGACAATATCAGGAATATTATGAAAAAATGTATTCCAACAGGTAAAGTTTTACACTTGAAACATACCTCTTTATTTTTATAATATTCATTTTTTTATTATTTTTTTATTATCATGTTTACTTTTTATCTAATTTTTTACAAATAAACTTTAAATTTTTTAATTTTTAAATCCAAAATTTTTTATAGTTATTAAGATAATTATATATATTATTATTAGTTAATATTAATTGATATTGGGAAATTTTTTATTTGGGGAAATGGTGATTTAGAATGTTGGAGCAATATTTACCTTTTGTAGGATTAATCATTTTTGGTAATATTGAAAACCTAGTTTTGTCTTCACAAGGTGTTGTAGCCGGAGTGAATCCAGTTAAATTAGGAATTGCAAGTTTTATATGTGTTGGCGCATGGTTGGCTATAGGAACCTTTGGAACACAGCTTTTAATTGATTATGTTGATTTTATTGATTTTTTAGGCGGATTAGCTATTGTTATCCTAGGTGCTCAAGCTATGATTACTTCAATCAGGGGTGAATAGTATGGATCCTGAATTAAGGCATTTTTTACCATTGCTTGTTTTCGGTAACATTGAAAACTTAATCCTGGCGGCTCAGGGTGTTGACGCTCATGTTGATCCACTTGGTTTGGCCATTTTAAGTTTTATTGCAGTTTTCTGCTGGTTATTAATTGGTACCTTCGGTACAAAAATGGCAATGAAATATGCAAGGGCAATAAATTTCATTGGTGGTTTGGCAATTTTCATTTTAGGTATTCAAGCTATGATTGAAGCTATTCCTGGAATGTTGGCATTTTTATAGATTTTTATGTTATATCTTAAACACAGAGTATATGGTTTATTGTTTAAACTTTTCAAATACACTCATGTTGAAAATAATAGGATTTCTTTTATAATTGATTCTAGAGAGTCCTTTAAAGGAAATTTGGATTATATTAAAAAGGAATTTGAAAAGAGAGGAAATTATGAATTCCACTTTTTTTACAAGGACAAATTATCCTTTAGCAGTTTTAAGAAATTGGCCGGTTCCAAATACATATTTTTAAACGATAACTTTTTTCCGCTTGCTTTCATGAAATTCAGTTCAAAAAATGTCATAGTGCAGCTGTGGCATGCGCCGGGAGCTTCAAAGAAGTTTGGAGGATCAGTTGACATCAAAAGCCGTGACATTTTAAGAAAAATTTCCCAGAATACCGATTATTTAATCGTCACTTCCAAAAATATCATGGAATATTATGGCGAAGCTTTTCAGATGTCAAAAACCAAAATCAAAGCACTAGGTCTTCCCAGAATGGATTATTATTTTGAAAATCATGATTTGGACAAACTAAAAAATGATTTCTGCGATAAATATAATGTCTCTCATGATAAAAAGATTATCCTTTATGCACCGACATTCAGGGATGAAGAGAAGTTTAACAATGTGTTTAATTATCTTGATTTGGACAGGTTCAACCGGGAATTGGGCGATGAATACGTTCTGGCATTAAGGCTCCATCCAAAGATTAAAAACTTTTACAAGGATGACATTACCTCTGAAGGAAAGTATGTTGACGTAAGCAATTGGGAAAGTGAGCAGGAACTGATGTTGATTAGCGACATGTTAATCACCGATTATTCATCCATCATGATTGAATATTCCGTTTTAAATAAGCCTACTGTGTTTTTCACATATGATTTGGATGAATACCTGTCTAATGAACGTGGATTTTATTATGATTTTAAAACAACCGTTCCGGGACCTATTGTTTATACTTCAGATGAGCTGATTGATGTGATTAAGGATAGCAGATTCGACAAAAGCAAAATATCAGAATTTGTTAAGACACAGTTTGATGAAATAGACGGTCATTCATCTGAAAGAATTGTTAATTACCTGTTGAATAGGGGAAGGTAAAATGGATAATATCAAGGTCAGTGTAATTGTTCCAGTATACAATGCTTCACAATATATAGGTAAAACTTTAAATTCAATTATTAGTCAGGATTTTGACAGTTTTGAAATAATAGTCATCGACGACGGTTCCACTGACAACAGTCTGGAATTAGTCAACGGCATTTTAAAAGATTGTGAAATTCCCCACAAAATAATCCATCAGGACAATGCAGGTGTCAGTGTAGCAAGAAATGTGGGCATCGATGCGTCAAAAGGAGATTATTTGGTTTTTGTCGACGCTGATGATTATATAAGTACCAATCACCTCTCAAGCCTATATAATGGCAAAACAGATTTCAGCTTAACATTATACGCAAAAAAAGAGGGGGACAAGCTGACAAATCTCGATACATATTCTCAAAGCGAGATATCAACATATGATTTTATAAAAATGGAATTAAATATGGAGATTACATTCAATTTCTTCCAGCTGATGTACAAATCCGACATAATCAAAAACAACAACATCAAATTCACTCCAGGCATAGTGTATGGTGAAGACACAGAATTTGCCCATAAATCCTTAAATTATGGTGAAAGCATTGCAATCAACAATGAAATAACATACTTTTATGTCCAGCACCCCGAATCAGCAATAAACACAACAGAATACAGAAGATTCGGCATTGTTGAAATATTTGAAAATATTGCAGAATTCTACAGACAAAACGGAAAGGAGGAATTCAGCCGAATGATAATCACTTCAAGAATTCCAAAGGCAATATTTGGAAACATGAACTTCTTTTTTTACAATGGATATGATTTTGATGAGGTAATCGGCAAGATGAAGGAGCTGGGCCTGTTAACAAAACTATCCAAATACCAAGGAGATTCAAAGTTTAAGATGAAAATAAGGTTATTCTTATTAAATCCAAAACTATATTATAAAATGTGGAGAAAACTTAAAAATTCAATCTGATTAATATGAAAGTTTCTGTAGTTACACCTAATTATAATGGAGAAAAATTTTTAAAATCCTTTTTTGAATCTTTAAACAACGATTCAGAATTGATTGGCGAGGTCATAATAGTTGACAACGGATCAACCGATAAAAGCAAGGACTATATCAAAAGCAGTTCATTTAATTTTCCTGTTGTCCTAATTGAAAATAGCGATAACTTGGGATTTTCACCAGCAGTCAATCAGGGAATCACAAAAGCCCAATACGAATACATTTTCTCACTTAACAATGACACTGAAATAAGGCCAGGGTCCATTAGGGCATTGGCGGATTTGATGTCATTTGATGAAAACATTTTCTCTGTTCAGGCAAAGATGCTTCAATATGACAATAAAGAATTGATTGATGATGTCGGAGATGAGTATAACCTGCTTGCATGGACCAAAAAAACAGGTGAAAATCACAACACAAACGAATACACACAAGTCAGCGAGATATTTTCAGCCTGTGCCGGAGCTGCAATGTACAGGAAATCCATTTTGGAAGAAATCGGAATGTTTGACGATAACTTTTTTGCATATATGGAGGATGTTGACCTTGCAATACGCTCAAAGATAAACGGATATAGGAATCTGTTATGTCCCGATGCGGTCGTCTACCATATAGGATCTGCAACTTCAGGAAGCAGGTACAATGAATTTAAGGTCCGTCTTGCTGCCCGTAACAACGTGTGGGTGGTTTATAAGAACCTGCCAATTCCATTAAAGATAGTTAATTTCGTGTTCCTGTTTTTGGGATTTTTAATCAAATACATATTTTTTGTCAAAAAGGGATTCGGTCCAATATATCTTGAAGGCCTGAAAGAGGGTTTGTCAACCAGAAGCAAAATAGATAAAGTCAAGTTCAAATCAAAAAATACAAAAAACTATTTTAAAATCGAATACAGATTAATAATTAACACTTTAAAATTTCTAAAAAAATAGCCAGTGAGTTTTATGGACCTTTCAGTTGTAATTGTAAATTATCAGACATTCGAGTTAACAAAAAATACAATCAACTCGATTTTGGAATATGATTATCCATTTAGTGTGGAGATTTTTGTTGTGGATAATGCATCCAGCGACGATAGCCTGTCAAAACTTCAGGATTATTTTAAAGATAAGGTGAAATTCATAGCTTCAAAGGATAACAACGGTTTTGCAGCAGGCAACAATCAGGCTTTAAGACAGGCCAGCGGCAAGTATCAATTGCTTTTGAATTCAGATACAATCGTTTGGGAAAATACCTTGGAAAGCATTTATGATTACATGGAAAAGCACACCGATGTTGGAGCTTGCGGATGCAGGGTTCTTTTGGAAGACGGCAATCTTGACAAGGCATGCAAAAGGTCTTTTCCTAATGTCAAAAACTCATTTTTCAGATTATTCCACATTCCAACAAACAGCAAGGACGACAACTATAATTTAACAGGCCTGCCCGATGACGAGGTTTATGAAATAGATTGCCTTACCGGAGCTTTCATGTTCATGAGAAAAGAGGCCCTGGACCAGATAGGCCTTTTGGATGAGACATTCTTCATGTACGGCGAGGACATTGACTTGTGCTACCGCATCAAGCAGGGCGGATGGAAGATAGTATATTTCGGAAAATCAGTTATCACTCATCTCAAAGGTGCCAGCAGCAAAAAACAAAAATCAAAGCTTATTTATGAGTTTTACCGCGCCATGTATATTTATTATAAAAAACACCATGCTGGTGAATCATTATTTATTGTCAATTGGGCGGTGTATCTGGGAATTGCACTTTTATGCTGTCTAAAACTATTTTTAAATATCTTTAAAAAGAAAAATTAATTAATATATAAATATAATATAATAATGAAACTAGTTTTAGGTAGTTATTATGATAAAGGAAAATCAAAGGGCATTAAATATAATATTGATACTAATCGATGTTTTTGTGATAACAGTATCACTAGTATGTTCAATTTGGTTAAGATTTAAAACTACCTTATTTGGTCCTTTAGGAGGACATCTGGGCTTTCAAAGCTACCTTTTATTTTTAGTGCTGGCCGTAATTCCAGTATACCTGATTTTATATTTTGCATTTGGTTTATATAAGCCTCGCAGAACCTATAAAAATATTTTTTCAGAGGCCACACAGATTATTAAAGTCAATATCCTTGCGTTTCTGACTTTAGTTTCAATTCTATTTATCATTAACCAGCCTGACTATTCAAGAATCATGCTATTTTTACTAGCGTTAATAGCAACATTCTTCGGAATTATTGAAAGGTTTATAATAAGAAGTGTTTTAAAGAATCTAAGAGTGAACAATAAGAACTTAAAGCATATCTTAATCGTTGGGGATAATGACTTGGCATTCACATTTGCCCGCAAAATTCGTGAAAATCCATATTTGGGATTTGTTGTAAGCGGATTTTTAGGAAGGGCAGACCATGTAGGCATGGAAGTTGAAGGCAGTAGAATAATAGGAGGTTTTAAAGATTTGGACAGTGTCCTTGAAAAAAATAGGTATGATAGGGTTGTTTTGGCTATTCCTTTAAAGTATTATTATAAAATTAATGAACTAGTGGAGAGTTGTGAAAAAGTAGGAATTAAAGCGGAAATTATTCCCGATTATATTAGATATTTCCCAGCACAACCATCAGTTGACATGATTGAAGACATTCCAATCATCAATATTCGTTATGTGCCGTTGGACGATGATTTTAATAAATTTTTAAAATTTCTGTCTGATTATGTGATATCAATCATAGCTATTATAATAACCTCACCAATAATGATTATTACAGCCATTGCGATTAAATTGACATCTCCAGGTCCTATTATCTTTAAACAGGAAAGAATGGGTTATAATGGAAAAACATTCATGATGTATAAGTTCCGTAGTATGAGGGTACAGGATCCTAGTGAGGAAAAATCAGAATGGACCACACGTGATGACCCAAGAAAAACCAGGGTGGGGGATTTAATTAGAAAAACCAGTATTGATGAGTTGCCACAATTTTTCAATGTTTTGAAAGGGGACATGAGTGTTGTGGGTCCAAGGCCTGAAAGACCATATTTTGTTGATCAATTCAAAGAGACTATTCCAAAATACATGGTTAAGCACCAAGTGAAACCGGGCTTGACTGGATGGGCTCAGATACATGGTTGCCGTGGTGACACTTCCATTAAAAAACGTATAGAATATGATATAGAGTATGTAGAAAATTGGCACATGGGATTGGACTTAGCTATCATGATAAAAACTGCTGTAAAGAAAAATCCTAATGCATATTAGCACTTTTGTGAATTTGTGCTTGTGTGCACTTTGATAATATTTATATAAATTTTTTTATAATAATGATATTGAGATTACTTTTCAAATGCTCTCTCTCTAACTTTATATACACTATGATTATAAAATTATAATTAACTTTTCTATGAGGGGTTTGGTATGCAAGAAAAAATTTTACAAGAATACGAAAAAGTTAAAGATAAACTTTCAAAAGAAGAGTTCTTAGAAGAAATTGAAAGATTAAAATCAGATAATGATGAAATTGATTTTATTGACGATTTTGGAGCTGCACAAATGGTAGTTCAAAATCACAATGGAGTTGACACATCAATTTTTGATAATACTCCTGAAGAAAAATCCTCTGACATGAGCGAAGACCTTCAGGAAAGATTCGATAAAGTTAAACACTTGATTTCTAAAGAGGAATTCTTTGAAAGAATAGAAAAATTCAGACAACAAGAAATTGAAAATCCATTCATGACCGACGTAAGCTTGGCTGACATGGTGGTTGGTGAATTAATCGAAGAAGAACCGGAAAGACACGCTGACCCACCTGAATTTGTTAAACCAATCAATGAACTCGAAGCCAATAGTAGGGACGTTACCGTTGCAGGTAGGGTTGTATCAATCTCCAATCCAAGATCATTCAAAACACGTAAAGGTCAAAGTGGAGAAGTATGCAATGTTGAGTTAAAAGACAATACCGGTGAAATCAGAGCGGTATTCTGGACTCAAAATATTAAATTACTAAAAAATGTCAGCGAAGGAGATATCATTCAAATTAAGAATGTTGACATTAAAGAAGGGTACACAGGCCTTGAAGCTAATTTGAGACAAAGGTCAACAGTTACTCATTTGCCAGATGATTCTTCAAGATATCCTGCTTATGAGGAGGAAATCACTAAAATTGCTGATATTCAACCTGAAACTAAAGTAAATATCATTGCTAGAATCATTAGAATTCCAACAATTAGAAGCTATGAAAAAAATGGAAAAGAAGGAAAAGTTGCATCTCTTGAATTACAGGATGATTCAGGACAAATCTCTTACACATTATGGAATAAAAATGTTGAATTAATTAATGATTTAAAATTGGAAGATGGGGACACAGTTAAAATACTTCAAGCTCAAGCCCGCCAAAGACAAAACAGGGACGGTGAAAATGAAATTTCATTAACTCACTGGGATGGAAGAATCATCAAGGGAGACTATGACGTTCCTGAAATCGAACAGGAATTCACACCAATCGGCGATGTGAGCGAACAAAGGGATGTTTCCATTATAGGAGTCGTGTCCAGGCTGCAGGACATCAGAGTATTTACAAGAAAAACCGACAATACTGAAGGAAAATTAAGAAACTTTGATGTAAGGGATGCTACTGATGAAATCAGAGTAACAGTTTGGGGTGATGACACAAACATTCCAATCAATAAGGGAGACTTCATTAAAATCATCGGTGGAGATGTTCGCTTTGACGAATACACTCAAAGCCAATACTCAATGAATACTAATTTCAATACTCAAATCACTGTAAATCCAGAAAACTTACCAATAGAAACAATCGATGAATTGAATGCTATTAGGGAAGAATTGCATCCCGTACCTATTGGTCAAATTCAATTTGATTATGATGAAGACGGAACTGAAATAGATATTCAGGGAAGAATTCTTTCACTAGAAGATCCAAGAGAATTCCAAAGGGACGACGGCGAAGTTGGAGTTGTTCGTTCCGCATTATTTGCTGACGAATCAGGTAAAGTGAGATTGTCATTTTGGAATGAAAAAGCAAAAGGAGATTATGCAGTTGGTGAAGCTTACAGAATTGAAAACGCTAGAACAAGACTTGGAATGTACAGTGTTGATTTAAACATTGGCGGAGGTTCTAGAATTATAAGATTATCTGAAGAACAAGCATCTGCAATGTTTATTCCGGAACTTGCTACCTTGGAAAAGGCAATTTATGATTACAAGAAAATTGAAGATCTTGATGAAGAGGAAGAGGACACCATTATTGTTGGTAGAGTCATCGAATTAAATGATATTCGTACCTTTGAAAGAGATAATGGAGACACAGGTTCTGTAAGAAATATTGAAATTGCTGACGATACAGGATCTATTAGAGTAGTATTGTGGGATAATGATGCTAACAGGGAATTAGAAATGGGTCAACCACTCAAATTACAAAATCCTCGTTTGACATTAGATATGGATAATCGCCTTCAAGCTACAGTATCCGGAGGAACAACAGTTTTAGACCCAAGTGAAAAAGAATTGGAAAACTTACCTTCTCAAGAGGAATTAATGGAATCAATATTTGTTGCTAAACCAATCGAAGCATTATTAGAAGATGATACCAACGTTCATATAACTGCCAGAATCAAAGAAGTATTCTCAGATAGGATCTTGCTTAAAAAATGTCCAAATTGTGGCGAAAATGTTGAAGAAAGTGAAGATGAATTCATCTGTGACAACTGTGGTCATGTATTCGATGAACCAAAATACACCCTCATGATTCCTACCAGAGTTGAAGATGAAACAGGTGAAGTTGGAGTTACCTTCTTTGGAGAATTAGCAGAAGAACTTATAGACATGAAAAAAGAGGAAATAGTTTCTCTCATGGCTGATACTTATGATATTAGCGATAAACTTCAAGACTTAGTTGGAATGACTATTGAAATTATTGCTAATGTTAGTTTCAATGAATATACTGAAGAAAATAGGTTAAATCCTAAAAAACTATTGAATAAATATTTTTAAAAGATAAATTTAAGGAATGATTATTATGGTCGAATTAAGTGATTTACCAGGTGTTGGAGAAAAAACAGCAGAAAAATTAAAAGATGCAGGTTTCGCTGATATGATGAGATTAGCAACAGCTACTCCTAAAGAATTATCAGTAAAAGCTGAAATTGGAGAAGGTGTTGCAGAAAAAGTTATTGAAGCTGCTCGTAGAGCTGAAAACATTACTTTTGAAACAGCATTGGAAGTAGATGAAAGAAGAAAAGATGTAGGACACATCACTGTTGGAAGTCAAGAATTCAATGATTTAATAGGTGGTGGAATCGAAACTCAATCCATTACTGAAGTGTTCGGTGAGTTCGGATCTGGTAAAAGTCAAATTTCTCATGAATTAGCTGTCACTGTTCAATTGCCTGAAGAACTTGGAGGCCTTGATGGAGAATGTGTATTCGTTGATACTGAAAACACTTTCCGTCCGGAAAGGGTAAGACAAATTGCAGAAGGATTTGAATTAGACACTGAAGAAGTATTAAGCAGAATTCATGTTGCACGTGCATTCAACTCTTCTCACCAAATTTTAATGGTTGATAAAATCAATGAACTTATCCAAAGTGGAGCTAATGTCAAATTGGTTATTGTTGATTCATTAATGGCTCACTTCAGAGCAGAATATGTCGGAAGGGAGTCCTTGGCAGTAAGGCAACAAAAATTAAACCAACATTTACATTCACTTCAACAAATTGCTAACACTTACAATGTAGCGGTATTTTTAACCAACCAAGTTCAAGCTAAACCTGATTCATTCTTTGGAAGCCCTACCAAGGCTATTGGTGGTCACGTTTTAGGTCACGCTTCCACTTACAGAATCTGGCTTAAAAAAGGTTTGGCTGGAAAAAGAATCGCACGTTTAGTCGATTCCCCTCATTTACCTGAAGGTGAATGTGTATTTAAAATTACTAGCGAAGGTATCGTTAGCTAATTTTATTTTCTTTTTTTCTTAACTTGAGGATGTGACACGAAGTCACAACTTTTTCTAATTTTAATTGATTTATTTTCCTTTAATTTTATATACTATGAAGTACAATCTTTTATTATAGATATTCATTTTTATGGTTGTTTTATTCATGGTTTTGAAAGATGATAATATTAATCAGAGTATGTTAGTCCCGTTGGACTTGCGAAATTTGATT